>JAALOO010000004.1_pt1 | contig 337221 bp, 314 predicted proteins | sample 7257641 | NCBI WGS metagenome assembly JAALOO01 (sample SAMN14085613, study PRJNA598686) | mite metagenome | biome: ENVO:01001000; feature: ENVO:01001002; material: ENVO:01001226; isolation source: single female mite from University of Michigan culture on fish food culture... ...
CAACATGAAGTGAGTGCTTGGCAAAACAGGGGCGTCCATGTACGGGGGACAAACCGCGCTCCGAGTTCACGACCCGCCCGCATCTGGTCTCTGACAAGGGGACCCGTGCGCAGCACGGGCGAATGACCCGCCAGGCCGACCTGCTCCGGCCCTCAATAAAACAAACGCCTGCCACCCTATATTTATCTGAAGGAATACTTCGGCACGACGGCTATACAGTAAGCGATACTGCGATGGCAATATGGCAAAACTTCACTGCTATAGCAGCTCCAGCGATGCCTACAGCGAGTCTCATTTCCATGAAGCTATAGAACTTGCCACAGTCATTTTCAGATCACAAGCAGCAAAGATCGGATAAGACATGACAAACCGACCGTGAGGGGAACGAAATGGCCGCAGACGACTTAATTAATGCGGGATGGTTTCATCCGGCCGCAGCGTCAATACACGCACACCACTTTCTGTCACGGCCACCGTGTGCTCGAACTGTGCCGACAGCAAGCCATCGCACGTACGTACGGTCCAGCCATCTTTCCCGGTTTGCACCGCATGACCGCCTTGATTCAGCATAGGTTCAATGGTGAACACCATGCCCTCCTTCAATCGCAAGCCTGTGCGCGGCGTACCCCAATGCAGAACCTCGGGTGCCTCGTGCATTTCTCGCCCAATGCCATGCCCACAATAATCGCGCACGACGGAATAGCCATTCTTGCGCGCGTACTGCGAAATGGCGAATCCTACGTCCCCTAGTGTTGCGCCGGGACGTACAGCTTGTATACCCTTCCACATCGCCATATAGCACGCATCGACCAGTTTTTGCGCAGCAGACGTAACCTGCCCCACCGTGTAGGTTTTGCTGGAATCCGCGATAAAGCCATTCTTCTCCAGGGTGATATCAAAGTTCACGATATCTCCCTCTTTCAACACATCCGTCGTGGACGGCATACCGTGACACACGACTTGATTGGGCGATGAGTTCAGAACATAGGCATAACCGTATTGCCCTTTGCTGGCGGGCCGAGCTTGCAGATCCTGAACGATGTAGCTCTCGACCAGATCATTGACCTGCATGGTGTTCATGCCAATCAGATCCAACTGATCCAGGCGCGTGAATACTTGAGCCAGCAAACGACCCGACTCGGCCATCAAGGCAATTTCATCCGCCGTCTTGATCATGCTGGCTCCGTGTGGTCCAGCGGTACAGCAGGCTCACCCAGACCCGCCGCCTTCATTTCACGAGCAACAATCTCGTTAAAGCTCAAGGTCGGATTCAGTTCGCACAGCAGTCCCATACGTATCCAGAAAGCCGCCTGCGCATTGATGGAGCGACATGAAACCGTACTCGCCTTGCGCAGCTGGTCGTGCAACTCGTCATCAATATTCACGATACCCATTTCTTGTTCCTTATATGATCCATATACGAATCATATAATCCACAAAAACAGGACGCAAGCAGAACCTGGCTGAAAACCCTGCTCCAGCTCGATGCCCTGACACGGCTGCTTTAGGCCGCCGCCACTCAAAGTGGCAGCATGTCTGCAACAAGTCCTCCCTCCGAAGTCCCCGCCTGCTTGTGGCTCATGGGAGGCTGGGCGTTATAATGCCCGATTCATCATTTTCAATGGCCCGCGGGATATACACCCGTCACGGCTCCTTCTATGACCGACACCACACTCTCTACTCCCGCCAGCGCGGACGCTGCCACCAAGCCTGCCCGCAAACTCTTCATTCGCACCTTTGGCTGCCAGATGAATGAGTACGACTCCGAAAAAATGGCCGACATCCTGAATCAGGATCGCCCCGTGGAGTTGACCACCAACCCCGAAGAAGCAGACATCATCCTGTTCAATACCTGTTCAGTGCGCGAAAAAGCGCAAGAAAAGGTGTTCTCGGATCTGGGCCGGGTTCAGCATTTGAAGGCGCTCAATCCCGATCTGGTGATTGGCGTGGGTGGCTGTGTCGCCAGTCAGGAAGGTGACACAATTATTCGTCGTGCTCCCTACGTGGACGTGGTGTTCGGACCACAGACCTTGCACCGTCTGCCCGAACTGATCGTCAAGCGCCGCAACAGCGGCCGCTCGCAAGTGGACATCAGCTTTCCGGAAATCGAAAAATTCGACGCCCTGCCCCCGGCACGAGTGGAAGGCTATTCGGCCTTTGTGTCCATCATGGAAGGTTGCAGCAAGTACTGCAGCTTCTGTGTGGTGCCCTACACCCGCGGCCCCGAAGTCTCCCGCCCCTTTGACGACGTGCTGATGGAAGTAGCTGACCTGGCCGACCAGGGTGTGCGTGAAGTGACGCTGCTGGGCCAGAACGTGAACGCCTACCGTGGCCCTACCGATGTTGCCGGCGAAATTGCCGACTTCGCCATGCTGCTGGAATACGTGCACGAGATTCCCGGTATCGAGCGTATTCGCTATACCACCTCGCACCCCAAGGAAATGACCTCGCGCCTGATCGCCGCCCACGGCAATCTGCCCAAGCTGGTCCCCTTCCTGCACCTGCCTGTGCAAGCCGGCAGCGACCGTATTCTGGCTGCAATGAAACGCGGCTACACTTCGCTGGAGTTCAAATCCATCGTCCGCCGCCTGCGCGAGGCCCGTCCCGACATCGTCCTGTCCTCGGACTTTATCGTGGGCTTTCCCGGTGAGACGGAAGAAGATTTCCAGAAGACACTGAAACTGATTCGCGATGTGAATTTCGACCAGTCTTTCTCCTTTGTGTATTCCCGTCGCCCCGGCACGCCCGCCGCCGACCTGGAAGACAACTCCACCAAAGAAGAAAAGCTGGACCGCCTGCACCGGCTGCAAGCGCAAATCAACGAACAAGCCCAGGCTATCAGTCAGGCCATGGTGGGCAGCGTGCAACGTATTCTGGTCGAAGGCACCTCGCGCAAAGACGACTCGGAACTGAAAGGCCGTACCGAAAACAACCGCATCATCAACTTCCCCGGCGATCCTCGCCTAATTGGACAAATTGTGGATGTGCACGTAACCCAAGTACTGACCAACACCCTGCGCGGAGAAATCGTGACCCATGACCGGGTTGCAGGAGCCTGATCTATGACTAGCCAACGCCGCCGCATGCCCACTGCCTTGCGCCTGGACGGGGACAATACCCATCTGGCCAATCTGTGTGGCCCTCTGGACGAGAACATCAAGCAGATTGCCATTGCCTACGACGTCACCTTGCGTCGGCGTGGCAGCCATGTTTCGATTGAAGGCGAGCGCGCGGAGGAGGCTGCCAAGGCCATTGACTGGTTCCATTCGCGCGCGGTGCACCGCGCGCTGAATATTGACGATATTCAGCTGGGTCTGGTGGAACTGGGCGCCAGCCGCAGTCACGAAAAAGAGGCAAAGCCCGAGCCCTTGCCCGAGCTGCCTCCCGTTGGCCAGGAAGAAATCTCCCTGCGTACCGCCAAGCGTGATCTGCGTCCCCGCACGCCCGGGCAGCGCGAATACCTGCGCAACATCCTGAACAACGACATCAACTTCGGCATAGGCCCGGCCGGTACCGGCAAGACCTGGTTGGCGGTGGCCTGCGCCATTGATGCGCTGGAACGTGAATCCGTGCACCGTCTGGTGCTGACACGGCCCGCTGTAGAAGCGGGGGAGCGTCTGGGCTTTTTGCCCGGCGATCTGGCGCAAAAAGTCGATCCCTATCTGCGGCCTCTGTACGACGCTCTGTATGACTTGATGGGCGTGGAGAAAGTCCAGCGTCTGTTCGAGAAGCAAATCATCGAAATTGCACCGCTGGCCTATATGCGTGGCCGCACGCTGAACCATGCTTTTGTGATTCTGGACGAAGCCCAGAACACCACGCCGGAACAAATGAAAATGTTCCTGACCCGCATCGGTTTTGGCAGCAAGGCCGTGATTACCGGCGACCCCACCCAGGTGGATCTGCCCAAAGGTCAGCGCAGTGGCTTGAATCATGCCGTCAAGGTACTGGAAAACGTGCAGGGTATTTCCTGCTCACGTTTCAGCAGCCGCGATGTGGTGCGCCACCCTCTGGTTGCGCGAATTGTGGACGCCTACGAACGAGCTGGTGATGCCTGATCTGTCCTTAAGCGTCCAGTACGCTGTTGATTGTCCCGAGCTGAGCCGCTCCCGTATCCGCCGCTGGATGCAGCGCACGATTGATATGGCGGTCGAACGTATCCACCCCGAAGATCGCTTCACCGCCCTGTCCGCCACCTTGCGCATTGTGGACGCCGAAGAAGGCCAAAGCCTGAACCTGAGCTACCGGGAACGCGATTACGCCACCAATGTACTGACCTTTGAATATGGTCAGGACGAAGATGGCGTGGTCAGCGGGGATATCGTGTTGTGCCTGCCCGTTCTGGAGCGTGAAGCCCAGGAACAGCAAAAACCGTTTCTGCACCACGCAGCCCACCTGGTTGTGCACGGCTGTCTGCACTCCCTGGGTTACGACCACATTGAAGAGGACGAGGCCGAGGACATGGAGGCACTGGAAACAGCCGTTCTGGCCAGCCTTCGCATCCCCGATCCGTATCAGGAACGCTAGACTCGCCCGTCCCGGTCGCCTGCAACCGGCGATCATAAAACAGCCTTGATACTCACCGCCCTTCGCGCATTCCGAATGATGACAGGTACATACCTTGTCATCATTTTTCGGTTATGCTTGATTCTTCCTTAACTCGTCCTTCGGACAATGTCAGACTCTGCTCCCGACCCCGAGCCCCGCCCTTCCAAGGCCAGCTCAAACAATCCCATCTCTCGCTTAAGTGCTTTTTTCAATCGGCGTCACGAACCCGAAGACCGAGAAGACCTTAAGTCTGTCCTGGTTGCGGCCCACGCCCGCAAAGTTATCGACGACGAATCGCTGTCCATGATCGCCGGAACGCTGGATATGGCCAACAAGACCGTGGCCGATATCATGGTGCCCCGATCCAAGATCGATATGCTGGACATCGCCAAGCCTTTGACCGAAATGCTGCCCATCATTATTGAGACGGGCCACAGCCGCTTTCCGATCTACGAGACGGAGCGCGACAATATCATCGGTATCCTGCTGGCCAAGGACCTGCTGCTGTCAATTGCCAATCCCACACTGGATTTGCGTCCGCTGATCCGTCCTGCCGTATTTATCCCCGAGACCAAGCGCCTGAACGTCTTGCTGCATGAGTTCCGTGGCAGCCGCAATCATCTGGCCGTCGTTATTGACGAGCACGGCGGCACAGCAGGCCTGGTCACCATGGAAGACGTGCTGGAACAGATCGTGGGCGACATCGAAGATGAATACGATGAAGATGCCGAGCAGACCATTTTCCAGGCCGGCCCCGACAGCTGGCGTGTCATGGCCCTGACTGAAATCCCGGATTTCAACGAAGCGTTCCAGACCAGCCTGCCTAACGATGACTTTGACACCGTGGGTGGTTGGCTAGCGTCCGAATTGGGACATATCCCTCGCCGGGGCGATGTGGCCCAGCTTGATGGCATCAGCATCACCGTTGTACGTGCCGATGCCAAGCGAGCCCTATGGTTGCACGTTCAGCGAGCCACACCCGCCGAGCCTGATCTTGAACAAGCCTGATTCCAAACCTTTACCCCAGGCGCTTGGCGTCGCTTTATTGCTGGTCCTGGGGGGCTTGCATGCCCTGTCCTTCTCCATTGGCCCACTGCCATCCTGGATTCTGCCCTTCTACCAGATCACCTTGCTGGCCATTGCCTGCTCACAGATCATGGCTGCAAAGTCCGTGCGTCAAGCCTTTGGTCGCAGCTATTTGTTCGGACTGGGTCATTTTGGCGTAGGGATTTACTGGCTCTACATCAGCATGCACCAGTATGGTGGTATGCCCTCGTGGATGGCCGCCCTGGGCGTTTTGCTGCTGGCCGCGGCCCTGGCCGTCTTCCCGGCTCTGGCTTCGGCAGTTTGGCAAAAGCTGCGTCCCAAGCACGATAGTGATGCCTGGCTACCACGATTGCTGTTATCAGCAGGCTGGGCAAGCTGCTGGGCACTCAGCGAATGGCTGCGTGGCAATTTGCTGACTGGCTTCCCTTGGCTGAATATCGGCTACGCCCACGCGGAAGGGATGTTTACCGGCTGGGCACCCGTTATCGGCGTCTATGGTCTGGCCTGGCTATCGGCCTTCAGCGCCGCCGTGATTGCACAGTTTGCCGCTTCCAAAGACAAGAACCAAAGCCCTTCCAGCGCGATCGGCATTGGTATTGCCATGATTTTTGGCCTGATCGGTATCAGCCTGCCGCATATTGCCTGGGTTCAGCCCCATGGCGCGCCCTTTATTGCCCGTCTGGTGCAAGGCAATATCGACCAAAGCGCCAAGTTCGGTCCCAATATGAGTGAAGGCATAGAGCGTTACTACGAGCTGGCCAATTTACCGGCCAAGTCTCCTGAAGACGCTCCACGACTGATTGTACTGCCTGAAACGGTTATCCCTGTTTTGCAAAACCGTCTGGAAACCAGCTTCTGGCTGCGTTGGACAGAGCTGGCACAGCGCCATCAGGCCAATCTGGTACTAGGCGTGCCCATGGACCGTGGCACTGTCAACGGCAAGCTGAGCTACACCAACAGCGCCTTGTTGATCAGCCCGGAGACTCAACCCCAGGACATCATCAACAGCACGGCCAGCTATTACGACAAGCATCATCTGGTGCCTTTCGGCGAATTCATCCCCACCGGCTTTCAATGGTTTGTGGACATGATGAACATTCCGCTAGGAGATTTCCATCGCGGCGCCTTGCCACAAGCGCCCTTCAAGATGGCGGAAGGCCGTGTGGCCCCCAACATCTGCTATGAAGACGTGTTTGGTGAAGAAATCATCCAGGCGGTACAAGGCAGCCCCGGCCAGGAAGGCGCTACCTTGCTGCTGAACATCAGCAATCTGGGCTGGTTTGGCGATTCCTGGGCCTTGAGCCAGCACTTGCAGATCTCGCGCATGCGGGCTCTGGAAACCGGCCGCCCCATGCTACGTGCCACCAATACCGGCATGACGGCAGCCATTGATCCTTATGGCCGTATTCGTGCGGTTCTGCCGCCCCTGACCCCGGGCGTGCTGGATGTGGAAGTCCAGGGCACTACGGGCCTGACTCCCTATGTGAAGTACGGCAATCTGCCCTTCTTGATCTGGGCAGGTCTGTTGCTGATTCTTTTTGCCTGGCGCTCTCGCCGTCAGCCTTGAACGATCAAGGATTCATCCCCCCACAGGCTTTACCAGTGACAGCTTGGCTTCGAAGGCCCCGCTGCCTACTGTAAAGTCTGTGGCGCATTTGCACTGAGCCGCCCTGCAAAGCTGCCGGCATGCTCCCGATTCCAGGTCTTGCACCAATCCACGAACTCATCGGCCGGGATAGGCGTGGAGCACAAATAGCCCTGCATGAAATCGCAACCCGCGTTGTTGAGCAAATCCAGCTGCTCGTGGCTGGTTACCCCTTCGGCCACGACGCGTAAACCCAGCTTTTGAGCCATGACGATCATGGCTTGGGTCAGCACCAGATCTTCACTGCTCAAGGCCAGATTACGGATATAACACTGGTCGATCTTGAGCACATTGATGGAAAAACGTTTCAGGTGCGACAGGGACGAATACCCCGTGCCGAAATCATCCAGCGCCACGCTCATGCCGTACTCACGCAAGGAGCGCAACTGCTGCAAGGCTTGCCCTTGGTCGTCCAGCAACAAGCGTTCGGTAATTTCCACAACCAGCGCATCCCCCGGGATACCCTGATTCTGCAAATACTCCACCCAACCGCGCGCGCAAGAGCCATTCAACTTGAACTGCGCAGGCGACACGTTCAAGCTGACCCTGAAAGCCGGGTCCAGCTCCTGCCGTAGCACGACAGCAGCCTGGGCAGCTGTCTCGAAAACCCATTCACCAATCAGGACAATCAGCCCGGAATCTTCGGAAAAAGGAATGAACTCTGATGGCGGCACCAAGCCCAGCTGCGGGTGCTCCCAGCGAATCAGGGCCTCGGCACGCGTGACACGCCCCGTACGCAGATCCACGATAGGCTGGTAATAAAGCTGAAACTGCTGCTCGCTCAAGGCTTTCTGCAAGTCCTGGGAGAAACGCAAACGTGCTTCCACGGCTTCGCTCATGGCAGGCAAGAAACGACAATATTGATTGCGGCCACAAGCCTTGGCGGCATACATGGCCATATCCGCATTTTTCAACAGCTGACCGGCATCATCACCGTCTTCGGGGAACAGGGTAATGCCCAGGCTGGCAGAGACTGATACCGAGTTCTTGCCCAACTGGAAGGGTTCTTCAATGGTGTCCAACAGGCAGCGACAGGTGCGCTCCACAATGGAGGTATCACTGATATCCGAAATAATGACGGTAAATTCATCCCCGCCTATCCTGGCCACGGTATCCGTTACCCGTACGCAGCGCTGCAAACGCTGGGCCACTTCCTGCAACAGCACATCACCCTTCTCATGCCCCAGGGAGTCGTTCACATCCTTGAAAAAATCCAGATCCATGAAAATCAGCGCAAACGGCAAACCGGTACGGCGGGATTGTTCGCGAGCTTGCTGCAAGCGATCCTGGAACATCTGACGATTGGGCAAGCCAGTCAAATGGTCGTAATGTGCCTGCTTCCACATCTGCGCTTCACGCTTTTTATGACTGGTAATGTCGGTAAACAAGCCAATATGGCGATACACCGTGCCATCCGGATTCCAGGCCGTGCTGATCGTCAAGCGTTCGGCAAAATCTTCGCCATTCTTGCGACGATTCCAGATATCGCCCTGCCAGCGTCCCGTTTCTGAAATCTCGCGCCACATCTTGCGGTAGAACTCGTTGTCCTGACGGCCGGAGTTCAAGATAGACAGGGTGCGGCCGCGCACTTCGTCCAGCTCATAACCCGTAATACGGCTAAAAGCCGGATTGGCATCCACCACGTGACCAAAACGGTCCGTCACCACGATTGCTTCGCAAGTGTTCTCGTATACCACAGCGGCCAGACGGCCTGTCACTTCGTTGCGTACCCGCGTGGTGATGTCCTGCACCACCGCTACCATTCCCATACGGCCGTCCAGCTGAATGGGAATAGCGCAAATTTCTACATCAATGGATTTGCCATCATAGCGTAGTGCCCGCGTTTCATAGCGCAAGCTGCTGCCGCCAGATCGCGAATCGGGCACCACCTGAGTCAAGGAAGGAAATCGCGGCGCCAGAAAAACCTGATCAACCGTGAACTCCTGACGTAATTGCGCGCGGCTATATCCCAATGTCTCGGCCAGCTTTTTATTGACGAAATCAAAGCGGCCATCACGGGATAAATAAACTCCCAATAAAGGGTTGTGACTCAAACTGCGACATAGGGCGTTGAGCTGGGATAAATTGCGTTGCTGAATAGAAAGCTGAGCATCCAGCTGCTGAATCTGCAAACCGCAGGAATTCAGTATTTGTGACAGATAACGCGTTTCACTAGTGCCGGCACTGGTACTTTTGGCCCGGTAGTTGCCAGTCGTAAAGGCTCGCCCTTGCGCCATCAGCTGTCGCAAAGGCTCAGCGGCCCAGGCTCGCAACATGAAGTAAGACAGGCACAGCGCAACCAAATCCAGGCTCAGCATGAAAAACACGATCCAGCGATGCTGGGCACGCATGCTTTCGCGCGAGGCGTCAAAGGCATCCAGCAATTGCTGGGTGTTGTGGCGAAACAGGGAGTCTTCCGCGTTCAGACTGGCGGCAGGCAAAAGCACTTGCTCCGAGCTGACCGGGAAATCCAGGCGCATCAAACGCCGTTGCCATTCATTGGTCAGCTGGGACACCAGGCCCAGCAAGGGTTTGTCCAGTGGCAGCAACATGACTCCATCAACCATGCCCCCTTCCCGAAGCAAATGCACCACCCCTTGGAACTGTTGGTCCAATTGGCGCAAACGAGCGGGAGTCGAGCTGGCGGGCGCGGCCAAGGCCACGGAATAGCTGATGTCAGAGAGCTGACGCAAGAGGCCGCTACTGACCTGCTGACGAGTTTCCGCCTGATTTTGCTTGTAAATGACAGTAACCGTTGCCGAGATCAACAACAGCCAGACCAACAGCACCCAAATCAGCAAAGCACTCAAACTGATTCGTCTTTGTGCATCCACTGGAACAGGCAGAGGTGATGATATGCACTGCTTTGCTGACATAGCGCCATTAAATAAAAAAATGCAGGCTAAGAGATCGGCCTACAAAACGTAATTATTGCAGGTGAAATGTTACTCAACGAAGCATAACATCATTAGATTACAGAGCTGCGCAAATTTCTCATAAACCCTTCATTTATGCGCCTAAGCAGGGAATTACGGCACCCTGAAAGGAACAAAAAAACGACGACAGGAATTGAAAGCATTTCCTTTTATTACGCCACAAATGAAATTTTATGACACAAATAAGATACAAAAAACCCGTATAAAACAAAAAGATACAAGCATCTCCCATACTCATTCCAAGTCGCTTTTTCACCCCTCCACCCATCAGGAAGACCCGTCGTCGTCCTGGCTCCTCCCTCCCCGTCAGGCCCCCCTGAAGATTTTTTTACTTTATTTTGGTTTTTTTCTTCAAAAGACTTGCACAAAGGCAAAAACACCTTCATAATCTCAATTCTTCGTTGGTGGTCGACAAAAAAGAACACCGAAATGGGGGTATAGCTCAGCTGGGAGAGCGCTTGCATGGCATGCAAGAGGTCAGCGGTTCGATCCCGCTTACCTCCACCAAAAAACGAAGATTAGCTGTAGAGTCCTGTCCCCTTCGTCTAGAGGCCTAGGACACCACCCTTTCACGGTGGGTACAGGGGTTCGAATCCCCTAGGGGACGCCAAGATTCTTGGCAACCGCTGCGGAGCGGTAGTTCAGTTGGTTAGAATACCGGCCTGTCACGCCGGGGGTCGCGGGTTCGAGTCCCGTCCGCTCCGCCAAAAGATTTAAAAATCAGTCCCGGACTGGTTTTAGCAGTTTGAAGTGGCAAGCCTCGTCAAGCCTGACACTTATTTCGATACTTTGGTTTTTTGACGCAGTTAAAAAACGAAGTAAAGAAAATTGGGGGTATAGCTCAGCTGGGAGAGCGCTTGCATGGCATGCAAGAGGTCAGCGGTTCGATCCCGCTTACCTCCACCAAAAAACGAAGATTAGCTGTAGAGTCCTGTCCCCTTCGTCTAGAGGCCTAGGACACCACCCTTTCACGGTGGGTACAGGGGTTCGAATCCCCTAGGGGACGCCAAGATTCTTGGCAACCGCTGCGGAGCGGTAGTTCAGTTGGTTAGAATACCGGCCTGTCACGCCGGGGGTCGCGGGTTCGAGTCCCGTCCGCTCCGCCAAAAAATTCAAAAAGCCTGATAGATTTCGATCTGTCAGGCTTTTTTTATTTTCACAAATAGCCCAAGCAAGCTCTTAATTCGTCTTACCTCACCTTCAAGAGAGATATACCTCGCGGGATATGTCTGCAAATACACTGCAAAAACCCCGCAGAGATATCCCTTGAATACCCGGGCTGCCTTTAATTCACTACTGGCACGCCCAGAGCATTCATCGTTTCAGTTGTCATCTGACCACTAGCCGGTAAAGACTTTAGTAGCTGAAACTGCTTAAGTGCTTGTACCGTTTGCGCCCCCAGAACACCATCCACAGCCCCGTCATACAAACCAAGAGAGATAAGCTGAATCTGCACCCGCATCACCTGCAATTTCAATTTCTCACTACGAGTTAACTCTACATTCCCCATCGCTGCTCCGACCGCCCCGGCGGCACTTGTACCTGCTCCCGCTGCTGCGCCAGAAGAAGAGCGGCCACTTGATGGCGCAAGCGAGCGTGGAGTTGTGGCCGTTGCCCCTCCCCCATACAAAGGTGTAACAGGCACCCGCGCAGGCGCTGAATATGTACGACCGCTCGAACCTGAATAGTGTGAACGATGGCTAGAGTGAGACCGATGACTGGAGTGCGAGCGATGTGCCGCAAACAAATTATCTGTCTCAAAATTGAGAGGCCGCAAAGGCACTGCCTGAGGAAGGGAAAAAGCATCGAGCGCCAGGTCGGTAACTGTCACTCTCGCATCAGCAGACTTTACGGAAAATGGCGTAATGCTTGCCAGGAACAAACTGATATTTTTAATGAAGCGACTCATTCCACATTCTCTAGCAATAGTTTTATCGTTTTGGATGGCTTCCAACCACGCTCATGCCAGGCAAAGAAACCGGAACAACTAGGCTTTACATCACACTCATCGCACTCTGCTGAGTAAACATTTTTCCAATCAGAAATACTCTGATGTGCATATCCATAGAGCTCTCGCGGCAACGTGCATAGAGGCGTGTTCATAAAGAGGAAAGGCACAGAATGTCGCCTCAACTCCCGCGTGGCCCTCAACAAGATCTCATGCCAATCGACAAGATCAACCTCGCACATCTCTCTGTTAGCCAAAGCAAAACCAATAGGCTCACACGCCATCAAGGCGACTTCCCGCACAAAGGGTAAATTACGTCCAATGAAGACACATAGCTCCTGCAAATTTTCCAGGACGGGCCTTATCAATACAATACGCAGCTGAACGGGCTGCGAGTGTGCCTGTAAGTTCAACAGCCCCTCTATCGTTTGCTCATAAGCCCCATGCGCTTGAACGACAAAATCATGCAAAAAATCAGCATGGCCATATAAAGGCACTAACCAGGTAACACTCGGAGTTAGATCAGACAAAAGAGCTTGGCTCAAGCCTGAGTCCGCTAACAGTCGTCCATTCGTCAGAACCTCAACCTGAGTATCAGGGTGATGGATTGCTACTGCGTCCAATACCTCTCGCAAGCGCTCGCCTAATAATAAAGGCTCCCCTCCGCTTAAACCCAACACCGCAGGAGACTGCCGCATATGCCTAATCACCTCGACTGCCTCTCGCACCATCCAATCATCATTCTGCGGCGTAGGGGGCTGTGAACACATCATGCAGTAGCTATTACAACGATTGGTTAACTGCAAACCATGATGCTTATCCGATGGGCGATGGAGTATGGCCGCTCTATTCAAATGCCGCTCGGGCACAAGGACATCTCCTGCCATCACATCCTCAGACTCCACCCAAGCAACATTCTCTAAGCCTGCCGCCCTGAACTGAACGACCCGTTCGCGCTCAACAGAATTTGCTACCTGCACCATAAAGCGCAAGTCGGGGCGCCATTGCGACGCAAGCTCCTCACACCTCACAACCTGCCACACACCATGCAACTCGGTCGCCTCGAAGTTTGCTTTTACCCGACGCATTAATAAACCTCCTCAATAGAAGGACGCGCCCACGCATAAAACAAATCCAATTCATCCTCAGTAGCCGAACTCACTCGATCGAAAAAGAAGTCGAACAACCATTGATGTCGAAGACAATGCTCAGTTTCCAGTACAGGGGCATCCACAACACCAAACTGAGCTTGGGAGTCCACCGGGTTGGGCGCACAGAACGTCTGAAACGCACAGGCGGAGCAAGCGGCAATCTCCGTCACCAAACTAGCCTGCCTCAGCGCCTGCTGAGTTGGTGACGCCTGCAACACATCCAATGGCACCCCGATACGGCCTAGCCTCAAAGACACGTCCCCTGACTCAGCAAGCATACGCGCCTCATCACTGGGATATACATAACCATCGTAGTTGTAGACCATCACACTATGCCCTGCCCCAGTAGGACTTTGCAGGTCCACGTAGCCCCCATCAAATGGAGACAAAATCTTATTCAAAATGATGGATGCATAAACCTCGCGCAGCTCGACTCCTTTCCGGTTCCAGTACAGCACCCTCTCGAATGCCCGCTGATAAAACCCATGGAATCTATCCAGCTCGTACCCCAACAGACTCTGATTTCGCTTGGCAAAACCATAACTGCTAAGCGGCCGCAAAAAAATATCTCTAAAGCCTAAACGAACGTATTCATCCACAATTTCTTCAGGAAAGGACAAAGACAGCTTAGTTGTTGTCATCAATGCTGAAACCGACTCTTCCCCCAGCATACGACGTCCCAGCTCTATCCCTTGTAGGGTTCGCTCATAAGAATTTCGACCAGGTATAGGTCTATTACGATTATGTAATGCCGCTGGTCCGTCAATACTTGTCGAAAGGACAACCTGATGGTTTTGAAAAAACAGGCACATCGACTCCGTAAGTTGATGCAAAGTCGATGCAACTACAAATCGGATCTTTCTACCAAAATTCTGATTTAACTCTTCTATATAGAGAATCGCTTTTTCAAGCAGGTCGAATCTCAGCAGAGGATCACCACCCTGAAACTCGACAGTCAAGGACTGAGCGGGGCTTTGAAAAATGCTGCGACAAGCTTCTAGCAAGTTTTCCAAGGACATCGTATGCCCCGTATCAGCCAAGGAACGGCTAACTTGGCAGTACTGACAAGAGTGTGCACATTGCAATGTCAGCACAATGATATGCAATCCCACCCCTGTCTCTACAGTTTCATGGCGTGCAGCTTTGCGTGATACCAACAAACGACGAGAACCCTGCCAATCGTTCTCAGCAATAAAGAAACGAGATTTTAATTGTGCCTGGGCCTCTAAAGGAAAAAGGTGAACCTGACCACTATCCAATATCTGAACTTGTTGATCGCTCAAAAAAAGATGATCACCAGAAGAACTCACTACCAAGCAATGACCATTAAGACGCCGCTTAAAGTATGGAAGCACTTGATTAATAGGCGGCATCGCTCCCCCAAACCCCAACATTGATTATAAAGATCGTAATTATTGAGTAATTTTGACACAGAAACCACCAATGATTTATGGGGGTTTCCCTTTGCCAGCGAAGGACTCAAATTAAGCAAACAAACAAGACGAACACCTACCCCCCTCCCCCCATACAACTGACAATTCTCTTGTCGTATCCGATCGTTGAAGTTAATGTATTGCGTTATCGTTACTTCAACATTCAACTTCTATGCCAGCCAGTACTCTGGGCCAGCGTGGTCCGACCGAGCATCATCGCCGCGAACAGATCATTGAGCAGGCCAATACGCATTTCCGGCTCTACGGGTATCGCAAGACCTCTGTTGCCAGCCTGGCCAAATCCATAGGCGTCTCCAGCGCTTATCTATACCGTTTTTTCGACTCCAAGCAGGCTATCGGCCAAGCAATCTGCCATTCCGTGCTCAATGGCATGCATGTGCAATTGCAGCAGATTGTTGAAGGTGATTTGCCGCCGATTGAACGTCTGCGCCATTTCATTGAAACTGCCTGCAACCTAAGCCTGGAGCTGTTCTTGCAGGAAGGCCGCATGCAAGAAGTGGTGATTGAGGCACTGCAAAACAACTGGGCAACGGTGGACCGGCACAGAGAGGACTTACTGACCCAGATCACCGCCCTGGTGCGTGCGGGTCGTGAAAGCGGTGACTTTGAACGTCGCACGCCTTTGGACGAGGTGGTGCAAGGCATCCTGTTTGCCTTGACCGCCTGCCTGCACCCTGTCTTGCTGGAAATACATCCCCCTGAAAAAACCCGACAGGGTTTGCTGGTGGTGACGCAGCTTATCCTGCGCAGCCTGATGCCTTGAACATCACGCCCCAAGTTACAGTTCATCCAACTATTTACCTACCCGGAGTCCTGCATGGCTCTTCTTCGCTCTCTTAGCCCCGTCTTGAGTTTGTCCGCCGCCCTGGTCCTGATGGGGTGCAGCCAACAAACGCAGGAGGCTGACCCTCGCACCCAGGCGCCTTTGGTCGTTCAAAGCATGATCCAGCCCAAGGCCGATCAGCAGCGACGTTTTCTGGGGCTGGTCAGCGCTAGCACTGAAAGCCCACTGGCCTTTCGAGTAGGTGGCAAGATTGATACGCGCAAGGTCCAGAACGGCGAGCACGTGGAAAAAGGCCAGCTCTTGATGACACTGGACCCCAAGGATCTGCAATTGGATCACCGCGCGCGTCTGGCGGCTGTGCAAGCGGCTCAGGCACAGGCCGAGCAAGCCCAGTCGGATTACAAGCGCCTGTCCCTGCTGGTGGATCAGGGCGGTGTCTCTCGTCAGGCTCACGAGCAAAGCAGGCAGGCACTGCGTAGCGCCCAGGCCAATCTGAAATCCGCCCAGGCGCAGGCTGAGATTGCTCGTAATGCAGACCAATACAGCTCGCTGAAAGCAGAGGCCAGCGGCATTATTACCGCCCAGCTGGCGGATGTTGGCCAGGTTGTCAGCCCCGGACAAGCCGTGCTGCGCCTGGCCCAGGACGGCCAACGTGATGTGATCGTCAGCCTGCCCGAACAGTGGAATATTCCACTGGGCACCCGTGCCACGATCGAGCTGACAGACTCCCAGGAAAGCCTGCCCGCCCAATTGCGCGAGCTAGCCCAATCGTCCGACCCGGCAACGCGAAGCTATCAGGCCCGTTTCTCTTTTGAGGATCAGAGCATCAGCCCCCGACTGGGCTCCAGCGCGATCGTGCATTTGACTCCTCCGGACGCAGACGCCTTGAATCAGGTGCCGCTGACCGCCATTTACGATGCCGGCAAAGGCCCCGGCGTATGGGTCATTGATAATCAGAAAACCGTGCACTGGCAGCCTGTCACCATTGCCAAGCTGGCCCAGGAACACGCCTTCCTCTCCCAGGGCCCTGACGCTGGCACGCCCATCGTGGCCTTGGGAGCGAACCTTTTGCATGAAGGCCAGGAAGTTCGTCCAGAAACACGCGAGGCCAAGCCATGACAGGCCGCTTCAATCTTTCCGCCCTGGCGGTGCGTGAGCGGGCCATCACACTATTTTTGATCATTGCTCTGGCAGCTTCCGGCATTTACTCCTTCGTGAAGCTGGGCCGAGCTGAAGACCCGGCCTTTACCGTCAAAGTGCTAACCGTCACCGCCATGTGGCCCGGAGCCACCGCTCAGGAAATGCAGGACCTGGTCGCCGAACCCATGGAAAAGCGCATGCAGGAGCTGCGCTGGTTTGACAAGGTAGAAACGGTGACCCGCCCCGGCACGGCCTTGATGGTGGTGACCCTGAAAGACACCATGCCGCCCGCAGACGTTCAAAGCGAGTTCTATCAGCTACGCAAGAAGCTGCAGGACCAGGCCCCACGCTTGCCCAAAGGCGTGCAAGGGCCGTTTGTGAACGATGAATATTCGGACGTGTCCTTCAGCCTGTTTGCACTGCAAGCACCCGGCCTGCCGCCACGCCTGCTGACCCGCGAGGCCGAGAAAGTACGCAGCCAGCTGCTGCAAGTTCCCGGCGTCAAGAAGGTCAATATTCTGGGTGAACAAAGCGAGCGCATCTTTATCGATCTGGACGAGGCCAAGCTGCACAATCTGCAGCTCAATCCGCAACAGATTCTGGAAGCCTTGTCCAAGCGCAGCGCCATGACAGCCAGTGGCGCCGTCAGCACCGATGGGCCGCGCATTCACATGCGCCTCAGCGCCGGGCTGGATGATGTAGAGGCCATCAGCAATACCTATATCTACGTGCAAGGCCACACGCTACGACTGGGTGATATCGCTACCGTCAGCCGAGGATACGAGGACCCGCCCAGCTTCGAGATTCACCACAACGCCGAATTTGCCATGCTGCTGGATGTGGTGATGCAAGAGGGCTACAACGGCCTGTATCTGGGCAAGGATCTGGAAAAGGCACGGGAAGATATAGCCGCTGCCCTGCCTCTGGGTTTCTCGCTGGATACGGTCACCAACCAGTCGGTGAACATTGCCTCCGCCGTGGGCGAGTTCATGTTCAAGTTCTTTGCCGCGCTGAGCGTGGTGCTGCTGGTGTGTCTGGTCAGCATGGGCTGGCGTGTCGGCATTGTGGTGGCAGCGGCCGTTCCCCTGACGCTAGCTATGGTGTTCGTCATCATGATGATGACGGGCAAGGTGTTTGACCGGGTGACGCTGGGCGCGCTGATTATTTCGCTGGGCCTGCTGGTGGACGACGCCATTATCGCCATCGAGATCATGATCGTGAAAATGGAAGAAGGCATGGACCGCCTGAAGGCGGCCGCCTATGCCTGGAACCATACGGCCGCCCCCATGTTGTCCGGCACACTGGTGACGATTATCGGTTTCCTGCCGGTGGGCTTTGCCCGCTCCTCTGCCGGGGAATACGCCGGCAATATTTTCTGGATTCTGGCCGCCGCCCTGCTGACGTCCTGGCTGGTGGCGGTAGCCTTCACCCCCTATATGGGCGTAAAACTGCTGCCGGCCATTCCTGCTCGTCCAGGTGGTCATCAAGCCATTTACGACACCCCGAACTACATGCGTCTGCGCCGCATGATTGCCTGGTCGGTACACCACAAATTCCTGGTAGCCGGCATCGTGGTGGCTGCCTTCGTGCTGGCGGTAGTCGGCATGGGCTTCGTCAAGCAGCAGTTCTTCCCCACCTCTGACCGGCCCGAACTGCTGGTAGAAGTGCAGTTGCCCGAAGGCAGCGGCATTCAGTCCACCCAGATGGTCACTCGCAAGGTGGAAAGCTGGTTGCGCGAGCAACCCGAAACCAGGCTGGTCACCAGCTATGCCGGTCAAGGCGCACCGCGTTTCTTCCTGTCCTACAACCCTGAACTGCCTGATCCTTCCTTTGCGCGTCTGGTGGTGCTGACGGCCGATCATCACGACCGCGACGCCTTGTTGCGACGCTTCCGCCAAGTGGTGGCCGATGGTCTGACCCCTGAAGCACGAGTTCGGGCTACTCAGTTGGTGTTCGGGCCATCCACCAAATACCCGGTGGAGTTTCTGGTGCGTGGCCCCGATCTGGACAAGCTGCGTGATATTTCCGAACAAGCCATGGCTGTCATGCGTGCCGACAAGGACATGCGCCAGGTGAACGTGGACTGGGGCTCGCGTGTGCCCGTCCTGAAGCTGGATGTGGACCCGCAACGTCTGCAAGCTTTGGGCCTGAATCGCCAGAGTCTGGCCGAGCAAATCCAGTTGCAGCTGGATGGCACAACCGTTGCGGAATACCGCGAGGACTTGCGTAATGTGCTGGTTGTGGCGCGCAGCTCGGCCATCAACCGCCATGATCCAACCCGTCTTTCCGGTCTGACCGTCATGAATGACCAGGGCCGGAACCTGCCCCTGGAGCAAGTCGGCAAGCTGGAAATCATGCAGGAAGAGCCCAAGCTGGCACGTCGCAACCGCCTGCCCACCATGACGGTACGAGGTGATATTGCCCCGCACGTACAACCGGCAGAAGTGGCCAATCGGGTGATGAAGGAGTTCGCTTCCTTGCAGGCGTCCCTGCCCCCTGGCTACCTGATCGAGATGAGCGGGATTACCGCCGAGGCCAAGAAATCCAACGACGCGCTGCTGCCCGTCTTCCCGGTCATGATTGCCTTGATGCTGCTGGTTATCGTGGTTCAGGTGCGCTCGCTCTCGAACATGATCATGGTGTTCCTGACCGCCCCCTTGGGCCTGATCGGCAGCGTGCCCGCCTTGCTGATTTTCCAGCAGCCCTTTGGCTTTACCGCAATTCTGGGGCTGATTGGTCTGGCGGGGATTCTGATGCGCAATACCTTGATTCTGATTGAACAGATCAAGACCAACCGGGCCGAAGGCGCATCCCCCTACGATGCCGTGATTGAAGCCACGGTACAGCGTGCCCGCCCCGTTATTCTGACGGCACTGGCGGCGGTGCTGGCCTTCATCCCCTTGTCCTTCTCGGTGTTCTGGGGCTCCATGGCTCTGACACTGATCGGCGGCACGGCCATTGGCACCATCCTGACGCTCTTGTTCTTGCCCAGCTTGTATTCGATCTGGAATCGAATCCAGGATCCACGCGTCTCATAACTTGCTTGAAGGCTGAAACTGTGTAAATAATGGATGCATGGTTTGAACACAAACAAACCATGCATCCCACTGCCAGTCTTGTGGGTCCGGAGAACAGAACGACGCAAGATAGCTTATGTCTACACAGAAAGACCTGCCCGCCGCCCTGTCTCACGCTTTCGAGAAGGCGATCTACCGTGTACACAGCCCACAGGGCGATATGGACGTGCGCATCGGCCAGCTCAACCGCCCGCTGAACCAATTACTGGAACGAGAAAACAGCCGTGGCGCGGCGATTTTGACGGCCTGCAATCCAGGTGCGCAAATTTGCAGCCGTGCATTCAACGATGCGGTTCAGGAGAGCCTGCTGCGCGATTTGCAGAAGCTGGATTTGCGCTGGTGGCCCGCCGTGAACCTGGACCCCAAAGGCAAATGGCCGGACGAACCCAGCCTGCTGGTGCTGGACATCAGCCTGCAGCAAGCACGCTGGCAAGCACGCCTGTTCAAGCAATTGGCTTTTGTTTATATCCCGCTCAATGGCAAGCCGCAGTTGCATCAAGTGCAGCAGCGCCTGCCCGTGTCTGCTCAGGCCGATTCAAACAGCCCCGTTCCCTTCTAAACGCTGGCGGAAACCTTCAGCAATGGCTGCCCCTTTCAGCCGCCCTTCCGGCAAGACCTGTGCCCAGGCGCGCCACTCGTGGCCGGTTGCGACCAGCACACCATCCCTATTGAAGACTTGATATTCAAGCTTGAAGCGACGCTCCAGCCATTGAGCCACCTGCACGCAAACGCGGATCTCGCGGTCGTAGGTAACGGGGGCACGGAAGTTGGCACCGACATCCACCAAAGGCGTTACCGCATCATATTCTTGTCGCAAGACTCGCTGGCTTAAACCGACTTGCCGCAACCACGCCTGATACGTGCAATCAAACCAATAAAAATAATTGGGATAGAAAACAATCCCGGCCTCATCGCAATCACCCCATTCCACGGTGATGCGGCGCTCGAACACATGCATGCTTATCCTCTCGCAAAATCGCCTGTCAGTTTACCTCGGATGAAAAGCTCAAGCCCGAGGTAATCAGGTGCTGAACCAATCGAGGAAACATTTTGAAAACAATAGCGAAGAAACAATTTGTATCGACCTCAAGAAAGCAAATTAAGCGAAGTTAGCAACAATTTCGCTTAACTATCACTGAGATAAGCCTCGTGGCAGCGAAAACCTTCACTATCAGACAGGCCCTGGAGTCGTCTTTCACAGACAGAGAACCTAGCATAGCCGCGTCACTGAATAAGGTAGCCTGCCATGTCTGTAAACACCCCCGCACCCTGGACGATTCGTCGCATCATGGAGCTGTACGAACTGCCCTTTATGGACCTCGTGTTCCAGGCGCAGACCGTACATAGACAGCATCACCCGGCCAATCAAATCCAGCTCTCCAGCCTGCTGTCCATCAAGACAGGTGCCTGTCCCGAGGATTGCTCCTACTGCCCGCAATCTTCCAAATACCAGACCGAGTTGGAACCTGAACCCTTGATGCCCCTGGAGCAGGTACTGGAAGCGGCCCGCGCTGCCCAGGCACAGGGCGCACAGCGGTTTTGCATGGGAGCTGCCTGGCGCTCGCCTACAGAAAAACAATTGGATCAGGTCATTGATATGGTCAGTGCCGTCAAAGCGATGGGGCTGGAAACCTGTGTCACCCTGGGCATGCTGAAAGACGGTCAGGCCCAGCGCCTGAAAGATGCCGGTCTGGACTACTACAACCACAACCTGGACACCTCTCCCGAGTTTTATGGCCAGATCATCAGCACGCGCACGTATCAGGACCGACTGGACACCCTGGAACGCGTACGCGCAGCCGGTTTGAACAGTTGCTGCGGCGGAATCATCGGCATGGGCGAAAGCCGTCGCGAGCGTGCTGGTCTGCTGGCTCAGCTGGCCAATATGCGCCCCTATCCCGAGTCCGTGCCTATCAACCAGTTGGTAAAAGTGCCGGGCACACCGCTGGACCAGGTTGATGATCTGGATCCCTTCGAGTTCGTACGTACCATTGCCATTGCCCGTATCCTGATGCCCACCAGCGCCGTACGCCTGTCAGCGGGTCGCGAAACCATGGATGACAGCACCCAGGCTCTGTGCTTTATGGCGGGTGCCAACTCCATTTTCTATGGCGAGCAATTGCTGACGACCGGCAACCCGCAGTTTGTGGCGGACCAGGACCTGTTTGCCCGCCTGCAGCTGGAAGCGGCCAAAACCACACTGTCCGAACCTCCTTTGTCTTTGGAACAAGCCCGTCCACGCGCTATGGTCGAGGCCCTCTAATATGCTCACCCTGATTGCCAGCATTCTGTGCAGTGTGGCGGTTTCCATTCTGCTGAAAGTCGCGCGTCAGCGGCAGATCGATGTGGCCCAGGCCATCGTGGTCAACTACGGGGTGGCCGTCACGCTTAGCCTGGTACTGCTGCAACCCCACCCCAGCAGCCTGCTCAATCCCTCCACGCCCTGGTGGATTCTGATTGCCTTGGGCGTGCTTTTGCCTAGTGTCTTTCTGTTCATGGCGGCAGCAGTACGACAGGCCGGTATTGTGTTGAGCGATGCCGCCCAGCGTCTGTCCCTGTTCCTTCCCCTGCTGGCAGCTTTTCTCTTGTTTGGCGAGCATCTGGGTGGCCAGAAGCTATTGGGCATAGGCTTGGCTCTGACCGCCCTGCTGTGCTTGCTGATACGCCCCCACCAAACCAGTAAGCAGGACACGGGCGCCAGACATCCGGCCCTGATGCTGCTGGCTGTCTGGCTGGGCTATGGCGTGATCGACATCATGTTCAAACAGCTCTCCAAAGCCGGGGCTGCCTTCTCCAGCAGTCTGGTCGTGTCCTTCTCCTTGGCAGGAGTGCTGATGCTATGCTGGCTTTTGGCCAAGCGTACGGTCTGGCATCGAGGCAGCCTGCTGGCCGGTCTGGTACTGGGCTTGCTGAATTTCGGGAATATCTTCTTCTACATCCGCGCTCACCAGATTTTCCCGGAGAATCCCACCCTGGTGTTCTCAGCCATGAACATTGGCGTCATTGCCTTGGGGGCCATTGTGGGAGCGGGCTTCTTCAAAGAAAAACTCAGCGCGCTCAATATGGTGGGGGTTGCCCTGGCAATAGGCGCGATCGTGGCCCTGATTCCGCGTTAAACAGTTCCGGGCGTGTCTCATACACGCCCGCAAAAACGCACTATAAGCGAATTCTTATATTTGACATTTAAAACTTCGGGGACCGCTGCTTTTCATCTCCTGTAGATTAGAAAAAAACGATTTTTACCGACGCCCACGTCGGAAACTACACAGGAGACATGATCATGACCGGATTTACCCGTCGCCAATTACTGCTGGCCGCCGCTTCCGCAGGGGCAGGCGCGCTGGCTGCCCCTTGGCTAAGCCGCAGTGTACTGGCGGCCAACACACCCGTAGCCGCTGCCTTGTTTTGTGGCCACATTGATGACAACGGTTTCATGCAAGCCGGTTATCAAGGCTTCAAGAAAGCCACGGACCAACTGCCCATTACCGGCCACTACAAAGACCAGGTAGCCAACGAAACTCAGGCGCAAGTTGCCGCCCTGCGCGAACTGGCGACTCAATACAAGCCCGCCTTGCTGATCGCCCACGGCGGTCAAAATACCGACGCCGCCCTGACGGTGGCCAAGGAGTTTCCGGAAACCCGCTTTGTTATCACGCAAGGGGCTGTCACCGCCAGCAATCTGAGCAGCTACGACGTTCGTCAGGAAGAGTCCGCCTGGCTGGCCGGTGCCTACGCCGCCCTGATGACCAAGACCGGCGTGGTAGCCCACCAGTCCGGCATACGGGTGCCACCTGGCTTGCGCGCCCGCGCTTCCTACGCCGCTGGCGTCAAGCACGCCAATCCGGATGTGAAGCTGCTGACGAACTTCTCCGGCAATCAGGATGATATTGAACTGGCCGCCCGCGTCACCCAGGCGCAGGCCAAAGCCGGTGCGGACATTATCTACACCATGCTGAACAAGGGCCGCAGTGGCACCACCCAGGCTTGCCGAGAGCTGGGCATCAAGGAAATTGGCAATGTGATTGACTGGGTCGCTCGCGAACCTGATGTGTTTGTGGGTTCGGCCTGGGCGGATGTGGGCATTGGCGTTTTTGAAGCCTGCAAGGATCTGAGCGAAAACAAGTTTGAGTCCGGCAAGATCTTCAAGGTTGGCCTGCAGCAACCCGACGCCGTGCGCTTGATCATGGCTTCGGACACACCGGATGCCGTGCGTCAGCGTATTGCAGCGCTGCAGCAGGATATTCTGGCTGGCAAGATTGAGGTTGAGGCCGAATTTAACGGGCCTGAATTCCAGATTTAAGATCCGGGCAAAGATAAAAAACCCAGGCCAAGCCTGGGTTTTTTTACGAGTGGATTATGGTCGTAAAGCGCCACGACAAGAGGCTCAGTTTAAGGGGCTGAATCTGACGGTTTCCGTTTGCTCTCTGCGTCTTCCACACCGCCCGAGCTATCCCCATCTGCCGGTTTCCCAGAATCATCCAAGCCTACAGAACCCCCGGAGCTTCCAGCGACAGGATCAGCCCCCTTGTCGTCCTCGGCAAGTGTCGCTTCTGCGGCCTCATCCTCCGCCTTGCGCTCCGCAGCCGTGCTTTCCGTCGTCGCAGGCACCCGCTCTTCAACAGGCGGCAGATCCTCGAACACAGGGTCGTGCGACACGTCAGAGCTGATATCGACGCGCGGGTCCAGTGCCACTGCCGCGGCAGAGCTTTGCAAGCTGTCAGGCATAGGTACAAAGGTAGTAGGAGCATCCTGGCTCAAGTGATCGCCCAGTACCTTTTGCGGACGCACCAGCAGGACCAGTGCCAAACCACAGGCAGCCACGAAAATGTAGTACAGGTTGCTGCCGATATAAGACATCAGGCCGCCAGCCAGCAGCGGCCCCAGACAGGCCCCCAGGCCATACACCATGTACAGGATGGCGCTCAAGCCAACCCGCCGCTCCGGGTCCACGTTATCGTTGGCGAACGCCGCCCCCAGGGGATACAGCGTAAATTGCAGAATTCCGAACAGGGCCGAAAAAATCAGCAAGAACCAGAATGGTGCCTCGAACCAGCCCCACAAAGGAATGGCCAAGGCCAGCAAACAGATCGCGTTAATGCGGATCAACTTGACACGACTCATGCGGTCCGCCAGCCACCCCACCGGCCACTGGGCCAGCACCCCGGCTGCCACCGACACCGCGACGAACAAGGCAGCCTGCTCATTGCTTAAATGCACGCGCACCGCATACACCGGCGCCAATCCGTAAAAGGCCCCGGTCAGCATACCGGCCACCAGCAACACCATCATGGACAGGGGCACGCGGTCCACGTAGTAGCGCGCATTAATGGGCGCAGGCACTTGCAAAGGCGGATGGCTGCGGCGGGTAATCGCCACCGGCACCAGGCTGAAGGCCGAACAGATCGCCACAAAGACCAGCGGCTCGAAATTCAGATGCGGGAACAGGGTCAGCGACAACTGCCCCAGCACCGTGCCCAGGCTGGAGAACACCATGTAAATGGCAAAGATGGTGCCACGCTGGCTATTGTCGCTTTGCTCGTTCAGCCAGCTTTCAATGCCCATGAACTGCACCACCATGGCCGCACCCGCCAAAAACCGCAGCAGTAACCAGACGTACATGGAATCGACCAGAATCTGAACCAGCACACAGATGGTGACGATGGCCGCACTGGCAGCGTACGCCCGAATATGGCCCACGCCCATGATCAGGCGGTGGCCCATACGAGCACCAAATACCAGGCCCAGGTAATACACCGCAATCAGCCCGCCAATCCATACCTCTGACACCGAGATGGCCGTCAGGCGCACCCCCATGAAGGTATTGAACAGGCCCGAGCTGAGCAAGAGCATCAGGGTCGCAAAGTACAGGGACGAAAACGCACCCACCGATGACAGCATCCACACATCCTAAAAAAAACGGCAGCACCGCCCTCACTGTCGCGATTGCCCAGATTCCAGCCTGGATTTTGCGGCATGAGCACGGTCAAAAAAAGCGCCAGCTTGCAGCCAGCGCTTTGTCATCCTTCTATCCCTCGCCACGCCGGACAGGCGGGGGATCAGGTACTTACGACTTTACCTGTTTCAACAAGGTGTCTGCATCCGATGTATGCAAGCCGCCGTCGTTATCAATGTTCAATTGTTTGACAACGCCGTCTTCCAGCAAGGCGGAAAAACGCTTGGAGCGCACGCCCAGGCCTTTGGACGTCAGGTCAAATTCCAGACCCAATGCTTTGGTCCAGACAGCGCTGCCGTCAGCCAGCAAACGCACTTTGCCATTGACGTTCAGGGACTTGCCCCAAGCGCCCATCACGAAAGGATCGTTCACAGCCACGCACCAGATCTCATCCACACCAGCGGCCTTGAACTCGTCTGCCTTGGCGATAAAGCCTGGCAGGTGCTGCTCGGAGCAGGTGGGGGTGAAAGCGCCGGGAACGGCAAACACGGCAATTTTCTTGCCTTTAACCAGATCAGCCACCTGAAAGTTGTTGGGGCCCATAGGGCAGCTTTCTGTGGCGGTTTCAATGTACTCGCTAAGGGTCGCGTCTGGAACGCGCGCACCGACTGAAATGGACATAAGGTCTCCGTATGAATAAATACCGCCAGTATGGCGGCCCGAACTACCTATGATACTAATAGACTGGCTTGTCTAATAGGCAAATAATACTTATCAGTACGTTTCACTTGCCTACAAAGCCAGAGAAAACCCTGCAGCACTGGAGGGCAATCAGACAAGGACACATAGGCAGTAAGTTATAGAGGACTCTGGAAACAGCCAGTTCCAGCACTCAAAAAAGCTACCAGTACCCAAACCGAGCACCCACAAAAAAGGCCGGGCTTTTTGCCCGGCCTTCAAGGTGATTCACATCTTACGCAGATTGCATAAAGCCGTACTGCCACATCAAGGGCTCACCTCGCCCTGCTCGCGGATAGCGATCAGGGCCTCTACAGCCATCCCATCATGCGGGGCAGCCAAAGCGTAATTTCTGGAATGAAGGTAATCATCAGGAGGAAGGCCAAACCGGTCAGCAGCCAAGGCATCGTGGACTTGGTAACTTCGGTCAGGCCCAACTTCGATATGCTGGACGCCACATACAGGTTCAAGCCCACCGGCGGTGTCGCCAGCCCGATCTCCATATTCACCACCAGCATGATGCCAAAGTGAACCGGGTCCATGCCCAGCTTCATGGCAACCGGGAACAGGATGGGGGCCATGATCAGGATCAGACCCGAAGGTTCCATCACCATGCCGATCACCAGCAGCAGGACGTTCACGAACAGCAGGAAGGCAATCAGGCCCATGCCTTGCGACACAATCCATTCTGCAATGGCCTGTGGAATCTGCTCGGAGGTCAGAATGAAGGCGAACATGACCGCATTGGTGATGATGTACAGCAGCATGGCACTCATGGCTGCCGATTCCAACACAATGCGTTTCACCTCACGCAGTTTCACATCCTTGTAGACCCATACCGCAATCACAAAGGCGTACACCGCGCTGATGGCTGCCGCTTCGGTAGGCGTGAACACACCGGAGTAGATACCACCCATCACGATAACGATCAGCATCAGGCCCCAAATGGAGTCCATGAAGGCACGCCAGCGCTCTTTGAACGAAGCTCGCGGCATACGGGGGTAGTCCAGCTTCCAGGCGCGGAACATGGTGGTCGCGCCCAAGAGGAAAGCCAGGATCAGGCCCGGTACCACACCCGCAATAAACAGCTGACCAATCGAGGCCGTCCCGACTTTTACGCCATCTGGACCCTCTACCATCATGCCGCTGGTGGCTACCGCATACATCACCATCACAATCGAGGGTGGCAGCAAGATACCCAGACCGCCGGAAGTCGCCACAATGCCGGTCCCGAATTGCACGGGGTAGCCTTGTTTAACCATGGCCGGAATCATGATGGAACCAATGGCCGCTACCGTGGCAGGCGAAGAACCACTGATAGAGGCGAACAGGGCGCAAGCCAGCACGGCTGCCAAACCCATGCCGCCGGGCAAGTGGCCCACCATGGAAGCGGCAAAGCGAATCATGCGCTGCGCGACCCCGCCATGCGTCAGGAAACTACCGGCCAGAATGAAGAACGGAATCGCCATGATCTCGAACTTCTCAATCCCGGTGAACAGCTTGAGAGCAATACTGTCCATGGGCACTTCGGTCATGGTGAACAGGAAGCCCATCACCGTCAGACCCAGGGCAATCGACACGGGCATACCTGTCAAAAGCAGGATAGCCAGCAAAGCAAAAATAATCAGGGCGGTCATGCGCGCGCTCCTTCGGATTCAGACACACCGCACTCTGTTTCAGCGATCAGATCAGCCGCAGGTTCGTGATGGGGCAAATGACCAGTCTGAATAAAATTCATCAAGGCTTGCAGGAAGCGGAAGCACATCAGCAAGGAACCAGCAGGAACCGCCAGATACACAATCCATACGGGCACTTCCAGGTCAGCCGATACCTGGGCCGTCTGGGCAATGCCGTAGACAAAGCTGCCGCCAATCCAGGCGACGATGGCGGTGAACAAGGCGCCTGCAAACAGGGAAATCACCACCAGCAGATGACGCCAACGTGGACCCACCGAGTTGACCAGCACGTCCACACCTACGTGAATACCCACGCGCACGCCATAAGCAGCACCAAACTTGGCCATCCAGACGAACAGGTAAATACACAGCTCCTGTGCCCAGAGCAAATTGATGCCGGCCACACTGCGATAGGTTGAACGAGCCATGGCCATGAGCGATTCGTAACCATGGGCCCGCGACCAAGACACCAAATCAGCCAGCAGGCTGACCGAGTAGCGCTGGCAGACCGCTACGAAAATAAGCACTACGGCGGCCACCATGAGGAGCGAGATGAAGGTCTCCTCAAAGCGGTCCAGAAATCGTAAAAACATGGGTAGCTCCAGACTACAACCGGCCCACCCGGATCACGGGCAGGCACAGCTCAGTAGCGGGAAGAAAGAGAGAACAGGTCTGAATCAGACCTGTACAAGACAATCAGAGAAAACCGACTTTATTCGGTCGCCTTGTAGAAGGCGTCGATCACGTCCTGACCGATACGCGAGGCCATTTCCTTGTGAACGGGACGCAACTGCTTGACCCATTCTTCACGCTCGGCATCGCTAAGCTGATAGAACTGGGTCTTGCCGGATTCTTCCATGGCTTTCATGGAATCGTTGTTCTCTTGTTCGGCAATGTCGTTGGCGTAAACCGTGGCTTCTTCCATGGCTTTTTCCATGCCCTGGCGAATATCGTCAGGCAGACCTTCCCAGAACTTCTTGTTCACGATCACGGCATAGCCCAGGTAACCGTGATTGGACACGGTGGCGTGCTTTTGCACTTCGTGCATTTTCTGGGTGTACATATTGGACGGCGGGTTCTCGGTGCCATCTACAACGCCGGTTTGCAGGGCCTGGTACACCTCGGAGAACGCCATCACCTGAGGCACAGCGTCCAGTGCCTTGAACTGGGCTTCCAGAACCTTGGAGGACTGGATGCGCATCTTCAGTCCCAGAAAGTCGTCCACGCTTTTCAGGGGGCTGTTGGCGCTCATGACCTTAAAGCCGTTGTCCCAGTAGGACAGGCCCTTGATGCCTTTGGGCTCGAGCTTGTCCAGCAACATGCGGCCCACAGGACCTTCGGTAACCTTACGCAGATCGGTACGATCCTTGAAAATGAAAGGCAGGTCGAACACCTCAAATTCGCGCACGCCCAGCGGGCCAAACTTGGCCAGCGACGGAGCCAGCATGTGCACGGCACCCAGTTGCAGAGCTTCCAGTTCTTCCTTGTCCTTGTATAGCTGCGAGTTCGGGTAGACTTCGACAACCACCTTGCCCTCGGTGTATTTTTCGGCCAGTTCCTTAAAGCGCACAGCGCCCTTGCCCTTGGGTGTATCTGGCGACACAACGTGGCTGAACTTGATGATCATGGGGTTGGCCAGAACAGGCGCGGACAGGAATACGGACGCCAGCAAGCTGGCCACAAGGGTCTTTTTCATGTTTGCCTCCGGTCGGTGGGGAACCGACACGTGTTATTGATTGATTTGCTTGAAAGCGTGTAGCTTAAAAAAGCGGTCCCGAATTATCTATTGTGGAAATCCGAAACCTTTTGTCATGATGCGTCTTGCCCGTCCTTCCGGATTCATACGCCAAGCGGCCTCGCGCACCTTGGCAGCCCACCCCATCAGCACCTATGTGCCTATTTTGGCCATCCTGATCATCGTGCTGCTGATGGGTGTGTTTGCCTGGGCGGTCAATAAGGAGCGCGATGACGAGCAGTCCAACGAGCTGATACGCAATGCCTTGTGGGTGGAGCAATCCCTGTCCTTTCAACTGCGCTCGCACGAGAACAATTTAAGCCGCATTGCCAGCGAAATTGAAGTTCACTCCCAGCCCGTCACGACCCAGACGGCACTGACACAATTACAGCACTTCAAGACCATCCATCCGGACCTGTTGAAAGTCGCGGTACAAGATCGCTTTGGCACCACCTTGCTGGTTCGACCGCCCGGTGCCGACACCCGGATAGCAGCCCACGTCAGCACGCCGCGCACCTCCACCTGGTTGCCTGCCTATTACTCCAACGAGCATCAGGAAAGCGTGCTGGATCTGGTCGTGCCCATTTACGAAGACAACGATATCGTCGGCACCTTGCGCGCCACCTTTTCCCTGGCCACCATCCTGATGGAAAACGTGCCCTGGTGGATTGCCGAGCAGTATCACGTCTCCCTGATCGACCAAAGCGACCAGACGCTTGCCACACGCTCCAAAGGCGAGCCGGGGCAAAACGAATTGCGTTACGCCATGTCGGTAGACCCGCCACTGCATGGCGTACGTTTGCTGATGACGCCCTATCCGCAAACAAGCATCCCTACCTTCACCTTGCTGCTGACGGTGATTGCCGGTCTGGCCTTGCTGGCTGTGGTGAACCTGGCCATGCAGCATCACTACGCCCGCAAGCGCCGAGATGCCGAGCTGGCCCTGATGCAGGAACAAGCCTTTCGCAGTGCCATCGAGAACTCCATGGTGACCGGCATGCGCGCCCGCGACCTGGATGGCAAGGTGCTGTATGTGAACCCGGCGTTTTGCGAGCTGGTGGGCCGCAGCAGTGAAGAAATTATTGGTCTGGTACCCCCCATGCCCTGGTGGGTGCCGGAGATGATGGATGAAACCCTGGAGCGCCGGGATCGCCTGAAGTCCTCCCGCTCCGTGCAGGTCTTTGACACGCTGTTCCAGCGCCCAGATGGCTCGCGGGTCGATGTGCAGGTTTTCGAGTCCCCGCTGATTGACGCCCAGAAGCGGCACGTGGGCTGGATCAGTTCCATCATCGACATCAGCTCGCGCAAGCAGGCCGAAGCCCTGGCCAGCTCCCAGTCCGAGCAACTGCACCACACGGCCAAGCTCATCACCATGGGCGAGATGGCCTCCACGCTGGCCCATGAACTGAACCAGCCGCTATCAGCTATTGCCAGCTATGCAGCCGGTTCCCTGAACCTGCTGGGTAATGAGCCGCTGGACCCGAAACAGCTGCGTCGTGGCCTGGAAAGCCTGGCAGAACAAACTCGCCGCGCCGGGCAGATCATCCACCGCATTCACGACTTTGTGCGCAAGCGCGATCCGCAACTCAGCCCCCTGAATTTGCCTGATGCCTTGCAAGGTGCTTTGGCCATGGCCAAAGCAGGCCTGCGTCATTATCAGATTCAGCTGATCGTGCCTGCCCACCCCGAGAACCTGCCCGTCATGGGCGACAAGGTGCTGCTGGAACAGCTGATTTTCAACCTGCTGCGCAACGCCGCCGAAGCCATGTCCGGCCTGGAGCCGGAACGCCGCATACTGGAAGTCAGCATGCAGGCCAGCAATGGCGTGGTTCTGGTGATGGTGGCTGACCAGGGCCCTGGCGTGGCGGCGACCATCATGGCCGAAGTGTTCCAGGCCTTTACCACCACCAAAGCCCAGGGCCTGGGCATTGGCCTGAATATTTGCCGCTCCATTGTGGAGCTGCACCATGGCAAACTCTGGTTTGAAAACGGGGTTCCCCACGGTGCTACCTTCCTGTTTTCCTTACCCTTGATCGAACATGACTAAGCGCGCTCCTTTGGTCCACATCGTGGACGACGACCCGGCCATCCGCGATGCCCTGTCCTGGCTTTTTTCCACTCGTCAGGTCAATACCGAACTCTGGGAGAGCGGCGAGGCCTTTCTGGATGCCCTCAGTCCCGAAACCCAGGGCTGCATCCTGCTCGACATACGTATGGATGGACTGTCCGGCCTGGAAGTGTTCGAGCAATTGCGCGAACGCCCGTCCCCTCTGCCCGTTATTTTCCTGACCGGCCACGGTGACCTGCCCCTGGCTGTAAACGCGCTGAAACAAGGCGCGGCGGATTTCATCGAAAAGCCTTTTAACGATAACGACCTAGTGGACCGTGTGCTGGATGTGCTGCGCAGTTACGAGGCCAGCCAGGCAGAGCGCGACAATGAACAGGCGCTGGAAGAACGGCTGGATACCCTGTCCCAGCGCGAGCGCGAAGTACTGGCCTTGGCGCTGGAAGGACGACTGAACAAACAGATTGCCCAGGACCTGAACATCACCATGCGCACGGTAGAAGTTCATCGCGCCCGGGCACTGGAAAAAATGCAGTCCCGCACCCTGATCGAACTGGCGCGACTGCTGGACCCGGCCCGCTTGCGCGAAGACCGCAACCCACCGGGGCCTTAGTCAGGGCCAGCGCACCGGGTGTATATAATGCAACCATAAACAATTAGAACCGCGCACTAGGCCCGGTCCCCGGAGCGATCATGAGCACCACTACCGAAAACACAGACTTGCACCTTTCCCATCTGGATGAAGAGGGGAAAGTTCAGATGGTCGATGTCAGTCACAAATCCGCCACCTCCCGCTCGGCCACGGCCCGCGCCGTGGTGCGTTTGAGTCCCGCTGCGTACCAGTTGCTGTCGGCCCAGCACAATGCCAAGGGCGAAGTGCTCAACACCGCCCGTGTGGCCGGTGTTCTGGCCGCCAAACGCTGCGCCGAGCTGATTCCCATGTGCCACAGCCTGCCCCTGGATTTTGTCGGCATTGATTTTGAGAGCGACGCCGCCGCAGGCACCATTGCGGTGCTGGCCACCTGCCGCACCCGCTACACCACCGGCGTCGAAATGGAAGCCATGACGGCCTGCTCCATTGCCGCCCTGACGATTTACGATATGTGCAAAGCGGCCGACAAAGGCATTGTGATTGAACAGACCCGTTTGCTGGAGAAAACCGGCGGCAAAAGCGGGACCTGGACTGCCCAGCTCTAAGCCCTTTCACGGAGATAGCATGACAAGCCCTTTGACATTGCGCGTCCTGTACTTCGCCCAAGTGGCCGAACGCACAGGCCAGCGCCAGGAAAACTGGGATTGGCCTCAGGAAGGCACCGTCCAGCAATGGACGGATACCCTGCTGCAGCGCCACCCGAATTTGAGCGATATGGCTGGCCGCCTGCATGTCGCGGTGAACCAGTTCCACGCCAAGCCCACCGACCCTGTTCGCCCCGGCGATGAAGTGGCTGTGTTCGAGCCCGTCACCGGAGGTTGAGATGATTCGCATCCAGACCGAAGATTTTGATGTTGCCGCCCTGAACGCCGAGCTGCGCGCCACGGCTGGCGGCAAGGCCGGAGCCATGGTGACCTTCACCGGCTATGTGCGCGATCAGGCCGATGGCACCGCCACCGAATCCCTGTTCCTGGAACACTATCCCGGCATGTGCGAGCGCGAGATTGAAGCGGTTTGTGACCAGGCCCGCCAACGCTGGCCCATTCTGGATACGCTGGTCGTACACCGTGTGGGCGAACTGCATCTGACCGAACAAATCGTTTATGTCGGCGTGACCAGCGCCCACCGTGGCGACGCTTTCCGTGCCTGCGAATTCATCATGGACGTGCTGAAAACTCGCGCCCCTTTCTGGAAGCGCGAAACTCTGGCCGACGGCAAGCGTTTCTGGGTACAGCAGCGCGACAGCGACGCCCAGAAAACGGACTCCTGGAATACCTCTGCGGACACCGACAAGCATGTCTAAAGCCAAGACCGATTTACCCGCTGTTCGCCTGAACGCTGCTGTGCTGACCATTTCGGACCGCCGTGGCCCGGATGATGACACCTCCGGCGATTATCTGGCGGCCAGCCTGACTGACAGCGGCCATTACTGCGTGCAGCGCGCCATCAGCAGGGACAATATCTACGCCATCCGCGCCCTGCTCAGCCAATGGATTCTGGACCCGGAAATCAATGTCATTATTTGCAATGGCGGTACCGGTTTCAGCCATAAGAAATCCACGATTGCGGCGGTCACGCCTTTGCTCGATCAGGTTATTACCGGCTTTGGCGAACAGTTCCGCTACTTGTCATACCAGGATATTGGCTCCTCTGCCCTGCAATCCGATGCGCTGGCAGGAACGGCCAACCGGACTTTGCTGTTTTGCATTCCCGGCTCGGGCGGTGCCTGCAAGCTGGCCTGGGAAAAGATCCTGAAAGAGCAGTTGGACAGCCGCCATCACCCTTGCAATTTTGCCTCTGAGTATCTGGAGCCACCCAAGCCCTGATGCCTGCAAAGGCATGGCAGTGCCAGCTCCGGAACGCCCTCTTTTCCACCGTGCTCTGACGCCCTGAGCCACGAATTGTTTTATCGAATTTATCCATCCTATGATCGAATTTGACGTAGCACAGCAAAGGCTGGCCCAGGCAGGGCAAGTTCCTACCCAAACCGAAACCTGCGATTTGTCGCAAGCCCTGGGACGCATTCTGGCCCAGGATATTCAGGCCCAGCTGGACATGCCGCCTGCCGACAATAGCGCCATGGACGGCTATGCCCTGCGTCTGGCTGATATTGCCGACGGCAAGGTACTGCCCATTCAGCAGCGCTGCTATGCCGGCGATATTCCTGAAACGCTGAAAGAGAACATGGCGATTCGCATCTTTACTGGCAGCATGCTGCCGCCCGGTGCGGATACGGTGGTGATTCAGGAAAACTGTCAGGAAGACGAACACGGCGTGCGCATTCTGGAAATGCCCGTGGCTGGCGTGAACATCCGCCGCCGGGGCGAGGACATGCGCATAGGTGAAGTGCTGATCACGACAGGCACCAAGCTGACAGCGGCCCATATTGCCCAGCTGGCTGCGCAAGGCCATGCCCAATTGCAGGTCTACCCACTGCTGACCGTCGGCATTCTGACCACAGGCGACGAGCTGACCCCAGCCGGTCAGCCCCTGAAAGCCGGCCAGATCTACAACTCCAACGCGCCCATGCTGCGTGCGCAGCTGCAAGCGCTGGGTGTGGAATCGGTTCATGCGGTGCACGCCAAAGACACACTGGAAGCCATTCAGGACGCCCTGAAAGAACTGCTGCAACACTGTGATCTGGTTCTGACCGTAGGCGGTGTCTCGGTCGGGGAAAAAGACTTTGTGAAGCCCGCCATTGAAGGCATAGGCGGCCAGCTGGATCTATGGAAAGTGCGCATGAAGCCCGGCAAACCGCTGGCACTGGCCTACATCGCCGACAAGCCTCTGGTCTGCCTGCCCGGCAATCCGGTGTCCTCTTACGCCGTGTTTTCCTTGATGGTGTCACCGCTGATTCGTCGTCTGCAAGGCCGCCAGCAGGTGCTGCCCACCACGCGCTACGGGGTGCTGCAAGGTGAACGCCACTTTGAAGGTGACCGCGAAGAATTCATCCGCGTGCAAGTGGACAACGACAAGCAAGGCCGCCTGTTGGTACGCCCCTTCGACAATCAGGGTTCGGGCGTCATCAGCTCCTTGCCTTGGGCACAAGCGCTGGCGCGTATCCCTGCTGACTCTCATATCGCCCCCGGCGATGTGGTGCGTCTGTACGAATACAGCCAGTGGCAGGCATAAGCTCGGGCCCCTATTCAAGCTTTGGCTTTACCATGAAAAACCGCCCTGATCAGGGCGGTTTTTTCTATGTGCTGTCCAATCAGGGGCTAACGGACCAGCTTTGGGCCTGATCCAGATCCTGCGGCGTATTGATATTGAAAAAGGCATGTTCCGGCGCATCGCGGAAGTCCACTTCCACCGCGCCTATGCTTTCCAGCCAGCTCATGACGCGGCGCTCGCCGCTAAGCAGGTATTCTTTCAGGCCCGCAGCCTGATCCGTGCGTATCAACAGGCATAAAGGGTGACTGCGCTCTGCCTGTGCGTAAGCAGCCACGGCTCCCTGCTCCTCAACAGCCTTGATCAGACGCTTGCCCAGATCCACGGGTACAAAGGGCAAATCCACCGGACAGGACAAGGCCCATGGGGTGTTGATCTGATCCAGCACACTGGCCAAACCCGCCAGCGGACCCAGGTAGCCCTCCAGCTCCAGCGCATCCGGTACTACACGGCCCCAATGGACATATTGTTCAGGATTGCGATTGGCACTGATCAGGATAGTCCCCACCTGCGGACGCAGGCGACGCACCAGATGCTGGACCAAGGGCTGGCCCTGCAACAGCAGCAAGCCTTTATCGATCTGGCCCGACAGATCAAAACGCCGAGCCCGTCCGCCCGCCAGCACAATACCGCTAATGTCCTGTGTGCTTATCATCCGCCGATGTAACTCATTTCTATACGGTCACGACTCGTGGTTTGCTCACCCCGAATCTCGGAATATCGGTCTTGCCGTCCCGTCCAGACACCGTGCATATAGGCGGCTAACTGTTCGTCGGAAGCACCCGAGCGCAATTGCGCCCGCACATCATAACCTTGGGAAGCAAACAGGCACAGAAACAGACGTCCTTCAGGAGAAAGACGCATGCGCGAACAGTCCCCACAGAAGGGTTGCGTCACACTGGTAATGACGCCGACTTCGCCTGTGCCATCCTTGAAACGCCAGCGGCTGGCGACTTCGCCGCGATACTGAGCGGCAACCGGTTCCAGATCGAAACAGGACTGGATACGTTCCACAATCTCCGCGCCACTGACGACTTCTTCCAGATTCCAGCCATTGCTGTTGCCCACGTCCATATATTCAATAAAGCGCAGAATCTGACCTGAGCCTTTGAAGTGCTCCACCATGGGCAGAATCTGGTCATCGTTCAGGCCTTTGCGCACCACCATATTGACCTTCACCGGACTCAAACCCACGGCCTGCGCCTTGGCAATACCATCCAGCACAGTGGACACGGACACGCCGCTGTCGCTGAGTTGCGTAAAGCGGGCATCGTCCAAGGCATCCAGGCTGACGGTGACGCGATTCAAGCCCGCGTCTTTCAACGCCTGTGCTTTGCGGCCCAGCAAGGTGCCATTGGTGGTCAAGGTCAGCTCTACCGGATCACCTTCCGGTGTGCGCAGCTTGGCCAGCATGGCAATCAGCACTTCAATATTCCGACGCAATAGTGGCTCGCCACCCGTCAGCCGTAACTTGCGCACGCCCAGGGCAACGGCCTGCCGTGCCACACGCTCGATCTCCTCAAAGCTGAGCAGGGAAGAGTGAGGCAGGAACTCGTAGTCCGTGCCAAACACTTCCCTGGGCATACAGTAGGTACAGCGGAAATTGCACTTGTCGGTCAGGGAAATACGCAGATCGTGAAACGGACGGTGACGCTTGTCCAGCGGTTGCCCGGACACAGCAGCAATGCGCACCGTTGGACGGCGCGCAGGTTCAGCAGCACTCGTTTGAATCCCCTGTTCGATGCCTGACAGTACAAGCCCCGATCCAGCAGGCGCCGCGTCAGTCCGCCCCGCAGATAAAGCCTCGGAGCTCGGGGAAGCCGCTTCTTGATATGGCCTGGCCTGAACCTCGTCTACAGACAGCGGTTCACGTTTTGGCCCATGATCATCGCTCATGGTGTTCTCTTTCTTTCAAGGACAGGGTTGTCCCCGTCTCATGGTGTATGTGTGTTTTCGTCAAGCGAAGGGGTCTAACGCCAGAGCATGTCGGCGGCCTGGCCGAATGCCTGTTCCAGCGTCATGATCTGCCCTAAACCTCGTGGGTCGTAACCCACCAGATCTTCCATGAATTGACTATACGCGGAACCGCCAATCACGTTCATCAGTTGCTGCATAGGAGCCTTATCCAGCGCTTCTTGCTCGACCGCGATGAAATAACGCTCCTGCGCCAGGGGAATGAACTCCAGCCCGCATCGGCTGGCCGCTGTTTCCACGCCCAGGCCGGTATCGGCCATGCCACTGGCAACGTGGGCCGCCACCGCCATATGCGTCAATTCTGTTGTTTCAAAGCCCAGCACCGCATTCGTGTTTACCCCTAACTGACCCAGCAGCAAGGTGGCCAGAAAGCGGGTACTGGACCCCATCTGACGGTTCACAAAGCGCACATCGGGCCGTAGCAAATCCGCCATGCCCGTGATGTTCTTGGGGTTGCCCTTTTCCACAAACAGGCCGGTTCGGCGTGTAGACAGGAAAATCAGCCGATGACGGGTGGGAGACAACAACTGCCCATAACGGCGCATGGCAGCCACCTCGAACTCGCCTACCGGAACCTGGAAACCGGCCAGGTCGCAGTCCCCACGCTCCAGCGAAGCCAGCGCTTCAATCGCGGTGCGATAGCGCAGTTCCAGCGGCAAGCCATCGTGTTCGTTGGCAAAGCGCATCAAGCCTTCAATCGCAAATCCGTGACTGGCCTGAAAGCGCAAACGATCCAGAGGCTGAGCATACAAGCGGCCCAGCTCCTCTTCCAGTTCGGAAGCCATGCTTTCCAGGGTCGGCGTCAAGCGCGCGTCCAGACGCCGGTTTGCCCACAGCAAACGCTGGGCAAACTCGGTCAGCTTGGTACCTTTGCGCCGGGACGTTTCCAGCAAGGCCGCATCAAACTGTTGTTCGGCATTGCGCAACAAGCCCCAGGCATGTCTGTAGGAAAACTGGCATTCCTTGCTGGCTCCCGCCAAGTGCCCCAGTCGCTCGATGGCACCCAACAAACGCAGCACATCCCCCATGGGGAGTTCCACGCCGTCTGCATTTTCCAGAATCCATTCAGAGCGCAGCCGGGCTTTGAATTTCTGTTTGGTCATATGTTTTTGTAGACCAGTATGTTTTCGTATTTATGTTTTGTGCTGCATGTACCAAACATTATATATGCGAAATATTGCTTATTGAAGTTATGGACTTAAGTGGTTAGATTACAAGGGAAAACACTGTCAAATAATATGCACAGCTGTGCATAAAAAAACATGGAGGCGCAGGCTCCCTATCCGGGCACCGCGCACACAGGACATGCAAACAACCCCTCATCACCAGGAACAGGACCTGTCCGGTCTGACTCCTGAAGAGGTCGCCTTGCAGGCCGTGCAGGAGCACGCCGGCCAGAAAGGTAACCTGTTGCCTATTTTGCACACGATTCAGGACCGGATTGCCTGTATTCCCGAGTCCGTGGTGCCGGTGCTGGCCGAACAACTGGCCCTGTCCCGTGCGGAAATCCATGGCGTTATCTCTTTTTACGCCCACTTCCGCACCCGGCCCCACGCGACTCATACCCTGGAAATCTGCCGGGCAGAAGCCTGTCAGGCGCGGGGTGGACTGGAGCTGACGGCTCATGCCCGTCGCCGCCTGAACTGCGACTTCCATGAAAACAGCGACGACGGCCAGTACACGCTGGAACCTGTCTACTGTCTGGGCCTCTGTGCTCAGTCCCCCGCTGTCATGCTCGATGGCGTACCGCATGCACGCGTCACCCCCGAAAAACTGGACGCCCTGCTAAGCAGCCAGGAGGCGCAGTCATGAGCACCATTACCGTTTACGTTCCGCGCGACACCGCGGCGGTCGCCATGGGCGCCCATGAGATTGCCCAGCAACTGGCGGCCCAGGCTCAGGAGCGCGGCCTGGACATACAGATCGTGCGCAATGGCTCGCGCGGTTTGCTATGGCTGGAGCCCATGGTGGAAGTGCAAACGGCAGAAGGCCGTGTCGCTTACGGCCCTGTCCAGACTGAAGATTTACCCGGTCTGTTCGACGCTGGTTTCCTGCAAGGCGGTGCACATAAGTTGTGCCACGGTCTGACGGACGCCATCCCCTACTTGAAGAATCAGGAACGACTGACGTTTGCTCGCGTGGGCATTATTGATCCAGTCAGCGTGGCCGATTATCAGGCCTGTGGTGGCTTTGAAGGTTTGAGCAAAGCACTGGCCATGGAGCCAGCCGCCATTGTGAAAGAAGTCACAGACTCCGGCCTGCGTGGTCGTGGCGGTGCCGCTTTCCCGACCGGCATCAAATGGAACACGGTACTGAACACCCCGGCACAGCAGAAATACATTGTCTGTAATGCCGACGAAGGCGACTCGGGCACGTTTTCTGATCGCATGCTGATGGAAGGCGATCCGCTGTGCCTGGTTGAAGGCATGGCAATTGCCGGTCTGGCCGTCGGTGCGACCTATGGCTACATCTACGTGCGTTCCGAATACCCGCTGGCCGTGCAAGCGCTGAACGAAGCCATTGTGGCGGCGCGCGCGGCAGGCTGGCTGGGCAAGAACATTCAGGGCAGCGGCTGCGAGTTCGATCTGGAAGTGCGCAAAGCAGCCGGTGCCTACATCTGTGGCGAAGAAACCGCCCTGCTCGACAGTCTGGAAGGCAAGCGCGGTGTGGTGCGTGTGAAGCCGCCTCTGCCTGCCATCAAAGGCTTGTTTGGTCAGCCTACGGTCATTAATAACGTGGTGTCGCTGGCTTCCGTGCCGGTGATTCTGGCCAAGGGCGGTGCCTACTACCAGAACTACGGCATGGGCCGCTCGCGTGGCACGCTGGCCTTCCAGTTGACCGGCAATCTGCAAAACGGTGGCTTGGTGGAAAAAGCCTTTGGCGTCACCCTGCGCGAATTGCTGTACGACTACGGTGGTGGCAGCGCCAGCGGTCGTCCCTTGCGTGCCGTTCAGGTCGGTGGCCCCTTGGGCGCTTACCTGCCCGAACACCAGTGGGATGTCCCGCTGGACTATGAAGCCTACATGAAGATCAATGCCATGGTCGGCCACGGTGGTCTGGTGGCCTTTGACGACACAGTAGACATGGCCCACATGGCGCAATACGCCATGGAGTTCTGTGCCATCGAATCCTGTGGCAAATGCACACCCTGTCGCATCGGCTCTACGCGTGGCGTGGAGACCATCCAGAAGATCCGTCGCCGCGAAGACATGGACAACCATGTCGAGCTGCTGCGCGACCTGTGCGACACGATGTTCTCCGGGTCCTTGTGCGCCTTGGGCGGCATGACCCCTTATCCCGTCCTGTCCGCGCTGGAACACTTCCCCCAGGATTTTGGACTGGCCCCGCAAACCGAGCAGGACCTGGCCAAGGTCTAAGACGGAGATCACCATGAAAGAAACAGTCGCCGTACGCGAACGTGACCTGGGCACCCCAGCCTCGACCCAGACCGAGATGGTCAACCTGACCATTGATGGCAAATTGATTGAAGTGCCCGTTGGCACTTCCGTGATGCATGCGGCCGCCTTGGCTGGCATCAATATTCCCAAACTGTGCGCTACCGACTCGCTGGAAGCGTTTGGCTCCTGCCGTCTGTGCCTGGTGGACATTGAAGGCCGTCGCGGCCACCCTGCTTCCTGCACCACGCTGGTGGAAGAAGGCATGGTCGTCCAGACCGAAAACGACACCCTGCACAAGCTACGCCGCAACGTGATGGAGCTGTACATCTCCGATCACCCCCTAGACTGCCTGACCTGTCCCGCCAACGGCAATTGCGAACTGCAAGACATGGCCGGTGTCGTGGGCCTGCGCAGCGTGCGCTATGGCTTTGATGGCGCCAACCACCTGGACGACAGCACCGACAACTCCAACCCTTACTTTGCCTACGACTCCAGCAAGTGCATTGTCTGCAATCGCTGCGTACGTGCCTGTGAGGAAGTTCAGGGCACCTTTGCACTGACCATCGACAAGCGTGGTTTTGAATCGCGTGTTACCGCCGGTCAGAACGATGGCTTCCTGGGCAGCGATTGCGTGTCCTGTGGTGCTTGTGTCCAGGCCTGCCCGACCTCCTCCCTGATGGAAAAATCCGTCATCGATCTGGGGCAACCCGAGCACGCCGTCATCACCACTTGCGCCTACTGCGGTGTAGGTTGCGGCTTCAAGGCCGAGATGAAGGGCGACAAGGTCATTCGCATGACGCCCTGGAAAGACGGCAAGGCCAACCGTGGTCATGCCTGCGTGAAAGGCCGTTTCGCCTGGGGGTACGCCACTCACCAGGACCGTATCCTGAGCCCCATGATACGCAAGAGCATTACAGACCCTTGGCAGGAAGTGTCGTGGGACGAGGCCATCAATTACGCCGCGTCCGAATTCCGTCGCATTCAGGATCAGCACGGTCGTGATGCCGTGGGCGGTATCACCTCCTCGCGTTGCACCAACGAAGAAACCTATCTGGTGCAAAAGCTGGTTCGCGCCGCCTTTGGTACCAATAACGTGGACACCTGCGCCCGCGTCTGTCACTCCCCTACCGGCTACGGCCTGAAGATGACCCTGGGTGAGTCCGCCGGTACGCAAACCTTTGACTCGGTGATGCACACCGACGTGGTGATCGTGATGGGTGCCAACCCCAGCGCCGCCCACCCCGTATTTGCATCGCGCCTGAAACGCCGCTTGCGCCAAGGTGCCCGCCTGATCGTGATCGACCCGCGCCAGACCGAACTGGTCAGCTCGCCGCACATCCAGGCCGACTACCACCTGCCCCTGCGTCCAGGCACCAACACCGCCATGCTGACCGCCATGGCCCACGTCATCGTCACTGAAAATCTGGTGAACGAGGCCTATGTGGCCGAGCGCTGCGATACCGCTGCCTTCAATGAATGGCGCAGCTTTGTCAGCCAGCCCCAGAACTCGCCAGAAGCCATGGCCGAGATCTGCGGTGTATCTGCCGACGACATCCGTGGCGCAGCCCGTCTGTACGCCACCGGCGGCAACGGCTCGATTTACTATGGTTTGGGCGTGACAGAACACAGCCAGGGTTCCACCACCGTGATGGCCATTGCCAACCTGGCCATGGCGACCGGCAACGTGGGCCACGAAGGCGTGGGTGTGAACCCGCTGCGTGGTCAGAACAACGTGCAAGGCTCCTGCGATATGGGCTCCTTCCCGCACGAGTTCCCTGGCTACCGTCACGTCTCCGACAACAGCGTACGTCAGCAATTTGAAGAGGCCTGGGGCGTGTCCCTGCAATCCGAACCCGGCCTGCGCATTCCCAATATGTTTGACGCCGCTTTGAGTGGCAGCTTCAAGGGGCTGTACTGCCAGGGCGAGGACATTGTTCAGTCCGACCCGAACACCCAGCACGTGGCCGCCGCCATGGCCGCCATGGAGTGTGTGGTAGTGCAGGATCTGTTCCTGAACGAAACCGCCAAGTACGCTCACGTGTTCCTGCCCGGTTCGTCCTTCCTGGAAAAAGATGGCACCTTCACCAACGCCGAGCGCCGTATTTCCCGCGTACGCAAAGTGATGGAGCCCAAGGCGGGCATGGCTGACTGGGAAGTCACCTGCGCCCTGGCCCGGGCTCTGGGCTACCCCATGAGCTACGAGCATCCCGGCCAGATCATGGACGAGATCGCCCGCCTGACACCGACCTTTACCGGCGTGTCCTACGATCGCATCCAGGAACTGGGTGGCAGCGTGCAATGGCCTTGCAACGAACAAGCCCCTGAAGGCACCCCCACCATGCACATCGACGAGTTCGTGCGTGGCAAGGGCCGCTTCATGCTGACCCAGTACGTGCCTACCGAAGAGCGCAGCAGCCGCAAGTTCCCCTTGCTACTGACGACCGGCCGCATCCTGTCGCAGTACAACGTGGGTGCACAAACCCGCCGTACCGACAACGTGGCCTGGCATGCAGAGGACTTGCTGGAAATTCACCCGGTAGATGCTGAAGATCGTGGCATTCGCAGTGGCGACAAAGTCTCGGTCAAGAGCCGTGCGGGCGAGACTGCCTTGCGTGCGACAGTGACCGAACGGGTGCAGCCAGGGGTGGTCTATACTACTTTCCACTTTCCCGAGTCGGGCGCCAACGTGGTCACCACCAATAACTCGGACTGGGCAACCAACTGCCCCGAGTACAAGGTGACGGCCGTGCAGATTCAGCGCGTGACCTCCGAGTCGGCCTGGCAAAATCGCTGGAACCGTTTCCACGATATTCAGCAGCGTCTCCTGCAAGGCGAGACCCTATCGGCCGAAGACTTGGCCCATGCGGATCACAGCCACCAGCATGAGCCTGACGAGGCCGTCGCGAAAGTATGATGCGTCTAAACAGGCCCTAAGGAGTTGCCACGTGAGCCAGGCAGATTTTCGTGATGCCAGCGCCCCTGCCACCGTATGGCGGCAGGCGCGTACCCCAGCTGAAGCACAAGCTGACACCCTGCCCCAAGAGGATCAGGATGCGCTGGCGCGCGAACAGGCCGTTGCCCTGGAATTCAATGGCATCAGCCATAGCGCCTTGTTGTGCAGCCCCAGTGATCTGGAAGATCTGGCTTACGGATTTTCCATGACCGAGGGCATCATCCGTACGGCTGACGATATACGCGGCGTGGATGTGCTGGAAGGCGAGCGCGGCAGCCTGCTGCAAATCGAGATTGCCAGTGCCTGCCAGCATCAGCTCAAGGCGCGTCGCCGCCAGTTGGCCGGTCGTACGGGCTGTGGCCTGTGCGGTCTGGAAAGCCTGGACGAGGTACGTCGCCAGCTACCCCGTCTGGACGCCCCCAAGCATAGCCCCGATGCCGCCGCCATCTTCCAGGCGCTGGATGCCTTGCGCTCCAGCCAGCCTTTGCATCAACTGACGGGGGCTACCCACGCCGCTGCCTGGTGCAATCTGCAAGGCGATATCCTGGCCGTGCGCGAGGATGTAGGCCGCCACAACGCGCTGGACAAGCTGCTGGGCCACATGCTGCGCAACAATATTGATCCCCGCTCTGGCATGGTGCTGATCTCCAGCCGTGCCAGCTTCGAGATGGTCCAGAAGGCCGCTGCCATGGGCATCAACTTTGTGGTGGCGGTCTCCGCCCCCACCGCCTATGCCGTGCAGATTGCCGATGAACTGGGTGTCATGCTGGCCGCCTTTGCCCGTGACCGCAGCTTCACGCTGTACAGCCATCCCCACTACCTGAATTCTGCCGAGTCACGCTCGGCCACATCACCATGAACATTGTTCCTTTGATTCCCATGGCCAACCAGATCGGTCAGTTCTTTGAAATCCTGAGCAATCGGGAACAAGGACTGCGCGAGATTGCGGAACATATCCAGAAGTTCTGGGACCCACGCATGCGCCGCTCCCTGCTGGATTTTGTGGCGCAAAACCCCAGCGGTAAAAGCGAAGATGGCGAGCTGTTGCCTATTGTTCTGCAGGCAGTCGTGACCCATAAACAGCAACTGGAACCGCGCAGCCAATAAGCCTTGCCGCAGACACAAAAAAACCCGCCTAGGCGGGTTTTTTCTTTGGGCTGAAAAACGATTAATCGTTTTCTTTGACGCGGTACACCAGCACGGTGTTCTTGGCCATATTCAGCACCTTGATGGTCACGCTACCCAGCAACAGGCGGGACAGACCACTGCGGCCGTGACTACCGATAAAGATCAGGTCGCAACCTTCTTGCTCGGCAACCTGGACCACACCGTCGGCCACGTTGAAGTTCGATACGGATTTACCGGTTGCCTTGACGCCAGCAGTCTCGGCACGGTCCAGAATCTGTTGCAGGTATTTCTGCGACTGTTCTTTGGCGGTCTTGTCGTAGTCCTCGTCGGTGATGGCGTACGCAGCAGCCATACCATCAAAGCCAACTGTGGCAGCAAAAGGCTGCGTCACGTGCAAAGCCAGAACCTCGGCACCAATTTGGCGGGCAAAAGTCACGCCTTTGTTGGCCGCTTGGGAGGAGAGCTCGGAACCGTCAGTTGGAATCAGAATTTTCTTGAACATGGCATAACCCCTTTGAATGGAGACAGATAGCTTACCGCTGCATACAGGCACAGGACAAGCTAGTACAGACCTGAACCTTGAGCCAGGTCAGGATTCGTTCAATGCACGGAACAATACAGCACAACGAGTACCGGTGCGGCAATAGGCCAGTGTCGGGCTCGGTAAAGCTTCAAGCAACTGACCAAAACGGGCAACATCAGCAGAAGTAATAGCGCTACCCACCACTGGCTGATATTCCACCTGCAAGCCTGCGGCTTGAGCGGCCTGCATCACGTCTGCCGACAAAGGCTGGTCAGGACCACCCTCCATGTCGGGTCGATTGATGATGACGCTTTTAAAACCGGCATCGGCCACGGCTTGCATGTCCTCTCCCGATAACTGCGGCGCGACGGCCAATTGCTCGGTCAAAAACTGGTGTGGGAAGGACATAGAAACTCCTGAAATCGGGATAAACTAAATCAGTTCAAAGGAAAAATAGTATGTTCCCCCCCGAGAGTACGCAAGCCCCTTTCTCTGCGTCCCTGCCACAAGGCAATCACGCCAGCGCCTTGCTGATACGTCACGCGACCTTGGACGATATGGCAGCGGTGCAAAACATCTATGCCTATCACGTGCTGCACAGCACGGCGACCTTTGAACAAAGCCCGCCCGACGAACAGGAAATGGGTGCCCGCTATATACAAGTGCGCGAGCAAAACTTGCCCTGGCTGGTCGCAGAACTGGACGGTCAGATCGTGGGCTATGCCTATGCAGGCACGTATCGCTCCCGCCCTGCCTATCGCTTCACGGTAGAAGATTCCATCTATCTGGCTCAAGGTCAGATTGGCAAAGGGCTGGGCAAAGCCTTGCTGGAACAATTGCTGCTGGAATGCGAGAAAGGCCCGTGGCGACAAATGGTCGCCATTATCTCCGGCCATGACAGCCGTGGCTCGATTGCCCTGCACCGTTCGCTGGGCTTTGCCCATGTGGGTACTCAGCCAGCCGTGGGCTATAAATTCCAGCAGTGGATTGATGTGGTCATCATGCAGCGCAGTCTGGGCGAAGGCAGCCAAAGCCAGCCTGCCCAATCGGCTTGATCTTCTTTCTCAGGCAATACGCAGGCTGTACTGCTCCAGCCACTGCTGCATGTCAGAACCTGCCAGCACTTCATACTCCGCCAGGCGCTGTAAGCCCACAGGATCGTCCTGCACGCTGCTCAGGGAGGGATGGCACATCATGCTATCCCCGTGCTGCATCACGGCCAGCCAGGCCTTGACCAGGGCACTGTAGCGCTCCTTGCCACCCTGAAAGTCGTACACCCCGGTAAAGCTGGTATTCATGGTGACGCCCTTGGCTCTGGCCAGACGCAGCAAATCTCTGGAACCTAACCCGGCAATAATCTGCGCCTTGAATCGGTCTTTAAACGCAAAACCCGTGGCCAGACGCTGGGCGCCGGTATAGCGCAGCCAGGGCATGGAAGCGGCATAACGACGCTCCATTTCCGCCAGCAAGGCCTCGCGTATCATGGGTAGTTGATGCACATGCTGATGCCCATCTATATAGTCCGGACCCTGCCCCATCACCTCTTCAAAACGGTCCAGTTGTCGGGCCACGCTGTCCTTGACCTTCTGACTGTCCAGACGATGTAACAGGCTACGGATAATCACCTGCTTGAGCGGCATGGCATACACGCCCTTCTGGGAGGCAAACTCGGTAAAATTCAGGTGCAAACCTTTTTGCAGCGTGCTCTGGCGCAGTGCTGGTGCATTTTGCACAAAACTGTCCCCATCAACCAGGCAGGATGTTCCTGTCAGGCGTCGGGCCTGGGCCAATTTCAGTATGGCCTCGTCCACGGCAGGGGCCATCCCAAAATCATCCGCGCATATACTGATCTGCCTGTCCTTGGCCACTGCTCGCTCCGCTTTATGTCTCGTCAAATCATTCTGTTCATTCTGGTCGGCACCCTGGCCGCCTTCACACACTGGGGCATTGTAATCGCCCTGGTGCAAACGCTGAGTCTGTCGCCCTTGCTGGCCAATCTTTTTGGCTGGCTGATTGCATTTCTGGTGTCTTTTGGCGGCCACTACTGGCTGACTTTCCGTTCCCAGAATGCCCGTTTTCTGCCCGCGCTGACACGTTTTTTTCTGGTGTCTGCCGCTGGCTTCGCGGTGAACGAAGCCAGCTATGCGTTTTTGCTGAATCACTCCGGTCTGCGCTACGACTTGCTGCTGGGCCTGATTCTTATCGGCCTGGCTGTGCTGACGTTTCTGGCGGGGCGGCTTTGGGCGTTTCGCCGCACATAAGCTCGTACTCATCATGATCAAAGCGCCACAGCGCGATACGCTGATCCTCATACAGGCGCTGGGCATGATTGAGCACCTGGCTTTGACGGACGGCATCTGGCGAACCGATCAGCCAGACCACCGCCTTGCTGTCCCGACATAGCTGCTGACGCAAGGTTTCCCGGTCGATCAAGGTCATCGCCCCACGCTGCGGCTCAAAACGGGCCGCTTCCAGCAGCTCTTTACGCCAGCTATCGGTACGCATGATTTCCGGATCATCCCAGCGCCCCACGACGCTGATGTTCTGCAGGTCCGGAACGTAAAAGCCCAGGTCATAGCGATAGTTATTCAGAAAGACGACCCGATCGCCCTTTTGATATTCACTGGCCAGCACACGACCCAAGGCCTGGCTGTTGACCTGTGGGCGCAGCATCATCGTCACCACGGCAATCGCGCAAATCGCTACGCAAACGGCCAGACTCCAGACGGCCAAGCGCTCTACCTTGGCTTCCCCATCCCGCTGGCTGCGACGAATCACCACATCGGCCAGGAAGAACGCCCAAGGACCGATCGCAGGCAAGACATAGCCCACCAGCTTGGACGCAGGGATGGAAAAGAAAATCAGCACGGTCAGCAGGGCAGACAGCATCAAGCCACGTATCGCTCCCAGACCATCGGCAGTACTGGCAGAACCACGAAGGCGCTTGAGCAAGAGTGGCGTCCAACCCAAGGTGGCAACGGGCATCAGGGCAAAGTAGAACCAGAAAGGCTGAGGGTTGTTGAAACCGGTTTCCAGAAAACGCTGGAAGTGCTGGTAGACGATGTAATAGTCAAAGAAGCCCGGATAGCGCGCCTGCATGGCCCACATCCAGGGCGTGGCAACCAGCAACAGGACACCCAGGCCGGTCAAGGAAAACAGACGCAGCAAGATACGCCACTGCCCTCGGCCCAGCAACCAGAACACCAGAATGCCGCCGGGAATCAAAATCCCGATCAAGCCTTTTGCCAGAAAGGCCAAACCGGCGGTGGCATACAGGCCCATCACGGCCCAACGATAGGAATGCCCCTGCTCCACCTGCAAGGCAGCGTGGCCACCCAGCAGCACACAACTGCTGATCAAGGCCGCCACCGTCATGTCCAGGTTAGCGTAATGGGAGGCCCCAAACAGCAAGGGGCTGCTGAGCAGAATCAAGGCTGTCCAGCCCGCATGTTGCAAGCTGGCATGACGCTTCAGGAAGGCATGCATACCGGCAATCAGCAAGGCTGCCATCAAGGCAGGCACCAGACGAGCGGCTACAAAATTCACACCCAGCACTTTCAGGCTCAAGGCAGTGAGCCAGTAATGCAAAGGGGGTTTATGAAAAAACGGCAGGCCATCCAGCCGCGGCACCAGATAATCACCCGACTCCAGCATGGACAAGGCCACGCCGACATAGCGCCCCTCGTCCGGAATCAACAGAGGATAGACCCCCAGGGTCAGTGCAAACCACAGCAGCGCCAGCAAGCCCACGGACAGGCTGGAAAGTGTGCCCAGGCGCTGTACGCCCAGACTCAGCCAATAGGCTGGACCCCGCGCGTGCCCGAGTGGCACGGTTACGCCAGCAGGGGGAAAAGAATTTTCGATACTCATCGTCTATAGCCAAACCAAAGGGGTTAGGCAGCCACCGTCGTGGCTGTCAAAACGATTCAGAATATCGATGTAGCGTTCAATTACACTTGAGAGCAAAACGGCAATTAAACGACCGGACTGGCTCTCAGTCCTGTTGCTGCGTCTGGCTCTGGGCGCTGTCTTGACCCTGGCTTGGTGCAGGCGGCTGCCCCGAAGCCAAACCCTGCCCCCGGCGACGATGCACCAGATACAGGGGCCGGTGCTTGACCTCGGCAAAGATGCTGGCGACATACTCGCCCACCACCCCCAACGAGAGCATATTCACACCCGCAAAAAACAGTACCACCGTAATCAAGGTAGCCCAGCCGCGGACAGCATCTCCATACAGCAAATGCTTGAAGATAATGAACAAGCCGTAGCTGAAAGACAGCATGGCCAGCACCGCGCCCAAGAAACTCAACAAACGAAGCGGCCAGGTAGTGAAAGCCGTCAAACCGTCCACCGCGAAACGCAACAACTTGGTGGGGCGAAATCGGCTAACTCCATGCAAACGCTCGGATGGCGAGTAGTAAATAGGCTCGGACGGAAAACCCACCCAGGCGAACAGCCCCTTCATGAAGCGGCTACGCTCGGGCAAGGCCATCAAGGCATCCACTACACAGCGATCCATCAAGCGAAAATCGCCTGCATCACGCGGCACACGCAAGCCATTGGACGTACGCATCAACTTGTAAAACAAGCTGGTGCCCACCCGCTTCATCCAGGTCTCGTCGTCGCGGGTTTCCCGCACGGCATAAACCATTTCCAGCCCCGTAGACCAACGCTCCAGCATAGCTTCGATCAAGGCAGGAGGATGCTGCAAATCCGCATCCATGCACACGACCACCTGCCCACAACTGGCTTCCAAGCCTGCCGTCAACGCCGCTTCCTTGCCGAAGTTGCGCGATAACTGCAGATACACCAATTGAGGATAGGTTTGACGCAATTGCTCAATAACCAAAGGCGTGGCATCAGTGCTCCCATCGTCAACGAAAATGATTTCAAAATCCGGGACCAATTCGCACAACTTCGCCACCAAGACCGGCATTAATGCGGGCAGGTTCTCTGCTTCATTCAAACCAGGGATGACACAAGAGAGCGTCTGGGCCTGTCTTTTTTTAATCATTATTCCTTGAGCACGAAGCTGTAACAAAAGCGAGGTCTAGCCAACAAAAAGTAATCGTAGCCTGCCAGACCGCCTAGTGCAATTTGCCTTCCGTGATACTTGTCTTCCATAAAAGAGCACAATTCAAGACTCGCGCTTCCTTTGCAAGTCGAGCACTTGAGCTGAACATCTAAAATACAACATCCATATTCTGAAACATGCGGCCAGTGTAGAAAAGCAAGCGTTGAATCTGCGTGAAATTCAGTGTGGAACCGTTCTCGATGCAGCGGTTTTCTTTCCGGCTTGACCCCGGTGAGTCATACCAATAAGATAGATAAAATATATATCTTTAAATTCAAAATATTATGGCTCTCAATGCTTTGTGTACCCGCCAGGAAATTCATGACCTGGTCTGGGACTTTTATGATCGCATCCGCATGGACGAGGTCCTTGGTCCGATTTTCTCCGAGCGCATCAAGGATTGGGACACGCACCTGGGTGTCATGGAAGAGTTCTGGTCGTCCCTGCTGCTCAAGACCGATGGCTTCAATGGCAACCCCATGGCCAAGCATTTGTCGCTCCAGCATATTCAGGCCAGCCACTTTGAACAATGGCTGCGTCTGTTCAAGGAAACCTGTCAGGAACGTGAAAACCAGGCCATGGCGGAACTGGCGCTGGAATACGCCCAGCGTATCGCCCGCAGCTTCTGGTTTGGCTATCAGTTCCAGCACAACCCCACCAAAGTGGCCAGCGAGCTGCAACTGCCCTGATCATGCGCCTGACCAACCTTACCGACTATGCCCTGCGTCAATTGATGTATCTGGGCCAGAACGAAGACAGGCTCTGTACCATCGCGGAAATTGCCCAGTACCACCAGATTTCCCAAGCCCACCTGATGAAAGTCACCCACCTGCTGTCCAAGGGTGGGTGGATTCAGACGCAGCGCGGGAAAAATGGCGGCATGCGTTTGGCGCGTGCGCCCGAAGACATCAACCTGGGCGAGCTGGTGCGCTATACCGAAACGGATCTGGCAGTGGTGGAATGTTTGGGCAGTGGCACCCACTGCATCCTGAGCGGTCGATGCAACCTGAGCAATATCCTTAAACAGGCGCTGGTCCAGTTCCTGAGTTATCTGGATAACTACACCTTGCGCGACATTATTGTTCCCGGCAGCAGCCCAGAACAGACGATTGCCTGGCCCACCAAGTCGATGCACTCGGCCTGATAGCAGACGGACGGATAGCAGACGGCCCCGGATTCTTTTGAATCCGGGGCCGTTTGTTCAGGGTCTGACTACCCGCTTTAAGCCGGGAAAATCAGATCGCTACGGACAGTACCGGGGTGGGCGCGCACAGCGTCCAGCAAGCCTTGCTCGGGCACACGATCCAGGTCCGTCATGGCATAACCGAGCTCGCCTTGCGTTTGCAGCTGCTGGCGGGTGATGTTGATACCGTGCTGGGCCAGAATATTGTTCAAGCCACCCATCGCGCCGGGAACGTTGCGATGAACATGCAACAGGCGCACAGCACCCTGGATATCGTAGTACGACACTTCAGGGAAGTTCACTGCGCCCTTGGTAGCACCACTACGCAAGTAGCTGACCAGTTTCTCGGCCACTTCACGGCCAATATTCTCTTGCGATTCCTGGGTGCTACCGCCAATGTGCGGCGTCAGAATCACGTTGGGCATGCCAATCAAGGGACTCTTCAAGGGCTCGTCCACGCTTTTCGGCTCAGTGGGGAACACGTCCAGCGCAGCGCCTGCCAGATGACCGCTGACCAAGGCCTGATGCAGGGCATCAATATCCACGACGGTGCCGCGCGATGCGTTGATCAGGATGGAACCTGGCTTCATCGCTGCGATCGTCTCGGCATTCATGATGTTATGTGTGCCCTGCCCGCCTGGCACGTGCAAGGTGACCACATCGGACTCGGCCAGCATTTGCTTCAGGCTGCCATAGACACGGGCATTGCTCAGCGGCAGTTTGGATTCCACATCATGGTAGAGCACGCGCATACCCAGCGCTTCGGCCAAGGTACCGACCTGAGAACCAATATTGCCGTAACCAATCACGCCCAACGTCTTGCCACGGATCTCGAAAGCGCCATCGGCACTCTTGTCCCAGAAACCCTGGTGTACACGCAGGTTCTTCTCGGGGATGCGACGCAGCAACAAGATGGCCTCGCCCAGCACCAGCTCGGCAACGGAGCGGGTGTTGGAGAACGGCGCATTAAAGACTGGTACGCCGTGGTTCTGGGCCTGGTCCAGATCCACCTGGTTGGTACCAATACAAAAACATCCCAGCACTTTGAGCTGGTCTGCGTGCTCCAGCACCCGGCTGTCAAACTGGGTACGGGAACGAATTCCGACAACTTCGGCGCCTTTGACAGCGTCCAGCAGCTCCTGACCCGACAAGGCTCCCTTGTAGGTCTGAATATCGGTCAAACCAGCAGCCTCAAAAACTTCACGGGCGCTAGGATGAATGTTCTCAAACAGGACAATGCGACTCATGATGGTTCCAGTCATTGAAATAGTATCTAAATGGTACTATTTTTTTAGCTCGCCTGATCGAGCATCAACAATAGCAGCAGGGGATTCAAGCCTGACTGGCATTACAGGACGATGAATCCAATGCCAAATACAAAAACCCAGGCTCAGAAAACAACATCCAAGACCTGGGTCATACAAAGGCAGTTCAAGCTCTTAAAAGCGCTTGCTGCCTGCACAGACTGTTATCAAGAACCAAATGGCACCGGACGAGGCGTGTTGTCACGCGACGGAGGCAGGATTGGCAGCATGATTTCAGGCTGTTTGCCCGTCAGCGTTTTCAGGAACGCGACGATCTGGGCATTTTCTTCTGCGGTGAAACTGCGACCCAACTGCAGACGACCCATTGTATCCACGGCTTCGGTCAAAGTATTGACCGCACCGTCGTGGAAGTAGGGGTAGGTCAGCTCGACGTTACGCAAGGTAGGTACCTTGAAGTTGAAACGGTCGGCATCCTTGCCCGTCACAGCCGCACGGCCTTCGGCAGGGTTATTGGTCTGGTAAGGCTCGATCAGGCCCATTTTCTGGAAGGACGTACCACCCAGGTTAGGGCCATTGTGGCAAGCCACGCAACCACTACCCTTGAACAGCTGGTAGCCGACCAGTTCCTGATCGGTAATGGCTTTCTTGTCGCCCTTCAACCACAGGTCAAAGCGCGAATCGGGTGTGACCAGGGTTTCTTCAAAGGCAGCAATCGCGGAGGTGACTTCATCAATACCGAAGTCAGCCTTGCCAAAGACTTGCTTGAACTCGGCCTTGTACTCGGGGATGGAGCTCAGGAACTCCATGGCCAGTTCGTGCGTGAACGCCATTTCCTTGGGGTTGGCAATCGGGCCACCGGCCTGCTCTTTCAAATCGCTGGCGCGGCCATCCCAGAACTGGGCCAGGTTCAGGCTGGAGTTCAAGACCGTAGGCGAGTTGATGGGGCCTTCCTGCCAGCGGTCACCGATGGAGGTACGGATATTGTCGGTACCGCCCATGCTCAGGTTGTGACAGGAATTACAGGAGATAAAGCCCGAACGGGACAAGCGGGGTTCAAACCACAGCTTTTTACCCAGTTCAACACGTGCCGGGTCAGTAACAACAGCGGCGGGAATCGGCTGTACAGGCTCATTTTCCTGGGCTTGCGCGGCGCTGCCGAGCAGTAAGCCGGCGGCCAGAGCAGAGAGAGTGAACAGGCGTAATTTCATAACAACTTCCTTATGGGATGACAGAGCTTCCTGCCAGTGAGGTCCGGGTAGGACCCATAACCCTGCTGGCCTTATGGACATCGTAAGGAATGCCATTTCATTACACATTGATACATCGCAAGGAAAGAATCTTTCCTGAGACCCTTAGGGAACTTTCAAAAGAAAGTGCAACTACTCCGCAACATTCCCCTGGAGCGCCTTGACGAAAGGCATAAAAAATGCCGCCTGCGATCAAGCAGGCGGCACCTCAGGATTATTGCAAATTGTGCTTTTTACACGCCCAAATAACGTGTCCACAAGGTGCGATCAGCTCCCAATGCGTCGGAGTTCCCCTGCCAGACCAATTTGCCACGTTCCAGAATAATGTGGTGATCCGACAAGGCCATCAGGCGCTCGACATATTTGTCGATCAGCAAGATGGTCTGCCCTTCCTCACGCAAGACGGCCAGACAATTCCAGATTTCTTCACGCACCTTGGGGGCCAGACCCTCGGAGGCCTCATCCAGAATCAGCAGCTTGGGGTTGGTAACCAGTGCACGACCAATGGCCAGCATTTGCTGTTCACCGCCCGAGAGCTGGTTGCCCATATTGGACGCACGCTCGCGCAAGCGCGGGAAAAAGTCATAGACACGCTCGGGCGTCCAGGTCTTGTTGGCTTTGGGGTTGCGATTGCAGGCAAAGGCCGTCAAGTGCTCGGCCACGGTCAGGTTGGGAAAGCACTGCCGCCCTTCGGGCACAATGGCGATCCCGGCCCGGGCGATGCGGTCCGGATTCCAGCCCGCAATGGACTGGCCGTCGAACTTCACATCGCCGCCACGCACCGGCAACTGGCCCAGAATGGTTTTCAGCAAGGTCGTCTTGCCCATGCCATTACGGCCCAGCACAGTCACGACCTGTCCGCTACGAATGGACAGGTCTACCCCGAACAGCACCTGGCTGGCGCCATAGCCGCTTTGTAATTGAGTCGTTTCAAGCATGGCTTTCTACCTTGGTTGGAACTGGCGTGTCATCGTCACCCAGATAGGCTTGACGCACAGCCTCGTTATCGCGGATTTCGGCAGCCGTACCGGTCGCAATGATGTGACCTGCCACCAATACAGAAATCCGGTCAGCCAGACGGAAAACCGCTTCCATATCGTGCTCGACCAACAACATGGTGGCTTTGCCACGCATGGTCTCAATCAATTCAGTCAGACGCAGCGTTTCATCCGGCCCCATCCCGGCCATAGGCTCATCCAGCAAGAGAACTTGCGGACGGCTGGCCAAAGCCAGGGCGAACTCCACCTTGCGTTGTTCGCCGTGCGGCAAGACACCGGCCTGGGTGTGCAGCAAGGAGGCATCAATGGCACATTCGGCGGCCAGGGCACGGGCTTGCTCGTACAGCTCGGTTTCCGCCTGGCGAGCACGCCAGAAGCGGAAACTGCTGCCGCTGCATGCCTGCAGAGCCAGTACCAGGTTATCCAGCACGGTGTAGTTCTTGAAGATATTGGTGATCTGGAAGGAGCGCGCCAGGCCAGCAGCAACGCGTTCATGACCCGACAAGGAAGTCACATCACGCCCACCCAGCAAGAGCTGACCCGAGTCCGGGCTCAAGGTGCCCGACAAGAGGTGAATCAAGGTGGATTTGCCCGCCCCGTTCGGGCCGATCAGGCCATGGATTTCACCGGGCACCAGATCCAAAGAAACATCATTGGTCGCCTGCAAGGCACCAAAGCGCTTCATCAGACCACGTGCTTGCAAAGCGGCCGTACCGCTGCCCGCCTTGGAGGCGGCTGCTATCGTGTTCGTCATGCTTGCTCCTTGGCGGTAGTAGCTGGATCAGCAGCCGAGCGGATACGTACCAATCCGGCCAGGCCCTTGGGTGCAAAGAACACCACCAGCAGCAACAAAATACCCAAAGGCATGTGCCAGTACTCGGTCCAGTTGCGCAGCAACTCTTCCAGCACCAACATCACAAAAGCGCCCAGGGCCCCGCCATACAGCAAGCCAATACCACCAACCAGCACCATGATGATCAGGTCAGCCGACTGGGTCCAGTTCATCAGGCTGGGCGAGACGAACAGGTTATGGTTGGCCAGCAAGGCACCTGCCAGCCCCATGATGGCACCGCTCAAGGTGTAGGCCGTCAAACGAATACGGTAGACGGGGTAGCCCAAAGTTGTCATGCGGCTTTCATTTTCACGAGTGCCCATCAGGGCCTGCCCGAAGCGGGCATTGACCAGACGATTGAACAGGAACAGGACCGCCACCAGAATGGCCAGAACCAGGTAGTAAAAGCTCAGCTCATTGCTCAGATCAATACCGGGCAAGGATGAAGGGCTGTACATGTTCAGGCCGTCCTCGCCACCGTACTGGCGCAAGGAAATGAACAGATAAAAGATCATCTGGGCAAAGGCCAGCGTAATCATGATGAAGTACACACCACGGGTACGCAGCGACACGGCGCCGGTCAGGAAAGCCAGCAGGCCGGAGATCACCATGGCGGCAGGCCAGGCAATCAGACCGCTTTGCACGCCTTCGGTGGCCAGGATGCCCACGGTGTAGGCCCCTGCTCCGAAAAACGCGGCATGCCCCAGAGCCACCATCCCGCCATAGCCCAGCACCAGATTCAGGGCACTGGCGGCCAGGGCGTAGATGAAGATACGACGCACAAAGGAAATGTAGAACTCAAGTCCATACATCGGTGCAATCAATGGGAAAGCCAGCAAGGCCACCAGCACCAGGACCGAAAAAATACGCGAAGTAGACATACATTAACCTCGCGCCGGGAACAGGCCCGAAGGACGGAAAACAAGAACAACAGCCATCAGGACATAGATCGAAATGGCAGCAATCGTAGGACCCACGCTGGAAGCTACATCTGCCGGGAAGACGTTACGCAGCAGCATGGGCAGGAATGCACGGCCAGCAGTATCGACCATACCCACCAGCAAGGCCCCTACAAACGCGCCACGAATCGAACCAATCCCGCCAATCACGATGCAGACCAGAACCAGGATCAGAATGTCCTCGCCCATACCGATCTGGACCGCGGTAATCGGACCCAACAAGGCACCGGCCAGCGCTGCCAAAGCGGCTCCCAGAGTGAACACACCCAGGAACAGGATGGGAACGCGTACCCCCATCAGGGTCGCCATTTGTCGGTTGGATGCGCCTGCTCGCACCAGCACGCCGGCTCGTGTTTTGGTCACGAAGGCATACAGGGCCAGCGCCATCACCAGACCGACCGCGATAATCATCAGACGGAAGGCGGGATAGAGGAAATCAGGCAAGAGTTCTACCGGCCCGGACAACAAGGCAGGCATATTCAACATTACGGGGGTTGGCCCCCAAATCATTTTGACCACGTCATTGGCGATCAAAATAACGGCATAGGTTCCCAATACCTGAGCCAGGTGATCACGAGTGACCAGCTTGCGCAGAATGAGAATTTCCAGGGCAATACCGACCAGGGCTGTCACTGCCACCGCCACCACAATGGCGGCGGTAAAAGACCCTGTACGCTGCATGGTTTCCGCGGCCACATAGGCTCCCGCCATATAGAGGGAGCCGTGGGCCAGGTTCATGATATCCATAATGCCGAAGACCAAAGTCAGGCCCGCGGCAATCAGAAACAACATCAAACCAAACTGCAAACCATTCAGCAATTGCTCGCTAATCAGAATGAGCGACATGCTTTTACCACCTGTGAATCTTAATTAAGTTTGCATTCTTTGGCGTAGACGTCCTGGTAGGAGTCAAACACCTTGCTGACCATGCGGTTCACAAGACGTCCGTCCTGATCCTTGACCACTTCACGCAGGTAGTAAGCCTGCACGGGGAAGTTGTTGTTGCCGTAGGTAAAGGGGCCACGAACCGAGTTGTAGTCGGCGGCTTTCAATGCCTTGAGCACCGCTTCGCGGTCGGACACTTTGCCATCAACCTGCTTGACGGCAGCGTCGATAGCCAGAATCACGTCATAAGCCTGAGCAGCGTAAACCGATGGATAGCGGCCGTCGTAGGCTTTGCGGAACGCTTCCACAAAGGTCTTGTTGGCGGGAACATCCAGGTCAGGCGACCACTGGGCGGTGTTCAACATGCCCAGGATAGGCTCGCCCACGGCGGGGATGATGTCCTCGTCACCCGAGAAGGCGGGGCCCAGCAAGACCACATCCTTGTTCAGGCCAGCAGCGACGAACTGCTTGATGAAGTTGATGCCCATGGCACCGGGCAGGAAGAAGAACACGGCCTGGGGCTTGGCCGCACGGATCTGTGCCAGTTCAGCCGAGTAGTCGATCTGGCCCAGCTTGGTGTAGAGCTCGTCATTGACGGGTTTACCGTAACCACGCTTGAAGCCGTTCAGGTGATCCTTGCCGGCCGGATAGTCAGGGGCAATGATGAACATTTTTTCGTAGTTGCGATCCGCAGCCACTTTACCGGCGGCCTCGTCAAAGGCGTCGTTCTGGTAGGACACGCCAAAGAAGTACGGATTACAACCGGCACCGGCCAATTGGCTGGGACCCGGATTGCTGGTCAGATAGGGCACTTTGGCCGAGAACAGAGCGGGAGCCACTGCCAGAGCTACGTTGGAACCCACTGGGCCAGTAAAGAAGTCGATCTTGTCGCGCTGCACGAAGCGATTGACCAATTGGCGGGCCTGGTCGGGATTACCGGCCATATCTTGTTGAATGAACTCGGCCGGGAAACCACCCAGCTTGCCGTCCAGTTGTTTGATGGCCAGATTGAAGCCATCACGAACCTCACCACCAACGGCAGCGAACGGACCTGATGTGTCCATTGCCATCCCCACTTTGATGGTCTCGGCGTGAGCCAGAGAACCGCCAAAAGCCGCAGCCAAAGCCACAGTCAATGCAATACGTTTCATGTTATCTCCTTGCGCCACCGCGCTTATAGGCTGTCTTTAATTAAGATGCACAGCAGATCGAACTACAAATTCAACTATGCCAACCATTCATTTATAAATAGTTTAGTTATGAAACAATTTTGCTGGCAAGCTGTGGTTTTTACCTACACCCCTCAAATGTCCTGGTAATTCGACCGGAAACAAAGCCCCCTGCCAATCCCATGGACGGATAAGCACTATAACGACTGTACGAAGAGCCGTTTATGCAGGTTTTCCTTGATTTTGTTAACAATGCCGCGCCGGACGCGCTGCTAAACTGGGGGCTCGCCTCATTATTGGAGATCCCATGCGTATTTCCCATTCTTTGTGCCGTCTGGTCCTTGGCAGCGCGTTGCTCGTTCCCTTCCTGGGCCATGCACAATCCTCGGAATCCGTTTATCTGGCTGACCTGGCCAAGTCCAACAAGCAAGTGGCCCAGCAGTATCAAAGCCTGATGCAGGACGTAGCCAAACACGCCAGCTGGGTTAAAGACTTTGGTACAGCCTCGCCAGGCGAAACAGTTTCTCTGGATGGCCGCGACTATCAGTTGTTCCAGGGCTGCAAGCCCCATGACTGCACCAGTTCCAGCTACGTTGTCCTGCTGGACACACAAAAACAGACCATCCCCTACGGTGCCTTTGTTGAAAACAAGGAATCAGGCCCAGGTTTGGCCAGCAGCCAGATTCAATGGCTAGGCAATCCCGAGTTTGATCAGATCCGTTTGATGTCGCCAGCCCTGTTTTAAAGAAAACAGCGCTTGACCTTGCCCCCGTGGCAAGCCTTAAGCTGACTCCATTGTTTTTATCAAAGGAGTCAGCTATGTCCACCTTCTCCGTACCCGACATGACCTGCGGCCACTGCGTGCGCAGCATCACCGAAGCCATTCAGGCTGTCGCCCCTCAAGCCACTGTCAGCACGGATCTGGAAAAACACCAGGTTACCGTTCAAGGTCTGGATGGCGCGCAAGCCCTGAAAGTGATTGAAGAAGCGGGTTACACCCCCAGCGCCCTGTAAACCTGCAACGCCTTTCATGGCGTTAATCCAGCAGAGCGTAAAAGGCCGGTTGATACCGGCCTTTTTCTATGGCGGACTTGGCGGGCACAAACATACCGGCAATCGCTGCCCGCCTCTGAGACAATACCGGTCAGACCTGCCAATATTGGCCGCAAGAATCGGAGTGCTTGCGATGAAAGACCAGCGTATTCTGGCTTCGTAATGAATGATGTCAGGACATATGCCACATGACTACAAAGCGTGCTTACGAAACCGAGGATCAGCGCTGGGCAGCCGTGCAAGCACGAGACCCCACTGCCGACGGTCAGTTCGTCTATGCGGTACGCACCACAGGCGTGTACTGCCAACCCAGCTCGGCAACGCGTCTTCCCAAGCGCGAAAACGTCGAGTTTTTCGATTCAGCCCAGGACGCCGAAGCAGCGGGTTATCGCTACAGCCGCCGCGTCCATGGCGACCAGACCAGTGCGGCGGCCGAACGGGCTGCCATCGTGGCGCGCGCCTGCCGCCTGATCGAAATTTCGGAGACGCAGCCATCGCTGGAGCAGCTGGCGGCCGAGGTAGGCAAAAGCCCCTTTCATTTCCACCGTCTTTTCAAGGCGGAAACGGGCCTGACGCCCAAGGCATACAGTTCAGCCTATCGGGCTCGCAGACTGCGCGAGGAACTGAGCAGCCCGGACACGTCCATCACCAGTGCGATCTACGACAGCGGCTTCAACTCCAACAGCCGCTTTTACGAAGCCTCTGAACAGTTGTTAGGCATGCGTGCACGCGACTACCGGGCCGGTGGTGCCGGTGCGATTATCCGTTTCGCGGTGGGCCAGTGTTCGCTGGGAGCGATTCTGGTCGCCCAGAGCCAGCGCGGCATCTGCGCCATCTTGCTGGGCGAGGACCCCGAACAGCTGGTCCGCGATTTGCAGGACCAGTTTCCCAAAGCCGAGATCATTGGCAGCGACGGGGATTTCGAACAATTGATCGCCCAGGTCGTAGGCTTTATCGAAACCCCTTCCATTGGCTTGCACCTGCCGCTGGATGTGCAAGGCACGGCTTTCCAGGAACGTGTCTGGCGCGCACTGTGCGAGATCCCGCCAGGCACCACCGTCAGCTACACCGAGATTGCTGAACGCATAGGCTCTCCCAAAGCAGTGCGCGCCGTGGCCCAGGCCTGCGCCAACAACCACATAGCCGTCGCCATCCCATGCCATCGCGTCGTGCGGCGCGATGGCGACCTGGCCGGCTACCGCTGGGGCATAGATCGCAAGCGTGAACTGCTGCGCCGTGAAGTGCAAGACTGAGATCGGCTGGCGGCCCAAAGCTCAAGAACAGGTTTGAGGGCAAGAAACGGAGTTCCCTGTCAGGCCAGGATAACTACGATGTGAACTCTTAATGGGAACACAGGAGATTTCACTCATGGCTTTACTTGATGGCAAGGTTGCCCTGGTTACTGGCGCATCCTCCGGCATTGGCCGCGCCACGGCATTGATGTTTGCCGAGCACGGAGCAGCTATTGTCCTGACAGCAAGGCGCAGCGCTCTGCTTGAGGACGTCGCCAAGGAAATCCGGCAACATGGCGGCCGCGCTGAGCTTGTGGCAGGCGACATTACACGGGCTGAAACCCATGAGCAGTTGATCGACACCGCGGCCAGCAGATTTGGCGGGCTGGATATTGCAATCAATAACGCCGGTATTGTCGGTGCCCTCAAGCCGCTGGCCGAGATGAGGCTGGGAGAATGGCAAGCAACACTGGATACCAATCTTGGAGCAGCCTTTCTGGGTGCGCGTAGCCAGATTCCAGCCATGCTCAAGCGCGGTGGTGGTTCGATCGTTTTCACATCAAGCTTTGTAGGCACCAGTGTCGGCCTGCCCGGCATGAGCGCCTATGGTGCTGCTAAAGCGGCACTCATGGGACTGGTCAAAGGCATCACAGCGGACTATGCAGCCAAAGGCATACGGGCCAATGCGCTGTTACCGGGCGGAACCGATACCGATATCGCCGGGGATCAGAGCACCAAGGAATGGGCGGCAGGACTGCACGCCATGAAGCGAATCGCCCAGCCCAAAGAAATTGCGTCCGCTGCACTTTTTCTTGCCTGCCCCCTGTCCAGTTTTGTTACTGGCTCTGCCCTGTTTGCCGATGGCGGCAATGCGGCCGTGAAATGACAAGGCGGTGCTTCCTGACAGCAGATGAAGCACCGCAGCGCCTACCGAAAAATACTGACGCTTATTAGCCCAACTGCCCTAAAACCGGGAACGTCTTGAGAACCCAGATAGCAAAACGCGCCAGCTCGCCCGTTGCCATTGCCCAGCCCATCACTATCAATACCAGTCCCGCCCCCCAGCGTACATAGCGCCCGATATTCCTGATTTGCGTCATGCGTTGCAAAAACGGCGTCACAAAGCAGGCAGCCAGAATAAAAGGGACGCCCAGGCCCAAGGCGTAAACGGACAGCAGAATACTGGCTTTGCCTGCGCTGGCGGTACTGGCCCCCATCATCAGAATGCCAGCCAGAATCGGGCCGATACACGGCGTCCAGCCAAAGCCGAAGGCCAGGCCCATCACCGTTGCACCGCCAGGACCAGCCGCCTTGCCGGACTCAAAGCGATAGTAGCGTTGCAGGCTCATGGGCATGCGCAGCACACCCATCACACTCAAACCGGCCAAGGCCACCATCACGCCTGCTGCCAGATTGAGCTGATAGCGATACGCCATCAACAACTGGCCCAGGTACGACAGGCTCGCCCCCAGTGCAATGAACACCAGCGAAAAGCCAGCAACAAAACAAACACTGCGGCCTAGCAACTGGCTACGCTTGACCTGCGTATAGGCTTGCCCATCCCCGGCCAGATACGACAGATAGCCGGGCACCAAAGGCAGGACACAAGGGGACAGAAACGACGCCATCCCCGCCAGAAAAGCCGTTATCAGGGCGACCAGCCCCAAATCCAAAGACACAATTTCCATATCAGGGGGCCGCGGCAGGTTCCGGTGCCGAGTTCGCTGGCATACGCATACGCTCACGCGCCAACTGCAAGCCCTGATTCACCACTTTGGCAGTTTCCGAATCCGCCGGGAATTGCGCCAGCAAACGCTGCCAATAATCGATTGCCTCGGGATACTGCTCCTTGTGCAAGGCGGCAGCTCCTGCCAGCATCAGGCCCAAAGGCTCTTCCGGATAAAGGTCAAGGGAACGCTTGACCAAACGGCCGGGCAAGCCATCCAGAGTGTCGACTCCAGCCAGCAGCATGGACTCGGCATATTCAGCCAGGGCAGTCGGGTCTCCGTCCACCACCGGCATGGCTTTGGCATAGGCCTCTGCCGCTTCCTGATGACGACCGTAGTAACGGTGCGAGCGGGCCATCATCAGCCAGGCGCCAGGATCATCCGGGTTTTCTTTCAGACGTTGTTCCAGACGGGCCACCATGGCCTCAATATCCACGGGCTGCGCATTGGCTTGTTGCTGCACGGCGGCTGGGTCCAGCATCACCGGGTTGCCTAGATAAAAGTACAAGGCAATGGCCGCAACCGGGATGCTGACCATCAAGGTCCAGGCCAGTTTTGGTGCGCCGGCTTGTTGCACCGACTCCGTTTTCAATCCCTCGTTCTCCTCCAGGACGCGCTGCCGCAAATCCATCTGCGCCTGCTCGAAGTCCTGAGCGGACAACACACCAGCCTGCTTGTCTCGCTCGATTTCTTTCAACTGCTCGCGCAAGATCGCCAGGTTCGCCTGCTTGTGTTCAACCACACGCTGCAAGGCGGGTTTGCGTTTGACGCTCAACATCAAATACAGCGCACACACCAGGACCAGCAGCGCGGCCACAATATAAAAAACAATAGTCACGATTGTTCATCCCGAGAAGACCCTTGCAAGAGAGCATCGGCTTGGCGGCGTTGCTCATCAGTCAGGGCCGTTTCATCACCCGCACGGCGTCGACGGCGCAGGGTAAAGGCATAGACCAGAAAGCCAGTCAGTAACAACAGGGCTGGTCCCAGCCAGAGCAGTGCAGTAGTGGACTTGAAGGGAGGGCGATACAAGATGAAGTCGCCGTAGCGGTCCACCATATACGAGCGGATTTGATCCGGGCTGCGGCCCTGCCCCAACTGCTCCATGATCTGATGGCGCAAGTCCACAGCCAGCTCGGCACGCGAAGCCGCAATAGACTCGTTCTGGCACACCAGACAACGCAGCTCAGCAGCAATTTCCAGCATTACCGACTCCTGCTCCCCTTGCGCCCCCGACTGGGCCTGGGCAGAGGGTATGAAAAGCCACACGCTGGCAGCCAATGCCGCCATCCATTGACGCTTCATCATGGCTGCTGCTCCAAACGACGAATTAAGGGCAACAAGGTTTCCTCCATGGATTCACGCGACACGGGGCCTATATGCTTGAAGCGCACAATGCCCTGCTTGTCGATCACAAAGGTCTCCGGCACACCGTACACACCGAAATCAATGCCCACGCGACCATCCCGGTCCATGACAGAGACCTCGTAAGAATTGCCATTGCGCAGCAACCACTCACGGCTTTCCTCGGGCACGTCCTTGTAGTTCAGACCCACCACCGGCACCTTGTGCTTGGTGGACAGTTCCTTGATAAAAGGATGTTCCGTCAAACACGGGTAGCACCAGGAGGCCCACACATTCAGCAGCCAGACACGGCCCTTCATTTGCTCGCCCGAAAAACGGGCTTCGGGATTGTGCAATTGAGGCAGGCTGAACGCCGGGGCCGGTTTATCGACCAAGGGCGAAGGCACTTCGCTAGGCTTCAAGGTCAAGCCAATGCCCAAAAACACCAGCAGCAATACAAAGCCGATCAAAGGGACGGTAAAACGGTTCATGCCTGCACCTGCGTATTCATGGCTTTGCCCTGCACAGCGGCACGGGTTTGCTTGGCACGATAGCGTCGATCACTGATGGCCAAAGCACCGCCCAAGGCCATCAGCAAACAACCCAGCCAGATAAAGTCCACCAGGGGCTTGTAGTACAGACGCACACTCCAGCCGCCCTGCTCAAAGTTGTCGCCCAGTGCCACGTAAATATGGCGCAAGCCATTGGCATTGATAGCCGATTCCGTCATGGGCAAGGCCGAGGACAGATAGGTACGCTTTTCCGGGTACAAGGTCGACACCACTTTGCCGTCCTGCAGCAGCTCCACCGTGCCACGCTCGGCCGAGTAGTTCGGGCCGGGCACAATGCGTACGCCCTGGAAGCGCGCGTCATACGCGCCTACCTGTGCCGTCTGGCCAGGCTGCAACAAGACATCGGTTTCTGTCTCGTAGTGGCTGACCATGGTCACTCCCAGCACAAAGACAGCCACGCCGATATGAGCCAGATGCTGGCCCAGCCAGCTGCGCGGCTGAGAGAACACACCGGAACGCGTAGCACGCACACGCTTGACCACATCAAACAAGCTGCCCAGCACAATCCACATGGCCAGACCAGCTCCCAAAGCGGCGGTACCCTGCCACTGGCCATACAGCAAGGGAATGGCTGCGCCCAGCACCACGCTGAACACAATCACCAGGGCCAACTGGCGCACTATTTCCATCAAGTTGGCCCGCTTCCAGTTAGCCAGCACACCAAACACAATCAGGACCAGGGCCGGGATCATCAAAGGCACAAACACCTTGTTGAAGTAAGGTGGCCCCACGGAGATTTTGCCCAGGCCCAGCGTATCCATAATCAGAGGATACAAAGTCCCTAGCAAGACCGTGCCCGTCACCACAACCAGCAAAACGTTATTGACCAGCAGCAAGGACTCACGCGACACCACGGCAAACTGCCCACCTGCCCCAACGCGCGGTGCACGCCAGGCAAACAGGATCAGAGAGCTGCCAACAATGACGGCAAACAGACTCAAAATGAACACACCACGTGCCGGGTCAGTGGCAAATGCATGCACTGAAGTCAACACACCGGAGCGCACCAGGAAAGCGCCCAGAATGGACAGCGAGAAGGTGCTGATTGCCAGCAGAACCGTCCAGTTCTTGAAGCTGCCGCGCTTTTCCGTGACCGCCAAAGAGTGAATCAAGGCGGTGCCCGCCAACCACGGCACAAACGAGGAGTTCTCCACCGGGTCCCAGAACCACCAACCGCCCCAACCCAGCTCGTAATAGGCCCACCAGCTACCTACGGCGATACCCAGGGTCAGAAACAGCCAGGCCGAGGTTGTCCAGGGGCGCGACCAGCGCGCCCAGCTGGCATCCAGACGCCCGGCCAGCAAAGCGGCAATCGCAAAGGCAAAGGCCACCGAAAAACCCACATAACCCATATACAGCAAGGGTGGGTGAACAATCAGGCCAATATCCTGCAAGAGCGTGTTCAGATCCAGACCTTCGGCCGGAACCGGGAACATGCGCTCAAAGGGGTTGGAGCTGATCAACACAAACAGCAGGAAACCGGCCGTAATCAGCCCCAGTACGCCCAGCACACGAGCCAGCATGGCCTCGGGCAAGGAGCGCGAGTAAACACTGACGGCAAAAGCCCAGCCCGTTTGCATGAACATCCACAGCAGCAGCGAGCCTTCATGCCCGCCCCACACCGCGGCAATGCGGTAGAACAAAGGCAGCTTGGTGCTGGAGTTCTGTGCCACATAGGCCACAGAAAAATCAAAGCTGACAAAGGACCAGGCCAGACACAGCAAGCTGAAGGCCACCAAACCGAATTGCCAGCGAGCCGCTGGACGGGCAAAGGCCATCCAGGCCAGATTGCCGCGCCAGGCCCCATACAAGGACACAATGCCTTGGGCCAGCGCCAGCACAAAGGTAAGAATCAGGGCAAAGTGCCCAAGCTCCGGGATCATGGCTGAGCTCCTTGTTTCGCACGCTCGGCCTGCTCCATGGCATGCATGGCCTCGGGCGGCATGTAGTTTTCATCGTGCTTGGCCAGCACTTCTTCCGCCACAAAATGGCCCTGTTCGTTCAAGCGACCTTGGGCGACTACGCCTTTCCCCTCTTGAAACAGATCCGGCAGAATCCCCGTATAGCTGACGGGCACCTGGGCCGCGCCATCTGTCACCACAAAGTTCACGGCCATGCCTTGGGCTCCACCACGGCGGATGCTGTCCATCTGCACAATGCCACCGACTCGGAAAGTCCGGTTCTCCGGGCTTTGCCCCTGGCTGACTTCGGTAGGGGTAAAAAAGAACACCAGGCTGCTTTGGAAGGCATTGAGGATCAGGGCGGTTGCCGCCCCCAACACGATCAATGCGCCCAGAATCAGGGCCAGACGATTCTGCCTCTTAGTCATGGCGCTGGTCCCCCAGGGCGCGCTCATCACGTACCCGCTGCCAGGCCCGTGCCCGCCCTGCCCGGACGCTGAGCACTTCGCCCAGCATCAACACGGTACAGGTCAGCACCGAGCCCCACACATACACGGCATAGCCGCCCATAGCGAAAAAATCGCCCACACTCGACCAATGCATCATCAGCCCTCCGTCAAGTTGCGAACCCAGGCGGTATGCGCCTCACGTTCAAGAATCAAATTGCGCACCCGGTACAGTGCGATGGCAATGCTGTAGCACCACATGGCCAGACTCATCAGCAACATGCCCGTCAGCATGACGGTGGCCATGGACGGCGAGCTGGTCAGCGATACCGAAGCCCCCTGATGCAAGGTGTTCCACCATTGCACCGAGAAATAAATAACGGGCACATTCACCACCCCGACCAAGGCCAGGATGGAAGCGGCTTTATCGGCACGGCGCGGGTCATCGATGGCACCGCGCAATCCCATGAAACCCATGTACAGAAACAGCAGCAGCAACTCGGAAGTCAGACGAGCATCCCAGACCCACCAGGCGCCCCACATGGGTTTGCCCCACAAAGCCCCCGTGACTAAAGACAAGACCGTACAGATGGCTCCGGTCGGTGCCAGCGCGGCCGCCATCATGGCCGCCGTGCGGCTATTGAAAACCAGGCAGATCAAGGACCAGAAGCCCATGGCCAGATAGATCAGCATGGACATCCATGAGACCGGCACATGCAGAAAAATGATGCGATAGCCCTCGCCTTGCTGGAAATCAGTTGGAGCCAGGAAAAAACCTACATACGCCCCAACTACGAACAGCAGCAGAGCCAGAGCGGATGCCCAAGGCACAATGCGTCCGGCCAGGAAGTAAAAATTCTGCGGGGCAGCGTAGCGATACAAAAAGTTCATGGAATTTACTCAAGAGCAAGGCGCAGCGCCGCCGCCGTAGCAGGTGGCGCGAAGAACAAAGCCAACAGTAAAAAAGCGGCCAGAACGGACAGATGCGCTTGCGCACCCAATCCGGCCTGAACCGCTTGCACCGCCCCCGCCCCGAAGACCAGCACGGGAACGTAAAAGGGCAAAATCAATAAAGCCAGCAAGACCCCGGCTGAGCGCAGACCCAGTACCAAGGCCGCACCAATCGCCCCCAGCAAGGTCAGAACGGGCAGGCCCAGCGCCAGAGACACCATCAGCACACCCAGGCTGGACGTAGGCAGACTGAATTGCAGCCCCAGAATCGGCGCCAGCAACAGCAAAGGCACCCCTGTCAAAAAGGTATGCGCCAACACCTTGCCCAAGACCCAAAGGCTGAGCGGCAAGTGCGAAAACAGCACCTGCTCCAACGCGCCGTCCTGCTCGTCCTGCTCAAACAGGCGGCTTAACGACAGCATGGTGGCCAGCAAGGCCGACACCCACAGCACACCGGGGGCCATCTTGGACAGCAAGGCCGCATCCGCCCCCACGCCCAAGGGGAACAGGCTGCACACCACCAGGAAGAAAACCAGAGGGATCAGAACGTCGCCGGGGCGACGCATCGCCAGGCGCCACTCGCGCTTCATCAAGGCTAAAAAGAGGCTCAACATGCCTGCCCCAGATCCAGATGCTGCACCTCCAAATCCCAGGGCAAGGTCTGGTGGCTGGTCAGAATGACAGCGCCCTGCTTGTGCAGATGCTGCGCAATCAACTCGCCCAGAAACTTCTGACCAGCGCTATCCAGCGCAGTCAGTTGCTCGTCCAGAATCCACAAGGGTCGGTTGCTCAGGGACAGGCGCACCAGAAACACGCGGCGGCGTTGTCCAGCCGACAACTGCCGTACAGGCACGCGACGGTAAGCCAGCAAACCGCCTGCCAGCAGCGCCTGATCACAGGCCTCCCGTTCCAGCGGCACACGATCCTGCATGAGCAGGCTGTCCAGATTCTCTTGCACCGACAAGCTGCCATTAAGCCCTGGCGCATGTCCGCCGTACACCAGTTGTCGTCGGTAATCGCTATCGTTGCTTTGCACGGGGCGGTCGCGCCAGATCAACTGACCTTCATCGGCCTGGGCGATATTGGCCAGGATACGCAGCAAGCTGGTTTTACCGCTGCCATTGGGCCCACTGACCAAACAGCATTGGCCAGCTTCAAGCCTTAGGCTCAGCTCGGAGAACACACGACGCTGGCCCCGTCTACAGGTCAGCGAAACAGCTTGAAGCACAGCAACCCCTTGTCAAGAAAGCAAACAGAGCGAAGCCGCCCATGAAAAAAGGCGGCTTGCTTAGCTCGCTAAGTAAAGACGAGCCCTCTTCAAGACAGGGGATGTTTTACTTAGTTCCACAATACCCACGAGAAACTCAAGCTTATTGATCTAGGCCAATCCCGGTTCGAGGCTGCATTCTTGATAAGATGCTGCCTTAGTACTTTCTTTGAGCAATAAACCATGAGCACCCCAATCACCCTGACTCCCCAGCCCCTGAGCCCCGAGGCTTTCGCGCCTTATGGCTGGATGTTGGGTAAAGGTTTGGCCACGGCGCCTGCGACGGCAGCCTTCAGCAATGCCGCTACCGATTTCTGGCATGAACATGCGTTTGACACAGGTCAAAGCGGTCAGACCGAAGTGTTGTGGGTGAATTACCGGATTCAGGATCCCAACATCACGACGCTGGAAAACCACCTGCTGACACAACAGGCACTGATCCCGCTGACCGGTGAAGTGATCCATATCGTGGCCGAGAGCAAGCCTGAAGGCGGCCCGAACTTGTCCACCCTGAAAGCCTTCCGCATCCCTCAAGGGCAAGGTGTATGCATGCGTCCCGGTTGCTGGCATAGCAGCCGTGTTGCCGGTGGTGAAGTGGCCTGTTTGATGTTGACGCGTATCTCTACCACGGTAGATCTGGTCGCCCATTTGAACGAGGGCAAACCCGCTGTGGAAAGCGAGTTGCGTCCGCTGGAACAAAGTGTGGTGGTGGCGCTGTAAAGTGCCCGCAGCAGAGCGTGATTATCGCTCTGCCGGACACCCGTATTAAAACGTCGATGCCGCGCCGTATTTCAGCGCCAGCTCAATAAAGGCGCGCATCGCTGCAGATTGATATGCACCTTTGCGCTGCATCAGAATGGCCCGCCGTTGCGGCGGTGCCGGGTCCAGACTCACCGCTACCAAATACTCGCTATTGCTGGCAATGGCAGCGGGTAACAAGGTCGCCAGACCTGTGCGCCGCACCACCTCAATGACCGCATTGAGCGAGTTGGACTCCATCGATACCTTCAAGTCCAGATCATGCTGACGACAATGACGTTCGATCTGTCCGCGCGTGGCGAACTCGGGGGTCAGCAAGACCAGAGATTCACGCGTCAAGGTATCCCTATCGATGCTGCGCCGCTCGGCCAAGGGGTGCGTACGGCTCATCACCAGGGCCAGCGTCTCCACCAATAAAGGCTGGAACTCCACTGCAGCCGAGGTAGGCTTTTCAAACGCAATACCAATATCCAGCTCGTCCTCGACCAGCTGCGTTTCCACGCGCTCCTGCAACATTTCCTGAATCACCAGACGCACATTGGGATAGCGCCGGTAGAAGGCCTCCACCAAAGGACCAATCAGGTAGGACGTAAAGGTCGGCGCCACCGCCACCCGCAAGGAGCCTCGACTCAGATCACTGACGTCGTGCAAGGCCCGCCGCCCTTCCTCCAGATCCTGCAAGGCTTGCCGGGCATAACGCAGATAGACCTCACCGGCATCGGTCAAACGCACCAGGCGCCCGGTGCGGTCAAACAATTGCGCGCCTAAATGTTCCTCCAGCTGACGCACCTGTTGCGACAGGGCCGGCTGAGACACGTGCAAGGCACGCGCGGCGCGGGTAAAGCTTTGATACTGGGCAACCGCCAGAAAGTAATTAAGATGGCGCAAGAGCATAAGGGGCCTTTGTATAAGCAAAGCCAATGAAAAGCATCAGAAATCGGTATTTTACCTTATGACCTTAAAGAGTTAATCTTCTATCCAAGCCGAACTACAAGGACAAGGATGAAAGACATTATCGACGGTTTCCTGAAATTTCAACGGGAAGCCTACCCCAAGCGCGCCAAGCTCTTCAAAAATCTGGCTACACAACAAAACCCCCGCGCTTTGTTTATCTCTTGCTCCGATAGCCGTCTGGTCCCAGAGCTGGTGACACAACGTGAACCCGGCGATCTGTTCGTGATTCGTAACGCTGGCAACATCGTCCCGTCCTACGGTCCAGAACCCGGTGGGGTGACCGCCTCCGTGGAATACGCCGTGTCCGCCCTGCGTGTATCCGATGTCGTGATCTGCGGCCACTCCGACTGTGGCGCCATGACCGCCATTGCCTCCTGTCAGTGCCTGGATCACATGCCTGCTGTGGAGCACTGGCTGCGTTATGCCGACTCGGCACGTCTGGTCAATGAAGCCCGCACGCACGCCAGCGAGCAAGATCGCATTGCTTCCATGGTGCGGGAAAACGTGGTTGCCCAACTGGCCAATATCCAGACTCACCCTTCCGTACGCCTGGCCATGTCCGAAGGCCGCTTGACGCTGCATGGTTGGGTCTACGACATTGAATCGGGCACGATCGACGCTTACGACGGTGGCAGCATGAAGTTTGTGCCCCTGGCCGACAACCCCAATGTCTGCGTTGCACCCCTGGTCCGCGGCTAAGCCCAATCAGGATTGAACCAGAACGCCATGCAACAGCATGGCGTTTTTTTATTGCCCATTGCCCGCGTTTATCCCGTCCGCACAATCCTGTGCCTGTCTGTGTCAGAAATAAACGCCTCCTGACTATGATGGTCCTGATCCGATGATCTTTTCATCCACCTGTTCCATCCGAGATGCTGATTAACCTTGAACGCCACGACACAAAAAGCAAAGGGCTGTTCAAAAGGTGCTGCTTGGGGAACACCTTTTTAATGACTTAGCAATGAAAAAAACATGTCTTGCCTTGGCCTTGATGACCCTGCATGCCGGGACACAGGCCCAAGCGTTCTCCAATACCTACTTCATTGGCGACAGCCTGACTGACAGTGGACAGTTCGGCTCGCGCTTTACCACCAATCCTGGCCAGGTCTGGTCCCAGGTACTGGCTCAAAAGCTGGGAACCGACGCGGCCCCTAGCAGCCAGGGCGGCAGCAACTATGCTGTCGGTGGTGCTCGCGTGGCCGTCGATGAGCTGCTGGACCCCAGCAGCCCTCCCGGCCCCACCAATCCACCTTTGCCCGCCATGACAACCCAGACCAACCAACTGCTGGCCATGAGCAACGGGCGTTTGGACGGGCAGGCCCTGTACACCGTTTGGGGTGGCGCGAATGACTTGTTTGCCGCCGTAAAAGATCCGTTCAATATGTCTCAGATCGTGGCTGATTCCGTCGGCAATCAAGCTGCCCTTGTCAACGCGCTATCGCAAGCAGGCGCGCGCTATATTCTGGTCCCCAACATCCCTGACCTGGGCATGACTCCGGAGTTCTCCGGCTCACCGATCAGCGCAGGTATCGCCACCTTGCTCAGTGACAGCTACAACCAGGCTTTCACCCAGCAACTGGCAACAAGCTCAGCCAACATCATTCCTTTGAATGTCTCGGCGCTCTTGCATGAAGTGGCCGCAGATCCCCAAGCCTATGGCTTTAGCAACGTCAACACTGCCGCCTGCGGCAGTGTTTCCTCCCGCCTGTGCACCCCCGCCGATCTGGTCGCAGCCGGAGCAGATCAACACTATCTGTTTGCCGACGGCGTACACCCCAGTTCAGGTGGCCATAGCGCGATTGCTGACTATGCCCATGCTGTCCTGAGCGCTCCCAGTCAGGTAGCCGTACTGGCCTCCTCCGCCAATACCGCCGGGCAGATGCAAATGCAGCATATTGATCGTCGCCTGCACACTGTCAGCTCGTCCGGGAACCCAGGTTTGTCCGTCTGGTTCCAGGGGGAAGCCATCAGCCGCAATGGCAGCAGCTCGAACTCGCGTCTGGACGGTACCCAGGCGGGATGGAAGCTCGGTGTGGACAAGCGCATGAACGACTGGACGGCAGGTGCTTACCTGTCCTACGAGGACCTGGATGGCAAAACCGCCAACAACGGCAGTTACAGCCAAAAACGTCAGTCAGCCGGCCTGTACGGACGTTGGCAAGCCAGCAATCTATGGTTCAACGCCCAGCTGTTCTACAGCGATCTGGACAATAAAACCCGCCGCCACCTGCGTCTTGGTGCCGCCACACGCGAGCACCAGGCCAAAGCGGGCGGCAGCCAATACGGTGGCAAGATAAGTACAGGCTACGACTGGCAGGTCGGTACTGTCACCCATGGTCCGCTGTTGAGCTTGAGTCTGCAGAAAGCCAAGATCAACTCCCTGTCCGAGGACGGGCAGGGTCTGTCCACCTCCATGGGCTTCGACGCCCAGGACCAGACCTCTGTACAAAGTGGCCTGGGCTATCAAATCAATGTGGCGCTCAGCAATCAGTGGGCTGTGTATGCCTCTGCAGAGTGGCTGCACGAGTTCAAGAAACCTGCAAAGCAACTGGGCGCGCACCTGCAGGATGGCGTCTACAACAATCGCCAGTTTTATCTGCCTACCGACCAAAAGCGAGTGCGTGACACAGGTCTGCTGGAATTGGGAACCGTGGGCCAGTTAAGCAATAACTGGACGCTGGGGGCCGGTATCAGCGCCCAAGTAGGCAAAGGCACCAACGCACAAACGGCCGTGCATCTGAATACGGCTTACCGCTTCTAAGCCTGCTTGCAGTAAAAACCAATGCGGCATCCTGGCCTGGCCCGGATGCCGCAATTTCAATCTGCTTTATGTACCGAACTGCTAATCAGCCCAATAAGGAATCCAGTGTCTGATTCAGCGTTTCCAAAGGAGTACCAACCGCCGGTAGCTTTGTCACTTTTCGACCATCCACAAACAGCAAGGTCGGATAGGATTGCGCGCCCAAAGCCCGTGCCAGGGCAAAATCAGCCAAGGCTTGTTCCCGGCCTGAACCGTCAGTTAAATGGCGTCGCACAGCCTCTACATCCAGGCCATTGGCAGCAGCAATTCCCAGGCAGACCTCCTGATCAGACAAGCTGCGTCCGTTTAAGTAGAAAGCCTGCTGCAATTCGTGCACCCAATGAATGGCCTGCTCCGGATCTTGCGCTCGCAGCACCGCCAAGGCTGTCGCCGCATCCAAAGAGTCCATAACCGTGGTCCCTTCCTCGGCCAAGGCTTTATAAGCAGCCCCAAACGTCACCCCCGTCATTTGCGCGATGCGCTCGTTGGATTCGGAAATATAAGGGTAGCGGGACATGGGCGCAGCCCGGTCACCCACGAACAAGCCACCCGAGACAGCGGTAAAAGGAATGCGATGCTTGTTGGCCGCCTCGAACTCGACCATGCGTTCGGCAAAACCCCAGCACCAACCGCAATACACATCCTGCACATACACAATCGAACGAGCGGGTAAATTGAATGTGTTCATGACATTCCTTCAAAATGGTGCGGCTTCCCGGATTGGGAGAGAAAAGGCAGTCCTGGCTCTATCCTCCAGACATGAAGCGATACAGAGGATGAAAAGCCGAGGACTCCACTTTATTGAATAAACGTCAGGAAATAAACTTCATTTCCTGCTGGGTGGCCATCTCTCGCGGCTCGGTATTTCAAGCGACCTGCAGCAGTACAGACCTCACCGCGCTGAAGCTTGTAAATCACGACCCCACAACCGTGAGACAAGCCCAGGCTTCTGAGCCCAAACCCGCTCCTGTGATGGAATCACACGACCTTCATCGCTTCCTTGAGAAGCCCAGCCGACTTTACCTTCCCGGCAAAATGCTTTTATAGTGTGGCTTCGATTCATTTCCCGTGAGGTATTCGTCCAATGCGCCACTAATGCCGCCGTCCCCTAGACGGCCAGTCTCCACCAGCCCCCACAACGCAGGGGGAGTTCTTGGCATTAATGGAAGCATCACGTATGACGAATCCTTATCTGACGCTGGAAGGCGTGTCCTATACCTTGCCGCAGGGCAAGACTCTGTTTTCCCAATTGAACGAAACCTTCGACTCGCGGCGCACCGGCCTGGTCGGACGTAATGGCGCGGGCAAAACCATTCTGGCTCAAATCCTGGCCGGGCAACTCCAGCCCAGCAGTGGCCGTTGCCTGCGCTCGGGCAAAGTCCATTATCTGGCACAGCAAGTGGCGTCTGTCAGCGGCCTGCGCGTCGCTGATCTGGCGGGTGTAGGGCCAACGCTGGACGCACTTACCCGGATTGAAGCCGGCAGTAGCGCCATGGAAGACTTCAATCTGATCGAAGACCGTTGGGATATTCGGCAGCAATTACAGGAAGCGCTGGAGCGCAATGGCTTGGGTCATCTGACTGCCGGGACACCCGCCGAAACATTAAGCGGCGGCCAGGCCATGCGGCTGTCGCTGATCCATGCCTTGCTGTCTCAGGCCGATTTCCTGATTCTGGATGAACCCAGCAACCACCTGGATCGCGACAACCGGCTTGCCCTGATTGAGCAGTTACGACACTGGCCCCACGGCCTGCTGGTCATCAGCCATGACCGCCAACTGCTGGACACGATGGAGCGCATTGTGGAGCTGTCTTCCCTGGGGCTGCGTAGCTATGGCGGTAATTACAGCCACTACGCCGAACAGAAAGCCCTGGAGCAGCAAAACGCCCTGGACCAGCTGGAGCACCGCAAACTGGAACGTCAGCGTGCAGAAAGCACCATGCAAGAGCAACGCCAACGGCAAGAGCGTAGACAGGCACGCGGGAATCAACAGGGCAAGCAAGCCAATCAGGCCAAGATTCTGCTGGACAGGCAAAAGGGTCGCAGTGAAGCCACCACCGGCAAACTGCGTCAGCAACACGTGACGGCCCAAAAGCAGTTGGCGCAACGCGTACAGGAGGCAGCCGAGTTGATCGAGCAGGACACCGCTATCAATCTTCACGCCCTGCCCTTGATGCCGCTGACCCGCCAGCGCGTTGTGGAACTGGATGAGGTGAAGCTCCCCTATGTTCCGGCCAACCAAGCCCCGGTCACACTGCTGTTAAGCGGCCAGCAACGAGTAGGAGTCATAGGTCCGAACGGCTGCGGAAAATCCACGCTGCTCAAGGTCATTGCAGGTCAACTGGAACCCCTTGCTGGTCACTGCAAAGTAGTGCCACACCATGTTTATCTGGATCAGGGCTTGGCCGATCTGGATCCACAGCAAACCGTGCTGGAACAGATACAGGCCGTCAACCGCAAAAGCAGCGAGGGCGACTTGCGCATGCGTCTGGCGCAACTGGGACTGGATGCCCAAAAAGTCACCGGCCCCAGCGGTGCCTTGAGCGGTGGCGAACGCCTGAAAGCCGCCCTGGCCTGCGTGCTGTACGCTGATCCTCCGCCACAACTGCTGCTTCTGGATGAACCCAGCAACCATTTGGATCTGCCTTCAACCTTGGCCCTGGAAACCATGTTGAGCAGCTACCAAGGCACGCTGATGGTGGTGTCGCATGACGATGCTTTCATGAACAATCTTGGGCTGACGGAACGGCTGGAATTTAGCGAAGAAGGCTGGAGATTGCTACCTTGGTAGCGGCGCAAAACATAAGTGGCGCTCCCCCGCTATCTGAACGACAACCACTGATAGCGGTGGGTCCGAGGGCCAAATTCAGGGCGCACTTTTACAAAACCTGCTTAATGTTCCCAAGTAGTGCCTGCGCCAAACACTCTGCTTCCTCGCCCCTTGTGTCCAAGCGATCAAACACCTCACCGATATACGCCAGACGCGCATATTCCAAAGTCTTGGCCAACTCCGCAGGCAGGCTGGGAATAGCCCACTCAGCCGCCTGTTCCTTAGTCACAAAGTCCCCATGAACACCTGTTCGCCACATGCGTGCCAAAGTCAGCAGAACATTGCGCTCGTCTCCACGCAGCCCTTCATACAAGGGCTCTACACCATCCCGCATCGCCTGGCGTATATGCTCAATCGGCGTGGCAGGCACATCGGCCAGCACGTCTCTTCCCCATAACAACTGCGCCTGCTGACTAGCCTGAGCCAACAGCAAGGTGTATTCCGGGTCAGCAGCGGCGTCGGACAAGTAGCCCTCCTTGAAGGCATCACGCAGCCATTCGCCGTAGATAAACTCCACCTTGGCCGGATGCTCATTGCATTGAAGATCAGCCAGACGACACACCACCAGCTCGATGCAACGCGGACCACCGGGCGTAGCCGGATGAGGGGCTGAAATAGACAATAAAGCCGCAATCAGATCCTGACGCTGTTCATCTGACAAAGGAGCATCAACGACCGCCAATATATCCAGATCACTTTGTGGCCGCAGTCCTCCTACCACAGCCGAGCCGTGCAGATAGAGAGCTTGCACATCAAGGCTCAGGATTTTTTGCACAAGCGCCAAGGCAGCTTGCAACTGGCTATTTGGATTTTCAGGATCCAGCATTCAACAAGGTCTCTTCAAAAGCAGTATTAGCGACACAAAACAAGCATAAGGGCTGGCAGGGCTGCTTTCCTCAATGCAGCCCCGAGGCCCTAAACGCTTAACGTGTCGCTGGACAGGGGATTGAATACAGCTTGGTCAAGCAACGGTAAGAGAATCAAGCGATTGCTTGAATGCCTTTCTTCTCGACCACCGTCAACAGGCGCAAAGCAGGGCCACCCGGTTTTTTGACTCCACGCTCCCAGTCGGAAACCAGGTTTTTACTGACATTCAAATAGAGTGCAAACACAGGCTGCGAAAGATGCTCACGTTCACGCAAAGCACGGATACGCTCAGGCGGCATAGGCAGGACTGGCGTTAAACAAGACTCATCAAACTCACGCATGGTCTGTTTGTCGATAGCGCCAACTTCTTGCAAGGCCTGCATCGTTTCATGGATTGCGGCGTAAGCTTCACTTCGATATTTTTTTGTCATTATCATGTACCTCCGTAAATTGCCCCATGCTGATCAGCTGGGCCAAATGGGCTTCTGACAAACCCCAACACATAAGCGGCAGCCTTCTTGAACGCCGCTTCTTCATCCGCATCAATATTGGCGCGATCACTTTTAGCAAAACCATATACAAAGAAAGCACGCTCGTTTGTACGGTAGAGAATAATGGTCCGAAACCCACCCGCCTTGCCCTGACCACTACGGGCCACACGCTGCTTGACCAAGCCCCCGCCTAGATCTGCATCGACAAGCCCACGCTCGGCTCGTGTTATCGCATCCAAAAGCGTCAGATCCGCAATGCCCTGTTTGCGGGCGAACCGCTCGAACCATGCATTTTTGAAAACCCTCACCACAGCCTCAAGCTTAATTTATAACACTAAGTGTTATAGATAATGGCAGAAAAATGGCAGGTGCCTGATATCAGGCACCTGCCACATCTACAACACTTGCAAGAAGCTTAGACGTTGAACAGGAAGTTCAGCACGTCACCATCTTTCACGACATATTCCTTACCTTCAGCGCGCATCTTGCCGGCTTCCTTGGCGCCTTGCTCACCTTTGCAAGCCACAAAGTCATCAAAAGCGATGGTCTGTGCACGAATGAAGCCGCGCTCGAAGTCGGTGTGGATCACGCCAGCGGCTTGAGGGGCGGTGTCGCCCACGCGGATGGTCCAGGCACGGACTTCTTTGACGCCTGCGGTGAAGTAGGTTTGCAGGCCCAGCAGGCTGTAGGCGGCGCGAATCACACGGTTCAGACCAGGTTCTTCCATGCCCAGATCGGACAGGAACTCAATCTTGTCAGCGTCGTCCAGTTCAGCGATTTCAGCTTCTACGGCAGCACATACAGCCACAACAGGAGCGCCATCAGCGGCAGCATAGTTCTGCACGGCTTCCAGGTGTGGGTTGTTGGTAAAGCCATCTTCTTTCACGTTGGCCACGTACATGGTGGGCTTGGCGGTGATGAAGCCGTAGGATTTGATCTGGTGCAGTTCGTCTTCGTCCAGCTTCAGCGAACGCACGGACTTGCCTTCGCCCAGCGCTTTTTCGATACGCTCCAGCAAGGCCACCAGTTTGGCAGCATCTTTATCGCCCGAACGAGCCAGTTTCTGATTGCGGTGCACGGCTTTTTCAACCACGCCCAAATCAGCCAGCGCCAATTCGGTGTTGATGATTTCGATGTCAGCCAGGGGGTCCACTTTACCGGCAACGTGAATCACGTTGTCATCGGCAAAACAGCGCACCACGTGCACGGTGGCGTCGGTTTCACGGATATTGGCCAGGAACTGATTACCCAGGCCTTCGCCCTTGGAAGCGCCCGCGACCAGACCGGCGATGTCTACAAATTCCACCACGGCAGGCAAAATGCGCTCGGGGTTCACGATCTTGGCCAGATCTTGCAAACGCTGGTCAGGAACTTCGACCACACCGACGTTCGGTTCGATGGTGCAGAAGGGGTAGTTTTCAGCCGCAATGCCGGCTTTGGTCAGAGCGTTGAACAGAGTGGATTTACCAACGTTGGGCAAGCCAACGATGCCGCATTGCAGTGCCATGAGTATCCTGAAAATCAAAGAGTTATATAAACGATGCGCTATTGTAGCGCCCTTGGGCGCTACAGAGCCTGCAGACGGGTCAGAACAGTCGTGCCGGGGACACAGGCTAGCGCCTTGAAACGCGGGCTTGCCTAGACAGGAATGCCGTCAAACAGCTTGAGCAGGCCAATAATCAGCAAGACCGGGCCACCATTGAAGATGGCATGCAGCACGATCGAGGCACCCATGCCTCGACGCACTCGCAGCCAGGCCAGCACCAGCCCTGTCAGACATTGGGGCAGCACCAGCATGGGCAGCAAATACCAACTCATGCTGTTGAGCTGAAAGTTATACAAATGCAGCGCACCAAAGGCCAGCGTTGCACCATAAAACACCCAGGGAAAGAAACGCCAATAGCGTCGCATGGATGAAAAGCGCCACGCCCTTCCCTGCAAGGCGCCCACCAGTTTGCGCCACCAGCTGCTGCCTGCAGGTAAAGCCTCGCGTGGCATGCCGGTATAACGGCTTATCCAGATAGCCAGGCACAAGACCAGCAAGCCTTGTATCAACCACCAGCCTGGTCCCTGAAACATCAGGAACACCGCCAGCGGAACAACCGTCAGCCATTGTGACGGCCGTCTCAGCACGAAACGAAAGACCAGCTCTTCCACAATGGGTGCCCAGATAATGGCTTGCACCCAGGGAATACGTGTCGGGTCCAGACGATGCTGCGCACCACCCACACCCGCTACCGAGACCGCGATCGGGCCCAGTACCAGCGCATTAATCAGCCAAAGCATGCCCGCCCATTGCAGCAGACGCTTCCAGGGCAAGGGAGCAAACCAGTCCAGATACCAGCCATCACCCTGGACTCTGCCAGGCAAACGCCGGGCGCTGCGAGGGTGACGCAGAAAATAAAAGAAGTCTTTAAGCTCGTCCCGGAAACGCATCTGGCTGCTTGGCGCTGGCTTCATGTATCAAGCCTTCTGGGGCGCGTAAAGCTGGCGGGTCGCCTGCTCAAAGTCGCCACGCAGCAAAGCAGGCATCATGACGCGGCAACGGTTCATGCCGTCCTCGATCTCGCGCAGCTCTTCATTGCGAGGAGTATGCAGCACAAAATTCACCACTTGCTGGGCCAGGCCCAAGGTGCGAGGGTGACCAATACCCAGGCGCAAGCGCCAGAAATCCGGTGTCCCAAAGGCGGACTGGATGTCGCGCAGGCCGTTATGCCCAGCATGTCCTCCCCCTTTTTTCATCTTCACCTGACCGGGCAGCAAATCCAGTTCGTCATGCAGGACCAGCACCTGCTCGGGCTTGAGCTTGTAGAAACGCATCAAGGCACCGGCGGCTTGCCCGGACTTGTTCATGAAGGTAATGGGTTTGGCGATGATGACGTTTTCACCTTCGAAACGCGCCTTGGCCACCCAGGAGAAAAAGGACTTTTCCAGGTTGAACGTTGCATGCAGATCATCGGCCAACTGGTCTGCCAACCAAAAGCCCGCGTTGTGGCGGGTGGTTTCGTACTCAGGGCCAGGATTCCCCAGGCCAACAATCAAACGGATAGGCTCAGACATGAATGTTTTCGCAGAAAGCGCCTGCTCCGGCAAAGGCGCAGGCACAAATAACAAACCCCCGCCAGCATACGCTGACAGGGGTTGATTCGCCAAGCTGCAAGCCGACCGAAGCCGGCTGGCAATCTTGATTACTCGGCGCTTTCTTCTGTTGCTTCCGAAGCAGCAGCACCACCGCCAACTGGCAAAGCAGCAGCCAGCAGAGGGTTGGTGTCGTTGCCAGCGTAAGTCACGCCACGTGGCAGCTTGATGCTGTCCAGGTGCACGTTGGCGTTGGCAGTCATGCCGCTCAGGTCCACAGTGATGGACGCAGGCAGGTTGGCTGGCAAGCAGGTGATTTCCAGCTCGGTCAGGATGTGGCTGATAACTTGGCTGCTCAGCTTGACGGCTGGGGACACATCGCCACCTTCAAAGTTCAAAGGAACTTTAGTGGTGATGGCTTGCGAAGCCAGAACGCGTTGGAAGTCAACGTGCAGAACTTGCTGCTTGTAGGGGTGCCACTGAACCGAGCGCAACAGCACTTTTTCAGCTTTACCGTCCAGTTCCATCGTCAGGATGGAAGCGTGGAAGGCTTCTTTGCGCAGGTTGTGGTAAGTCTCGTTATGATCCAGAGAGATCACGACGGGCTGTTCTTCGCCACCGTAAACAATAGCAGGAACTCGGCCAGCGTGACGCAGGCGGCGGCTCGCACTCGTACCTTGTACATCACGCGACGTAGCGGTGAATTTCATGGAAAACTCCAATTTGCAGGATCATGGACCACTGCGAAAAAACGGTAGTTGCCTACCTAGTTGACGTGCGCCGCGACCAGCGCACGCTAAAAAACTTAGTCAGTGAACAAGGAGCTGACGGACTCGGCGTTCGAGATACGCAAGATGGTCTCGCCCAACAGCGCTGCACAGGACAGCTGGCGAATCTTGCTGCACTCGCGGGCCTTGGCGGACAAAGGAATGGTGTCCGTGACAACCAGCTCGTTCAACTGGGAATGCGTAATACGTTCAATGGCCTCGCCCGAGAGCACAGGGTGCGTACAGTAGGCGTAAACCGCCTTGGCACCGCGCTCTTTCAAAGCTTCAGCCGCCTTGCACAGCGTGCCGGCCGTATCCACCATGTCGTCCATCAGGATGCAGGTGCGTCCGTTGACGTCACCAATGATGTTCATGACTTCGGATACGTTGGCACGTGGGCGACGCTTGTCGATAATGGCCAGATCCACTTCCAGTTGCTTGGCCAATGCACGTGCGCGCACCACACCGCCGATGTCAGGCGAGACAACCACCATGTCCTGGTAGTTACAGCGCCAGATATCGCCCAGCAAAATGGGGGAAGCGTAGATATTGTCGACAGGGATATCAAAGAAACCCTGGATTTGGTCAGCGTGCAGATCCATCATCATGACGCGATCAACACCGACCACTTGCAGCATATTGGCCACGACCTTGGCAGAAATCGACACACGCGCCGAACGGGGGCGTCGATCCTGACGGGCATAACCGAAATAAGGGATGGCAGCGGTGATGCGACCGGCCGAAGCGCGGCGCAAGGCATCGACCATCACCATGATTTCCATCAGATTGTCGTTGGTGGGAGCGCAGGTGGGCTGCAGAACGAAAACATCGCGACCGCGTACGTTTTCATTGATTTCAACCATGGCCTCCCCGTCGGAGAAGCGACCCACCGTCATCTTCCCCAGCGACATATCAAGGTGGTTGACGACATCGACAGCAAGGCGAGGATTAGCCGTGCCGGTGAAGATCATGAATCGGTCTTGTGCCATGATGGGAGATAGATTTTGATGCAGGAAAAGCAAAGCTGTTGATCGGGACCTCGTTAAGGTAACGACTCAACAGCTTTACATTATCGCAGGCTAGGCCTGAAAGGTGGCTGGGGAAGAAGGATTCGAACCTTCGCATGCTGGAATCAAAATCCAGTGCCTTAACCAGCTTGGCGATTCCCCAAATACTTACTTAATCCAGTAGCGTAGCGGATGATCTTGCAATCCAGAACAAACCCAAGTTTGTTCGACCAGCAATTTACCACTATTTGATTCTTCGCTACCAGAAAAATCTATTTTACTGCTATTTCGGTCAATTTCAAACTGACCTGTCTTGGCACTTTGCTTGTCTCTGCACTCAACAAACAAACAAGAACCTGAGCCTGTCATTCTAGCATTTAATTTTAAACTTTGCAAACCCTGTTTCAAAACTTTTAAATCAGGATAAAGATTAAATGCTACTGATTCCAGGTTGTTTCTGCCAAAGTAAGGATTGTTGTCCTTGGCTTGCCAGAATTTTTCTTGCCAATCAGTAAAGAACGTTATTGTGATGGGTTTCTCATCGCGTGTCAAGCATTCGGAGCTAAATATTTTCCCCGTGGATATAAATTGCGGCGGACGGATGATGATGTAGTCCCGGGGCGGCATCTGAATGGCTTGCAGTTGTTCCCCTACCCCTTGCGCAAATGCAGCCTGTCCGAATACAAAAACCGGCACATCGGCACCCAGGGGCAAGCCAATGTCCATCAAGGCCTGACGGCTCAGGCCCAGGTTCCACAAACGGTTCAAGGCAATCAAGGTGGTGGCCGCATCGCTGGAGCCACCGCCCATCCCCGCTCCCGAAGGAATGTTCTTGATACAAGAGATATCCACGCCTTGGCGGGTGCCCGTCGCTTGTTGCAGGGCACGAGCGGCTTTGATCACCAGATCCTGTTCAGGCTCCACATCGCTCAAGGTACTGTGTACCCGACGGATCTGTCCGTCGCTACGTGGAACGAAACTCAGGTAATCATTCAGATCCACAAAGCGGAAGGCGGTTTGCAGAAAATGGTAGCCGTCGTCACGACGACCCGTGACGTGTAAAAACAGATTGATCTTGGCCGGAGCCGGGACGTTGTAGAGCGCCATTACACAAACCTGCTCGGACTTTACTGGTCCACAACCAAGCGCACGCTGATGGAGCGGTTGGCTTCATGACGATTCAATTGCAGCAGGCGCGGACCTTGTTCGTCGTAACGCGACAGCGTCACACGCCAGCCGGACTGCTCGAAACCGCTCAGTTTTTGCTGATCGTCCCTGCGTTCACTTTGAACGGGGGCACTGCCCGTGCGGCCATGCAGCCAGTCACGCAAGCCCGCCACAGGAACAGGGCTGCCCAGGACCTTCTCAACCAGCGCATCCGGATGGGTCGCTACTTCCTGACTGCCATCCGTGCGCTCCAGCAGGGCCTGACCTGGCAGCACCCAGACGCGTGCCAAGGTATTGCCCAAAGGATTGCTCAGATCCAGCATCAGTTTGCGACCATCATCACGCCAGGAAAAGCCCCCCTGCACCGCTTCAACCTGCGAACTGGAGTGAGTCACACTCAGCGCAAAGCGGCCGGAACGAGACAAAGAGCTCGCTGCCTGAGTCGCATCGGTGGCGCTGCCTGTTTCAGGTTTGGGAGGGGTCGCACAAGCGCTTAACAAAGCAATCAGGGCCAAGGCCCCTGCTCGGGTCCAGACCCGCTGTTTCAAGATACTCACGGCAGCGGTACTCCCAGACGCTTGATGGTTTCTTTCAAAGTTCGGTTTTCAGCATCTTTGCTCAGGCCGGCCCGAAATACCAGCATGGCATCATCGCGACGGCCTTTTACCCAAAGCACCTCGCCCAAATGGGCAGCAACATCCGCTTCAGGCAGGCGCTCGTAGGAACGTTGCAAATACTCCAGCGCAGCTTGCAGATCGCCTACACGGAACAAATACCAACCTACGCTATCCAGAATATAAGGATTGTCTGGCTCCAGCTCCATGGCGCGTTCCAGCAAATCCTGAGCCTCGTCCATACGGCGATTCTGATCCGCATAGGTGTAGCCCAAGGCGTTATACGCATTGGCATGATCCGGGCGCAGCTCGATCACACGACGCATCAAGGTTTCAAACTTGTCATGCTTGGCGCGTTGCTCGTACAGCATGGCCAGGTTGTATTTGATCTCGGCACTGTCGGGCAACTCACGATCAGCGCGCTCCAGCACTTCCAGCGCCTGGTCGGTACGACCGCTATCCTGATAGATAGAGGAGTACGTCAAGGCCACGACAACCTGCTCACTCATGTCGCGTGGACGGGAGTTCTCCAGGGTATGACGTGCTTGTGGGAGATTGCCTTGGCGGGCCTGCAGCACGGCTTTATGAATCTGGGCCTGGAAACGCAGGGCAGGCTCTTCAATCAAGTCCAGCTGGCGAATAGCTTCGTTCATGTCGCCCTGCGCTTCGGCGATTTGCACCAAAGACAAGCGGGCTTCAGAAATACTGGCCAAGGCGGTGTTGACCGCATCATTCAGAGACTGACGGCGCTGCTGCTGAACCGCAATATATTGCTCCAGCAGTTTGCGGGCCTGATCAAACTCCTTGGCGCGAATATGGATTTCAGCCTGGGTATACAGCAGATCAAAATCCTCGGGATTCGCTCGCTGCAAGGCGCCGACAATAGCCTGGGCCTCATCAAACTGCTGACGTTCCACCAGGCGGTTGGCCAGCAACAGTTGCAGCTTGCGACTGTCCGGGTTGTCTCGTACAAACGCGCGGGCACTTTGCAAGGCAGCCGAAGGATCAACCTTGATGCCGTATTCCAGCACGCGTTGTGCGGCGGCTTCGGAATGCGGATCCAGTTTCAGGGCTTCGCGCGCTTCGCGCTCGGCCCGGTTAATGTCCCCGGCGCTCCAGGCCGTGTCAGCCAAAGCCAAGCGAGCAATAGGCAAGGAACGCACGGGCTGCTGCAAAGCCTTGTCCAGCACTTCCAATGCCAAACGCCGATCCACCATTTTGCTGACCATGCTCATGGCCTGCACCACGGCCTGCTCTTTATCCTGGGCGCGAGAGATACGCAGCCACAAGGCATCGGCCAAGCCTTCGGTCTGACCGCTGGAGGCTTCCAGAGCCAAAGCGGTCGCCTTGGCTTCAGGATCATTGGGGGCCAGCAAGGCCCATTCTTTGGCGGCACGCAAGGCACGACCTAAATCACGGTCGGCCATCGCATATTGAAAGGCATTTTGAGCCAGCCGAGGATCGCTGGTGTCACGCGCCAAAGACAGAAAGGTCTGACTGGCAACATCATATTCACCACGCGTTGCGGCGATTTCAGCAACCAGAATACGATACAGAATATCCGGGGTCAGGCCGACCAGAGGCAATTGCCCACTACGCAAACGGATGGTGTCTGCAGGCGGCTCCGCCTTGAGTATGGGAAGAGATGGTTGTGCTTGCACCGAAACCGCTGCAAGCAACGACATCAGGCCCAGCTTTAGTGCTAAGGTCAGAGCATTCATCCAGAAAAACCCGTGCCCTGATACGCGCGACAAAACGCCCGATGGCACAATAAAGGAATCAGATTTGTTGATGGTATCACCCCCCCATGCCTGAACTGCCAGAAGTTGAAACAACTCGTCGCGGAATTGCGACGGTTATCCAGGGAAAAAATGTCCGACAATTCCTGGTTCACGAGCCCCGTTTGCGCTGGCCCGTGCCTGCCTCCTTGCCGCACTGGATTGAAGGCCAGGCCGTCCAGAATTGCACGCGTCGAGGCAAATACTTGTTGTTGCATTTTGAACAAGGTGTCCAGATCATCCATTTAGGAATGTCCGGCTCCTTGCGTCGTGTGGATCTGGATGAAGAACGCCGCAAGCATGATCATGCGGAATGGATCTTTGATGAGGCCCGCTTCCTGCTGCACGACCCACGACGATTTGGTGCGATATTATGGCACGCCCATAGGGACGGCCCGCTGGAAAACCACCTTTTGCTACGTACTTTAGGTGTAGAGCCTTTCGATCCCTTGTTCACCCCCGAGTATCTGCACCGACACCTGCAAGGGCGGCGCGTCGCCATCAAACAGGCCCTGCTGGGCGGCAAGATTGTGGTGGGAGTCGGCAATATCTACGCTTCCGAATCCTTGTTCCTGGCCGGTATTCACCCCGAACTGCCCGCCGGTGAAGTTTCCTTGCATCGCTGCGAAAAACTGCACTCGGCCATCCTGAGCACCTTGCAATCCGCCCTGGACTCCGGGGGCAGCACCTTGCGCGATTACGTCAATGCCAGTGGTGAACCGGGCGCTTACTTCGACATTCACGCCAATGTGTATGAGCGTGCCGGCAAACCCTGCCCACGCTGCCAGCAGCCTATCAAACGGATCGTCCAAGGCCAGCGCGCGACCTATTACTGCTCGCGCTGCCAGCGCCGCTAAGCCCCCGCCCCCTTCTTTTTGACAGCGTCTGATGCCGATTCCGGCAGGCAGACGCTCGTCTGCCTTTCTTCAATTGAACCCACCCTATTCAGGTATTCACCTATATCTAACTGATTCACCATAAACTAATCTGACACCATCCCTATCGACTGTGGAGTCATTTTCATGAGCAAGTCCTTCGCCTCGCATAACGACCTGGAAGACAAAATCGTTGCCTTTGAGAAACTGTCCGAGAACGCCTACGCCTACACGGCGGAGGGTGATCCCAACACGGGCATCATCATTGGTGACGAGGCCATTATGGTGATCGACACCCAGGCCACACCTGTCATGGCTGAAGACGTTATTCGTCGCATCCGCGAAGTCAGCGACAAACCCATCAAATATGTGCTGCTGTCGCACTACCACGCTGTACGCGTGCTGGGCGCCTCGGCCTACGATGCCCAGGAAATCCTGGCCAGCCGCGACACTTACGACCTGATCGTGGAGCGTGGCGAGCAAGACAAGGCCAGCGAAATCGGTCGGTTCCCCCGCCTGTTCCGCAACGCCGAGTCCATTCCTCCCGGCCTGACCTGGCCCACCATGACCTTTGAGGGTCACATGACCGTGGACCTGGGCAATCTGGAAGTGCACCTGATGCAAGTGGGTCGTGGCCACACCAAGGGCGACACCATTGCCTGGCTGCCCAAGCAGAAAATCCTGTTCGCCGGTGACCTGGTTGAATACCAATCCACCCCGTACGCAGGCGACTGCTACTTCCGCGAATGGCCCCGCACATTGGACCGTCTGGGTGACTTCAAAGCCGAACAAATGGTTCCTGGCCGTGGCCCGGCACTGAAGAACGCCACCGAAGTGCGTCAGGCGCTGGCCGGCACACGCGCGTTCTTGACAGACCTGTACTCCAGCGTGCAGCAAGGTGCAGCAGCCGGTAAAGATCTGAAGACCATTTACCGCGAAACCTACGATTTCATGAAGCCTCGCTACGCAGACTGGGTCATTTTTGATCACTGCATGCCCTTTGACGTGTCCCGTGCCTACGACGAAGTCAACGGCCACGAAGACCCACGCATCTGGACCGCCGAGCGCGATCTGGAGATGTGGAAACAGCTCGAAGGTCAGTAAGACGCAAGGCCAGGGAGAAAGAAGATGGGAGACATTAATTACCAGACCCTGGAGCTGACGCAAGCGCCCCCACCGGCTACCCATGCCAGCCACCCGGTTGTGGTGGTGGGTGCTGGCCCGGTGGGGCTGACCATGGCCCTGGATCTGGCGGCCAAAGGCCACCGGGTCGTGATTCTGGACGACGACACCACACTGTCCAAAGGATCGCGGGCCATTTGCTTTGCCAAACGCACTCTGGATATCTGGGACCGATTGGGCGTGGGCTCGCGCATGATGGACAAGGGCGTGTCCTGGAATGTGGGCAAGGTTTTTTTCCGCAACCAGGAAGTCTGGAGCTTCAATTTGCGGCCCGAAGAAGGCCACCAGCGCCCCGCCTTTATCAATTTGCAGCAGTATTACTGCGAAGGCTATCTCTACGAAGCCGTCTGCGCCCAGCCTCTGATCGAGTTGCGTTCCGGTCATAAAGTGCTGAACGTGGTGAACCAGGCAGAAGGCGTGCATCTGGAGGTAGAAACCCAGCAAGGCAATTACACCCTGGAAGCAGAATGGTTGCTGGCCTGCGACGGCTCGCGCTCGGCCATTCGCCGTGCCTTGGGTGAAAGCAGCAGCGGGCGTGTGTTCAAGGACCGTTTCCTGATTGCAGACGTGCGCATGCAGGCCGACTTCCCCGCCGAGCGCTGGTTCTGGTTTGATCCGCCCTTCCATCCCAATCAATCTGTTCTGCTGCACAGCCAGCCGGACAATGTCTGGCGTATCGACTTTCAATTGGGCTGGGATGCCGACCCGGTTGAAGCCGTCAAACCCGAAAACGTGCTGCCCCGCATTCGCGCCCTCCTGGGTGCCGACGCCCCCTTTGAGCTGGAATGGGTCAGCATTTACACCTTTGCCTGCGAGCGCATGGAGCGCTTTCGCCATGGCCGTATTCTGTTTGCCGGAGACTCGGCCCACCGTGTCTCGCCTTTTGGCGCACGCGGTGCCAATAGCGGTATCCAGGATGCCGACAACCTGGCCTGGAAGCTGAATCTGGTTCTGAATGCCCAGGCTCCCGACTGCTTGCTGGACAGCTACAGCCATGAACGCGAGTTGGCCGCGGACGAGAACATCCGCCACTCCAGCCGTTCAACCGATTTCATTACACCTAAAAGCGAAGTCAGCCGTCTGTTCCGTGATGCGGCCCTGATTCTGGCGCGTCGCCACGCCTTTGCCCGTGTACTGGTCAATAGCGGCCGCCTGTCATTGCCCAGCGCCTACCCGGACAGCCCTTTGAATACGGCTGACACACAGGAGTTTTCCGCCAAGGCTACGCCACTGGGCGCCTGCGTCCCCGATGCGCCTATCGAGCAAAACGGTCAGCAAGGCTGGTGGCTGCGTCAATTGGGTAGCGGCTTCACGCTGCTGGAATTTGGCGAAGGCCAGGCCAGCCAGTCTGAAGCGCTAGAAGAACTGGTCGCCCAAGGTCTCTTGACCCGCCTGCGCGTCTGGCCCGCTGGCACCGGCGCCGCCCAGGCCCAGGGTGGCATCATCGACAGCCAGGATATGCTGCGTCAGCGTTACGACGCCCAGCCCGGCTCCTGCTATCTGATTCGCCCCGACCAACACCTGTGCGCCCGCTGGCGTCATCTGGATGGGCAAGCTGTCCAGGCTGCCTTGCATAAAGCCTGTGGCCATTTCCTGGAGAGTGCTTCATGTCTACACTGAATACCGATACCCCCCTGGAACGGGCTGACGATTTCTACCAAATGTTGATCGATGCCCACCAAGGTCTGAGCACGGCACAAAGCCATGCCATGAATGCCGCTTTGGTGCTTTTGCTGTGCAATCATGTCGGCTCGCTGGATGTGATCAAGCAAGCCTTGGATGCCGCCCGCCAGACCTGCCTGGAGCAGGCTGCCTGAATCTGGAGACCCCTAATGAGCTCTTTGAATTATCAGATTGGTTTTGGTAACGCCTTTGCCACCGAGGCGCTGCCCGGTGCGCTACCGCTGGGACGCAACTCGCCACAGCGCTGCCCGTACGGACTGTATGCCGAGCAGTTGTCCGGCACGGCCTTTACCGCAGCACGCGCCGATAACCGCCGCTCCTGGCTGTACCGCATTCGCCCCAGCGCCAAGCAAGGGGCATTTACGGCATTTGAAGGCGCTTCCCACTGGAATGAAGACTTCGGACAAGGCCCGGCCAACCCCAATCGCCTGCGCTGGAGCCCACTGAATCTGCCCGACACACCCACCGATTTTCTGGCCGGTGTCCATACCTGGGCGGGCAATGGCAGCAGCGACTCGCAAAGCGGCGTTGCCATCCATCTGTACGCCATCAACCAGTCCATGGGTCGGCGCGTGTTCTACAACGCCGACGCCGAAATGATGTTCGTGCCTGAACAGGGCCGCCTGCGTCTGGTCAGCGAACTGGGCATCATGGAAATCGAGCCTTGCGAGATTGCCGTCATGCCGCGTGGCGTGCGCTTCAAGGTGGAGTTGCTGGACGATGTGGCCCGCGGCTATCTGCTGGAGAACTTCGGTGCGCCTTTGCGTCTGCCCGAACTGGGCCCGATCGGCTCCAACGGCCTGGCCAATGCCCGCGACTTCAAAACGCCGGTGGCCTGGTACGAAGATGTCAGCGAGCCGCATGAGCTGATCACCAAATTCACAGGCGGTTTCTGGGTTGCGCAACTGACGCACTCGCCGCTGGACGTGGTGGCCTGGCATGGCACACACGCCCCCTACAAATACGATTTACGCGACTTCAACGTGATCGGCTCGATCAGCTACGATCACCCCGATCCCTGCATTTTCAGCGTATTGACCTCGCCCTCCGATACCCCCGGCACGGCCAACCTGGACTTTGCGATTTTCCCACCACGCATTCTGGCCATGGAAAACACCTTCCGCCCACCGTGGTTCCACCGTAACTTCGCCAGCGAATTCATGGGCCTGATCCAGGGTGTGTACGATGCCAAGGCCGATGGCTTTGCACCCGGCGGCTCCAGCCTGCACAATTGCATGAGCCCGCATGGCCCCGACGCCAACACCTTCGACAAGGCCAGCAGTGCGGACTTGAGCAAGGCAGACTATCTGCGCGGTACCATGGCCTTTATGTTCGAGACCCGCAAAGTCATCCGCCCCTCGCCACAGGCCTTGCACAGCGGCAGTCTGCAAGCCAATTACGACGCCGTCTGGGACGGACTGGAAAAACACTTCTCTACGGAACAAAAGGCATGACCCGACCTTATCTGAATGACACTCACGACCCCAAGCTGCAAAGCTGGGTGCCCGGCGCCAACGAGGCCGATAACGGTTTCCCCATCCAGAACCTGCCCTTTGCCGTGGCCCGTCGCCGTGACAGTCAGGAAGACTTCCGCGTCATGGTGGCCATTGGCCCTTACGCGCTGGACCTGGGCCTGCTGGCCTGCGATACCCCCTGGCACGGCAAAGCCGCCGACGCTCTGGCCGCTTGCGTCAAACCGGCACTGAATGGCCTGATGGCTTTAGGACAGGAATACTGGAGCGCGCTGCGTGCCGCCTTGTCGCACGACTTGCGTCAGGGCTCTTCGGCCGAATCACGCCTGCGCCCCATGCTGATCGAACGCAGCAAGCTGGAATACGCCCTGCCCGCCCAGATTGGCGACTACACCGACTTCTACATTTCCGTGCACCACGCAACGGCGGTGGGCAAACAGTTCCGCCCCGACGCCCCCTTGCTGCCCAATTACAAATGGGTGCCTATTGGCTACCACGGCCGTGCCTCCAGCATCGGCGTATCCGGCCAGCAGTTCCCGCGCCCCGTCGGCCAGACCCGCCCACCCGAAGGGCAGGAGCAGCCCAACTTTGGTCCTTGCCAGCGCCTGGACTTCGAGCTGGAGATGGGCATTCTGATTGGCAAAGGCAACGAAGCTGGTCACCGTATTCCTATTGCTCAGGCAGACGAACACGTTTTTGGTCTGTGCCTGTTCAACGACTGGTCGGCACGCGATCTGCAAGCCTGGGAATACCAGCCTTTGGGCCCTTTCCTGGCCAAGAACTTTGCCTCGACAATTTCCCCCTGGGTCGTGACACTGGAAGCCCTGGCTCCCTTCCGTCGCCCGTTCAGTCGTCCTGAATCCGATCCTCAGCCTCTACCTTACTTGCAGGATCAGGCCAACCAGGAAAGTGGCGTTCTGGACGTGGAATTGGAGGTGTACCTGAGCACTGAGCAGTCTCGTCAGCAAAAGAAAGACCCGGCTCTGCTCTCGCGCAGCAACTTCAAGGAAGCCTATTGGACTGTGGCCCAACTGGTCGCCCACCACAGCGTCAACGGCTGCAACCTGCAAACCGGCGACCTGCTGGGCACCGGCACCTTGTCCGGCCCGGCCAAGGGTCAGGAAGGCTCCTTGCTGGAAATGAACCAGGGCGGCAAGAACCCCATTGATCTGCCTTGGGGCGAACAGCGCAAATTCCTGGAAGATCAGGACGAGATCATCTTGAAGGGCCTGTGCCGTCAAGAAGGCTACCCAACCCTGTCTTTTGGTGAGTGCGCTGGTCGTGTACTGCCTGCCGTGCCTTAAGCTCAAGGCACCCAAACCTGCGAAGGTCTGATTGGCAAGAGACGCTTGCTTGTGAACAACACCCCGCAGCCGCTACCTGGCTTCGGGGTGTTGTTACGTAAAGCCTATAGAAACAGGCTCGCAAAAACAAAAAAGGGACTTGAAGTCCCCTTTTGCAGATTCATAGAGCCACTAGGCAGGCAATTGCTTATGTCTGGCCCAAGACCACAAGATATAAAACAGCACGCAGCCATACAGTCCCAGCACAGCGCCCGAAGCCAGCACCTGGCTAAGAAAATGGTAGCCCTGCATGATACGCAAAAAGCCGAACAGCAAACCGGCGCTGATACCCAGTACAAAGCCCCCGGCGGCCAATTTGCGGCAGCCTGTCATGAGGCCTACAAAGAACAGGGACAGGAGCACAAAACCGGATGCGGCATGAGCGCTGGGCAAGGCATTGCCGGCCTCAGCCCAGGAATGCGCCCAAAAGTAGGCAGGCATGGATTCTGTGCCACCGAACATGGCCAGATTAAAGGGCCTTGGCATGGCGGTCAGATGTTTCAGTACGCCGACCATCAAAGGTCCACTGCCCATGAAGAAAGCCGCCCCCGCCCAGGCCAATTGGCGGCGGGAGCCCCTGGGCTGCCGCCACGCCACAATCGTCCATATCACCGCGCCGCCAAAGGGGACGAACCAGACCAGTCTGCGCCCGAACAAATCCACAAAAGGCTGCAAACGCCAGGAAAAATCCTGGACTTGCGTGTCATAGAAATAGGCGCTGAGAGACAGATCCGTTGCCGAACCCATCGTCACGGCCGCGACGATTCCCAAAGCAGTAAACAAGACGGCACTGGCAACGATATAAGGACGAAAAAACATCTACACACCAAGTAACTTCAATCAGTCGGGCAATACCTTACCAGGGTTCATGATCCCCAACGGATCCAGTGCCATCTTGATCTGCTTCATCAAGGTCAGGGAAACGGGATCTTTATAACGTGGCAGCAGTTGGCGTTTGAGTTGACCCACACCATGCTCGGCGCTGATCGAACCATTGAAGCGGTGCACGCTGTCATGCACCAGGGCGTAAATCTCGTCCTGACGCTTGAGCAGTTCTTCTTCCGTGAAGGCGGTGCCACGCGCTACGTTGTAGTGCAGATTGCCGTCGCCCAAATGCCCGAACGTCACATTTTCCAGACCGGGGAAGGCTTCCTGCAAGGCCTTGTCCGTCTCATGCACGAACTGGGACATCACGGACACGGGGATGGACACATCATGCTTGATGCTTTTGCCGTAGGCTTTTTCAGCCAGGGGAATACTTTCACGCAAGTGCCAGAGCGCCTTACTTTGTGCGATGGTCTCGGCAATAACGGCGTCTTGCACCAGATCCTGCTCCAGTGCCTGACCGATCACGCTCTCAAAACGCTCGCGGGCATGCTCCAGGCTTTCGCTATCGGACAGTTCCAGCAAGGCATACCAGGCCGCTTTTTCTGCCGGCCCCTGGAAAGGCATGCGTTGATCGGGGTAGCAGTGCAGTACCGCTTGCAAGCAGTTGCCTGCAATCAGCTCAAAGCCGGTCAAGGAAGCGGCCAAGCCCTGACGGGCCAGGGCCAGCACTTGTACGGCATCTTCAATTGTGTTCAGCGCCAGCAAGGCGGTGCATGCAGCGACTGGCTGGGGATAGAGTTTGATGGTGGCAGCGGTGATGATGCCCAAGGTGCCTTCGCTACCAATGAACAGGTTGCGCAGGTCGTAGCCGGTATTGTCCTTGCGCAGGCCAAGCAGACCATGCAGGATTTCGCCCTGAGCAGTGACGACTTCCAGCCCCAATGTCAGGTCGCGGGCATTGCCGTAACGCAGAACCTGCGTGCCGCCCGCATTGGTCGCCAAATTGCCCCCAATGGTGCAACTGCCTTCTGCGGCCAGGCTCAAGGGGAACAGGCGCTGATGGTCGTGGGCGGCTTGCTGCACGTTTTGCAAAATGCAGCCGGCTTCCACCACCATGGTGTCGTTATCAGTATCCACGCTGCGAATCTTGTTCAAGCGCTCCAAAGACAGTACCAGCGCCGTCGCACTATTGTCCGGAGTCGCGCCCCCGCACAAGCCGGTATTGCCGCCTTGAGGGACGATGGGCACGCGGTGCTGCGCGCATAGACGCACAACCTGGGCCACTTCTTCCGTCGTTGCAGGCCGGGCCACCGCCAACGCAGTACCGGTATAGCGTCCACGCCAATCCTCCAGGTACTGCTGCATGGATTGTCCTGTCAGCACATGCTGCTGACCAATACGCTGTTCAAGTTCGTTCAGAAAAGTCATGACCCAAGCCACTCAAGAAAAACAATCAGGCGCTCTTGCTGTCGCGCTACAGCTCTTAATGGTAACTCACGAAAGCCGATGACATTCGCGCTAAACTGGTTTCTTTATTTAACTCCACAGGATCCGACAGTGACTCCAATTTCTGCTCTTCCGACCGCTGTATTCAAAGCCTACGACATCCGAGGCACCGTTCCTGAACAACTGAATCCAGATTTTGCCTATCAATTAGGCTTGGCCCTGGCGGCCTCGGCACGTGAGCAGAAAGTCCAGACCTTGGTAGTAGGCTATGACGGCCGTCACAGCAGCCCCTCTCTGTCCTTGGCCCTGCGAAAAGGCATCCAGGCAGGTGGCGTGAATACCGTTGATCTGGGCATGGTGCCCACCCCCGTCGTCTATTTTGCGGCCAATGTGCTTGAAACCGGCTCGGGCGTAGCCATTACAGGCAGCCATAACCCATCCAATTACAACGGCTTCAAGATGATGATGGCTGGCAAGACCTTGCACGGCCAGGACATCCAGGATTTGATGAAGCGTATGCAAGCCGGGGTTCAACCAGCACCACAAGCAGGCACGGACGAAAAGAAAGACCTGCTGGACCTGTACGTCAACACCATTGCAGAACGTGTAACGCTGGCCCGCCCCATGAAAATTGCCCTGGACTGCGGCAATGGCGTCGGTGGCGTCGTAGCCGCCCGCCTGTTCAAGGCCGTGGGTTGCGAAGTGGACATGCTGTTTGAGGATGTAGATGGCAGCTTCCCCAACCACCACCCAGACCCGGCCGAGCCGCACAATCTGCAAGACCTGATCGCCCATGTTCAAAACACGGACTGCGAAGTGGGCCTGGCCTTTGACGGCGATGCCGACCGCCTGGGTGTGGTGACTCGCTCCGGTCAGATCATCTGGCCAGACCGCCAGTTGATCCTGTATGCGCGCGATATTTTGCAACGCGAGCCCGGCTCCACCATTATTTTTGACGTGAAATGCAGCCGCCACGTTGCCCTGGAAATTGCCAAGGCCGGTGGTAAACCGTTGATGTGGCAAACCGGCCATTCGTTGATCAAGGCCAAACTGGCCGAGACGGGTGCTCCTCTGGCTGGCGAAATGAGCGGCCACGTGTTCTTCAAGGAAGGCTGGTACGGCTTTGACGATGGCCTGTACACCGGCGCACGTCTGCTGGCGATCCTTTCTCGCGGTGACAACCCTACGGCCGAGCTGGAAGCCTTGCCGCAAGACCTGTCTACACCGGAACTGAAATTGCCTCTGGCCGAGGGCGAGCCCCATGCCTTGATTGCCCGCCTGCAAAAAGAAGGCCGTTTCCCCAGCTCCAATCAGCTCAACACGATTGATGGTGTGCGTGCCGAGTATCCGGATGGCTTCGGTCTGGCTCGTGCCTCCAACACCACGCCTGTGATTGTGCTGCGTTTTGAGGCCCAGTCCCAAGAGGCGCTGGATCGGATTCAAGGGGAATTCCGTGCGGCACTGTTGGCTTTGAAGCCTGATGCTGCTTTGCCTTTCTAAGGCGGTGGAGGTTCGCTAATACCCAGGTCCCTGCTCGCTGGTCTCTAGTCTCTAGTCTCTAGTCTCTAGTCTCCAGCGCAGTATAAAAACGCCCCCACGCGGCAACTTTGGCTTGCTGTCCCCCAAGGGGGCACTTTTTACCGGGACGACCAGCCTTGGGGCGGCCCAGCGGTAAAAAAAGGGCTGAACTGCCTCTGAAACCTTGGATTCAACCCCAAGTCACAGCAGACAGTTCAGCCCATTTTTTATGCTTTGGTCTTGAACCAAGGCATAAAGAGCCTTAACGGCTCAAATACTGATACAGATCCAGATGGGCCTCGCTGATGCGGCCTATATCAAAGGCCTCTTCAGCCAGACGGCGGCTTTCCGCCCCCATGGCTTGTCGCTTGGCCGTATCCTCACCCAACTCCATCACCGCCGCCGCCAAGGCCTGAGCATTACGCACTGGCACCAGCACACCCGTTACTCCAGGCTCAATGGCATCCCTGCAACCGGGTACATCCGTTGTAACCACCGCGCGCCCGCAGGCTGCGGCTTCCACCAAGGATTTAGGCAAGCCTTCACGATAAGACGGCAACACAGCAATGTGTGATTGAGCGTACAGCTGCGCAATATCACTACGCTCACCCAAGCATTCCACCACGCCCGGCTTTTGCCAATTCTGCCATTCCTGCTCGCTGATGCTGGCGGGATTGCCAGGGTCAGGACTGCCAGCCAATACCCACTTCACCGGGCTGCCTTGGGCGGCACTGATACGGGCAGCTTCCACAAATTCTCGCACGCCCTTGTCCACCAACAAACGCGACACCATCAAGGCGACGGGCGGGCCTTCCGGCTCTGGCACGGCCTGAAACTCGTTCAGGTCTACCCCCGATCCACGAATCAGGATGCACTGGTCACGTTTGACCACACGATCTTCCAGCAAGACATCACGGTCATTGCTGTTTTGAAAAATCACGCGGCTATTGGGATGTCCCAAAGCTATGCGATAAAGCTGCAGTGCTATCCAGCGCACGGGATCAAAGGACTTGTCGCGCTTGGTAAATACATAACCCAAACCCGATACGGCAGCCAGAAAGCCCGGCACACCGGCCAGTCGCGCCGCAATGCCACCGTACAGAACAGGTTTGATGGTAACTGCATGCACCAGTTCAGGACGCTCCCGCCTAAACAGACGCCACAAGGCCCAGATGGTTTGCAGCTCTTGCAAGGGATTGGTCCCGCTGCGCGTCATGGGTAAAGCATGGTGATGCAGGCCGTGACGCTCGATCTCGGCCACTGCCGGGCCATCCATGGTGGCCACATGCACGTCATAACCTTCACGCTGGGCGGCTTGCGCCAAGGGCAAACGGTGCGACAGGAAAAAAGCGGGATTATTGACCACGAACATCAGCATGCGTGTTTTCTTGCTGGAATCGTCCGTCAACACATTCAAGGCTTGCCGACTACGCTTGCGCTTGGGCGGATACTGCGCTGTCAGCGTCTTCCAGGCTTGCGTGTAGTTCTTGACCATGCCTTCCAGGGAAAACAGGCGGGCAACCCGTTCACGCGCATGCTCATGGCGAGCCTGCCAGGACGGCGCACCCAACTCGTCAACCGCACTGTTGATTGCACCTGCCAAGGCCTCGGCATTGCTGGGGGGGACAACCCAACCCTCGTTGCCCACGATCAAGGCCGCATCGCCCACGTCGGTGACCACATTGGACACTCCGGCAGCCATGGCTTCACACACCACGTTCGGAAAGCCCTCTGCCGAGCTGGACAACACATGTACGTCCAGCGCATTCATCAAGCGGGGTACATCGCTGCGTCGCCCCATCAGAATGACGCTCTCACGCAGCTGATGCTGATCCAGCAAGCGCATCAGGGTTTCATTACTGCTGTCCATGCCGTCGCCAATCAAGAGGCAACGCAAGCCGGGATGACGGTGCAAGCTGCGGGCCAAGGCGGCCAGCAGATTGGGATGATCTTTCAGCGGATTCCAGCGGGCCACACTACCAATAACAGGCGTATCCAGTGACAGGCCCAATTCTTCGTGCACTTCTTCACGAGCCTGCTCATCGGGATGCCAACGGCTTAAATCGTAGCCATTGGGAATCACTTTCATGATGTCAGCACGATAGCCCCACTGTTTATGACGTCGGGCGGCATTTTCGGCACAAGACACAATCAGATTGGGAATAAAGCGCGACAGGCGAGCGCACAGCCAGGCCACCATACGAGCTTTCGGGCTGCCTTGATACAGATTGGCGCCCGAGTTACGGATACCCCAGGACACAGCCGGAATACCAACCAAGCGGGCGGCTGCGCCACCAATCAGGTCAGAGTGATACATCCAGGTTTGCACTACATCGGGCTGCACCTCGCGCAGCACACGAGTCAAGGATCGCAAGCCTTTCAAAAAGCCCAGCGGCGAGTGCATGTGCAGGCAGTACAAAGGAATGTCTGCGGCACGCAATTGCGGCCCAAAAACATCTTCCTCGCCCAGAGAAATCACAATATGTTCGGTAGCCTGGCCGGGAGCTGTCACCAGACGGAACAAGACCGTCTCTGCCCCACCCTGTCCCAGCCCCGCAATAATATGCACGACCCGCAAAGGCGGCGTTGTTTTCTCCAACTTGCCATCCACGGCGTCTGTTTCCTGATTCAACGACCTTGGCTGCAATGCACTCATGCTTTGGCTCCCTCTTCTATACCGCCACGGGCGGCCTGAAAGACCTGGTCCCAGTTAAGCAAAACCTGCTCTAGTTCATAACGCTGCCGCACCGCTGCAGCGGCACGACGGCCCAACACACCCCGAAACACGCCATCACCCATCAGCTCGGCCAGGGCGGCGGTCAAGGCGCCTTCATCTCCCACCGGAACCAGCAGGGCGTCCTTGCCATCGGAGCTGATCTCGCGCGGACCGCTGGGGCAATCCACCGTTACAGCGGGCAGACCCATGGCCATGGCTTCCAGCAACACATTCGGAAAACCTTCTACTTCCGAGGTCATGACAAAAGCATGGGAGCGCGCCATTTCCTGCCAGGGCTGGGCGGTTTTTCCGGCCAGTTCAATACGGTCAGCGGCTCCGGACATGGCAATCTGCTGCACCAATTGGGCACGCTGCGGGCCATCACCCCAGATTTTCAACTTCCATTCCGGATATTCGGCAGCCAGACTCGCAAACACGCGGATCAGGACATCAAAGCGCTTGGAAGGCACCAGACGCCCCATGGCCATCAGGGTGCAATGCCGGTTTTCCTCTACCCGTACCTCGCGCTGCACGGCATTCAAAGCCTGCGGCAAGGGGTTGGGCACAACCATGACCTGTTTCATGCCTGGCACCATGGCTTGGAAGGCTGCCACGCTGGCCCGGGTCTGCACCGTCACTACCTGTGCCTTGGGATACAGACGGCGGCGCAGGCTTTGCAAGAGCTTGCCTGCGCTGCTGCTAAAGGCCGGGTTGGTGCGTTCACCCACCACAACAGGGACACCCATGCCACCCAGCCCCAGCAAGACATTGATATTCACATTGGTCAGAAAAGACACGATGACATCGGGCTGTTTTTCACGCACCAGCTTGCGCATGGCGCGCAGCTTGGCCAAGGGCTTGGGCAGCCAGCTGCCTCGCATGCGATGGGCCAGCCACACCAGTTCCACCTTGGAGTCGATAGGGTAAAACGCACTGCCTCCACCGCTATAGGTAGGCACCAGGGTGACCTGATCGCCCCGCAAACCCCAGGCATTGGCCAAGGTAGAGGCGACGCGCTCGGCACCGCCTGCGTTCAGGGAGCTGACGAAAAACAGAATATTCACTGGGCCTCCATGGGCTCATCGACCGGGTAGCTTGGACCTGCTGGCACGAAGCAAAGCGCCATTTTAAGTCCGACGCAAGCACTGTTCCAACACTTGCTGCCACAGCGCCAGCACTCGGGCCGAAGAAAAGCGGTCGCGCACATCCGTGGCACGGCGCGCCAATCGCTGGCGCTTGTCTTCGTTGGACATCAGGTCGGACAAATGGGCCGCCAAGGCCTCCACGTCCTCAGTCGGGCGTACCAAAACACCATCGATATTGGCACGGATGATCTCGCGCGGGCCGGTATCGCAGTCAAAGGCCACTGCCGTCAAACCACTGGCCATGGCTTCCAGCAAACTGTTGGACAAGCCCTCCATACGGGAGCTGAGCACATACAGATCTGACTGTTCATACCAGTCCGCCATATTGCCGACACGCCCTGGCAACTGAATCCGCTCTTGCAGTTCCAGTTCCGCAATCCGTGCCTCCAGGGGAGTACGTTGCTCGCCTTCGCCCAGAATCACCAGATCCCAGTCGGGAAAATAATTGGACAGCATGGCAAATGATTCGACCAAGGTATCGAAGCCCTTGACCGGATGCAGCCGCCCCACGGCCAGCAAGCGTTTGCGTCCTTCTGGCAGTTCGGGCACCGGCACTACTGGCTCGGCGCGGTCCATGGGCCAGCGCACCGCATTGGGAATCACCTGCACCTGGCTACCGGGCACGTGCTCGCGCAGCCAGTCTGCTGTACCGGCCGTCAGCGCAATGACCGCATGGGCTTGCGGATAGGTACGCAAGCGGGCTTTCTGCCAGAAAGAGGGCAAGGACTGGGACGGAGGATGCGTATGCTCGGTAGCAATCACCTTGCAGGGCAAGCCTTTGGCGGCAGAAATGGCCAGTACCGAGGAAGTGGTCATCATGCCCAGAACCACATCGGGTTTGGTCTTGCGTATCAGGGAGCGCACCCGGCTCACGCGCCGCCAGTTCTTCCACAAGGCATCCAGACGGCCACGACTGCTGCCCGCCGTTCCCAGCACGTGGCGCTCCACGCCCTCTGCTACGGTATACGCGTCTTTGTCACGGCCGGCCTGCGTCGCCAGAGACACTCGATAGCCGCGCGCCACCCAGGCTGCGCTTAAATCGACGGCGACACGTTCTGCCCCGCCCCCACCCAAAGAGTGGATAAGCAGCATGATATGAGGGCGAACTCCCGAATGACTGTGCACGTTTTCCTATTCCTGCGAACCAGACGCGAAGGCACTGGCTGGCCTCAAGGCCAAGATGAAATAACAAGTGAAAGAAGCCGCATACATCAGGCTGGTCGCCAGCATGATGCCCGACGGGCCCATGCGAGCCGCCAGAATCGGGTTCAGGGCCGCTTTCACCAAAAAATTGATCACGGCAATAATTGCCATGGATTTATAACGGTTCTGACTGGCCAGCAACTGCACCAGAATCAGCACCCCAAAATAAAAGGGCAGTTGCACCAGCCCCCAGCTAAACACCTGGGCGACCGTGGCCGTATCCTGCGCCGTGAACGCACCACGCTCAAACAGCAGGGCCACTCCCCAAGGCGCCAGCAGAACACCAATCGCGGCGGCAACTCCACCGGCCAGCAACATCATGACCGACCACTTCAAGGCCATGGAGCGAGCACGGGCGTTATCGCCTCGGCTTTGAATATCCGCCAGCACAGGCAAAGCGGCCCGACCAACAGAAGCAGCGCCAACACCCAGAACCAACGCCAGCAAGCGAGTGGCATAACCCAAGGTCGCATTGGCATTAGCCCCCAGATTGGCCGCCGTATATTGGTCAATAGGACCGACAAAACTCATGGCAACCTGCCCCACCAGCATGATGGTGGCAGCCTTGAGCAGATCCGGCCATTGCTCCGCGCGCAGGCTGATCGTGGGGCGAGCCCAGATCTGGTCGGCCCGCGAGGCCAGAATCATCAACCACACGGCCTGGATCGTCATGCCCAGCAAGGTGCCCCACAACAAGGGACCAATACCGGCATTCCCGCCCGCTGCCAGCACCCAGATCAGGATGACAAAGGCCGGGACACTTTCCAGCAAGGTATTGATATGGCGCTCATGCGCCCGCAAGCGCGCGGCGCTCAGGCCAATCATCAGCGTCAGCACTGCCGCAGGCGCAAAGGCAAACAGCAGTTCCCGGCTCATTTCATGGACGGCGGGGCTTAGCCCTTGCCCAGTCCATTGCAGCACCCAGGGCCAGCTAATCCAGATCAAGGCCCCCAGCACGCAACCCAGCACAATGCACCAGGCCTTGAGTTCACCCAGAAAACGGCTGCGCGCAGCCGGTTCCAGGCGATGCAAGCGCACCAGAACCGGAATCAGCACAACAGACATGGAGCCGACGATCGTCACTGGCAGCCAGTTGGCCATGACCATCGTGAACTGATAGGCATCGACTACATCGCTCACACCGTAGCGATACGCCACCGCCATTTCTTTGAAAGCGCCCGCTGCCTTGCCCAGCAATAGAAAAAACGCCACCCGCATCGCCCCCAGGGCGATGCGACGGTGGTCGTCATGCAGACTAGACAGACGTGCTTTCAGGCCGGCCCAGATCAACTCAGAAACGCCACGTACCAGGGCATGGCCGTATTCAGGCCCTGCAAAATCGTGTGAGTCGGCTCGTAACCCAGTTGTGTACGGGCTTTGGAGATATCCGCTTGGGAATGCAACACATCGCCAGCACGGAAATCGGCGTAGATGGGCTGCTTGGTGTAGTTCACACCATTGGTGCTCAGGGTCTGCTTCAGGTGCTCGAACAACTCGTTCAAGCTGGTGCGGGCATTGACGGCCACGTTATAAACCTCGGCCACAGCAGGCTTTTGCTGTACAGCGGCCAGGATATTCATTTGAATAACGTTGTCGATAAAGCAGAAATCACGGCTGGTTTGCCCGTCCCCATTGATTTGCACATCCTGGTTCTGGATCATGGCCGACACCCATTTGGGAATCACCGCGGCGTATGCACCGTTAGGGTCCTGACGTTTGCCAAACACGTTGAAGTAACGCAAGCCCACGCTGGAGAAGCCGTAGGCACGGGCAAACACGTCCGCATACAGCTCGTTCACGAACTTGGTGACGGCGTAAGGGGACAGTGGGCGACCAATCGTGTCTTCCACCTTGGGCAAACCGGGGTGATCGCCGTAGGTGGAACTGGAAGCCGCATAAACAAAGGCTTTTACCTGTTCATCACGCGCGGCCACCATCATGTTCAAGGCACCATTCACGTTGACTTCGTTGGAGGTCAGCGGATCGTTCAAGGAACGCGGCACCGAACCCAACGCCGCCTGGTGCAGCACATAGTCCACGCCCTTTACGGCCTCGCGACAGGTATCCAGGCTACGGATGTCGCCTTCAATAAAGCGAAAACGGGCCCAGCGCTCGGCCCCAACCTGATCGCGCACTTCGTCCAGATTGTATTGATGGCCAGTTGCAAAGTTATCCAGACCGACCACCTGCTGATCCATTTTCAGCAGGGCTTCCAGCAGGTTGGACCCGATAAAGCCGGCGCAACCCGTAACCAGCCAGGTTCTTGGCTGATTACGCAGTTGCTGGCTCGCCTGTTCGAATGCAGAGCTCATAATGCTTTCCAAAATTAAAGGCGCAGATCGGACTGTTCGCGGTCAAACACATACTTCAAGTCGTAGAGCACATGCTCGGGCTTGCCCCATTGGCGCACGCCGTCCACGCCCAGCTCCTTGAACTGCTTGTGAGCTACGGCCACGATAACGCCGTCGTACTCGCCCGCTTTGGGAGTCTCGACAGGCGTAATGCCGTATTCGTGCTGCGCTTCTTTGGGGTCAACCCAGGGGTCATACACGTCTACATGAACATCGTATTGCTTGAGTTCATGCACGATATCGACAATACGGGTGTTACGCAGATCCGGGCAGTTTTCCTTGAAGGCCAGACCCAGCAGCAGAACGCGCGAACCTTGCACCTGAATGCGGCGCTTGGTCATGGCCTTAACCAGCTGGGACGCCACGTAACCACCCATGGAGTCGTTCAGGCGACGGCCAGCCAGAATGATTTCGGGGTGGTAACCGATAGCTTGTGCCTTGTGGGTCAGGTAGTAGGGGTCCACGCCAATGCAATGACCACCAACCAGACCGGGACGGAAAGGCAGGAAGTTCCACTTGGTGCCCGCCGCTTCCAGCACGTCCAGGGTATCAATCCCCAAACGGTTGAAAATCAGGGCCAGTTCGTTGATCAGGGCGATGTTCACGTCGCGCTGGGTGTTCTCGATCACCTTGGCAGCTTCAGCCACACGAATGGAGCTGGCCTTGAACGTGCCAACCACAATGATCTCACGGTACAAGGCATCCACCAGTTCAGCCACTTCAGGCGTCGAGCCGGAAGTGACTTTCTTGATGGTGGAAACGCGGTGTTCCTTGTCACCCGGATTGATACGCTCCGGGCTGTAGCCGGCGTAGAAATCTTCGTTGAAGCGCAGACCCGACACTTGCTCCAGCACGGGCACGCACACTTCTTCGGTAGCACCTGGGTAAACCGTGGACTCGTAAACCACGATGTCACCACGCTTGAGCACTTTACCGATGGTCTCGGACGCGCGGACCAGCGGCGTCAGATCGGGCTGCTTGAATTCATCAATAGGCGTGGGCACGGTCACGATGAAGACATTGGCCTGTGCCAGTTCATCCGCCTCGCAGGAGTAGCTCAGGCCACTGGCCTCGGCCAACTCTGCGCTCTCGACCTCCAACGTGCGGTCTACCCCTTCCTTGAGTTCGGCGACGCGACGCGCGTTAATGTCAAAACCAATAACGGAACGCTTTTTGCCAAACTCTACTGCCAAAGGCAAACCGACATATCCCAAGCCGATAACGGCCAGTTTCACATTCTCAAGTTGCAACTTCATTCTCCAGTTAGCGCTATGCGCAAGGAATAATCTTGAACGCCTGCCAGTCTCAATCCCGGTCTACGCGCCGCCGTACCGACGGCAGCAGCAACCAGGAGGGGCGGCGCCACGAAACCAGACGGGAATAGAGCCAGATATACACCAGTGAGAAGGCCAACATGCTGGCGCACAAAGCCCAGGTATTGTCCCACCAGATCGTGGCCGGAACCAAACCGATCAAGGCCAGAACCCACAGGTAAGGCGAGGTCATGGCATTACAAAACGCGGGCAAGGCCCCACCGCTGTCACGACTGAACGTGGAGCGCACCAGACGGCGGAACACCAGCTGGTGCAGGTGCAGCGCATCCGGTTGATCCACAGGCACACCCCGTTTGAAACGGCGGCGCCAGATCGAAAACATGGTTTCGAAAACAGGATAAAACAGCACGGCCAAGGCGTAGAACGGCGACACACTGGGATTACGCACCACCAGTTGTACAGCCAGCTCAGCCAGCATGAAGCCCAGGAAATACGCCCCGCCATCGCCCAGAAAGACCCGTCCGAAAGGAAAGTTCCACACCAGAAAACCCAGGGTGGCCGAGGCCAGCGAGGCCGCAATCAGGAAAATCGGGATGTCCTGCACCTGCAGGGCCACCAGAGCCAGGGACAGAGCCATCAAGGTGGCGATCATGCCCGCCAGGCCGTTCATCCCGTCAATAATATTCAGTGCATGAGTACAGCCGCCCACGGCAATCATGGTAAAGAGCAGCGAAATGGGCCAAAAGCCCAGAACCCAGTCGGCCCAGCTCACCCCAACGCGCGACACACCGCCCAACAGCCACCAGGCAATCGCTGCCGACAGGAAAGCGGCCAGCAAACGTTTCAAAGAACCCACGTCCTTGGTGATGTCCTCGACCAGGCCCGCCACAAAAACCGGCATGGCAGCCAGAAACAAGACCGGCCACAGCCAGGTCAGTGTCATGTTGCTGGGACCCAGCACCAGCAAGCCGGCCAAACTGCCTGCCACCACCGCCAGCCCTCCCACACGCGGGGTAGGACGAGAATGGGACGCTTGGGGTTTACTAAGGTCGCTGTCCCCAGTCAAACGGCCGTGCCAACGCTCGGAGGCCACAATAAGCCCGCCGACCATAAAAGCCACGACACAGATATACAACCAGGTAAAGGATTCCCCCATCTGAGGTAAAGACACCGCGAAACACCCTGCAAGGTTAGGAACTACATCATTATCAACCTGCCTTCCGGCTTGTGTCCGTGACTAGTCGCTTTAAATGCAACAATTTTCGTCAAGTTCCGTATCACTTTCGTGTAGGCAGGAGTAGCACGCTAATTTGCCCGAGCGCGAGCCCGAAAGCAAGTATTTTGCGGGATTGGGGCTCAGGAATCGGGTTGCGGCAACGGTTCTGTCGAGGCCAGCTGATTACCGCATTCGGTCAGCAGACGCCGCAACCAGCGATGGCTGGGCGAATGCCGGTTACGTTCATGCCAAAGCTGGTAAAAGCGCATGGGCGGAAACTCCAGCGGAGCCTCCAGAATCGTCAGAGGCAGCAAACGGCAATAGAACTCGGCAAAATGACGCGAAGTCGTAAAAATCAGATCTGTATTCTGTAGCAAATACGGGGCTGCCGAGAAGGACTGCACCGCCACGCTTTCATCACGCTGAATACGCAAGGTCGCCAAGGTCGTGTCGATGACACCGCGCTGGTTAATGGAATACGGCATGGGCACCACATGGCGCGCCCGTACGTAATCATCCATGGTCAGCCCCTTGCGGGCCAGCGGATGGGTCGCCGCCACCAGGCAGACAATCTGATCTTCCAGCAGCACGGACAGGTGCATGCGATCCGGCGGTTCGGGCCAGTTACCGATGACCATGTCCAGATCACCTTCCGCCAGCGAACGCTCGAAATCAAAGCTGGCGTCCAGGGAGTGCAGATTCAAACGCGCACCCGGTGCCTCGCGGCGCATGCGCTCGACGACCCCGCCAACAAAAACAGGCGCCAGATAATCCGGCGCTCCGATATGAAATTCGCTGCGACTGACCTGCGGGTCGAAACTGTCTGGCGCATTGACCATACAGTCGATCTCGGCCAGGGCTCCTTTGGCGTGAGCCAGCAAACCAATGGCACGCTCGGTGGGCACCATGCCGCCTTTTTCGCGCACCAGCAAAGGATCGCCAATAATGTCACGCAAGCGTCGTAAGGCCGCACTGATGGCAGGCTGCGACTGGTTCATTTTGAACGCGGTACGCGAGACGCTGCGCTCGGTAACGAGTAAGCAAAATACCCTCAAAAGATAGGTATCAAGCGGGTTATCCCCACGTCGGGCGGCCATCTTATTCTCTCCTTCTTACGCTTTTTTCCAGCATGATAATGACATACATGCACAATACGAGATGGCATATATCATTTATACGCCTAATTCTATTTTATTTATAAACAGAAAACTTAAACTGGTCCCATATAAGAAAATCATAGCCCACAGGCGGTTGTTTATAAGGGTTTGAATAAATCAAACAGACCCTGTAAACGCCCACCCACTACCCTTGATAAAACGGCCCCCAGGCCTGGTCCTGGAGCCGCCTCGGCTCGCACTATTTACGCTTAGATAATCGGACTGACACATGACAACTCAAACCCTTACCACCACACAGGCTCTAACCGAACTCTCCAGCCTGGACCAGAGCCAATTCGTGGACAAGCTCGAAGGTATTTTTGAACACTCCCCCTGGGTCCCTGAGCGTAGCTGGCACCAGCGTCCGTTTGAAAGCGTGGATCAACTGCACGCCTGCATGGTGCAAGTGGTCAAAGAGGCATCGTACGAAGAGCAAAAGAACCTGATCTGTGCTCACCCCGAGCTGGCTGGCAAGGAAGCCGAACAAGGCACGCTGACCACCGCATCCACGGGTGAACAGCGTGGCGCTGGCCTGGACCAGTGCTCGGCCCAAGAACTGGCCCGTCTGCGTGGCCTGAACGCCCAGTACCGTGAGCGTTTCGGTTTCCCCTTCGTGATTGCCGTCAAAGGTTTGAGCCGTTACCAAATCATGGATACAGTAGAAGCCCGTCTGAACAATAGTGTTGAAACCGAGTTTCAAGCTTGTCTGACCGAAATCGGCAAAATTGCCCGTTTCCGTCTGGATGCGCTGCTGGCCTGATTTTGCTGCCTTCTGGATCTTTCTGAAGATCCAAGCCGTTCACGGGGTAGCGCCAGCCTGCGGGCACGCTACCCTTTGTTTCCTCTGACCCTTCGTGGCGCGGCTGCTTTCAGCCCCACGCGGGTCTGCCTTATTAAGGACCTCTGCCATGACAATCACATTGAAGTTGGAAACCCTGACAGCCGAAGCCTTCGCGCCTTTTGGTGATGTCATCGAGGCCTCCGACGCGGTTCAGCACTTCACCATCAACGAAGGCAATACCGAGCGCTACCACGATCTGGCCAAGATTGAGCCCGGCGCGGACGGTCACGCGATTGTGTCCATTTTCCGTGGCCAGCCGCGCACCCTGCCCTTTACCGTAGAGATGATGGAGCGCCACCCCAAAGGGAGCCAGGCCTTCATTCCCCAGTCCGGCCAGCCCTATCTGGTGATTGTGGCCCCTGCTGGCCCGACTCCCAAGGCAAGCGATCTGCGCCTGTTCCTGGCACGTGGCGACCAAGGCGTGAACTACGCAACCGGCGTTTGGCACCACCCCTTGATGGCCCTGAACCAAGTGGCCGACTTCATTGTGATTGACCGCAAAGGGCCCGGTGACAACTGCGACGTGATTCAGCTGGAAGAAAAAGCCATCATCGCTGAACTGGAAACCACAGCAGCGTGAGCCAGTCCTGTCCTGTCACGCCGGACCTGGAGGCCATTTACGCCCATCGTCCGGCGGATATTGATCCCGAGCACTGGCGCGCCCGCGTCAATTTGGCCGCCGCTTACCGGCTGGCGGCCCGCCAGGGCTGGGACGATATCATCTACACCCATATTTCCCTGCGCCTGCCCGGCCACGACGGCATTTTCCTGATCAATCCCTTTGGTTTGCGCTTTGATGAAATCTGCGCCTCCAATCTGCTGTTGATTGATACCCAGAGCCAGGTCGTGGATGGCACAGGCCGTCGTGCCAACCCCAGCGGTTTTGCCATTCATGGTGCCGTCCACCGCGCCCGTGCCGATGCACACTGTGTCATTCATTTACATACAGATGCCTCGATTGCGGTCTCGGCCCTGTCCTGTGGGTTGCTGCCCCTGTCGCAACACGCCATGCGTTTCTGGCAGGACATTGGCTATCACGACTATGCCGGTCTGGCCTTCCCCCCCCAGGAACAGGAAGCCCTGCTCAAGCAATTAGGCTCCTATCCGGCCCTGCTCTTGCGCAATCACGGTGCCCTGACCTGCGGACGCACCGTTGCCGAAGCTTATGTTCTGATGGATGCGCTGGAGCGCGCCTGCCGCATTCAGCTCTCGGCCATGGCTGCCAGCCCGCAGTTGCACCTGCCCCCGAAGGATGTTCTGGATTTGACACATCGCCAGCTTTTACCGGGGGACGAGCCAGAGGGCTTGTTAGAATGGCCAGCCTTGCTGCGCAAGCTCTATCAGAGCGAGCCGGAATTTTGCCGCTAACACCCTTTCCACCCCTACGGAGCTTTTATGCCTTCTATTAACGTACAACTATTCGACGGCCGTCCCGTGGAAATCAAGCGTGAACTCGCTCAGGCCCTGACCAAAGAAGCCTGTCGTGTGCTTGGCTGTACCCCGGACGCCGTTGATGTGGTCTTTACCGACGTCAAACGCGAAGACTGGGCCACGGCCGGCGTCCTGTGGTCGGACAAGTAAATCAGACCCTTAAAAAAGCGGCCACAGGGCCGCTTTTTTTATACCTATCAGATACTTGGCAGTCCGTCACACCTGAACAAAAAGGTAATTTGGAGGCTGCTAACATAGATTTTCAGGATGGACTAGGTGGGCAATACCCCTAGCACTGCAAAACGCATGAAAAAAGCAGGAATCTGCTAGGCCCAGGCTTGAACACAGGCCCCATCTACAGGGCTTATATCCTTTCCCCCCTGTCAGCATCGGCCTGCCATACGCTTTTACGTATTCTACTTATCAAGCCGTACTGCCTTCCAGTGATACAGCCCATCCGATAACTTTATGCTTACGCGGCCCAGGCATCGGCTGCGCATAACGTATTAATAAGGAGACCCGGATGTCCGCCAACCCAGAAGTGTCCACACCTGCTGCTTGCGACGGTGTAGACGAACGCCTACCAACGGGGCGCCTGGCAACCCTTGGTTTGCAACACGTCATGGTGATGTACGCGGGCGCAGTTGCTGTCCCCCTGATCATTGGTGCAGCCTTGGGCCTGTCCAAGGAACAGATCGCATTCCTGATTAATGCTGACCTGCTGTGCTGTGGCGTGATTACCATTATCCAGGCCCGTGGCCTGGGTATTTTCGGCATCAAGTTGCCCGTCATGATGGGTGTGTCTTTTGCGGCGGTCAGCCCCATGATCGCCATCGGCCTGGACCCGCAACTGGGCCTGCCCGGTATCTTTGGCGCCACCATCCTGGCCGGTATCTTCAGTATTCTGATTGCTCCGGTATTTAGCCGTCTGATGGGCCTGTTCCCCCCGGTCGTGACCGGCATCATCATCACCGTTATTGGTGTGACACTGATGCGCGTGGGTCTGAACTGGATTGGCGGCGGCGCTCCCACGATTACAGATCCGGCCACCGGCATGTCCATACCCAACCCCGAATACGGTTCGCTGGAAAATCTGGGCATTGCCCTGATGGTACTGACCGTTATCTTGCTGATCACCAAATTCGCCCGCGGTTTCCTGGCAAACGTGGCGGTGCTGATTGGCCTGCTGGTCGGTTTCTTCGTCTCTTTGGCCATGGGTCGCATCACCTTTGAAGGCCTGGATCAGACCAGCTGGTTTGCAATCGTCACCCCCTTCCACTTTGGCGTTCCCACCTTTAGCTGGGCCTTGCTGGGCGCAGCCGCTGTTCTGTCCCTCATCATGGTCGTGATCATGGTTGAATCGCTGGGCATGTTCCTGGCACTGGGCTCCATCTGTGGCCGTCCGACTGACCGTGAAGCGCTGGTACGTGGTTTGCGCACCGACGGCCTGGGCACCCTGGTGGGCGGCATCATGAACACCTTCCCGCACAGCTCTTTCTCGCAGAACGTGGGCCTGGTCAGCGTGACCGGCGTGCGCAGCCGCTGGGTATGTGTCATGGGCGGTGCCTTCCTGATCATGCTGGGCCTGTTCCCCAAAATGGCTTTCATCGTAGCTTCCATCCCCAACTATGTTCTGGGTGGTGCCGGCATCGTGATGTTTGGCATGGTGGCCGCTACCGGCATCAAGATCCTGATGTCTGCCAATCTGAACCGCAACCCTTACAACCCCTACATCGTGGCCATCAGCCTGGGCTTTGGCATGATTCCCCTGGTTGCCGAGCACTTGCTGGACAAAATGCCACCCGCGCTGGCCCCCTTGCTGCATAGCGGAATCTTGCTGGCTGCCGTATCTGCCATCTTGCTGAACCTGTTTTTCAACGGCATGGAGAAATATGCTGACCAAGGTCACACCGTTGAATCCACCGCTGCAACCCAGGCACGCAAACAGGCAAGCGCTCAAAAAGAAACAGAAGAAAGCAGCACCCAGCTGGCCTCGCAAAACGGCTAAGCCCCCCCTTTTTGAACAGCCGCCCAGCCTGAAACGGGCGGCTGTTCAAATATCTGCAGTACCTGCTTAAAAGTATCGACTGCCCATAATTAATCTAAGCAAGGTCAGTAACACCCACTCGAAGAAAACTAAAGCCGCAGGCCATAAGGGACATCAGATCCCAGGGACCTGCTTGTGCTCAAACAAAGAGGAGACACTATGAAAAAGCTACACCCTGCTCGCTGGGCATGCGCCCTGCTGGCCGCCCCCCTGCTGTCCAGCCCCGCCTTGGCAGCCGACTGGAGCGACACCTTTTTAGGCTACCGCTTCAGCACGCAATACACCGAGCCGATGAATGATCGGACTATCCAGAAGCACATCCTGAGCCTGACCCACGTCAACGGCTACAGCCTGGGCCAGAACTTCTTTAATCTGGACATTCTGCAATCGGACCGCTACGACCCCTCCAATGGCAACGGCAGCAATGGCGCCACCGAGTTCTACGCCACCTATCGTCACCAGCTCTCCATGGGCAAGGTATTCGACAAGGATCTGAGCTTTGGCCCTGTGAAGGATGTGGCCATCACAGCCGGCTTTGACCTGAACACCAAGAACACCGCCTTTGCACCTCGCAAGCGTTTGCTGGTGCTGGGCCCGACCTTCAAATTTGATGTCCCCCGCGGCTTTGTGGACCTGAGCCTGATGGTTGGCAAGGAGTGGAACCACTGTGGCTTGGGCGCACCCGCCTGCCCGGACAGCCGCCGCTCTTTCGACACCCAGTTTCTGGCCAGCCTGAACTGGAATCTGCCCTTTGATGTGGGTTCAGTGCCTTTGAAGTTCCAGGGCTTTGCCAACTACGCCGGCCCCAAGGGTGACGACTACGCGGGCATCAGCACCAAGTCTGAAGTGCTGGTCCGCACCTCCCTGATGGCTGACGTGGGTAAAGTAGCCTTCGACAAGAAGAACACCTTGTGGGTGGGGATTGGCTACGAGTACTGGTACAACAAGTTCGGCAACCGCTACAAGGCAGACGGCAGCCTGAAACCCGGTATCAAAACCAGCGCTCCAACCGTACAGCTGGAATGGCATTTCTAAGTCGTACGCAGCAAAAAAAACCGCTTTTCGAAGCGGTTTTTTTCATTCCAAAGCGTGAAAATCCTAGAACTGCACCTCACCGTCCCAGTAGCCCGGCGTGTTGTAGATGGCACGCAAATAATCAATAAAGCGCCGCACTTTGGCCGGCAGATAGCGCTGCTGCTGATACACCGCCTGAATGTCATAACTGGGAATCTCGAACTCGTTCAGCACCGTTACCAGCTCGCCCCGCTTGAGTTCGGGCTGAATTTCCCAGGTGGATCGCCAGCCTATGCCCCAACCTTGCTTGACCCAGTTAAACAGCAGCTCGCCGTCATTGCAATCCAGATCCCCATCGACTCGGACCGCCAATGGGCGACCATCACGCAGAAAGGTCCAGCCGCGTTGCTGACCGCCCTGCAAGTTGAAGGCCAAGCAGTTGTGACGCGCCAGATCTTCGGGCACACGCGGCACACCATGACGCTCAAAATACTCGGGCGTTCCACACACGACTCGCCGATTCGGATATAGACGTACGGCCACATAGTTGGGGTCCGTGACTTCACCAATCCGCAAGGCCATGTCATAGCCCTCGCGCACCAGATCGACCACGCTGTCGGTGAAGTTGAAAGACAGCTTCAACTCGGGATAACGCTTTTTGAAGGACAAGGCATGGGGGGCCACATGACGACGCCCAAAAGCCGCTGGAGCCGATACCACCAGGTGCCCGCGCACCACTTTACGCTGGGCGCTGATACTGGCTTCAGCCTCTTCAAAGTCCTTCAGAATTTGTTTGCACTGCTCCAGAAACTGCTCACCCAGATCGGTCAATGTCAGCCCGCGAGTGGATCGGTGCATCAAGCGCACACCCAGGCGCTGCTCCAGCGCATCCAGGCGGCGGCCCATGACCACGGGGGTGACTCCTTCGATCACGGAAGCGGCCGCAAAACTGCCTTTTTCCGCGACCAGTGCAAAACTTCGAATTTCGGTATAACGGCTCATTCAATACTCCAAGTATCGATAGAAACAATCGTACCACCATTTCTAGGCAGGTCCATCACTCCTTATTATCGAGTTGTGAATTTCGTCAAACGATGATCTAGGAGATATCAATGGCTCGAATGAGAGCAGTGGACGCCGCCGCCGCAATTTTACGTAAAGAAGGCGTGAGCACCGTATTCGGCGTGCCCGGCGCCGCCATCAACCCCTTCTACTCCGCACTGCGCAAAGAAGGTGGTTTTGATCACATTCTCGCCCGCCACGTGGAAGGCGCTTCCCACATGGCCGAAGGTTTTACCCGTGCCAATCCCGGCAATATCGGCGTGTGCATTGGTACTTCCGGCCCCGCTGGCACAGACATGATCACCGGCCTGTACTCCGCATCGGCTGACTCGATCCCAATTCTGTGCATTACCGGCCAGGCTCCTCGCTCGCGCCTGTACAAGGAAGACTTCCAGGCCGTGGATATTGAATCCATTGCCAAGCCTGTGACCAAATGGGCCGTGACAGTTCGCGAACCCGATCTGATCCCACGCGTGTTCCAGCAGGCTTTCCACATCATGCGCTCGGGCCGCCCCGGTCCTGTGCTGATCGATATGCCTATCGATGTACAAATGGCCGAGATCGAATTCGATCTGGATACCTACTCGCCGCTGGAAGCGTACAAGCCTAGCGCCACTCGCGCCCAGGCTGAAAAAGCCATCGAACTGCTGAACGCATCGGAGCGTCCGCTGATCGTCTCCGGTGGTGGCGTGATCAACGCCAACGCGTCCGAGCTGCTGCAAGAGTTTGCCGAGCTGGTCAACGTCCCTGTGATTCCAACCCTGATGGGCTGGGGCACGGTTGCCGACGATCACCCGCTGATGGCCGGCATGGTGGGTCTGCAGACCTCGCACCGCTACGGCAACCAGACTTTGCTGGCTTCGGACTTCGTATTCGGTATCGGTAACCGCTGGGCCAACCGCCACACCGGTTCCGTGGACGTCTACACCGAAGGCCGCAAGTTCGTGCACGTGGATATCGAACCCACACAGATCGGTCGCGTATTCGGCCCTGATCTGGGCATTGCCTCGGACGCTGGCGCTGCACTGAAGCTGTTCATTGAAGTGGCCAAAGAATACAAGGCTGCCGGCAAGCTGCGCGACCGTGCCGCCTGGGTTGCCGATTGCCAGAAGCGCAAAGCCACCTTGCAGCGCAAGACCAGCTTTGACAACGTGCCCTTGAAGCCTCAGCGCGTTTACGAAGAGATGAACCGCGCCTTTGGCCCGGCGACCACCTACGTCAGCACCATTGGTCTGTCGCAGATTGCAGCCGCCCAGTTCCTGCACGTGTACAAGCCACGTCACTGGATCAACTGCGGTCAGGCAGGCCCATTGGGTTGGACCATTCCCGCCGCACTGGGCGTGGTTGCCGCTGACCCAGGTCGTGAAGTCGTGGCCATTTCGGGCGACTACGACTTCCAGTTCATGATTGAAGAGCTGGCCGTAGGCGCGCAATTCAAGCTGCCTTACATCCATATTCTGGTCAACAACGCCTACCTGGGTCTGATCCGTCAGGCACAGCGTGGCTTCGAGATGGACTATTGTGTACAACTGGCCTTTGACAACATCAACGCCCCTGAAACCGAAGGTTATGGTGTGGATCACATCACCGTGGTGGAAGGTCTGGGTTGCAAGGCCATCCGTGTACACAAACCCGAAGACATCCAGCCGGCCATTGAACAGGCTCGTGCATGGATGAAAGAGTTCAGCGTGCCGGTTGTGATCGAACTGATCCTGGAGCGCGTCACCAACATTGCCATGGGCACCGAACTGCACAATGTGACGGAATTCGAGTCCCTGGCCGAAGCGGGTATTGACGCCCCCACCGCCATCTCGCTGATGGACTGATTGCTGATTTAAAAAACGGAGTAGCACTATGCCAAAATTTTCCGCCAACCTGACCATGCTGTTTAACGAGCACGACTTCCTGGATCGCTTCCAGGCAGCGGCCGAAGCCGGTTTCAAGGGAGTGGAGTACCTGTTCCCCTACGCCTACGACAAACAGCAACTGGCTGACAAACTGCAACAACACGGTCTGACCCAAGTGTTGCACAACCTGCCTGCGGGCGACTGGGACGGCGGCGAGCGCGGCATTGCAATCCTGCCCGAGCGCGTGGGTGAATTTCAGGACGGCGTAGGCCGTGCCATTGAATACGCCACCGCGCTGGGCTGCAAGCAAGTCAACTGCCTGGCGGGCAAGCTGGCCGAGGGCGCAGACCGTGAACTGGCTCACAAGACCTTGGTCAGCAATCTGCAGTTTGCTGCCGCCAAGCTGAAAGACGCCGGCCTGCGCCTGCTGGTTGAACCCATCAACACCTTCGACATTCCAGGTTTCTACCTGAACCGCACCGAACAGGCCGCGGCTCTGTTGCAGGACGTGGGCTCGGACAATCTGTTCATCCAGTACGACGTCTACCACGCCCAGCGCATGGAAGGCGAGCTGGCCGCCACCATGAAAAAGCACCTGGACAAGATTGCACACATCCAGATCGCGGATAACCCAGGTCGCAACGAACCGGGCACAGGCGAGATCAACTACGCCTGGTTGTTCAAGTACATCGACAGCATTGGCTACCAGGGCTGGATCGGCGGCGAGTACAAGCCCGCTGGCGTGACCAAGGATGGCCTGGGCTGGATGACTGAACTGACTGAAGTCACCGCCTGATCGTCGGATACCTGCAGATAATTATTAGGAGATTACACAATGGCTAAAATCGGTTTTATTGGTTTGGGCATCATGGGCGCACCCATGGCCGTCAACCTGATCAAGGGTGGTCATGAACTGTTCGCCTTCACTCACGGCGATTTTCCCAAAAGCGTAAAAGAAGCGGGTGCCACCATTTGCGAAAATGGTGCAGCAGTAGCCCGTCAAGCCGACATCATCATCACGATGGTGCCTGACACCCCACACGTGGAAGACGCCCTGTTCAGTGAAAACGGCGTGGCTGCAGGTCTGAGCGCCGGCAAGATCGTGGTGGACATGAGCTCTATCTCCCCCGTGGCCACCAAAGGCTTTGCCGAGCGCATCGTCAAGCTGGGTTGCGAATACCTGGACGCGCCTGTGTCCGGTGGCGAAGTCGGTGCCAAGGCTGGCTCGCTGACCATCATGGTCGGCGGCAAGCAAGAAGCCTTCGACAAGGTCAAGCCCCTGTTTGAACTGATGGGCAAGAACATCACCCTGGTCGGCGGCTACGGCGACGGTCAAATCACCAAAGTGGCCAACCAGATCATCGTGGCTCTGACCATTGAAGCCGTGGGCGAAGCCCTGTTGCTGGCCTCCAAGGCCGGTGCTGATGCAGGCAAGGTTCGTGAAGCGCTGATGGGCGGTTTTGCCAACTCGCGCATTCTGGAAGTTCACGGTGAGCGCATGGTCAAGCGCACGTTTGATCCAGGCTTTCGCATCGAACTGCACCAGAAGGACTTGAACCTGGCCCTGACTACCGCACGTCAGCTGGGTGTGGCTCTGCCCAACACTGCCACGGCCCAGGAGCTGTTCAACACCTGCGCCGCTCACGGTGGCGCTGCACAAGACCACTCCGCCATGGTCCGTGCCCTGGAAATCATGGCCAATTACGAGATTGGTCAATAAGATCGGCTCAAGGATGCTCCCGTCCGGGCTGGTTTTTTCCAGGCATCAAGCCGGCACGGTCGGGACATCCAGCAAGCGGGCTGCGGCCCGCTTTTTTTTACCAGTTGGTACCCAAAGATGCCCTGCCCTCACGCAGTTGCATCCATATCGCGCAGTAAGATGGTTACGCTGCCATCACTCTGCCTTAGGATTGACCCATGAAGATCGAGCCACAAGACTTACTCAGCAAAATGTTTCAAGCTGCCGTCAACGCGGCTCAGCCTGAACATTGCATTCCACCTTATTTGCCCGAGGCTCCCAAGGGCCGCACCATTGTGATCGGCGCAGGCAAGGCATCGGCAGCAATGGCCCAGGCACTGGAGCGTCACTGGGACAAAGGCCCCATCAGCGGTGTGGTGGTGACCCGCTATGGCTACAGCGTGCCTTGTGATCACATCAAGATTCTGGAAGCCTCTCACCCCGTGCCCGACCAGGCCGGCGAGGACGCGGCCCGCGAGATTTTGCGCACGGTCAGCGATCTGAACGAGGACGACCTGGTGATTTGCCTGATTTCCGGCGGCGGTTCGTCTCTGCTGCCCCTGGCCGCAGAAGGCGTCACCCTGGCTGACAAACAAGCCATCAATAAAGCGCTGCTGAAATCGGGCGCGTCAATTGGCGAGATGAACACCGTACGCCGCCACCTGTCTGCCATCAAAGGTGGCCGTCTGGCCGCGGCTTGTGCCCCTGCCCGTGTCCTGAATCTGCTGATTTCCGATGTTCCTGGCGACAAGCCCATGGACATCGCTTCTGGCCCCACGGTGGCGGATCCCACCACGTGCGAGCAAGCGCTGGAGATCATCACCCGCTACGGCATCGAGATTCCTGCCGCAGCCCGTGCCCTGCTGGAGAGCGGCGATGGCGAAACCATCAAGCCCGACGATCCACGCCTGGCTCATGTCACCACCCATCTGGTCGCTACACCGCAACTGGCCCTGCTGGCTGCAGCTCGTGTCGCTGAAGCCCGTGGCGTACGTCCCGTCCTGCTGGGCGACAGCATTGAAGGCGAAGCCCGCGATGTGGGCAAAGTCATGGCTGGCATCGCCTTGAGCGTGGCCCAGCATGAGCAGCCCACCCAGGCTCCCTGCGTGCTGCTGTCAGGCGGAGAAACCACCGTGACCTTGCGCGGCCAGGGCCGTGGCGGTCGCAATGTGGAATTTCTGCTGTCCACCGCCATTGCCTTGAACGGGGCACCCGGTATCTACGGTTTGGCAGGCGATACCGACGGTGTAGATGGCCAGGAAGAAATTGCTGGAGCCTTCTGCGGTCCGGACACTTTGGAGCGTGCCTGGCAACTAGGTATACGCCCAAGGGCCAGTCTGGACAATAATGATGGTCATGGCTTCTTTGAAGCCTTGGATGACGCTTTGGTTACGGGCCCTACCCTGACCAACGTCAATGATTTCCGTGCAATTCTGGTTTTAACCCCTAGCGATTAACGCTTTTCTTTAAGGACTGGACATGAGAGACACGAAAGTACTGACCCTGGCCGATGTTAAAAAAATTGCTGCCGCTGCCGAGCAAGAAGCGCTCAAGAACAACTGGGCTGTCAGCATCGCCATTTGCGATGCAGGCGGCCACGCGCTCTGGATGCAGCGTATGGACGGCGCTCCCTTGATGAGCGCCCAGGTTGCTCCCGCAAAAGCACACACATGCGTGCTTGGTGGTGGCAAGCCCAGCAAGGTATTTGAAGACATGGTCAACAATGGTCGCTTTGCCGCTCTGTCCATGCCCATCACGCCTCTGGAAGGCGGCGAACCGATTGTGGTGGACGGTCAAGTCATTGGTGCAGTCGGCGTGTCCGGCGTGAAAGCACCTGAAGACGCTCAGATCGCCCGCGCCGGTATCGCTGCTCTTTGAGCTATCGATCCCCCTAAGGACAACAACCCATGAAACGTCAACGTCATTCCCGCATTCTGGCTACCCTGGGCCCTGCCAGTTCTACGCCAGAACGCATTCGTGAACTGTTCGAGGCCGGCGCTGATGTGTTCCGCCTGAACTTCAGCCACGGCACACATGAAGACCACGCCGCGCGCTATCACACCATTCGTCAGATTGAAAAGGAAACCGGACGCAGTATCGGTATCCTGATGGACCTGCAAGGCCCCAAGCTGCGCGTTGGCAAAATGAAAGATGGCCGTGTGACATTGGAAACCGGTCAGAAATTCCGTCTGGATCTGGACCCCGCCGAGGGGACCAGCCAGCACGCCTACCTGCCCCACCCCGAAATCTTCGCTGCTCTGGAAGACGGGACAGACCTGCTGCTGGATGACGGCAAGCTGCGTCTGCGTGTGGACAGCTTTGGTCCGGACTTTGCAGAAACTACGGTCATGGTCGGCGGCCCGCTGTCCGACCGCAAGGGCGTGAACGTACCCGGCGTGGTACTGCCTATCTCGCCCTTGACCGAGAAAGATCTGATCGATCTGAAGTTTGGGCTGGAATTGGGCGTGGATTGGGTTGCGCTGTCCTTTGTGCAGCGTCCTGGCGACATCCGTGAGGCCCGCGAGCTGATCGGGGACAAGGCCTGGATCATGGCCAAGCTGGAAAAACCGCAAGCGCTGGAGCACCTGGAAGAAATCGTCCAGCTGTGTGATGGCGTGATGGTGGCACGTGGCGACCTGGGCGTGGAAGTTCCACCCCAGCGCGTGCCTGTGTTGCAGCGTCAGATCGTGCGTACTGCCCGTGCGGCAGGCCGTCCGGTGGTCGTCGCCACACAAATGCTGGAATCCATGATCACCTCGCCTGTGCCCACACGTGCTGAAGCCTCCGACGTGGCTACCGCCATCTACTCGGGTGCTGACGCTGTCATGCTGTCTGCCGAATCGGCTTCGGGCCAGTTTCCGCTGGAAGCGGTGTCCATCATGGACAGCATCATCAAGGAGATCGAAAACGATCCTAGCTGGCGCACCATTCTGGAAGCCAACCACAGCACCGCCGAGGCCAGCACCGCAGACGCGATCTGCTGCGCCCTGCGTCGCGTGGCCAGCATTCTGGAACCGGCAACGAACGTGGCCTACACCACAACCGGCTTTAGCGCCTTGCGCGCCAGCCGCGAACGGCCCATCGCCCCTATCCTGGCACTGACACCCCGTGTGGAAACCGCACGCCGTCTGGCCTTGGCCTGGGGTGTCCATGCCGTACCCTGCGAGGACGTCAGCGATCTGGGCGAGATGATCGACCACGCTACCGATATGGCAGCGCAGCATGAGTTTGCTCAGGCTGGCGACACCATCGTGATGATTGCCGGTGTTCCTTTTGGCACCAGCGGTCGTACCAACTTGCTGCATGTGGCCACTGTTCCACAAAAGTAAGTACACTCGATAGCAGCAATAAAAAAAACCTTGTCCATCATCCACGATGGGCAAGGTTTTTTGCATTCTGGCCATAAAGCCATGATCGCAACGCAGGCCCTGCATGCCCTCGCTTAACAAAAAAGAGAGCGGAAAAGGCGATAAGCCACGCAAACACTGACTTCCAAGAAAAATTGGCCATGCGCATTTGGCGCGCACAAAAAAAACCCGAGATCAAGAGATCTCGGGCAAATCCACCAAAGGAGGAGGGTGGAGGAGACAATCGTGGCAAGTTGGGCTACCAGATAAAGTATCGAGCCAGAAAGCTAAGGGTTATTACGCTTGTGCTTTTGCTTATTTCCCGCTTTCTTTTCAACATCCAATAACTAAAGTCTACCTACAAAAATGGTGCAATGCAAGATAAATACCGTGGAAAACCCTTAGACGCGTATCTTGTGGCATTAATGCATCAATTTCCTAACGCAAATTCCCTGCCAGGTATCTAGTCGTTAACCCTAGGTCGCCAAACAGGCCCTAAGGTTGGCAAACAAAACGGGCCAGTGACTGACCCGTTTTGCTTGTCGCATCCATGAGGTCTCAACGCACAAGCACACGCGACTTGGCTCGGAGACTGCTTTTACAAGCGATACGCTGTGGTTGTCATGACTTTGGACATCATGCGCATCAAGGTTTTTACCGGAGGCGGCAAACCTGCTGCACCATGATTTTCGGCCGTGCGGCGATGCTCGATTTCGTCATCGCGCATTTTTTCCACAATGCGGCGTGAACGATTATCGGTGGCTGGCAAGGACTCCAGATGGCTTTCCAGGTGCTCCTCAACCTGACGCTCGGTCTCGGCCATAAAGCCCAGGTTATACGGCACCCCTGCCCGGCTGGCGAGCAAGCCCAAGGCAAAGGAACCGGCGTACCACAAAGGGTTGAACACGCTGGGACGGCTGTCCAGTTCACGCAAACGATCATCGCACCACGCCAGGTGGTCGACTTCTTCCTGGGCGGCTTGCAGCAGTACTTCGGTTGCTTGGGGATCTTTGCACAGCATGGCCTGGCTACGATACAAGGCCTGGGCGCATATCTCGCCCACATGGTTCACACGCATCAAGCCGGCAGCATGGCGGGCTTCGTCCGCCGTGATCTCGGACACTTCCTTGCCAGCGGGATTCGGGCGCGACGCGCGTGCCGAACGTCCCAATACTTCCAGGGCCCGATTCGTCTCGCTCAGAATCTGGTCAAAAAAGCTATTGCGCCGGTACAGACGGGTATCGCTGTTGGAAACAGTATGGCTCATGAGGACACCTGCAAAACAAAATGGATGGGTATTATTGCCGCAAAAAGGCGATCACTGCCTTGCTCTCAGACAAGAGCCACAGCAATGGCAGCACACAAGCCATGATAACCAGGCCTATGCCGGCAATCTCTTGGTCGGACTGCAGATAGAAATTACAGAGCCGAACCGGATTGTCGTAATACAGCAAACCAACAATGGCCATCATCCAACTGAAGTTACCGAAAAAGAACAGGCGAAACACCAGGTGGGCGCGTCGCCAGGACTCCATGAACAACATGCCCATCAAGACCAGACCGATATATTTGGCGGTGGCCATGGGTGGCGATACCAGAACGTCGTCCAGTGCTTTGGGGACCATCCAGTAAGCCGCGGCAAAGCTGACCATGATCAGGCCGGGCAAACCATATTCATTCAGGGCGTAATACGGGCGCAGCAAGGCCTGCATGGCAGCCGAACGGCCTACGCCCTGATAGCGCAGGGCCAGCTGCAAGGTAATGCCTGACAGGACCAACAAAGGAATATGCACCAGCATGTGCAGACTCATGGAGGCCGTCAGAGGCCGGTCCCAAAAGGCGGCAGCAGCAAACAGGAGCGCCGCCAGCAAGGCCAGGGCACTGCCAAAATAAGGACGGACTTTGGGGGATTCGACGACACGCTTCAAAGACATTACATCGCTCCCTTCTTGTCCAGGTCCTCAAGGGCACGTTTGGCGTAAGCCAAGGCCAGCATGGGTTCGCCGTAATCCACAATACGCCCCAGACGCGGTTCCGAGCTGACAACGTGATAGGCCGCATTGTGCTCGTATTCATCAAAGGGGGCGGGAATGACAACGATGCCAAAATCGTCCAGCACGCGCTGGCGCTGTTCGCCGGGCATCATGGTGACAAATTGCCAGACGTCCGGATTGGCCTTCATGGTTTTGCTGTAACGGCGCAGGTGATCGGGCGAATCCGTAGGGTCGAAGCTGATGCTTAGCAGGCGTATACGGTCCTGCAAGCCTTCTTCCACAATCGCTTTTTGCAGTTGCTGATACTCCGAGCCCATCGCCAGACAGAGCGTAACGCAGCGGGTATAGATGAAATTGACGATGGTGATGCGACCATCATTTTGCAGCAGGGTGCTTAGCTGGGTACTGCCCCCGGCCGGGAGCAGTACTTCGACATCGGATATCAGACGCGGCGAGGCGGCTACATCGTTGCGACGGGCCGTCTCGGCTGTCAGGGCGGAGAACCCTTGCGTCAAATGGGCCAGTGCCCCAATACCCAGGGCGAAAACCAGGAGAATACTTATAAATAGTCTCATCGCTGGCCCATCATTTCAGTCCTACTCTTCCATGGGAGCCAGGTCGGCGTCCCCATTCCAGTGATCGGTTTTATCAGCTGTTTTTTCACGTTCGGCTTTGACAAAGGCCACGTCCACAGGATCGGCGCTATTGCCACCCAGTTCGGTACGCAGGTAATTAACAACGGCCGTCATTTCCTCGTCATTGAACTTCTCGCGGAACTCAGGCATGGCACCATTGTACTTATTACCCTTGACCGTGATCTCGCCCGTAATACCGTGCAGCATGATCTGGACCAACACTTCTGGCTTGCGCAGCACCCACTCGGAACCGACCAGTGGAGGGAACACGCCAGGAACACCGGCACCCGTTGCCTGGTGACAGGCAGCACATTGGGCCACAAACAGCTGCTGACCATCTACTGCGCCTTCTGGCAACTCGAAGTCGGCAACGATACGGTTGTCGCCCACGGTTGCGTCATGGCTCAGGTCACTGCTGAAAATATAGTAGATGCCCCACAGGAACAGACCTGCAATGATCAGCAGAACCACCCAAGGGATCGGTGCTGCGTTCTCTTCCGGATCGGAATGCTCACGCAGCTGTGCTTCATATTTACGATTGTCGCTCATTCTAATTCTCCGAGGCGCCCCGCCCTGCGGGGCGCGCTAGCTCAGCAATGCCTGTTTATTTGATAACGCTGGCTGGCGATACGGGATACGTGCGATCCAGCGCCAACAGGTATTGAACCAGGTCCAGGGCCTCTTGCTTGGCCACAACCACCTTGCCTTCGGGTGCGAAATCACCAGGCAAATTGACAACCTTGTCGCCGTCCTCTGCCTTGTCCTTGAGCTCGAACATGAAGGGGTAAGAAGGCATATTGCTGCCAGGGGTATAAGCACGAGGCTGATACAAGTGGCCCAGGTGCCAGTCCACGCTAGGCTGACGTGCACCAATATTGAGCAGGTCAGGACCGGTACGCATGGTGCCGAGCAAGTGTGGCGTGTCGTAGAAGTAGTCGCCTGCTACCGAGGCACGACCCCAGCCACGCTGGAAGTCAGGAGCCTGGTTCTGGCTACGTGGCTGCTGCGAGTGACAGTACACACAGCCCATATCAATGTATTGCTGACGGCCGCGCAGCTCTACCTCGGTGTAAGGCTTGAGCCCTGGAGAGGGCTCCACCTTCTTGACTTGCAGGTAAGGGACAACGACCAGAGCCGATGTGGCCAGGGCCAGCGTCACCATGGCGCCGCCCAATAGTTTGTATTCGCTTTCCATGACTAAATCATGCCTCCACTACATTGCGAGTTGCCGAGCGCTGGTGAAACAGGGCTGGACCAATACGACGGCTGCCATAGCGCAAAGCCATTGCCACAAAGTGGAAGGCAAACACAAGGTGACCCAGAGTCATCAAACCACCGCCAATCGAGCGCGACTTCAGGTAAGGCATCGTGACAAACACCGATTCCATGAAGGCTTTGGCAGGATCAAGCATGGCCAGACCTTGCAGCCAGCCGCCAATGCTCAAACCAATGGCGTAGATGGAGAAACCAATCACAACCAGCCAGAAGTGCAGGGAGATCAGTTTGGGGTAAGGCCATTCCCAGGACATCACACGTGGCATCACGTAGTAAATGGCGCCGAACATCACGATGGTAAAGAAGCCGTACAAGCCGATGTGGGCGTGGGCAACCGTGAAGTGCGTGAAGTGGGTAATCGTGTTGATGCTGCGCAGCGCTTCAAAAGAACCTTGAATGGAGCTGACGGTGTACATCATGCCGCCCAGCACGATAAAGCGCAGGGTGGGCGAGTGAATCAGGGTACGGAAGTGACCCTTCATGGTGTAGTGCTGGTTGATCGAGAAAGCCAGCACAGGGATGATCATCATCATGCTTTGCACGATGGACAGGGTAACCATCCACTGCGGCACGGGACCACCAACCAGGTGGTGACCACCGACCTGACCGTAGAAAAATGCCAGGCCCCAGAAACCCACCAGAGACAGGTTGTAGGAGCTGATAGGCTGACCAATGATCTTGGGCAGGAAGTAGTACACCGAAGCCAGAGCCATCGGGGTGTAGAACAGGCCCAGCACGTTGTGGCCAAACCACCAGTTCATGGTTGCCTGTTCAACACCCACGTGCACGGCAGGCAGGTTGCCGACCAGGAACAGGATGGGGAACCAGAACAGGGCAGCGCCCATGTACCACACCGACACATACAGGTGGTGAGCACGACGGTTTTGCAAGGTGAAGACCAAAGGCAAGGCAGCCAGGGCACCACCGATAACCATCAGGATATCAACCTGCCAAGGCATTTCCAGCCATTCCATACCGTCGGTGATACCCATCGCGATACATGTCAGACCGATAGCCAGACCAATGTTCCACAAGATCCCGCCCGTGATGGCGTAACGCGCACCGATCAGGGGAGTCTTGAGCAAACGAGGCAGCATCCACATGGCAACACCGAAAGCGGCCATCGGCGCCCAGCCATAAGCCACACCGTTCAGGTGCAGCGTACGCATGCGGCCAAATGTCATCCAGGCGTGTTGCGTCAGAAATTCGGGATCGTGCAGCTTGATCGAGCTGATCAAGCCTGCCGTCGAGGCAAAGATCAGCCAAAAGACCGAACAGGCCAGCAAAATGAACGTGACCTTGGCAGAGGAGCGGTCGGCTTCCACGCGTTCTGCCAATTCAAGGCTCAGCGCCTGACGATCTTCAGCAGAAATTGTCTTGCGACCCATTTCTTCTTGAAGTGCCTGACGTTGCTCAGGGGTGGCGGAGGGGTCATCTACCTGCCCGATTTCGCCTTTGGAGAAGATCTCGCGCGAAGCAGCGGGGCTGTGGTCAAAGAAGTTACGGCGTAACGACCAGATGAAAACAAAGAGTCCTGTAACGGACAATATGAAAGCTAGTAGCAGTATTGAAACGGTATTCACAATGATCCAGGCCTGGTTAATGTGAAGCTGCCAAGCAGCTCGGCGGCACCTTGACGCGTCGCAGATCGAAAGAGCATGGACGCAAAAAATCTGCGACTGCCTAGGTCGCGAGAGCCGTCATGTTAAAACACCCGTCTGTTACGCCTGAATAAAGCCCCCATTGAAAGCAAGGTTTATTGCGACAGAACAAATACGAGCACGACATTTTTTGGTATACGGGCGACAGCCATTATAGGCGAGGGTAAACCCCTGTGACATATCTGTTTCAAAATGCCGTGTACCGCACAGCAGTTTATCCTAGGACAAATAACAAAACCAGTCCAAATCTTGCAAAGAGCGTGGTTCTGCTCCGATTTGCCCATATGGAATTTCTTATACGGGCACGACACCCGCCACAATCAGCTGCGCTCAAAAGTAACAAGGTCCGGATCCGGGCCCCACATTTCAATTAGCAATAAAGCGGTAAAGATCCGCATCAAATCACGCTAAACCTGGTTTCCATCCGGGCGCGACACAGCCCTCATCAAAAAAGTACAATCACGACTATCAATCTACTGACGAGTCTTGGCTCGCACTGCAAACAAAGGAATTCATATGGAATGCACAATCGACTGGGGCGGCAAAGACGGAATGTTGTTCGTTGCCCGTACAGGCAGTGGTCATGTGACGGCCATGGACGGTGCACCCGAAGGTGGCGGCAATAACCTGGCCCCACGCCCCATGGAAATGCTGCTGACCGGCGCGGGTGGCTGTGCAGCGTACGACGTGGTGCTGATTCTCAAGCGCGGTCGTCATGCCATTACCGGCTGCCAGGTCAAGCTGACGGCCGAACGCGCCGACACCGACCCCAAAGTCTTCACCAAGATTCACTTCACCTTTGTGGTCACCGGCAATGACCTGCCCCAGGCCGCCGTTGAGCGTGCCGTACAACTGTCGCACGACAAGTACTGCTCCGCTTCGGCCATGCTGGGCAAAACCGCCGAGATCACCTATTCCGTCGATATTCAGCAAGCCTGAGGCCCCCATGTCCCTCTATCCCTACGAAGACCTGCTGCGCCTGGTCTACACCCAAGGCACTCCCAAAGGTGACCGCACAGGTACCGGCACGAACTCGGTATTTGGTCACCAAATGCGCTTCGATCTGTCGCAGGGTTTCCCGCTGATCACCACCAAGAAGCTGCACACCCGCAGCATCTTTATTGAATTGCTGTGGTTTTTGCGCGGTGAGTCCAATGTGCGTTGGCTGCAAGAGCGCGGCGTATCCATCTGGGATGAATGGGCCGACGAGGACGGCAATCTGGGCCCGGTCTATGGCGTGCAATGGCGCTCCTGGCCGACCCCCGACGGTCGTCACATCGACCAGATCAGCCAGTTGGTGGAACAGATTCGCAAGAATCCCGACTCGCGTCGCCTGATCGTCTCGGCCTGGAACGTAGCGGATGTGGGCCAGATGGCTCTGCCCCCTTGCCATGCCCTGTTCCAGTTCTATGTAGCCGATGGCAAGCTGTCCTGCCAGCTCTACCAGCGCAGTGCGGATATTTTCCTGGGAGTGCCCTTCAATATCGCCAGCTACGCTCTGCTGACCCACATGATGGCCCAGCAATGTGATCTGGAAGTGGGCGACTTCATCTGGACAGGCGGCGACTGCCACCTGTATTCCAACCACTTCGAGCAAGCCGAATTGCAGCTGTCGCGTGAACCACGCCCCTACCCCAAGCTGACGATCAAGCGCAAACCCGCCAGTCTGTTTGATTACGAGTACGAAGACTTCGAAATCACCGACTACGATCCTCACCCCCATATCAAGGCGCCTGTTGCCGTATGAGTTCCACCCCTCTTATTCGTCTGGTCGTTGCCTATGCGGCCAATCGCTGCATAGGCAAGGACAACGACCTGCCCTGGCGCCTGCCGTCCGACTTGCAGCACTTCAAGCGCGTGACCATGGGTTTGCCCATCATCATGGGCCGCAAGACCTGGGAGTCGCTGGGCCGTCCTTTGCCTGGCCGTCCAAATCTGGTGATCAGCCGCAATGCGGATTACCAGGCAGAGGGCGCACAAGTATTCAGCAATCTGGACGACGCCCTGGCCGCTTGCCCTGGCTTTGAGACGGCTTGCGTGATTGGTGGTGAGCAACTGTTCCGTCTGGCCCTGCCCGTCGCACAGGAACTGATCGCGACCGAGATCAAGGCTGACGTGGACGGTGACACCTTCTTCCCCGCATTGCCTGCTGGCGAATGGGAAGAAGTTGAACGCCTGCCCCAGCCCGAGGAAAACGGTTTCACTTACGACTACGTGACGTATCGCCGCCGTAATAGTTAAGAGAGCCGCGAAACAGGGGGCCAGAGTTTAGCTGCCCCGGAACCAAGCTCTAAGCCCAAAAGCTTACGCTCGGAGCCAAATAAAAGGCCTGAATCCGTGGAATCGGATTCAGGCCTTTTTTACGATCAACCCGCCTGGATCAGGCAGAGCCACCGCATATTCCTGCTAGCTCAATACCTGAACTTACTCAGCCACCGCGGCATAAGCCGGGCCATCCAGCAAACCCTGCAGGTCAGCCGGATTGTCAGCCTTGAGCTTGAAAATCCAGGTATCAAACGGGGCTTCGTTGATCAGATGCGGCGCATCGGACAAAGCCTGGTTGAACTCCACCAGCTCGCCCGCCACAGGTGCGTAAATGTCGGAAGCGGCCTTCACCGATTCCACCACGCCCGCTGTTGCACCGGCAGCCAAACGAGTACCGGGAGTGAAGTCACCCACAAACACCAAATCACCCAATTGGTCCTGAGCAAAGTCGGTAATACCAACCAGCACGACACCGTCTTCATCCTTGGCCCACTCGTGGCTTACTACGTACTTTCGATCTCCTGGCAGTTGCATATTGCCTCCCTGACAAACCAGCCCACAATCCTGTTGATTTCAAAAGCGGCCGCAAAAACTGCGTCCTGCCGCTCCCGCTCGTTTACTTAGCTTTGACCTGCTTGCGCCTTCAGTGCACGTGCACACGCCGCCGCTGAAGCCCAGGCCCATTGGAAGTTATACCCGCCCAGCCAGCCAGTGACATCCACCGCTTCGCCAATAAAGAACAGACCAGGTACTTTACGTGCTTCCATGCTTTTCTGATTCAGCTCGCGTGTATCCACACCGCCGCTCATCACTTCCGCCTTTTTATAGCCTGCGGTGCCACTGGGTTTCAACTCCCAGGCATTGATCACCTGCCCCACCGCGCGCAATACGCGATCCGGCAAATCGGCCAGACGTTGCTGCCCCACGCCTTTGGGCAACAAGTCCGAGGTATCCAGCCATTGCTCGACCAGACGGCGTGGCCACAAGGTCGACAAGACGGTGAGCAACTGCTGGCGACTACCGGCCTTCAAATCCAATAACTGCTGCGCGATGTCCTGACCGGGAGCCAGGTCCACACTAATAGTCTCGCCCGACTGCCAGTAGCTGGAAATCTGCAAGATACCCGGCCCGGACAAGCCTCGATGCGTGAACAGTAGATCTTCCAGAAAAGCCTGGCGTTGCTTGCCTTGTCCGGTGCTGACTTCCACTTCCAAAGCCATGCCGCTCAAGGCAGAAAATGGCTTCCAGTCCCGACCATCAAAGGTCAAAGGTACCAAGGCCGGATGCGGTTCGATCACTTTCAAACCGAAGTGACGCGCCACACGCAGGGCATAGTCCGTGGACCCCAGCTGCGGAATCGCCATGCCGCCTGTAGCAATCACCACCTGCAAGGCATTCAAATCCCCCAGGCTGGTACGCAACACAAAGCCTTCGTCGCTACGGCCAATGGACTGCACCGAACAGGGCATGCGCCAGGACACCTGCCCTTTCAAACACTCCTGGCGCAGCATCTGGATAATGGACTCGCTGGAGTCATCACAGAAAAGCTGGCCTTTGTGCTTCTCATGGAAACCGATGCGGTACTCTCGCACCAGTTCCAGAAAATCCTGAGGGGTATAGCCCGCCAAGGCCGAACGGCAAAAATGCGGGTTCTTGGATAGAAAATTCTCTGGCGAAGTACCCGTATTGGTGAAGTTACAGCGCCCTCCACCGGAAATACGGATTTTCTCGGCCAGCTTTTCAGCGTGATCAATCAATACCACTCGCAGGCCGCGCTGGCCTGCGATACTGGCAGCCATCATACCGGCCGCACCTGCGCCGATGACGGCAACATCAAAAAAAGGGATCACGCGGGTTTACTCGTTGGTTTCAGACTCAAGCACGCAATCTACGTAGTAGCGCGGCAGTCCATCGGGGCCAATATCCTGCGCCAGTCCATGCACATAGGTTTCAAAGCCGGGGAAGCGGGCATTGAACTCGCGCGCGAATTGCAGATACTCCACAATGCGCGAGTTAAAGCGTTCGCCAGGAATCAACAAGGGAATACCGGGCGGGTAAGGCGTCAGCAAGACGCCCGTCACACGGCCTTCCAGCTCGTCAATGCCAACGCGTTCGATATCGCCGTGCGCCATCTTGGCATAGGCGTCCGAGGGTTTCAGAGCGGGAATCATGTCGCTCAGGTAAACCTCGGTGGTCAGGCGGGCCAGATCGTACTTGCGGTAAGCCTGGTGAATCTGCTGACAAAGATCACGCAAGCCCATGCGCTCGTACGTGGGCTGGGTCTTGCAGAAATCCGGCAAGATGCGCCACATGGGCTGGTTGCGGTCGTAATCGTCCTTGAACTGCTGCAAGGCGGTCAGCAAGGTATTCCAACGGCCTTTGGTGATGCCAATGGTGAACAGAATAAAGAAGGAATACAGGCCGGTTTTTTCGACCACCACGCCGTGTTCGGCCAGATATTTGGACACCAGAGCGGCAGGGATGCCCTGCTCGGCAAAGGTGCCGGAAATATCCAGGCCGGGAGTTACGACCGTCGCCTTGACCGGGTCCAGCATGTTGAAGTTGGTCGACAACTTGCCAAAGCCATGCCATTCCGCATCGGAGCGCAGAATCCAGTCCTCGCGCTCGCCTATGCCCTCTTCAGGCAGAGTGTCAGGGCCCCAAACCTTGAACCACCAGTCGTTCTCGCCATATTCCTTGGATACCTTGCGCATGGCGCGACGGAAGTCCATGGCCTCGCAAATGCTTTCCTCGACCAGGGCGGTCCCGCCGGGCGGCTCCATCATGGCCGCAGCCACATCACAGGACGCAATAATCGCGTACTGCGGGCTGGTGCTGGTGTGCATCAGGTAGGCTTCGTTGAACACGTTGCGGTCCAAGGGGCGGTTTTCCGCATCCTGCACCGTAATCTGTGACGCCTGCGACAAGCCAGCCAGCATTTTGTGCGTGGAGTGCGTGGCGTAAATCATGGTGTCTTTGGTGCGTGGACGATCCGCACCAATGGCATGCATGTCGTGATAGAAGTCATGGAAAGCCGCATGCGGCAACCAGGCCTCATCAAAGTGCAGCGTAGGGATCTTGGAATCCAGGGTTTCCTTGATCATTTCCACGTTGTAGATCACGCCATCGTAGGTACTTTGCGTCAGCGTCAGAATACGGGGCTTTTTGTTCTTGGCCTTGCTGGCAAAGGGATTGGCCTCGATCTTGCGCGCAATGTTTTCCGGCAGGAACTCGTCTTGTGGAATGGGACCAATAATGCCCAGGTGGTTGCGCGTGGGGCGCAGGAACACTGGGATAGCGCCCGTCATGGTAATGGCGTGCAGGATCGACTTGTGGCAGTTACGGTCCACTACCACCACGTCGTTATTGGCCACATTGGCGTGCCAGACGATCTTGTTGGACGTGGACGTGCCGTTAGTCACGAAAAAGCAGTGGTCGGCATGGAAGATGCGGGCGGCGTTGCGCTCGGCATCGGCTACCGGGCCGGTGTGGTCCAGCAACTGACCCAGCTCGTCGACCGCATTACAGACGTCGGCACGCAACATGTTTTCACCGAAAAACTGGTGAAACATCTGGCCAACGGGGCTTTTCAGGAAGGCGACGCCACCCGAGTGCCCGGGGCAGTGCCAGGAGTAAGAACCGTCAGACGCGTACTTGACCAGCTCACGGAAAAACGGCGGTGCCAGGCTTTCCAGGTAGGAGCGTGCTTCACGGATGATGTGACGCGCCACGAACTCGGGCGTGTCCTCGAACATGTGAATGAAGCCGTGCAGCTCGCGCAGAATATCGTTGGGGATATGCTGCGAGGTGCGCGTCTCGCCGTACAAATAGATGGGGATATCCTCGTTGCGGAACCGCAGTTCACCAATAAAGGAGCGCAGGTTCTTGATCGCATTGGCGACATCCTCCGGGGAATCCACATCGAATTCCTCATCATCAATCGACAAAATGAAGGCGCTCGCGCGGCTTTGCTGTTGCGCAAAAGAACTAAGGTCACCATAGCTGGTGACCCCGAGAACCTCTACGCCTTCGGCCTCTATCGCCGAGGCCAGGGCTCGAATGCCCAGGCCCGACGTATTTTCGGAACGGTAGTCTTCGTCGATGATGACGATAGGAAAACGAAACTTCATCCAGAACTCCTAGGTACGAGGCAGGGTAACGCCTAGCTGACCTTGATATTTGCCGCCGCGGTCGCGGTACGACACTTCGCACACTTCATCGCTTTCAAAGAACAACATCTGTGCGCACCCTTCGCCAGCGTAAATCTTAGCGGGCAGCGGGGTGGTGTTGGAAAACTCCAGGGTGACGTGGCCTTCCCATTCGGGTTCCAGCGGGGTCACGTTCACGATGATGCCGCAACGGGCATAGGTGCTTTTGCCCAGACACATGGTCAGCACACTGCGGGGAATACGGAAGTACTCAACCGTGCGGGCCAGCGCGAAAGAATTGGGCGGAATAATGCACACATCACCGACGAAATCCACAAAGGATTTTTCATCGAAGGCCTTGGGGTCCACGATGGTCGAATTGATGTTGGTAAAAATCTTGAATTCGTTGGCACAACGCACATCGTAGCCATAGCTGCTGGTGCCGTAGCTGACGATACGTTGTCCATCTACATTACGCACTTGGCCTGGCTCAAAAGGCTCGATCATGCCTTGGGCAGCAGCCCGCCGAATCCAACGGTCGCTTTTGATACTCATAAGAAATTAGCCGCCTTAAATCAGTAACCGGTTATTTTATCGTTTAGATACACACACAAGCCAGTTGTGGCGCAAATATGTCATTTGCGCCACAAATCGGCCTGTACTGCGTCAAACTGCGCTGTCTTACTCCGGAGAGAACCAGCGGTAAATCAGGGCCAGACCATTAACGGTTCCGGCGCTCAGCTCGGCGGTCAAACCACGAGCCAGTCGGTAACTGGCCCGGCCTACGGTGCCGGTATCGGCCATGGCCTGCTCCAGGCTGACCGAGATATCCGCCGTCAAGGCTTTGGTAATGGCAATGAACTTGCGCTCTTCATTACTGGTGCCGCTGTTCAGGGATTTGACCACACTTTCCACCGGCAAAATGCTACCGGCACTGCCCAGGTCGCCCGAGCGCATGGCCACTTCATCAATCCCGAACTTGCGGTAGAAGGGCTCACCATCGCCCAGGAAGGACGTACCCACGCTAAGCAGCAAGGCCATGTCGCCACCGGAATCATCCGGCCCATGACCCAGCAATAGCCAGGACAATTTTTCAACTTCGCTGACTTCAGGATAGGACACCAGATCGATGCGGGGCTTGCGTGCCGTACCGGCCACCTTAACACCTGCTTCCACAGCCTGGCCGGTACGCAAGGCCTCAATGTCCAGGATAGGGGATGTGATATCGCCCTGGAAGGTCACGGTTCCGCGCTTGAGCAAGAGCTTCTGGCCATACAGTTCAATGCGGCCCCCACGAGTACGCAAGGCTCCCATGCCAGTCAGCTTGCCGCCAATCATGGTGACCCGCAAACTGCCCACCAGACCGGAGTTCACGCCGTAGCCCGTCAGGTAAAAGCGCGGCCCCAGGTCCACATCAATTTCCATGCTCATGTCGGTTGCGGCCTGGGAGGGCTCGGGGGCTGGCTCATCCCCTGCCCGCACAATCACCACATCACTATCAACAGTAGGAATGCCACCGAGCATGTCCAGGTTGAACCAGCCCGCATCAGCTACCACCTTGCCGGTAATGGCAATGCGCGGCAATTCCATGTCCAGATTGATATTGCCGGACATCATGGCGTAACGATCCGAACGCTGCAAAATCGGGAAGCGGAAAATATCGACGTCAAACGCCCCTTGCTGCGTGCTCAGGTTCCATTGCCCGGAAACCGTCAGCTTGCCGTCCTTGGCATCCGGGCTTTCCTTCAACCAGGTGGCCGTACGCCACTCTTGTGGCTCGACTCGTGGGCGGGCCGGGAAAGTCAGCGAATCCAGACGGAAAATATCATCATCAAAACTGGCATCCAGTTGCCCGTCGATCAGACGGATACCGTCGTCCAGGCGGGTAAAGCGCAACTCGCGGCCAGTGACTGTACCACGGCTGGTCCAGGCCCATTTCGCGCCTATATTGATATCCACATCCGCGTTCAGACGTCCGCCCAGTTCCATGGCATCGCCCAGGAACAAGCGCGTCCAGCCCAGGTCGTCGATATTGGCTTTGATGCTGACAGACTTGGGATCATTTTCGTTGATTGCCAGTCCATGAATGGGGGTCTGCGCCTTGGCCGTGACATAGCCCATTTCCTTGGTGCGCACATCCAGCTGCGCATCCACGCGGCTGCTGGTGGCCGAAGTGGGTTTGGCATTGATAACGACGCTCAGGTCTTCCAGACCCAAGGACATTGGGGGATCGGCAAAAACCTGCACATCACCGGCAACCCGATCCACTCTCACCTGCCCAGCCAGGGCCCCATTGAACTTCAAATCCCAACGGGCCTTGATATCAATTTCAGGGGGCTGGGTTTTCTTGTGCTTGGCAATCGTGACTCCGCCCCCTTTGGCTTTCTCCGGGTTCTCCTGCACCCCTACCTTGCGCAACAAACGTGCGATGCGAGGCTCGGACAAAACCAGATCCAGCAATTCACCCCGGCTGGTCCACTGTCCTGGCTGATACGTGGATTCCTGATGGCGCAGATTGATCCAGGGCTCACCATCGACGGTAGTGCTCAAAGTAGCCGCGCCCACGCGTAACGACCAGGGTTCCAGTGGCGATGGGGCAGCACGCGCCGCGGCAACATCACCCTCGACAGCTGCCGCTTTGTCGGATGTTGTGGCACCGCTTCCATCTGCCGTATTGACTGCCGCACTATTACCTGCACGCTGCTCCACCTCAGCGGGCGTGGCATCTTCATTCACCAAGGCCGGAGCCGCCGTGGACTCTGGTTCTGGTTGGACGGCGGACGTCGTATCTGTCTTGGCAAGGGATTCTTGCTGCGCAGGCTCTGGTGCGCGCAGTGCATCGGTAAAGCGCAGTGGCATGGCCGACTGCAAACGCACAGCCAAACCTGCGTGGTCGGCCTGCAAGCGGCTTAGTTTGCCATCCCAGTAAGCTGCCTTGCCCTGATCGGCGAAATGCCAGCCGCCTTCCAAAGCCAGATCAGCTTGCGCGCTACCCTGGCCCAATTGCCCACTTTCTTTTCCGCCCAAATCATATTGGCCTTTTAGCTGCAAGGTGTGACGCGACACGTCACCTCGCAGTTGGCCTTGTGCTGATGCCTTGCCCAACTCCAGGCCGGGCCACAACTGCTCTGCTTTAGGCATATTGACTTGCAAGTCCAGCGCCGCCGTGCCGCTTATGCCCAGATCGCCCTTCAAGAGCACCTGGTTGTCGCCGACTTTCAAATCAGTCAGGACATCGCTCAAGCTCAACTGACGCCACCAGTCAGGCGCGCCCGGTTGTGCCGGTGCGGAGGCTTTTGCCTTGATCTGCCCTATCGCCGACTGCTTGTTCCAGCGGCTGCCTTGCAGCAGTTGAACATCAACGTCCGCAGAGAGTATTTGCTCTTTATCGGCCAGCACCACATCAAACTTGCCCTGGCTATTGATCAGGGCATCGGGCAACACATCGCCTAGTAATGCATGCAAGTCCAGCTTGTCGCTGCTGAACTGACCTTTGAAATGATCCTGGACATGCACACCTTCCTGAGTGGCATCCCAGGCAAAGTCTGCATCCAGCGAGGACTCGTCCGGCAGCTTCACGGCCAGTTTGGCCTGGCGCACTGGCACGGTATCCAGCGGGCTCAAATCTGCACTGGCATCCAGGCTATAGCCCTGGCCATGCCCCTTGAGCAGCAAGGTGGCTTGTTCCAGAGAGCCATTCAAGGTGATTTGAGCGTTGACCACACAATCAGGCAAAGGCTCGGGTTCAGGAACAGCAACCGGCTCCTGAATACGTTCCTCATCAACAAGACCTGCACTGCCCCCAGGTTCGGAGCTGCTGACTCCGGCGACACTATGGGCATCTACAGGCTGGTCGACTGGCTGGCTAGCAGGAGTTTCATGACTCGATGCGCTGGCCTCAGATTGACCTTGCTGTGTTGTCGCAATCTTTGCAGGTTCGGTACTTTGCTCTGCTGCCTTTTCCGACGTTTTTTTCGATGATTTTTCTGCTGCTTTATCTGCAGTCTGCTTGTCCGCTTGCGCAGCAGCGGGAGCTGCAGCAGCCTTGGCACTGGTCTTGACCGTTTCAGCAGCGGCTGTTTGTTTGGACTGATCCACTACTACCTTCGCGGCAGGTTTGCCGGACTTCGATTGCTCTGCATAAGCCGGCAAATACTGCTTCGCACAAATGGGCGAATCCGCCGTCAAGCCACGGGCGATGATTTGTATATCGGCTCGCGCCGGATAAGGCGCTTCCAGACCGGCCAGCTCCACTTCGCCCTGAAAACCAGCGCGAATGGACTCATTGGCCACCATCAAATCGTAAAGGCGCAGTTGTGCGCTGTCGGAATCCACAGCCAGGGCCGAGGACAAATCCGCAATGGCTACCGGCAAGGGAGTGCCATCTTGCGTGAGCAAGAACTGGCCCAAGGCCAGCTTGTCCACGGCAATGCTGATGGGCAGCTCAGGCATCTTGAAGGGTTCGTCAGATTTGGGCTCGTCCGAGGAGGTCAGGGCCACATCCACTTTATGGGCGCTTAACTCCACCACATGCAAACGGCGCTCCCACAACTCCTTCCAGTTGGCCTGCAAGCGCAAACGCTCGATATCGACGTGGGTATCCGGCAAGCTCAGGACCAAGTGATCGATACTCAGACCGTCCCAGATTGTTCCGCGCACGCCTTGTGCACTACCCTGCGCATACGGCAAAGCCGTGCGCAGCGCCCAACTGGTCCCGGCCTGACTGGCCAGCACCCAATACACAAAGCCGCACACAAGCAGCAGGGCAATCACCACAAAGGGAATGCCCCACAAAGCAAAATATCGGAACCAGCGCCGAACCCAGGCCATTAAAATGCGATTCCCAAAGAGAAGCTCAGACGTACACGCTTGTCTCGCTGACCGTACGCCAGATCAAGGTTGAAAGGCCCGGCCGGTGTGCGCACAACCGCGCCCAAACCGTAACCCCAGGCCAAATCCATATCACCAAAACTGGATGCAGCATCACCCACATCCACAAAGGCGCGCATGCCATACATACTGGTAAAAAAGTGGGTGTATTCCACACTGGCCACTGCCATGGCAGGTGCGCCTACAACGGCATCATTGGCACGCAAGCCAATGCTTTGATATTTGTAACCACGGATGCTGCGCGCGCCCCCGGTCCGATAGCCGAAGTCTGGCGGTGTCCGGTCTGTCATGCGCCAAACCTTGCCGACTTCACCGCGCAAGGACAGGACATCCCGATCCCCGATAGGCCACCACTGTTGCAATCGCAGATTGCTGCGGTAAAAGGTTTCGCCCTTGTCCAAGGTGATACCCGCGCCCACGCCAAAATCGATCAGATTACCTTCACGCGGATCGTACTTCTTGTCCACGTCCCGACGCAGCCATTGCCAGGTTGCAATCGCGGAAGGTGTTTCACGGGTGGGCAAACCAGAAATCTTGGTCTTGTCCCAGGCACCCAGCACACCCCATTCGGTTTCGTACTCCACCCGGCTATTGCCAGCAGCCTGCCGTTCCTGGCGCAGCTTCCAACCCAAGGCGGCACGTTCGGTGTCCAGGCCTTCAATGTCGGAGCGATCGTACAAAACCCCAAAACTGTTCTTGTAGCCACTAAGTGTGGGTGGCAAGTGAATGTCATAAAAAGCACGTTGGCGCTTTTTATCCACGCCGATACCGGCCTCGGACCAGATCGGCAGTCCAAACACAATGTTTTTACGGTAAAGGGCTTCAGCTCGAACACCGTGATCGCTATCAAAGCCCAAAGAGCCGGTGAACTGGCGGGCCGGTGCCTCTGTGACGCGCACCCGCACAGGCAACTCCACATCTCCGTCAGGAAGCTCTTTCTTTTTGCCGTCCCCTTCGTCCAGCGTGACAAAGGCGCCCCGGAAAAACGTAGTGGCCGCCAAGGATTGCTGCCACTCGTCCAGCTTGTCCTGATCGTAAGGATCACCAGGGGTATAGCGCACGTAGCGATCCACCAGTGACTGGGGAACACGCTTCAGGCCGGTGGTTTCCAGAGGCCCCATGCGAACCCGCGGCCCACTATCCACTTTCAGGGACAGGTCGGCCACCCCCTCATCAGCCAGTACCGTCGCCCGCGTGTCTATATAACGAGCGTAATAAAAGTCCTGACGCTGTACGCTTTCCAGCAAATCCGCCTTGGCCGAGGCCCAGACCGAGTTCAGGAAAGGATCCTCTTTCTTCAAGGGGAAGCTGGCCTTGATGCCTTCCAGGCGCACCTGGTATTCCGGCTCCTGAATCTTGCCCTTGAAGTCCAGATCGATATCGCGCACCCGCGTGATTTCGCCCGGACGGATGATGATGTCCCAGTACTCGCCATTGGAGTCTTCACCCACCTCCAGCGTGACGACTGAATCAAAATAGCCCTGCGTTTGCAAGGCTGAAACGGTCGCATCGTGGGCACGGCGACGCAGACGCGTCACCTCCCCCAAGTCCTGATCTTCAGCCAGACGCGTGATTGCGCTGACCGCGCGCTGAATCTCTTTCAGCGCCTGGGGAGGCACGCCCCCCGGATCAATAATGACATCGGGAACAGAAGACTGAGCCCAAACTGCAGGGCTCAGGACTATCGAGAACAACAGGCAAAAGCCGGATTTGCGCATACGTACTCAAAGAGGACGAGGAACAACCTTGGGGCGCTGCCCCGACGTGTCTGGAGGAAGTTGCGACAAGTTAGCCGAAACGCGATTGGCAATCTCGTGATAGAGGCGGGCCTCGGGGCTGTCCGCGCTGGCAATCACGGTTGGGGTACCGGAATCGGTCTGAGCTCGAATGCTCATTGCCAACGGCAAGGCACCCAGCCAAGGCACGTTGAACTGGCTGGCCATATCGCGACCACCATGCTGACCGAAGACCGGGTCAGCATGACCACAGTTCGAGCAGATATGGACCGACATGTTTTCCACAATACCCAGAACAGGCACATTCACCTTCTGGAACATGTTCAAGCCACGCTTGGCGTCGATCAGGGCCAGATCCTGAGGCGTGGTCACAATAACGGCACCGGTCAATGGCACCTTTTGCGACAAGGTCAACGCGATATCACCCGTGCCCGGAGGCATGTCGATGATCAGATAGTCCAGATTGTCCCAACGCGTTTGTGTAAGCAGTTGTGTCAGTGCCTGGGTGGCCATCGGGCCACGCCAGATCGCAGGAGCGTCTTCGTCCAGCAGGAAACCAATCGAGTTGGCTTGCAGACCGTGACCAATCAAGGGCTCCATCATCTTGCCGTCCGCACTGCGCGGGCGCTCGTGCAGACCCAGCATGGTGGGCACGCTGGGGCCATAAATATCCGCGTCCAGCAAACCGACACGCGCGCCTTGCATATGCAGGGCCAAGGCCAGGTTCACCGAGGTTGTACTCTTGCCTACACCGCCCTTGCCCGAGGACACCGCAATAATGTTGCGGATATTGGGCATGGGGCGCAAGCCTTCCTGCACGGCATGTATCCCGATGCGAGGGCTCAAATGCAGCTTGGACAGGGTGGCACCCACGCCCGCCAAGGCTTGCTCGATACGTTCGCGCAGCTGCCCCTGAATGTCATAAGCCGTGTAGGGCAGATGCAAAGTCAGCTCAACCTGGTTCTGGTCAATGCTCAGTTCGCATCGACCCGCATCGACCGATAACTTCTTTAACGTGTTGGGATCGGTCACATTCGCCAGGGCTTGCAACACGCGCTCGGAACTCACTGTCATTTATCCAAAACCTTGATATAAAGAAACATCACCATACCTTTAAACCAGAAAATTAGCGGTTCAAGAGGAATTTTTTTACACTTATGATGTCATACTAACCCTATGAACACATTTAACCAGATTATCCGCACAGCCCTCTTTGTCTTGCTGACAATTTTCGGTGCAATCATGGCGTTTATCTTCATGGTTTCTACCGCTATTGCGATCGGCATTTTATACATTGTGGCGCGTATTAGTGGCCGTCCTTTCGGCGTCAAAGCCTATTGGGACCAGCGCCGCCGCCCTGCCGCTGCCAGCAAACAGTCGACTGCACCACGTTCGCGTGATGTTACCGACATCGAGATGCGCGAGATTCCTTAACAGTTCTTGACTGTGCGCCACGTCTTTGGCGAGCAGCAACGCTGATTAGGCATTGCCCCCGAACACCCTGAGTCGTCAAAGGCTCAGGGTGTGTGCATTTGTATCATTCGCAATGACCGATCAGCACTTTGCCCGTGGACATTCCTCTGTCTGGCGCAGCACAAGTGCGCAATAGACCGTAGAATCCATGTTCCCTTTCTCTTTTATTTTGTTAAGTCATGTCACGAACGATATTTGTTACGACCGCCCTGCCGTATGCCAACGGCTCGTTTCACATCGGCCACATCATGGAATATATCCAGGCCGACATCTGGGTTCGGTCCATGCGAATGTCGGGACATACTGTGCATTTTGTGTGTGCGGACGACGCCCACGGCGCGCCCATCATGCTCAAGGCAGAAAGCGCTGGCATTACCCCCGCCCAACTGGTGGACAAGATTGCGGCCGAACGCCCCACCTACCTGAACGGTTTTAACGTCAAGTTCGACCACTGGCACCGTACGGACTCGCCAGACAACGTCGAGCTGGCCCAGGATATCTACCGCACGCTGAAAAGCGCCGGCTTTATTGACACCCGCATCATCGAACAGTTCTACGATCCGGTCAAAGGCATGTTCCTGCCCGATCGTTACATCAAGGGCGAGTGCCCCAAGTGTCACGCCAAGGACCAGTACGGCGACAGCTGCGAAGTCTGTAGCGCGGTTTACGCTCCTACCGAACTGATCGAGCCCTACTCCACCCTGACCAATGCGCGTCCGGTGTTAAAGACTTCGGAACACTTCTTCTTCCGTCTGTCCGACCCGCGCTGCGTGGCCTTCTTGCAAGAGTGGACCACGGGCAAGAACGCCCAGGGCAAGCCACGTCTGCAATCGGAAGTGCTGGGCAAGACCCGCGAATGGCTGGGTACAGGCGAAGGCGCTGAAGCCTCCCTGAACGATTGGGACATCTCCCGCGACGAGCCTTACTACGGCATCCCGATTCCTGATGCTCCCGGCAAGTACTTCTACGTCTGGCTGGACGCGCCTGTGGGCTACCTGGCTTCCTTGAAAGCCTATTGCGCCAAAGCCGGTCTGGACTTTGATGCCTTGCTGGATCCGGAAGGCAGCACCGAGCAGGTCCACTTCATCGGCAAGGACATCGTGTACTTCCACGCCCTGTTCTGGCCTGCCATGCTGAAGTTCTCCGGCCGTAAAGTGCCTGACGCATTGAACGTGCACGGTTTCATCACCGTTAGCGGCGAAAAAATGTCCAAGAGCCGTGGCACCGGCATTTCGCCCCTGCGCTACCTGGAACTGGGCATGGATGCCGAGTGGATGCGCTATTACATGGCCGCCAAGCTGAACTCGCACGTTGAGGACATGGATTTCAACCCTGACGACTTTATCGCCCGCGTCAACAGCGACCTGATTGGTAAATACGTCAACATCGCCAGCCGTGCGGCCAACTTCATCAGCAAGCACTTTGATGGCAAGCTGGCTTACCAGGGCGACACCTCCGAGCTGCAAAACCAGCTCAAGGAAGTTGCCGAGAAAGTCCGCGCCGATCTGGAAAGCCGTGAGTACGGCCGTGCCGTGCGCCAGATCATGGCTCAGGCCGACATCATCAACCAGGCTTTCGACACGGCCCAGCCCTGGGTCATGGCCAAAGGCATTGCGACTGCCGAGCAAGCCCAGAAAGACGCGCTGCAAGACATTTGCTCGCGCACGCTGGCTGGCTTCAAGGGCCTGTCCGTCATGCTGACCGCCATTTTGCCTACCCTGACTGATCGCGTTGCCCGCGAGCTCTTCGGTCTGGATCGCAGCTTTGTCTGGGATGATGTGGCTGCCCTGCCCGATCACATCGCCCCCTTCAAGCACCTGATGCAGCGTGTAGACAGCGCCATGGTGGACGAGCTGCTGGCTCCCCCGCCAGCCCCCGTCGTGCTGCCCGGTGGCCAAGCCATTGCCGACACCATCGACATCAAGGACTTCATCAAGGTTGACCTGCGCATTGCCAAGATCGTGAGCTGCGAAGCCGTGGAAGGTTCGGACAAGCTGCTGCGCCTGAGCCTGGACGCTGGCGAAGGCCGTTTACGTCAAGTGTTCTCCGGCATCAAGTCGGCTTACCAACCCGACGACCTGATCGGCAAGCTGACGGTTCTGGTAGCTAACCTAGCTCCTCGCAAGATGCGCTTTGGCGTGTCCGAAGGCATGGTGCTGGCCGCCAGCCACGCTGATGATGCCGTGGATCAAGGCATCTATATTCTGGAACCGTTCCCCGGTGCCCAGCCCGGTATGCGCATCAATTAAGACGCATTCCTGATACGCAAAAAAGCCTCGCTCACCAAGCGAGGCTTTTTTGTATCCATATACCAAAGAATAGGCTCAAAACAGCCTGCCAAGCCCCTTTCAGCGCCCCGCTGTCCAGGAAAGCCGATACACTCTATATCTTGAAACCGCTGTATTGATGCACAGTCTGCTGCTCTGAACGCAAGGACCTTTTGGCATGGAAAATATCCCCCCTTCAGATCTGGATCGGCACCGTGGGGCCCAACGCTCCACCTGGGTCAGTGTCACGGTCAATATCGGTTTGAGCATGCTGCAAATTGTGGTGGGGCTGTTTGCCCACTCCCAGGCGCTGATTGCTGACGCCATCCACTCCCTGTCCGACCTGCTATCGGACTTTGTGGTGCTGATTGCCAACCGCCATAGCCGCCGAGGGCCGGACGCCGATCATCCCTATGGCCATTTGCGCTACGAAACGGCGGCCACCTTGGCCATTGGCGGCCTTTTACTGGCTGTAGGTGCAGGCATGTTGTGGAACGCTGTCTCTGCCCTGCGTGATCCCAGCAGTATTGAAGCCGTACACCCTATTGCTCTGGCCATTGCCTTCATCGCGCTCTGTAGCAAGGAACTCCTGTTTCGCTACATGCTGCGCGTAGCAAAACGTCTGCGCTCGACCATGCTGGTAGCCAATGCCTGGCATGCGCGCTCGGACGCAGCTTCCTCCTTGGTTGTCAGTGTCGGGGTGATGGCCAACCTGGCAGGCTTGCCGCTGGGTGATCCCCTGGCCGCCAGTGTGGTGGGCTTGATGATCCTGCGCATGGGTTGGAAGTTCTCCATCGGCGCCTTTCACGACCTGACCGACAAGGCCGTCGACCAGGAGACCGAAGAGCGTATTGCCAAGCTTTTACGCGAAACGCCTGGCGTGGAAGGCATACACCAACTGCGCACCCGCAAGCTGGGCGACATGATCTGGGTAGAGGTGGACCTGGAAATGGATGGCACCCTGAGCATCGCCCAAGGGCACGAGATTGCTGTAGCGGCCCGGGAGCGTGTCATGGCTCAAGAGCCGGTGCTGGATGTGATGACGCACTTTGATCCAGTCACACCCAAGCGCTAGAACCCGGCCTACCTTTCCCGCTCGCGCAAGTCGAACGCCACGTCATCAAGCGCGGCGTTCACTCTCCGGAGCCAGCATCTCGACCAGCACACGAGACAAGGCCGTCACCATGTCATTAGCATGAGGCCGATGCAAGATCGCCAGTTCGAAAGCATCAATACGGGGCAGGCCTTGCGCTTGCCCCAGTTCAATATGATCAGCCCGCACCGCACGCCGTGGCAGCAAGCTGATCCCCATCCCATCTGCCACCGCCCCCTGAATACCGCTCAAACTGGAGCTGGTAAAACTGATACGCCAACGTCGCCCCAAGGACTCCACTGCGCTGATGATTTCCTCTCGATAAACGCCACGGCGCGGGAAGGTCACCAACGGGATAGGGTCCAGGTGAAAAACTGGATCAGTCGCACTATCCACCCAGGCGGTCTGCTCGGGTAAGCAGGCAACCGCTTCACGGGCATTGTGACGCTGTTTGACCAGCACAAGATCCAGCTCGCCCTGATCGTAAGCAGCCAGCAAATCGCTGCTCAAGCCGCTACTGACCTCCAGCCGAACCTGCGGAAAACGGCGATTGAAACCCGCCAAGGCCCGCATGGTCTGGCCGTTGGTAAAGTCCTCTGGCACACCCAGGCGTACCGAGATGGTGACCAGGGACCCGGACAAGGCTTCTGACAATTGATGATTCAGAGCCAGCATCTGACGGGCATAACCTAACAGGGTCTGGCCCGCCTCGGTTGTACTGACTCCCCGGCTGGCCCGGTCCAGCAAACGCAGCCCGGCCAGTTCTTCCAGGCGTCGTACTTTCTGGCTGATCGTGGACTGCGTGGAATGCAAACGTGTGGCGGCCGCCGTGAAGCTGCCGCAATCGACCACCGTCAACAAGGCCAGCAGCAGGTCCAGGTCGTACAAGGGCCGGTTCAGGCTGGGACTGCTTGATAGTTGATGGTCCATTCGTTCAAAACCCTTCTGAAACCCGTCTATGGCACAAGTAAATTGTCGGCTACCGCTTGATATTGGCTTCGCAACAAGGATGAACAGTGAAGCTGTAGCCTACGGCGTGCGGACAACAGTCTCCACAACCCCGTTCATTCAAAAATCAAATACTAGAGATTTATACATTTAATTTGTAAATATCACCAGCAATCGTTAAGGTGTATTGGTCCCGCGCATTACAACGACATCCCGCCCGTGCCTTTTGCCAGCCGCCGGGATTGCGCCGTGCCGTTCGACGGATTTTTCCTTACTGAATTTCAATGGGAATCAACATGTCCAAAGTCAATTACTACGCCCCTCCCGGTGGCCACCCTCCTCAGACTCAATTGCTGACGGATCGCGCCATGTTCACCGAGGCCTATGCCGTGCTGCCCAAAGGCGTGCTGCAAGACATCGTGACCAGCTTCCTGCCCGGTTGGGAAAATACCCGTCTGTGGGTATTGGCACGTCCTCTGTCCGGCTTTGCCGAGACCTTCTCCCAATACATCATGGAAGTTGGTCCTCAGGGTGGCAGTAACAATCCTGAGTCCGATCCCGAAGCCGAAGGCGTGATTTTTGTCGTCAAGGGCCAGCTGGAACTGGTTCTGGAAGGCACCAAGCACATCATGGAAGAAGGCGGCTATGCCTTCATTCCTCCTTCCACCAACTGGACCTTGCACAACCGCACGGGCGAGCTGGCCAACTTCCACTGGATCCGCAAGCGCTACCAGCGCGTGGAAGGCCTGGATGCACCAGAAGCCTTTGTGACCAACGAAAAAGATGTGAAACCTGGCGTCATGCCTGATACCGAAGGCCGTTGGAGCACCACCCGTTTCACCGACATGTCCGACCTGCGTCACGACATGCACGTAAACATCGTGAACTTTGAACCCGGTGGCGTAATCCCCTTCGCTGAAACGCACGTGATGGAACACGGCCTGTACGTTCTGGAAGGTAAAGCCGTTTACCGCCTGAACCAGGACTGGGTTGAAGTGGAAGCCGGTGACTTCATGTGGCTGCGCGCCTTCTGCCCACAGGCTTGTTACGCGGGCGGTCCTAGCCGTTTCCGCTACTTGCTGTACAAAGACGTAAACCGTCATGCAAACCTGACCATTGGCGGCAACCGCTAATAGGGCATGAAACAGAACAGCCGCTGCCCGTCAGCGGCTGTTTTGCATTACAAACACGCCAAACCAGAACGCGCCCCCCTTATGCCGCCTGTACCCGCAGGTGTCCCACGAGGCGCAAATAGGGACTCTGGTTTCAAGGCTCATTCCAACCTTGCCTCTCTACAGGAGAAAAACATGAACGATAAACACTATCTGCTGCGCTCCATCCAGATCGCCGAAGAGAATGTCGCCCGCGGCGGCCAGCCCTTTGGCGCAGTGCTGGTGCGCGATGGTCAAGTTCTGGCCGAAGGGGTTAATGAGACCTACATTGCCCATGACCCCACCGCGCACGCTGAGATCCAGGCGCTGCGTACTGCCAGCCAGAACGTGAAAAGCAGCAGCCATGCAGGCAGCACCATGTATGCCAGCGGCATCCCCTGCCCCATGTGCATGGCCGCCATGATCGCCTCGGGCGTGGAGCGCGTGGTGTATTGCGCCGACGATGAGGAAGGCGAGCCCTTTGGCTGGTCTACCGAATCCTTCTACAAAAAAATGCAGCAGGACTTTGGCAAGCAGGGCGTGAAAATGGAGCACCTGCCCTTGCCGGAAAAACGCAAAGTGTATGAAGCCTGGGAAGCCCGATTTGGAAACGGCTCCAAGCAGGACTAAAACAAAGGCCATTCAAAACCCTGCTTGATCGCAGGGTTTTGCGTATTTACATAGACAGACAAGTCAGAAAAGTTTATAAAACAGAGCAGTTATAGTAACGATTCTCATTTATTGAATCCCAAAGGAAATACATGATTGCGTCCCGCCCTGCCTCTTTAAAAATGATTGTTGCCTCCGTAATGGGTGCCTTGCTGCTCAGTGCATGCCAGACCGCGCCGCAATCGCAACAAGCGGGCCAAACATCGTCCTTTAACGCGACTGCGCCTCAGGCACAGGTCACCTTCCGTCAGGACACCATTGATGGTGCCTACGAAATTCTGGCCGCCAAGGACAGCAAGCAGTTGTTTGTTGCCGCCACGCCCTTGTTCGAAGACCGTGCTGCTGGCTTCCTGCACGTTCTGGACCAGGACACCCTGCGTGAATCGCAACTGATCCAATTACCGCGCCGTGCCTTCGCGCTGGGCCTGAACCAGAAAACTCACACTCTGTACGTGGGCAACACCCTGGACGGCTCGCTGCTGGCAATCAACAGCCTGAACGGCACCGTCAAGCAACTGATCCAACTGGGTCAGAAAGAAGACAAGGGCGGCTGGGAACACACCCGTAAAGTCGTGATTGACGAGCAGGACAACCGCATCTTCGTGACCAACCCCTCTGAAGGTGGCCGCGTATGGATTGTGGACGGTGCCGAAGGCCGCATCCTGCATAACATCGATAACGTAGGCCTGTGGCCTGCTGGCGCTGCCTACGATGCCAACACCAAGCGCCTGTTCGTGGGCCACGGTGGCAAGGACGAAATTGCTGTCATCAACCCGGCCACAGGCGCTATCGAACAGCGTTTCACCACTGGCGATGCAAAAAGCGACAAGCGTGAAGACTCCCGCCACTTCTTCGTGAACATCACGCTGAGCGCCGATGGCAAGAAACTGTTTGGTGCTGACGCCAACACCGGCAAGATCTACGTGTTCGACACCACCTCCGGAAAAGTGGAAAACACCGCTGAAGTCGGTCTGGGTCTGCTGGATATCGTGTACAACGACGCTCGTAAAGAACTGATCGCCACCAACCGTGGCGTGGATCGTGAAACGCCTGCCGGCACCGGCTCGGTCACCATTCTGGATGCCAATACCCTGGCCGTGAAACACCGCATCAGCGCCCCTGTGCACCCCAACAGCGTGACTCTGAGCGCTGACGGCCAGACCGCTTTTGTCACCATCAAGATTCCTCATGGCGACAAGAGCCCGCACTACCTGAAAGGTGCCAAAGACAGCGTTCTGCGTCTGAACCTGAATCAGCTCTAAGCCTCTGGCTTGAAACCTGACCCCAAGCCGAGACTACCCGCAAGGTAGCTCGGCTTTTTTCATGCCTGCCACTTTGGTCTGCCAGGCGGCCTGCTCAGCATCTGTGCCTGGGCTGCAGGATAGTTTTGTCTGCTGTTCAAGCCCTAAGCCAGGGCCCACCATAACTGGCTCTTGGGCGTTTCAAAGCTGTTTTAGCAATGCGGTCTGGAAACAGGCAGCAAAGCGGTTTGCTGCAACCAGCCACTTGCTCAATAGAATCAATTAGTGGCCTAGCAAGACACCTCTTGTCTCCCGGCCTCACACTCCCTTTCCCGCCTCCAGTTGTGCCACGGATTGGCATTTCTGGAGCGTTTTCTATTGAAGACAAGTCATGGTTCAGCTGAACGCGTATCACCAGCCTATTGGCCCCTCGCTCCCTCATTGGCAAGCCCGTCCGCAGCCAGCACGCTGCGTTCTGCACGGCAAATACTGCCGTCTGGAAGCGGTGAACCCGGCGCAACATGGCGACAGCCTGTACGAGGCCTACAGTAGCGCCAGCGATGGCCGCGACTGGACCTATTTGTCTGTAGAACCCTTTACCAACCGCGCGCAGTTCGATCAGCACCTGCAAACCATCAGCCAGGCCAGCAATGCCGTGCACTACGCCGTCGTGGAGCAAGCCACAGGGCGCGCACTGGGCACCTTGTCTCTAATGCGTATCGACCCGCAAAACGGTTGTATTGAAGTGGGTTTTGTCGCCTGGTCACCCGCCCTGAAACAAACCCGCATGGCCACCGAGGCCCACTACCTGTTGATGGCTTATGCGATTGATGGCCTGGGCTACCGCCGCTACGAATGGAAGTGCGACACACACAATGCTCCTTCACAAGCGGCTGCACGACGACTGGGCTTTCGTTATGAAGGCATCTTCCGTCAGGCGATCGTGTACAAGGGCCGCTCGCGCGACACAGCCTGGTTCTCCATTACCGATCAAGAATGGCCTGCCCTGAAAGCGAATTTCCAGGCCTGGCTGGCGCCCGAGAATTTTGATGAGCAAGGCCGTCAAAAACACCGTTTGGGGCAACAACTCACTGTCGCTCCGACCGGCCCGGGGGCCCGCCGCCTGAAACAAATGCTGGCCCTGCAAGCCGAACTGAACCAGCTGATTGATCCTGACTGGCGAGTCGCCAAGCAGGACTACTACCGGGCGATCTGGGTGGAATGTGCAGAACTGGCCAGTTACCTGGATTGGAAGTGGTGGCAGCATAGTGAACGCAATCTGCCGCAGCTCCAGCTGGAGCTGATCGACATCCTGCATTTTGGCCTGTGCGATGTCCTGCGTGCCAAGGATGATCTGCGCGAGCAAGAGGCCGCCACCGCACTGAATCAGCTCCAGCACGCACCAGCCATCGCCAGCGACTCGGCGGCCATCATGTCGGCTCTGGAACGCTTTACCTCGCGTGTCCTGGAGACGCGCCAGTTTGATTTCAGCGGCTTTGCCCAACTGGCCAGCCTTTGCGGCTTGACCCTGGATACGCTCTACCACTCCTACGCTGGCAAGAACGCCTTGAACCGCTTGCGCCAACTGCGTGGCTATCAGCATGGTCACTATCACAAGCAATGGGGCGGTCAGCAGGACAACGAGCATCTGGCGCTGCTGCAATCGCGTCTACCCACCGAGCAAGACAACTATCCCGAATTGATCCTGCATGCCCTGCAAGACAGCTACGACACGTTTTTTTCGGGAGGCACACCAGCCCGCAACGGTGCCGCCGTACCGCCTCCCCTTTCTTCACGTTGACAAAGGACTGTCCATGTACCTCGATTGCGATTGTTCCATTAGTGTCTTTCTGGACTCGCCTAAACCGGACTCCAATCCCGTGGAAAGCAATGACACGCGCCATCCACCCGATCCCCGGCCACAGCCGCATAAGGTGCAACATCCCTGGTCCCGCTCGCGACGCCGCGAGCGATCCCGCTGGCGTCAGGGCTGATCTGCCCAGTGCCTGCCTCCTTGCCCGGCCCCAGCCGGGCTCGTCCCCTTAGTAAGGCCCCAAGCAAATGGAATAGGAGCTATGAGCCAGCGCGCATAGCTCCTCTTGATGTAAATCAAGACAATGAATCCCATCGTCGGCACAAGGATCGACGAGGCATACCAAAGGAGACAAGCACATGGATACCCCACTCAGAGACAAATCCTATTTTGATGAACGCGCCACCAAAGAGATGGCCACTCATCTGCAACAAGTACAGCGCGACACCCGCGAAACCATGGCATTTGCCTGCCGCATCCTGGCCATGACCGAGCAGGAAGCCGGTCTGGCGGGCCAGATCAGCGTCCGTTCCGAGCGTCCCGGTGCGTACTGGACCCTGCGCTTTGGCCTGGGTTTTGACGAGGCCACCCCCGAAGACTTCATTGAAGTGGACCGCGACTTGAACACCCTTAGCGGCGAAGGCATGGCCAACCCGGCCACCCGCTTTCACCTATGGGTCTACGAGGCTCGGCCTGACGTCAATTCCATCATCCACACGCACTCGCCCTGGGCCACGGTGCTGGCCACCGCCCGCCAACCCTTGGTGATTTCGCAAATGGACATGACGCCCCTGCACAATGACTGTGCATTTCTGGGCGAATGGCCTGGCGTGCCCATCGCCGATCAGGAAGGCGTCATCATTTCCAAGGCGCTGGGTGACAAGCGCGCCATTATTCTGGCCCACCACGGTTATCTGACCGCAGGCAAGAGCTGCCAGGAAGCCACCTACCTGTCGGTATATCTGGAGCGCGCCGCACGCCTGCAAGTACGCGCACAAGCGGCCTTTGGCCCGCTTACTCCTGTGGACGATACGCTGGCGGCCGAAGCACACGACTATCTGCTCAAGCCCTCCATCGTGAACGCTACCTTTGACTACTGGTCCCGTCAGACCCAAGGCATTGCGCCCTTAACTAAAACTCGCTGACGCCCGTACCCAATCCCCAGCTTCCACCAGGAGGTCGCTATGACGATGCCTAACCATGGACAGGCGCGTTCGTCGCGCCAGTACGTTACCGCTGGCTTGGCCAGCATGATGGGAACCACCATAGAGTGGTATGACTTTTTTCTGTACGGCACCGCTGCCGCACTGATTTTCAACAAGATCTTTTTCCCCGCCTTTGACCCGATCACCGGCACGCTGGCGGCCTTTGCCACCTACTCTGTGGGCTTTTTTGCCCGTCCTTTGGGAGGATTTGTTTTCGGCCATTTTGGAGACAAGCTGGGCCGAAAATCCATGCTGCTGATCACGCTCTTTCTAATGGGGATTCCCACCATCCTGATCGGCCTGATTCCCTCGTATGAAAGCATTGGCTACTGGGCCGCTGTGCTGCTGGTTCTGATGCGTTTTCTGCAAGGCATTGCCGTGGGCGGCGAATGGGGCGGGGCCGTGCTGATGGCGGTTGAACATGCCCCGGAAGGCAAGAAAGGCTTTTTCGGCAGCTTGCCGCAAACAGGGGTTGCCCCCGGCCTGATCCTGTCTTCCCTGGCCATGGGAGCCGTCGCCAGCCTGCCCGAAGAAGACATGCTGTCCTGGGGCTGGCGTCTGCCTTTTCTGGCCAGTGTTGTCTTGCTGCTGGTGGGCTGGTGGATACGCGCCAAAGTGGCCGAGTCCCCCGACTTCGAGCAGATGAGTAAAAAGGGCAAACAGGTTCCGATCCCCGCCCTGGAAGTCCTGCGTCATTACCCGCGTGAAGTTCTACTGGTCGTGGGAGGCCGTCTGGCCGAAGTGACCTGGTTCTACACGGTGGTGACCTTTGCCCTGGCCTACGCGACCACGACCTTGGGGGTGGAGCGCAGCGTCATGCTGGATGCCACCGTCTGGGGTGCCTTTGCGGCCCTGTTCACCATGCCGCTATTTGGCGTCCTGGGCGACAGAATCGGCTTCAAATGGGTTTTCATGGCAGGCACCATCTGCATGCTGGCGTTCTCCTCCACCTTCTTTTCCATGCTGGGCAGCCTGGACTCCAAGACCATCACCCTGGCGTTGGTGATTGCAATTGGGCTGGTCTATACCGCGCTGTATGGCCCACAAGGTGGCCTGTTTTCCACGCAATTCCCACCTGAAGTGCGTTACAGCGGCATCTCCATTGCCGTGCAGGTATCCGGTGCCATCGGTGGCGGTCTGGCTCCCCTGGTAGCGACCTCCTTGCTGGCCTATGGCGACGGTCAACCCGACTACATCGTCTGGTACCTGAGCGGGCTGGGTCTGATTGCCTTTGCCAGTACCTGGTTCATGCACGGCCCTACGCATTTCTCCCTTCCCGCCCTATCCAACCGAAAGGTCCGCACATGAACACGCCCGGTATTCACTACTACTTCTGGATGAATTCGGACTGGGCCTACCTGGGGGCCGACCGGCTGGAGGCGATCGCCCATAAACATGGCATCCCTATCCATTACAAACCCGTGGACTTGCCTCAGGTCTATGCCCGGACGGGCGGTGTTCTGTTGGGACAGCGCTCGCCCGAACGGCAGGCTTATCGCATTGCAGAGCTGCAGCGCTGGTGTCGCAAACTGGGCATACACGTGAACCCCACACCGCGCTTCATGTGCCCAGACGCCACCCTGGCTTCCACCCTGGTGATCGCAATCGATCAGGCTGGCTTGCCGGTGCTGGATCTGTACAAAGCCATTTTGCGAGCCCAATGGTGCGAGGAGCAAAACATTGCCGACCCAGCCCAACTGGCCGGGATCTTGCAGGATTGCCAGCTGGACGCGGAGTACTGGCTGGAGCAGGCACCGCTGATGCAAAAGCAGTATCAAGCCCATACTGAAGAGGCCATTACAGCCGGTGTCTTCGGTTCACCCACCTATGTGTACCAGGGCGAACTTTTCTGGGGTCAGGACAGGCTGGATATGCTGGACGAGGCCATCACTTTGGATCTTGCGCCTGCTTGACACCGGCTCCCCAGACCCACTCAAGCTGCTTTTAAAACAAGGGCGGGACAAGGCTGATCAAGCTTGTCCCGCCCTTCCTGTTCTCTGCTTGGTTTGCGGTCTTCAAACCTTCCCCACGTCCTCTGAAGGATTCAAACACGCCATATCAAAACCGATCTAAAAACCATATCAATGATCAAAAACAGACCTCAAGAATTGGTCAAAATCCAACAGAGAAGCGGCAAATAAACGCCTTGTTACTGACTGTGCTTCCTGCTTCGCTGAATCATCACAAAAACAGCTTCACAATCCGCAACGGACAAGCTCATCCGGATGCACACTCATGCGGGCAAAACCAAGGCTGGCCAGCCTGAACTTAGTCCTTCTTTCAGGTGTAAAGCCGTAGAATCACGCCTTCTCCTGCCAAAAAAATTCACCGATACGCCAGCGTAGCATTCCTGAGATTGGACATTTGGGTCCGGCTTGGGGCCCGGGTTTCGGGCTTTCGGCATGCCGCCTGCCAAAAATGAAATGCAATGAGCAATTTTGAAAATTTACTTTTTCCATTGATACAGAATGTTATGTCTGCCGTACGAATCATATCGATAGATTTTATCTATTCATTGAGTCTGTATTCTGAAGAAATTGGCTACTTGAGCAATGCCAGTAAAGGTAGCCGTCTTCGTCAGAAGAAGGGCGCGGGACTTTATATTGAACAAATACGCCACTATAAAGTATCAGCCAGATCAAAAAATCAGGATTCTGCTGATCTCCAATAACACTCGACAGCACGAACAACTTCTTCAATCCCTGCTGGCTGGTGCTTTTCGGGTTTCTGTTGCCGCTGACGGAGTGCAAGGATATACCAAGGCCCAGTTAACGCTACCGGAACTTATCCTGCTGGATAAGCAATTGACGGGGATTGATGCTTTGTCCTTGACTCATATGCTGCAAGGATTAAAAGCCACCGCCCAAATCCCCATTATTATTCTGGATTCGCGCATGGACGGCAGCAGTGAGGAATGCGTCGCTTTTTTAAAGGCAGGAGCGGTTGATTACATTGGCAATCCGTATGCGGTAGACGAGGTCAAAGAACGGATCAACGTTCCCTTGCGCTGTCCCAAACAAATGACACCTGCAGTGATCTCGGGCAAGACTCCAAGCCAGCGACCCAGCACCACTGCCGAAACCAGCATGCTGATCCACGCGATTCAAAAAACCATCGATGCCAATCTGGGCTCGCCTCCCAGCCAGAAAGAACTGTGCGATATGTTCAAGATTTCACGTCGAAAAATCATGAATATATTTCAACGCAATTTTGGCTTGAGTGTGAGCAGTTATATCCGATTGCAACGCATGTATCGGGCAGAATATCTGCTGAAAACCACAGCACTAAAAATTGACGTCATTGCGACTGATTTAGGATTCTCCAGCCCGGCCAATTTCTCTACCGCATTCAAAGCCTATGCGGGTGTCGCCCCTGGAAAATTCAGGCAGGCTATTGAAAAGAACAAACCCTATACAGAAAACGCGGCTTGTGTCCGCTCCATGGGACCGCCTGTTTTTTCATCAGGTTGGTGTCCGCCATAAATAGCGATCCAAAATGGATGCAGACATTGGATAGCTGCAAGCAACCCCTGAAAATGAAAACTGCTTGAACGCCATGTCAGGAAGATAAGTAGAAGAGCCCGCCCCTTCCCCGCAGCATCTCGCCTGAATACAGAAAAAGATGGCTCCCCGCCACAAAAAATCCAGTTTCAGGCAGGCCACACTTGCCGCTTGAGGCCCAGGTGATAAAATCGTGGCTACTTGAATAGTTCAATTCAAAACAGATCCAGGACGACCTGGATCTGCTTTTTCAGCACAGGGACGGCCCTACCTCTTTGGCGGAGCATCCACGATGGCCCACCCTGCATCACCCTCAACTCAACTCATTACTCCCATCACCTGGCTACGCTTGCTCGGTTCCTGGTCCATTGTTGTCCTGTTCATGATTTTTGGCGGGCAGTGGCTGGGAGATTCCTTGAACGGCACCACGGCGGCCGTCGTCTTTCTGGTGCTGTTCGTGACCATTCTGGCGGCCTCATTTGGGGTGGTCCGTGAAGCCGACCACCTGGCCCATCAGTTGGGCGAGCCTTACGGCACCCTGATCCTGACCCTGTCCATTGTGCTGATCGAAGTCATCCTGATCGCCTCGGTCCTGCTGGGGCCAGGTGACTTTCCCACCATAGGTCGGGACTCAATCTACGCCGTGATGATGATCATCCTGAACCTGATCACCGGCCTGTGTCTGATTGCCGGCGCAGCGCGCAATGGCGACCAGGAGTTCAACCGCCAAGGCACCAACACCTATTTGTCCATGATCGTCTTGCTGACCAGTGTGGGCCTGATTCTGCCCAACTACACCAGCACTGCAGGCGAGTTCAGCACGACCCAGGCCATCGGCATTGCGGTCCTGACAGGTCTCGTTTATGCCATCTTCCTGTATCTGCAAATGGGCAGCCACCGTCATGACTACGTACAGCCCAACCAGACGGTGCAAAGCACTGAAGACGTGGCACCGACACCGCGCGATCCTCAGGCGACCCGCGCCATGCTGATACGCAGCCTGGTGCTGATCGCCCTGATCTTGCCTATCGTCTTGCTGGCACACGATCTGGCCATTGTGACGGACTACGGTATCGCCGCTTCGGGCGCCCCCGTTGCTGTCGGCGGTGTGCTGATCGCGATTATCGTGTTCACCCCGGAGTCCATTACCGCCATCAAGGCGGCCATGAACAATGAAATGCAGCGCGCCATCAATCTGTGTCTGGGTGCCTTTGTCTCTACCGTGGGGCTGACGGTGCCGGTGGTGCTGATGATTGGCCTGATCACCGGCAAACAAGTGATCATGGGCATCAGCAATACGGAAATCGTGCTGTTTCTGATCACGGCACTGCTCAGCATCTTGAGCTTTAGCGGCAAGCGAACCTCCCCCATTCAAGGCTATATGCACCTGATGGTGTTCGCGGTGTTCGGGCTGCTGCTGTTCTATCCCTGATGGCTTTCCCTTGCCGCCTATTGCCCCACACTACAAGGCGGAATGGTGCAGCAAGGTTTCCAGCCAATCCGCAAACACCTGAAAGCGGCGCGACAAGTGCTGGCGATGCAAATACAGCAAGGACATGGGCATAGGGGCGGCACGGTGATCCGGCAGCACCTCCACCAATTCACCTGCCTGCAAGTGCGCCTGTACATCGTAGGCAGGAATCTGGATCAATCCCAGGCCGGATAAACAACAGGCGATATACGCTTCGGCATTATTCACCGTTACGCGGCCTGGCAGATCCAGCACCTGACGCTTGTCCTGCTCCATCCATTCCCAAGGAGCCACACGTTCGCTGGTGGGCGAGGCATAACGTACCACCTGATGGTTTTCCAGGTCCGCAGGCGTCTGGGGCATGCCATACCGGGCAAGATAGGCGGGGCTGGCCACATTGATCAAGGGCAGGCTGCCCATCTTTCTGGCGATCAGGCCCGAATCACTTAAGGGCCCCACTCGCAGCACACAATCCACCTGCTCTTCGATCAAATTCACCTCGCGGTCCGTCACGCCCAGATGCACATGGACATGCGGATAGCGCTCCAGAAACTCTGGCAACGCAGGCGCCACAATCAGGCGACCCACCCGCCCCGGCACATCCACCTTGATCGTGCCCGTTGGGCCCACACTGGCCTGGCGAAACAGGTTCTCGGTTTCCTGCACATCGGCAATCACGCGCAGGCAACGCTCGTAGAAGGCCGCCCCATCTTGCGTGACCGTTACTTTGCGCGTGGTGCGATTCAGCAAGCGCGCCCCCACTCGGCCCTCCAGCTCCTGAATGGCCGTCGACACGGAAGAGCGCGGCATACCTAAGGTATCCGCTGCGCGGGTGAAATTGGCGCACTCCACGACCCGCGTAAAGATGCGAAACAGGTCAATGCGGTCCATGGCCTTCTCCAGATAAGCGGCCGCAAAACACGGGCTAGACCGGCAGCCCCGGTCTGCTCAAGCAGCGACGCTGATTGTTCGTTTTTTCAGACAAATGATGTCAGAACTGGATGATTTAAACAATTTCATCGACTTATATCATGGAAAAACGAAACGGCTTGCAGCCCGCAGCCCACACTAGCAAGGAGTCATCATGGCAAAGCACAGCATCAAAGGTAAAACCGTTCTGATTGCAGGCGGAGCAAAGAATCTGGGTGGCCTGATCGCCCGCGACCTGGCAGAACAAGGGGCGCGCGCCATTGCCATTCACTACAACAGCGACAGCTCCAAAGCGGATGCCGAAGCCACTGTCAAAGCCATCCAGGCCGCTGGCGCACAAGCCGTCGCCTTCCAGGCCGACTTGCGTTCGGCCAGTGCCATGGAAAAACTGTTTAGCGATACCGTCGCCGCCATTGGCCGCCCCGATATCGCCATCAACACGGTCGGCAAGGTACTGAAAAAATCACTGACCGAAGTCAGCGAAGCCGAGTACGAGGAGATGAGCGACATCAACTCCAAAATCGCTTTTTTCTTCCTGAAAGAAGCCGGCAAACATGTGCAGGACAATGGCAAAGTCTGCACCCTGGTCACGTCCCTACTGGGGGCTTTCACCCCGTTTTACGCCGCTTATGCTGGCACCAAAGCGCCGGTAGAACACTACACCCGCGCTGCCGCCAAAGAGTATGGCGCACGCGGTATTTCCGTCACGGCAGTTGGCCCTGGCCCTATGGATACACCCTTCTTCTATCCTGCCGAAGGTGAAGATGCCGTGGCCTATCACAAGACTGCCGCCGCCCTGTCCCCCTACTCCAAGACCGGGTTGACAGACATTGAAGATGTCGTGCCTTTTATTCGTCATCTGGTCAGCGATGGCTGGTGGATTACCGGCCAGACCATTCTGATCAACGGTGGTTACACCACCAAGTAAGAAAACGAGCCAGTGTTTGAGCCAGCAAGATCATTGCTTCAGGCTTGAACACTGGCTTTTTTTCAACACCCACTTGTTGATGTCCAGGAGGCATCAACAAGCCACAGTGTCATCCAAGGTGCAATCCCCGTTCAGACTCAGGAGTCCCGATACGGGTTCTCGAAAATCTCTTCTACGGTCTGCCCGAACACGGCACTGATCTTGAAGGCCAGATCCAGGGATGGCGCATGTTTGCCCGTTTCCAGCGCATTCACTGCCTGCCGGGACACGCCCAAGCGCTCTGCCAACTCTGCCTGCGTCCAATTCGCCTCGGCCCGCAATACACGCAATCGGTTTTTCATTTAATCGCTAGTCCGGACAAAGGGTGAAACCAGGGCGAACACAGCCCAAAAGAAGGGGTAAATCAGCCAGGCAGGAATATGAGGCGCAGCGGCGTAGGTTTCCCCAAAGCCCCAGGCTGTCCACAAGGTCAGGGTTGCACCGGCGGCCAGCACAAAGCACTTGGCCACAATCACCCGCACAAACTCATCGCTTTGCGCCATCAAGCGCAAGGTGGCCCACACTTGTCCGGCAACCGGCAGGGCGACAGCAATGGCAATCAGCCAGCCAACCGGTCGACCAAGCAGGCTGTCGAACAGTCCCACAATGGTCAAGGCATTGACCAGGATATACACGCCCATAAAGAGCAAAGTGCGAATCAGATAGCGGCGGCCTGCTGATGGCGCAGGAAAGGAATTGCTGTTGGTGAGCATGTTTGAGCACCCAAATGTAAAGTAAACCTGACTTTACAGAAGTCAAAACAACCCGTCAATAAGTAAAGCAAACCTTACATTCATGAAGATCGAGCGAGTCAGCCAGCCAGCATTGGTCCGCCACAACAACCAGCCTGGATATAAAGCCGCTTGAACAAGCAAAGTTCAAGACCTGACCGCGTATCCTAGCGTTGAAGGAGCTTGCCCAAACCGCGCCTGAAACAAACGGCTGAAATGGGAGAGGTCCTTAAAGCCACAGGCCATGGCCACCTCGGTCACCCGTTTGTGTTTCCCCTCCTCCAACAAACGGTAGCTCCGGATCAAACGCTGCTCCCACAGCCATTGCATAGGTGTGGTCGCTTCAAGCGCAAAGAGCCGATATAGCGTGCGAGTCGCCATGGACGAAGCACGCGCAATTTGCTCCACATCCAGTGCATCCTCATGCAGATGCGCCCGTATATAAGCCTTGATCTGTTCCAGACGCCGCTCCTGACGATTGGCCAGAGAAAGCGCAGAAGTTTCAGACTCGAAGACCGCAGAAAAGATGTCCAGCACCGAAGCCGTCACACGCTGATCCATGCCGTCCTCAGCAGATCTCCCCATACCAAGCAGTTGCTTGACCAAAGCCCCTGCCATCGGCCCCAGACGCGAGTTGGCTGCAATACGGTGCGCAGCCAGATTGCCCACCGAGGGCAAGCGCGTTGCCAATAAGGGGCGGGGAATCATGACCATGGCCGCGTGAGCCAAAGAGCCCAACTCCAGATCAAAAGGCCGTGATTGATCCTGAAGTACCAGATCCCCTGCTCCCAGGCTGACGTAGCGTCCGTCCTGACTCAGTTGAATATGGCCATCCAGCATGAGCCACAGCATGAAACAGTCGCGCTGGTCTTTACGGATATCGGCCTGCCGTCTGTTCACCCGTATAGCCTCCCCCTGAGGGGTGGCAGACCAGATGCTGCTCAAACCCAAACCACCAAAACTATTGAGGGTGACCCGCGCCTGAAACTGGGGCCGGGCAATCTGGCTGCATTCGGTCTGTGAAAACTGCCTACAAGTGACCTCGTGCCAGTGCTCAAAGCTGTCTCCGGGCTTGACCGCTATGATCGCTGTCATAGGTTCAGTCTCCATAATCGGCGCTCTCTGCACCGATGGATTAATCGTTTTTCAACAAGATTACGTCCATTCCCCAAGCACAGACAAGCCCGGAAAACACCCAACCCCAGCACGCTGCCGATGCGCTGCGCAAGATGGCAGGCACAGTCAAAAAAACCGTAACGATGGCACGGACAGCCAAGCCAGATCCGCCCCATCCTCCTACTCTAAAAACGTCTATGACACCGGCAGCGGCAATACCAACTACACAGCCGCCCGACCTTGAGCAAACCAAAGGAGAATGAGATGGCTATTCAGATTGATCAAATCAATCCTGGCAGCACGGCGGTCATTGTGATCGACATGCAAAACGACTTCATCGCCCCCGGCGCCCCGCTGGAAACGCCCATGGGCATGGAGTTGATGCCCCGCCTGCAAAAACTGCTGGGCCATGCCCGCCAAACCGGCATGGAAGTGATCTTCACCGCCCACGCCCACCGCCGCAACGGCTGCGATATGGGGCTGTTCGGGGAGATTTACCCTCCGATTCAAAACCAGGTGGGACTGGTCGATGAGACCGCTGGCGTTGATATTTACCCCGAAGTGGCTCCACAAGGGGACGAGGTCGTCATCAAGAAGCATCGGTACAGCGCGTTCTTTGGCACAGACCTGGACATCATCCTGCGTACCCGCAAGATCGATACGGTTGTGATCACCGGCGTGACCACTGAGAACTGCTGCCACGCCACGGCCCGCGATGCCATGTTCCATGGCTACAAAGTGGCTTTCATCTGCGATGCGACCGGCACCTACAACTACCCGGATATGGGCTTTGGGACGATTCCCGCTGAAGAAGTGCACCGCGTCACCCTGGGAGTGCTGGCGGTATCCACCGCTCATGTCATGACGACAGATGAGCTGATTCAGAAATCCAGACAATAATCACGAGCGGGGCCAGAACCCGCACGCATTGAGCCCCCAGCTCATCAGGCAACACAACAGGTCTTGTGAATCGTCACACTTTTGAGGATCGCTTCTCAAGACCTGCGGTTATTTTTCTTGTGCCACAACAAGTTGCGCCAGCCGCTGTATGGACAGCGGCGCACAGCCTTCCGCATCATTGCTGATCGTCACATAAGCCGCCTGCCCCGCCCCCGTAATTCCACGAATCGTGCGCGCCAGCACCGTGCGGGTATGCAAGTCCTCGCTGACGATGGCATCGAAGGGGGTATGCTTTTTTTGAGCATCGGCATAGCCGTAAGCACCAAACTCCCGGTTCAAGTTCCAGCGACACACCAAGGGTCCCGGCCACAAGGCGCGCAATACAGGCAGTTGCTCCTCAATCGGCGGCATCTTGCCGTGCAGGCCCAAGCAAAACGTCGCGCCATTGGCCTTGAGCGTATCGACAAGACTTTGGGTCAGCAGCTCCGGATCTCGGACTTCTACAGCAAGCACCACTTGTGAACCCTGCGGTAAAGCCTCTCGCGCCGCCGCCAGCATCTGCCCCAACTTGTCAAACAACTCTGCCAGACGATTCAACCAGCCCCAGGACAACGGACTTAACTGGAAGACCAAGACACCCAACTTGGCACGCAAGCCCTCGACCGCAGGCTGCACAAACTGCTCTACAGCCAGACGACTATCCAGAAAGTCCGGATTTGACTTGCGCACCTTGCCTTGCTCATCACGGACCTGAGCATCCGTGATCATGGAGGGACATTTCACGACAAAGCGGAAATCCTCATCCACCTGTGCGGCGTAGGCAGAATACTGCGTGACCGTCAAAGGACGCCAGAAAGTGCGATCGACACAGACTGTACGCATCAAAGGATGCTGGTGATAGGCCTCCAGACCGTGCTTGGACAAGATGTTCGACTCGTACTCGCCATCCCAGATCAAGCCTTCCCAACCGGGGTAGGACCAGGTAGAGACACCGAAGCGCAAGGTCTCAGGAAGCTGAGCGGCCAGATCGCTTAGCTCCAGCGCGGAGGCGGCAAGGCTGACTTTGGTGATTTTGCGTCGAGAGGGAGCAGCGGGCTTTGAGGCGGGTGGCTGAGGAATGGCATCGCCGAAAAGATCTTCTTGCATGCTGGGTATAGTGCCATGGGAATGAAGTTAAGCAAATGCTGGCTCAAAATCCAACAGATCCGTACTTTGCATGCCTAACCCTTTGGCGACGCTGCGCCAACGACTGACAGCCTGAACAAGCTCCGCCCAGATTGCTTCTGCTGCCCCCACCGTTAACCTGAAGTATGGTGCCCCATCCATCAAAATAGCCCGGCTATCAATAGGCCCGGAATCCTCTGTCAGCCACGTTTTACTTTCCCGCCTGTCACCAGGCATTGGATTCAAGTCAAACGCCGGAGCCAGGCGCCATCCATGATTACGTGCGTCATATAGAAAGCCCGTATTACGCAAGTGATCATCGGTATTACAGATCAAGAAATTGAAGGCCAATCTGCGCCACAACTGATGAATATCAGCAATCGGATTGGCCCCGTCCTGTAACAAAACATCCACCAATTCGGTATAAGCATGAATGGCATCACGGCCATCAGACTGCAACATGCTGGCTGCGGATAGATAGGGAATACGTGCGCCTTCGTCATTTCGATCAAAGCGCCGAATAATGGCTACCGCTGTGCCATTAATCAGCTCGATACGAGTCTCTGCGACCGTGATGCCCGCATTGGCAGCCAACTTCATGGCGAGCACCTCACCCCGAATCACATCACGCTGGTCAGCCTGACTGGGAAACTTGCCCAGGGCCAGACGGCCATCCGTATCGCGAACGGTAGATTTTGGGCGGGCACCACCCAAGGATGTTCCTTGCCCAAGCAGGTACTGCAGATCCTGCTTACTTTCCGTCCCGTCCTCCAAGGCACGCGCCGCCTGTAAAACACGATCCAACTCCAGCAAAGGCGGGACGTGTCGGGCTGCATCTCCCGAACGCAAATAAACTTTTTTCTGTGGATCAAAAAGACGCAGAGCACCTACCCGTGCTTCATCATCAACCCACATCAAAAAATCTACCGGCTCCAGAGCGAGCAGATCACGATTTTCTTGCCGCAACTTGGCGTGTGCACGCCGAATGACTCGCTGTCCCCAGGAGTCAGGAGCCGTATCCTCCAAAGCCAGAAAAAACGTATTTTGGGGATATTGAACCCCCGAGGCTGATTGCAAATCAGGAGAGAGCATAAAAAAGCGCTCGTCCTGGAGCCAGGCCTCGTTATAGCTAAAGGCACTGCGTCTGCCATTACCCAGATACAAGCGCCCCACAATATGCGCACTGGAACCCAGGTGCACCTCCAGGTCTGAGCGCTTGGCAGATCGTGTCATCATCAGAAACCTTCCAACTTGTCAGGATCCACAGAGTCCGAATCATCTTGCGACTTGGCCCCCGCGGTTTGATCCGCTTTGATACGCCGTGGGCGCCTGACGCGCTGGGGTAACTGCTCACGCAGCAAGTCCATCCCCAAGGCATCATTTTCCATGGCCATGACTTTAGTCATATCATTCAAGCGTCCCAACACATGCAAAGCGCTTAAAAAGGTATGCAAGGCAGTACCGGCATTACCATCCTCCATGCGCCGGACTGTGCTCAACGACGTACCAATACGCTGGGCCAAATCCTCTTGGCTTAATCGTCGCGCACGGCGAGCCGCAGAGATATCCCGCCCCAGCCGCAGCAAGGCACGGTCTACAGGACGGGAGATGACATTACGAGGAGCCTTTTTATTCTCTGAATCAGTCATATTTCTATCCATTCATATATGAATAAATATAAATCATAAAAACTCAAATATGAACATATACCAGATTTAGCCCAGAACCCATAAAGCTCTCATATTTGAACCTTTAATTATCAGATATATTCAAATATGAACAATCAACACACAGTACATGCTTTCAGTAAAACTCTCCATACCCAAGTGGGTACAGCCGGAAACACCGAAAAGCGGGATCTCAGAATAAGAAGTCTTTCCAGCTCACTCCTGGGAGACAAAGTGAGTAACTGCGCATCAAGCTGATTCGGACTCCAAGCCGTAGCAAGAGCCATGGTTCAACATTCCGATTTCGTCGACACGTCAATAAAACGTGTACCCATTTTCGATACTTAACGGCATGTATCAAGTTTCGCTTGAAGGATCAGCGGCTACCACCGCCTAAGAAGTAGAAATGCAGTAGTGTTGCAGGCCAACACACTCGAATCCCGAGAGCTCCAAAGCCTGTCTTGGGAAATCGTTACAGAACAACGGGGGAGTTGGAAACAAAGCAGAACTGGAGCGGGTGATGGGAATCGAACCCACGACGGATGCTTGGGAAGCATCAGTTTTACCATTAAACTACACCCGCCCTGATGGAGAGGTCTGCATCTAAAGCAGACGATCCCGCGAATGGGGAAGCGAAAATTATAGCGCGATCTTTTCTTGATGCGTGGTTCCCGCCCTATCTTTTTCACGTGCATCCCCATGAATTCAGTGGCAAGACTCACTACAATAGAGCTTTCCCGCTTTTAGCTAATACGCGAGCCATTCCTGATGCCCGCGCCACAACCATGACCACCAGCAACGAAAAACCATCCCTGCTGTCGCCCAATGTCGCGAACAGCAATTCCGGCGAGACCCATATCCGTAGCTTTGTTCATCGGCGCGCGCACATTACGCCCAGCCAGGAACAGGCCCTGGCACGCCTCTTGCCCCTGTGGTCAATCAGCTACCGCGACAGCATCCTTAAACCAGAAACAGTGTTTGGCAATGACAACCCCTTGATTCTGGAAATCGGTTTTGGCATGGGTGAAACCACCCAGAAGATTGCCCAGGCTCGTCCCGACGACAACTTCCTGGGTGTGGAAGTGTTCAACGCCGGTGTTGGCGCTTTGCTCAAGCGTATTGATGACAACCAGATCAGCAATATCCGCATCATTCAACATGACGCGGTGGAAGTGGTGCGCGACATGATCGCCCCTGCCTCGCTGGCTGGCATTCATATCTACTTCCCGGATCCCTGGCCCAAGAAGCGCCATCACAAGCGTCGTCTGGTGCAATCGCCCTTTATTCAGCTGCTGACCAGCCGTCTGAAACCCGGTGGCTATATTCACTGCGCCACCGACTGGGAAAATTACGCCGAACAAATGCTGGAAGTGCTGTCCGCCGAGCCCATGCTCAGCAACACGCACGACGGCTATGCTCCCCGCCCTGACTTCCGTCCACTGACCAAGTTCGAGAACCGTGGGCTGCGCCTGGGCCATGGCGTGTGGGATCTGATCTTCACCCGCAATGACACCCCTACCCCTGAACTGAACTGGCCCAAGAAAGAACAATGAGCGCTACCCTGTTCCCGCCTATAGAGCCTTACGCCCAAGGCACCTTGCACACCGATGATGGGCACCATATCTACTGGGAATGCTGCGGCAACCCGGCAGGTAAACCCGCCATTTTCCTGCACGGTGGGCCGGGATCAGGATGTTCTACCGATCACCGCCGCTTGTTCGACCCACAAAAATACAATGTGCTGCTGTTTGATCAGCGCGGTTGCGGGCGCTCCTACCCTCATGCCAGCCTGGAGAACAACACCACCTGGCATCTGGTGCAGGACATGGAGCGGCTGCGCAAGGAAAAGCTCAAGGCCGACAAGATGCTGGTCTTTGGCGGCTCCTGGGGCTCGACCCTGGCGCTGGCCTATGCCCAGACTCACCCCGAGCACGTCAGTGAGTTGATTGTGCGCGGTATCTTCATGGCCCGCCCTGAAGAATTGCACTGGTTTTATCAGGAAGGCGCCTCTCGCCTGTTTCCGGACATCTGGGAACAGTATCTGGCCCCGATTCCCAAGGAAGAGCACGGGGATCTGATTAGCGCCTATCACAAGCGTCTGACGGGCGACGACCCTGCGGTGCAGCTACGCGCCGCACACGCCTGGTCGCAATGGGAAAGCAATACGATCACGCTCTTGCCCAGCCAGAATCACCTGGACGCCAAGTCCAGTGATAAAGCAGCCTTGGCCTTTGCACGTATTGAAAACCACTACTTCATGAACCAGGGCTTTTTGGAGCCGGATCAACTGCTGAAAAACGCCCATCGCTTGCATGGCATTCCAGGGGTGATCGTGCAGGGACGCTATGATGTGTGCACACCGGCGCATACAGCCTGGCAACTGCATCGCGTCTGGCCACAAGCAGAATTTCACATGGTTGCAGACGCAGGCCACGCCTACGACGAACCCGGCATTTTGGCCAAGCTGCTGGCCGCTACCCAGAAATTTGCCATCTGAATCACTTGTCCGGCGCGGCCCGGACCATATCCAGAGACAAGAATGAACATTACCCTGAATGGCCAGAGCAAGACTCTGAAAAACTCCGACACGGTTGGCACGCTGATTATCGAGCTGGGCTACGAGAACAAACGCATTGCCGTGGAACTGAACGGCGATATCGTGCCCAAAAGCCAGCACGCCAGCACTGCTATCAAGGAAGGCGACACGATAGAAATCGTGGTTGCCGTCGGAGGCGGCTGATACTCGCCCTGTAAAATGCACAATTGCTGACATTCAGCTACGGCTTCAGAGCTGAAAATGAGGTCATAATGGGCCGTCTCGCCTGCCATCAAGCAGGCGGCCATGGAACCCTAACTTCAGGAGCAAAGCGATGGGCGTATTCAGTTTTCTTAAAGATGTCGGCGAAAAACTCTTTGGTGCCAACGAAGCCAAAGCAGCAACTGCAGACGAACTCCAGAAAGAACTGGCCAAACACCAACTTTCCGCCGACGGTCTGAATCTGGCGGTTGATGGCGACAAAGTTACGGTTAGCGGCCAGGCTGCCTCCACCGAACAGGCCGAAAAAATTGTGCTGGCTCTGGGCAACACCCTGGGTGTCTCGCAGGTCGACAACCAGCTCAGCGTTGCTCAGCCTTCCGCTGAAGCCACCATGTACACCGTACAGAAAGGCGACACCCTGTGGAAAATTGCCGAAACCCACTACGGCAAGGCAAACGGTGCGAAATACACCGTTATTTTTGAAGCCAACAAGCCTATGCTCAGCCATCCTGACAAGATTTACCCCGGTCAGGTACTGCGTATTCCGGCGCTGTAAAACCCGATTCAGCGTGCCGTTATCCATGGCTGCCAAGCCATGGATTCATGGACAAGCCAAAACAAAATGCCCGATGCAATGCATCGGGCATTTTGTTTTGTGACAGGCACTGACGGGAACAAATCAAACTATTCCCGCAGCGTGCGACGATGTCTTAACGAAAGCCCTTGAAGCCTTTACCAGCCAGACCTTTCAAGGCCCCCATCCCACCCAGACCGCGCATCATCTTGGCCATGCCGCCTTTTTTCATCTGCTTCATCATGCCTTGCATTTGCTCGAACTGATTCAGCAGGCGATTGACCTCTTGTACCGACACACCGGAGCCGGCTGCGATACGACGCTTGCGCGAGGCTTTGAGCAATTCGGGCTTGGCACGCTCGGTAGGCGTCATGGAGTTCAAGATACCTTCGGTACGACGCAGTTGCTGCTCAGCTTGGCCGCCTTGCAGCTGGGATGCAGCCTGGGAGAACTGCGCAGGCAGTTTTTCCAGCAAGGAACCCATATCACCCAGCTTTTTAACTTGCTGCAGCTGGTCGCGAAAGTCGTTCAAGTCGAACTTGTCGCCCGCCTTGATCTTGTCGGTAATCTTTTGCGCATCGGCAATATCGATATTGCGCTGGGCCTGCTCGACCAAGGAAACAATGTCGCCCATGCCCAGCACGCGCTGAGCCATACGCTCGGGATGGAACGGCTCCAGGCCATCCAGTTTTTCCGACACACCGACAAATTTGAGCGGTTTGCCAGTGACATGGCGCACCGACAAGGCGGCACCACCACGTGCATCACCGTCCAGCTTGGTCAGCACCACACCGGTCAGCGGCAAGGCGTCTGCAAAGGCTTTGGCAACGTTAACCGCGTCCTGCCCCTGCATGGCATCCACCACGAACAGGGTTTCGATGGGGTTCAGCAGGTCGTACAGAGCGCGAATCTCGCGCATCATTTCTTCATCAATACCCAGGCGACCGGCCGTATCGACGATCAGCACATCAAAGTGGTGACGTTTGGCGTGGTCCAGGGCATTGCGGGCAATGTCTGCGGGCTTCTGGCTGGGATCGGAGGGCAGGAACTCAACGCCCACTTGGGCGGCAACAGTTTTCAGCTGTTCGATAGCGGCGGGACGGTAGACGTCAGCACTGACCACCAGCACTTTCTTCTTGCCTGTTTTACGGCCATGCTGAACGTGACCACCTTCGCTCAGCCATTTGGCCAGCTTACCAGTGGTAGTCGTTTTACCTGCACCTTGCAGACCGGCCATCAGGATGATCGCGGGTGGCTGTGCCGCCAGGGACAGTTCACTGGCGTTGTCGCCCAGGTCTGCCCCCATCAGATTGGTCAGCTCCTGGTGGACAACCCCAACCAGCGCCTGGCCAGGATTCAAGCTGTCGGCAACTTCAACGCCAAGCGCTTTTTCTTTGACCCGTGCCACAAAATCGCGCACGACGGGCAAGGCCACGTCCGCTTCCAGCAAAGCCAGACGGACTTCCCTCAACATCTCCTGAGTATTGGATTCGGTCAGACGAGCCTGCCCGCGCATGGTTTTCACCACACGCGACATACGCTGGGTCAGATTTTCAAACATAGGACTGGGTTCGCTTAAACTAGGTTATCGTGTGGTCTACGAATAAGAATAAAATGGCCACTTGAGGTACGCCCCGTACCGTTTTTCAGGAAATCCGGGACTTATGTCTGCAAGTATTGTATTTCACTTGCTCGCCGCACTGGCGTACATCGTGCTGTCGATCTCGCTATGGCGTCCTTTGACTCGCGGCAGCACCCGAACCGTACTGAACGCCCCCAGCCGGGTGGCTTTGCTCTGCGCCATCATTGTGCACGGAGCGGGCCTGTTGCTGACGATTGTGCTGCCCCAGGGGCTGCATCTGAGCTGGGCGTTGGCCCTGTCGGCGGCAATCTGGCTGGGCATGGTGGTGTTCTGGTTCCAAAGCCTGTATCTGCGTCTGGACAGCCTGCTGCTCATTCTACTGCCTGCAGCCACAATCGTCAGCCTGCTGGCCATGGCCTTTCCCAATGGCCATATCGTCAACCACGTCGGCAATGAATGGCTGCGCATCCACTTGATGATTGCACTGGTCGCCTATGGGCTAAGCACCGTGGCCGCCCTGCATGCGGTCTTGATGACGGCGCTGGACCGCCAGTTGCACCGCCCTATTTTGCATCAGGAACAACGCGGTTTGTTCAGCCGGGTTCTGGATACCATGCCGCCCCTGCTGGTGCAAGAAGAGCTGCTGTTCCGCCTGATCCGTGTCTCTTTCGTGATTCTGACCTTCACGATCCTGAGCGGTGCCGCCGTCTCCATGGCGATAGACGGTAAATTTTTGCCTGCTGACCACAAAACTGTCTTTACCTTGCTATCCTGGGTTACATTTGGTGGCTTATTATGGGGTCGAAAACAGTATGGATGGCGTGGTCGCGTTGCCTTGCGCTGGACCTTGGCCGGTTTTGCCTTCCTGCTGCTAGCCTATACAGGCAGCCACTTTGTACTGGACGTCATCTTGCAACGAGGGAAAATTGGGTAAAGTCTTATTTTGGGTTGTAGCCATCCTGGCGGCCATGATCATTGCCCGCATCGTGTCACAAAACAAGGCCCGCAAGCGCAACCCACCCAACCCGACCATGCGCCCGCCCCGCAAACAAGGCAGCGCGGAAGAGATGGTTCGTTGCGCGCACTGCGGCATTTTTCTGCCTCGCTCCGAAGCCCTGATGAGCAATCATCACACCTGGTGCAGCCTGGAACACGCCAAGCGCGGCCCGCGCAGCTAAGGCCATGGCCCGCATGCACCACGCCTACGACCTGGACCGCCAGGGCTGGCTGAAACCCCATGCCAATGTCCTGCGCGCCCTGTCTCCCAATCAGGATGAGCGCCCCGAGGGCGACACCCCGACCTTGCTGGTGCTGCACAATATCAGCCTGCCCCCGCAAGAGTTTGGTGGGCCTTATATTCGGGATTTTTTCCAGAACAAGCTGGATATCAGTGCTCATCCCTGGTTCGAGAACATCCGGGACCTGAAAGTGTCAGCGCACTTTCTGATCCAGCGCACAGGCCACATCATTCAGTTTGTTCCCACCACCCGCCGTGCCTGGCATGCCGGTGTGTCATGCTTTGAAGACCGCGAACGCTGCAATGATTTTTCTATTGGTATCGAGCTGGAAGGCAGCGATTTCGAGCCTTTTACAGAAGCCCAGTACCGGGAGCTGTCCCGCCTGAGCCGCGCTCTGCGTATGCGCCACAACTTGACCGCGGTACGTGGTCACGAGCATATCGCCCCTGGACGCAAGACAGACCCGGGGCCATTCTTTGATTGGGAAAGGGTGAAGCGGGAACATGGCTGGCCCAAAGAAACCTTGCCGGAACAAGAGCTGGAACCCAAGCCACAAGCAGCGCCGGATCAAGATCGATAAAGTAGCTCAGGGCCGATATCGGCCAAGGTACTGCAACCCGTCAGTGCCATCGCCACTTCCAGTTCGGCCCGCAAAATATGCAGGACATGCGCCACACCGGCCGCTCCTGCGGCGGCTAGACCATATATATAGGGACGGCCAATCATCACGGCTGTTGCACCAAGCGCCAATGCCTTGAGCACATCGGTTCCGCGTCGAATGCCACCATCCATCAAGACCGGCACCCTGCCCTGCACGACCTGACAAACCTGTGCCAATACGTCCACAGAGGCGGGAGCACCATCCAAAGTTCGCCCCCCATGATTCGACACAACAATTCCGGCAACCCCCGTATCCAGGGCTCGCTGAGCATCTCGGGGCCGCATCACACCCTTCACCCACACAGGCAAAGGACTATTCTGCACCAACCAGGCCAGATCATCCCAGGTCGGTGCCGTCTCTAACAAACCACTACCAAACAAAGGGCTGGTGCCTGCTGCACCCAAAACCGCCTGTTGCTTGGGAGCTCCTCGCAGATTCACGGCGTCCACGCCCTCCGGCAGGGCAAAGCCCGCACGCTGCTCCTGATTACGCACACCATTGACCGCGGCATCTACCGTCAACATCAGCGCGGCATAATCTGCCGCTTCAAGCTGAGCCAGCAAATCCAGAGTAAATACCCGATCCGTTTGCCAATACCACTGCGCCCACAAAGGAGCATGGGCCTGTGCAGCGATCTCTTCAAAGGAATGACTGGCCTGCATGCTGATTACGCTAGTCGCCCCCATCGCACCCGCGCCCAGTACACTGGCCAATTCACCTTCAGGGTGAGCCAAGCGCTGATAAGCCACAGGTGCCAGAAGAATCGGGTAATCCATGGACTGCCCTTGCAGCGTCAAGCGGGTTGAGGGCTGATCAAATCCACTTAGGGCGGCAGGCCATAGCCCCCAACGCCCGAAGCTGGCCAGATTGTCTTGCAGGGTAAGCTCATCCGCCGCCCCCGTGCTGAAGTAAGCCCAGTCCTGCGCACGCATACGCTGACGGGCATAAGGTTCGTAATCCCTCAGGCAGGCAATCTGGGCCGGGATGTTAGCGAGTGGGGGCAGTCGTTCTTGGGACATGGTCAATCAAGCTCCAGGCGATCAGACATCGCTCCATTCACGCAGCAAATTATGATAAATCCCCGTCAGGCGTGACAGCTCCTGGGCATCCGCATTCTGCCTGGCCAGTTGCTGAATGCTCTGATCCAGCTCCCACAACAATTTACGTTGATGCGCGTGGCGCACCATACTTTGCGTCCAGAAAAAGGAGGCATAGCGCGTTCCTTTGGTCACCGGCTGTACTCGATGCAGGCTGGTACCGGGATACACCACCATATGCCCTGCAGGCAGCTTGATGGACTGAGCACCATACACATCCTCGATGATCAGCTCACCACCTTCATACTCGTCGGGATCACTGAAAAACAGGGTTGTGGAAACATCAGTACGCAGTCGCTGAGCCGTGCCAGGAACGGTAAAAATCGCGTTATCGATGTGGTTGCCGTATTCCCCGCCCCCCTCGTAACGATTAAAGCGTGGGGGCAGCATACGCAGGGGCAAGGCAGCGGCAATAAAGCCGCTGTGCTGCCCCAGTACGTGCATCAGAAACTCACCCATCTGGCGAGATACGGCAGCATCCAGAGGCAGTTGCAGGTTCCGTTTGCTGTGCTGGGCCAGATGGCCCGCCGTCGTACGCCCGTCCTCCCACTGCGCCTGCTCCAGGGCCTGGCGACAGTCTCGTAACTGTTCAGCATTCAGAACGTCAGGGATAGTAATCAGCATGGGGCACCTGCCAGAACAAAAGGAACACAAGGTAAGACAAGAAACAGACAGGCCGCCCCAAAAGGCGGCCCATCTGAATTTACACTACAAGGCGCAACTTACTCGAAGCGGTAAGAGGCATTGAACATGTAAGAGCGGCCTGGGCCGACGTTGGCAAAAATGCCGACGTGGGAAGCATCATACATGCGCACATTGCTGATGTTGTTCACGTTGAACTGGAAAGATACATTCTTGTTCAGGTCGTAGCGCGCCATCGCATCGTAACGCCAGTAGGAAGGCAGCTTCAATTGATTGGCATCATCCACAAAGCGTTTACCCACAAACGTGGCACCCGCACCCAAGGTCAGCTCGGGCATGACTTTGTACGTCGTCCAGACGTTGAAGCTCTGCTTGGAGATGAACTTCATTTGGTTGCCGTCAAAGACATTATTGCCGCTGCGATATTTCTTGATCTTGGGGTCCAGATAGGTGTAACCAGCCCACAGGTTCCAGTTCGGCGTAATCGCACCTGCTGCGCCCAGCTCCAGACCACGCACACGGTTGCTGCCGCTCAAGGACACATCGCCGGTCAAAGGATCGGTAGAGCGAGCATCTTTCTTGTCGGTCTGGAAAATGGCCGCTGTCAAAGACAACTTCTCGTCCGCCACATCCCATTTGGTCCCCAACTCCCAGCTGTAGCTGCGCTCGGGCTTCAGGTCACGAATCGCTGCGCCGCCTGCCGGGCCGTCAGCACCACCGGCCTGACCCAGGTTCTCCCCTGTCGGGTTGGAAGAGGTGCCATAGCTCAGGTAGATAGAGCCATTGCGCGCTGGTTTATAGACCACCCCCAGCTGATAGTTCCACATATCATCTTTGCGGGAATCCTTGGTGTTGTCGGCCTCAAAACGATCAAAGCGCAAACCACCATTCACCATCCACTGCTCGCTCAGCGTCAACGTATCAAAGATATAAGCCGAGCGTGTTTTGATATCGCCTGTCTTGGTCTTGGGTCCGTACTGCAACGAGTAGTTGTACTGACGATTGGGATTCGGATCATAGAACGAATCAGTATCGCGGCCTGGGCCACCCGTCATCGTCTTGTTGTGGATTTCCTCTTTGCTGATTTCCACACCCGCAACAATGTCATGCTTGATCCAGCCGGTATTAAAGCTGCCGTAGACATCCGTCTGATTCAGCAGGGATTCTGCAACGCGGTAGTTCGTCCGATCATCACGGCGGAACTGCAAGCCAGCACCTTCCGTCGCGCAAGCACCACCCGCGCCTGCGGCGCAGTTGTCAAAGGACGGACGTGTCATCAAGTAGTGATTCAGCGTCTTGCTGTAGCGGGTGACGTTCCGAACCGTGAAACGGTCGTTCAGATCGTGCTCAATGCTGGCCGAGGCCGTATCGGCAATGTATTTGCGGAAGTCTACATTACGACGACCGTAAAAGTTGTCGCGATCCGCTTCCAGTGGGGTAACGCGATCCGGATTGGCGGCATTTTTGAAGGGGAAGCCCAAATCCGGCATGTCTTTGTTCTCAAGACGCGAGTAAGACAAGGTCACACGCGTTGGCGTACCCAAACCAAAGGCGATGGAAGGAGCAATGCCCCAACGGTCAATCTTCACCCCGTCGCGGCCTGCCACTTCCCCACCCATGCGCATCAGGTTAAGACGGATCGCGCCTGTTTCCGAGAAAGCATAGTTACCGTCTGCTGTCAGACGATACTGGTCCGAGGTGCCGTAACCTGCTTCCACCTGGAAGAAATCTTTCAGCTTGGGGGACTTGGTCACCAGGTTCAGGCTGCCGCCCGTACCGCCACGGCCTGTGTACGCCGAGCTGGGGCCTTTCAGGACTTCAACGGACTCCAGGTTGAAGGTCTCGTGCGAGCCACGGGAGTAGTCGCGCACGCCATCAATAAAAATATCGGTACTGGCTTCGTAACCACGGATAAAGGGACGATCGCCCATGGGCGTTCCGCCTTCACCTGAACCCAGCGTGATGCCCGGGGTGGTACGCAATACGTCTTGCAGCGAGGTCGCTCCACGATCTCTGATCACCTCCTCCGGGATCACAGTGATAGAACGCGGTGTATTCAACAAGGACTCGGAAAACTTCACCGATTGCGCTTTATGGGCTTGAAAACCATCAATGCCATTGGCATCTTCCGAAGCCTGAACTTTAATCGACTGCAGCTCTGTCACGCCTGGATTGGCAGTTTGAGCAATAACAGGGCTTGTCAGGGCCGCAAACAGAGCAGCAGACAAGACCGTCTCGGCAAAACGACGAGGCGGCAAAGGGGAAACGAACGACATCACCAGCTCCATGTGGTAGGTATCACTTTTCAAGGCAGGGCGATCAAAGCAGGGCCAATCGCGCGTGTTAGCGGTGTTTCACTGCCAGATAAGTGCTTTTAATAGGAGACCGTAATATCAATCATTCTTATTATGAAGTCTATCCAAATCTTACGATTTCCTTAAATTCAGCTAAAAATCAGCTTGTTTTTGTCCACAGTGTGGCGTTCATACATCGTATTACGATCAATTCTCATTAAGATGGACAAAAAATAAAAAATCGCTTAGCAATTTAACTTCTACTTACCTGCTATGTTCTCGCTTCTACCTGTAATGGTCTTTCAACAGGCACAAAAAAGCCCCTATCTTACAAATCAAGATAGAGGCCTTTACACTGATAGCTTGCTGGCTCCACCCTAAGGCAAAGCCAGCAAGCCTCAGGCTTACAGATTCAACAGCAAACGGTTCACGCGTTTCACAAAGCTGGCAGGATCTTGCAATGCGGCACCTTCGGCCAGCATGGCTTGTTCCAGCAACAATTGAGCCCACTCACCAAAAGCCTCGTCGTCAGCAGCCTGAACTTTGGCGATCAAAGCATGTTCCGGGTTGATTTCCAGAATCGGCTTGACCTCGGGGGCTTCCTGGCCGGCGGCTTGCAGCATGCGCAGCAGGTGCGGGCTCAGTTCGTTGGCATCGACCACCACGCAAGCGGGAGAGTCGACCAGACGTGCGGTAATACGCACTTCCTTGACCTTCTCGCCCAGCGTAGCTTGCAAACGCTCGACCAGAGGCTTGAAGGTTTCAGCCACTTCAGCCTGATGTTTCTTTTCTTCCTCGTCTGCCAGCGAATCCAGATCCAGGCCGCCCTTGGCCACGGAAACCAGCTGCTTGCCTTCAAATTCGCGCAGGTAGGACAGCATCCACTCGTCCACACGGTCGGACATCAGCAGCACTTCGATGCCTTTCTTGCGGAATACTTCCAGATGTGGGCTGTTGGACGCAGCAGCAAAGGTGTCAGCGGTGACGTAGTAGATCTTGTCCTGACCTTCTTTCATGCGGCCAATGTAATCGTTCAGGGACACGGTCTGGGCCGAGCCTTCCTGATTGGTGGACGCAAAGCGCAGCAAGGCAGCGATACGGGCCTGATTGCCCATGTCTTCGCCGGTGCCTTCTTTCAGTACCTGGCCAAACTGGTTCCAGAACTCGGCGTATTGCTCGGGCTGGTTCTCGGCCAGATCTTCCAGCAAGGACAGGATGCGCTTGGCACTACCCTCACGGATGGCACGTACATCACGGCTTTCTTGCAGGATTTCACGCGAGACGTTCAGCGGCAGGTCGGCCGAATCGATCACACCACGCACAAAGCGCAGGTAAGCAGGCAGCAGCTGCTCGGCGTCGTCCATGATGAATACGCGTTTCACGTACAGCTTCACGCCACGGCGAGCATCGCGGTCCCACAGATCGAATGGGGCTTGCTTGGGTACGAACAGGAGCTGGGTGTATTCGCTACGACCTTCGACCCGATTGTGTGTCCAGGCCAGAGGGTTCTCGTAATCGTGAGCGATGTGCTTGTAGAACTCCTGGTACTGCTCGTCGGTGATTTCCGACTTGGAGCGTGTCCACAAGGCGCTGGCCTGGTTCACGCTTTCCCATTCGTCCTGCTTGACTTGCTGCTGCTTCTCTTCGTCCCACTCTTCCTTGCGCATTTGCACGGGCAAGGAGATGTGATCGGAGTAGCGACGCAGCACGTTGCGCAAGCGCCAGCCGTCCAGGAAATCGTCCTCGCCTTCACGCAGGTGCAGGGTGATGGTGGTGCCACGCTCAGCTTTTTCAGCGGCAGCAATGGTGAATTCACCTTCACCGGCAGATTCCCACAGCACGGCTTCCTGATCCTCACCGGCACGACGTGTCAGCACAGACACTTTGTCGGCCACGATAAAGGAGGAGTAAAAGCCCACGCCAAACTGACCAATCAGCTGGGTGTCTTTTTGCTTGTCGCCTGTCAGTTGAGAGAAGAACTCTTTGGTGCCCGAGCGCGCAATGGTGCCCAGGTTGGCAATGGCCTCATCACGCGACATGCCAATGCCGTTGTCGGAAATGGTGATCGTGCGCTGCTCTTTATCGAACTCCACACGGATACGCATTTCTGGATCGCCTTCCAGCAGGGCTGGATTGTCGATGGCCTCGAAGCGCAGTTTGTCACAGGCATCCGACGCATTGGATACCAGCTCACGCAGGAAAATCTCCTTGTTGCTGTACAAGGAGTGAATCATCAAATGCAGTAATTGTTTGACTTCAGCCTGAAAACCCAAGGTTTCGGACGTATTCGCAGTGTCAGTCTGGCTCATGGTGAAAAAGCAAAAAATGGGTTGATTGCCGCGCGCTGGTGCGCGCCCTATTGGAGACAGATAGGGACAGCTTGCGATATTTCAAGAGAGCAATCAGGCCGCCGGGCCGGAGGTCAGGGCAATGACCCCGCTGATCATCACCGCACAGCCCAGCAAACTCCAGACATTGGCTTTTTCACGCAGCACCACCATACCCAATAGGGTGCCGGCCATCATGGACATTTCACGGGCCGGGGCCACCATGGACAGAGGTGCCCCCATGCTCAGGGCCTGCAAGACCAGGATGTAAGACATGGGCGATAACAAACCCACTGCTGCCGCCAGCTTCCAATAAGGTTTGAACTTGACGAAACCTGCCCGCCCTCGCTTGGCGATAAAGGGAGCCAGCATCCCCAGACGCAGCACATTGCTGAACCAGTCCAGCAAAAACGGCGAGATCAGCAACACCTTGACCCCATACGCATCCACCACGGTGTAGGCCGCAATCAGTATCCCGGTTTGCATGCCCCAACGCACGCCCGTTAGCGCTGCAGGGCTGAAAAAACGGCGCAGACGCCCTTGCGTGGCGATCAGCAAAATTCCCATCACCACCAGCAAGATACCCAGCACGCCCAAAGGACGCACAGGTTCGCCCAACAGGATAAAAGCACCAATGGAAGACAACATGGGGCCGGTGCCACGGGCAATGGGATACACCACTGACAGGTCGGCCACCTGATAGCCTTTTTGCAAACTCAGGCTATAGCACATGTGCAGCAAGGCACTGAGCACCAAACAGGTAATGGTCTCGCTGGTCCAAGGCATATTGCCTTGGGTAAAGACAACCCACAGCGTGATGGGGAAATAGAACAGGATGGCAAAAAAGGAGTACGCAAATACAAAATGCGCCCCTGCCATGGCGGCCCGTTTAGAGAGCAGATTCCAACCCGCATGAATGAACGCAGCACATACCACCAGCAACAAAGCGGTCCAGGACATGAGGGCTTCCAGCAGCAAATAGCAAAAGAAAAACTATACGCCCCCTTCAAGGGCGAGGCCAGCCAATCGCGCCGCTTTCAACGTCCCATGACAAATAAGAGACAGTGCTGGACAATTCAAACCTCAAGGTATGATATTTGGCACGTATTTTGATATGGAGCCGATCATGAGCACCTTGCTGTATGTTGATTTTCCCTACCCCGGCCCTTGGGGTTCAGAGATGAGTGAAGCCATGCAAGAACTGGCGCAATCCATTTCCAAGGAGCCCGGCCTGATCTGGAAAATCTGGACAGAAAACAAGGATCAGTCCAAAGCCGGTGGTGTGTATCTGTTCAAGGATAAAGCCAGCGCACAAGCTTATCTGGACATGCACAGCAAGCGGCTCAACAGCTTTGGCATCAGCGGCATTGATGCTCGCTTTTTTGAGGTGAACCAGCCGCTGACAGCCATTAACTCCGGTCCCTTGTCGGCCAAGTAAAACAAAGTCATCAGACGCAAAAAAGCCCGCCTGCCCATCAGCAAGCGGGCTCTACCTTCGGTGTTTAGGCAGTCAGCTCAACAGCCTTGAAATCCACCGGAACTTCCAGCGCATTGTTGATGTAGTTGGTGAACAGGTTCAAGGCAGTCACACCGACCAGCTCCACCACCTCACCTTCAGAAAAACCGGCATCGCGCACGGCTTGCACATCCGCGGCCGAGACTTGCCCACGCTGATCCACCAGCTTGAGCACAAACTTCAAGGCAGCCGCGGTACGTGGGTCATCGGACTGACCCCGCTGGGCCTGAGCCAGTGTCTCCGGGCTGAGACCGGCATTGGCACCCAGCACATTGTGAGCAGCCAGGCAGTATTCGCAGCGATTGCGGTCGGCAATGGCAACAGCCAATTGCTCGCCCAGTTTCGCACCCAGCTGGCCACCGGCAAAGGCGCCGAAGGAGCCCCACATGCTGCGCAAGGCAGCGGGGGAATTGGACACCATACGGAACATGGCAGGCACGCTGCCGCCAAAGGCTTTTTGAATTTCCTGCAAGGCAGGCTGGCTGGCGGTGGGAGCTTGGGCAACTTCAGGCAAGGTAAGACGGGACATGATGATCTCCTGGTGAGGTGGGCCAGAATGGCCAAATAGAAGCGAGCAGAGATAGTGTCTCGCCAAGAGCAGGATCATTGGATAAGATTAGTCCCGACAACTTACCTTTTCATCCAGACGAGGATGTTTTCATGAACCTGGATCGCCTCTCCCTTCTGCTGGAACAGTTCCGTGTTCGGGCGCATTTGTTCTACAACGGCTCTTTGTGTGGTGTGACCCGCTTCTCGGCCCAACCTGGGCGTGCTTTTTTGCACATCCTGCGGCGCGGCCAGCTCAGCGTGCGCCATGACCCACGCGACCCGGTGCCGGAAGTCCTGACCATTGACCGACCCAGCCTGCTGTTCTATCCCCGCCCGCTGGAACACGCCTTCTACGACATGCCCAATGAAGGCTCGGACTTCACCTGTGCCACCCTGGATTTTGACGGGGGTGAGCATCACCCCTTGGCCCGGTCCCTGCCCGATCTGATCATCGTGCCGCTGGAAGAAGCGGCTGGTCTGGAACAGGCGCTGGGCCTGCTCTTTGCAGAAACGGAGTCCGTGCGCTGTGGCCATCGTCTGCTGGCAGACCGTCTGTTCGAAATCGTGTTGCTGCAATTGCTGCGCTGGCTGTTTGACCACCCCGATCGGTGCGAGATTCCGGTGGGCCTGTTCCGGGGCTTGTCACACCCACCCGTGGCGCGCGCCTTGCTGGCGATTCAGTCCGATCCGGGTCGGGACTGGACGGTGCAATCGCTGGCTCAGGAAGCCAAGATGTCGCGCAGCGCTTTTGCCGTGCAGTTCAAGCACTGGGTAGGAGACACACCGGCAGACTATCTGGCCCAATGGCGCTTGTCGCTGGCCTGCCAGCGACTGGCCCAAGGCCAGTCTGCCAAGCGCATTGCCCTGGATCTGGGCTATGCCAACCCTTCCGCCCTGTCCCGTCTGTTTCGCCAGCGCACGGGCCAATCCATGCGGGAATGGCTGGCCGCTCGTCAATCAACTTGAGCGATGCTGCTCCAGCACCGCCAGAAAATTCACCAGGGCCGGGTTGGTATTGTCCGACACATAAGCACTCATCAACTCGGCCGCAATATCGTCTGCATCCAGCAGGGGCAGATACTCCAAGGTATCGGTGCGCAAGCGTGCCAGGGAAGCGGGCACAATGGCCGGAGCAATACCCGCCTCGACCATGACCAGCACCGTAGGCACCATGCTCTCTTGCGCAAAGCGCGGCAAGCAGCCCGAGCGCTGCAACATGCGCTGCTGCAGCAGATGGAAATAACGTGACTGCTGACGCGAGTAGGCCACCATCTCATAGGAAAAAGCCTGGTGCAGAGTCAGCCCCTGGCTATGTTCCTGGGCACGCGGATCATCACGCCTCACCACAAACATCATCGGCTCGGACTCCACCAGTTGCGGGTTCAGATCCGGAACGGCAAAAGAAGGCCGAATCAAGGCCACATCTACCCGGCGCTCATAAAGAGCCGCAGGCATATCGCTGGAATTCATCTCGTAGATCTGTATGTCCACTTGCGGGAAGTCCTGGCGAAAACGATACACATGCCTGGACACACCGGCATAGGCACTGCTGGGCGTCAGGGCTATGCGCAACATGCCGGTTTCGCCCCTATGCACTTGCTGTACCGCTTGCAAGGTCTGCTCCAGCTCGTTGCCGATCAAGCGCAGGCGGCGCTGCAATTCCGCCCCCGCCGCCGTCAATTGCACCGTGCGTGTGGTGCGGATAAACAAGGTCGCCCCTATCTGCTCTTCCAGCCTGCGTATGGCCTGACTCAAGGGCGGCTGGGTCATGAACAAACGCTGGGCTGCCCGGCCAAAGTGCAGCTCTTCGGCCACCACCAAGAACATCTCGCTTAATTTGGAGTCCAGCATATGCCCACCAATTAGGTTAGAAAACAGATCAATAACAATTATTTTTAATATTAGACAACATAATCAGCTCTTACTACCATCCGTCCTGACACTTATCAAAAACAGGGCCATACTGCACGTCACTGCGAATATTGGCCCAACGCAGGAGATAGACATGACGGTATTCAAGCATCGCGCCCCTTTACTGAGTGGCCTGCTCACACTGACTTTGTTGGGTTCCGGTTCGGCCATGGCCGAACCGGCTTACCCTTCGCAGCCCATTACGTTTGTGGTGCCTTACGCTGCGGGTGGCAGCTCGGATACCCGCTCGCGCATGCTGGCTCAAAAAATGAGCGACAGCCTGGGCGTGACCATTGTGGTGGAAAACAAGCCCGGTGCCAGCGGCAATATCGGTACCAGCATGATTGCGCGCGCCAAGCCCAACGGCTACACCATCGGCCTGGGCAACTTTGGCCCCATGTCGGTGAACAAGGCGCTGTACGGCAGCAACCTGCCCTTCGATCCTGAACAGGATTTACAGCCCATCGCCCTGATCGAACGCGGTGCCATGGCATTGGGTGTCAACAGCAACTCGCCCTACCAGTCCTTGGCTGACCTGATCACAGACGGCCAGAAGAACCCCGAAAAACTGGACTACGCCTCCACCGGCGCAGGCGGCGCGTCGCACTTGCTGACGGAACAGTTCAAGGCCACCTCCGGCTTTGACGCCGTACACGTGCCCTACCGTGGTGGCGCACCAGCATCAAACGATCTGCTGGCCGGCAATATCTCCTTCTACCTGGAACTGGCCAGCCTGTTCCTGCCGCACATGCAAATCGACAATCCACGCCTGCGCGTGCTGGGGGTGACCTCGGAAGAACGTCTGAAAGCCATGCCTGACACCCCCACCTTCAAGGAACAAGGGGTGGATCTGGTGGCCTCGAACTGGTTTGGCGTCATTGCTCCGGCCGGCCTGCCTGCTGATGTGCTGGAAAAACTGAATACGGCCGTCAACGATGCCCTGAAAGATCCGGACTATCGTCAGATCGTGGAGTCCCAAGGTGCAGAAGTCGTTGGTGGCACACCTGAAGAATTCACCGCTTTTGTGAAAGAAGAAACCAAACGCTGGACTGCGCTGATCAAGGCTCAAAACATCTCGATTCAGTAAGCACGCCTCTCCCTTATGACTGCAAACCCTTCCTCTCTCGCTTTGCAGGACCAGTCCATCCAGGCCTGGTCCTGGCTGGCTGACCCGGCCACCTGTATCAGCACTCACCCCGACGGCCCCTTGGCGGGTCTGACGTTCGGCGTGAAGGATGTGCTGGATGTTCAAGGCATGCCTACACGTTATGGCGCACACTTTCCCGATGCCTTGCCCGCAGAACGCGATGCAGCTTGTGTCGCCTTGTTGCGCCGGGCAGGCGCCACAGCGGTGGGCAAGACAGTCACGGCAGAGTTTGCTTACGCCGCACCCGGCCCCACCCGCAACCCGCTGAATCTGGACCACACACCGGGTGGCTCTTCCAGTGGTTCGGCGGCGGCCGTAGCGGCAGGCATGGTTGATTTTGCATTGGGCACCCAAACGGGAGGCTCCATGATGCGCCCTGCGGCGTTTACCGGCATTCTGGGTTTCAAGCCCAGCTTTGGCGCGGTGCATCGCAGCGGTCTTTTCTTGTTGTGCGATAGCCTGGACACCATTGGCTACTTCAGCCGGGACCTGTCCGTGCTGCGCCGCGTGGCCACGGTCTTGCAGGGTTTGCCCGACATCCATGTCCCCACGGCACCACGCATCGGCGTGCTGGATGGCAAAGACCTGGGCCCGATTACCCCCGCTGCGCTGGCCGCTTTGGAGCAAGGTTGCCTGCACCTGGAACAACAAGGCGCCCAGCTGGAGCGTCTGCCTGCGGACCCGCAACTGAAAGAACTGCTGATCCTGCAAGGCCAGATCATGGCGTATGAAATGGCCCGCAGCCTGCTGCCCGTCTGGCAAGCCAGCCCGGATGCCTTGCGGCCCATTACCATACAAGCCATCAAGCAGGGTCTGGAGCTGCCCCCGGCTGATTATCACGCCTGGCAGGCACGCCGCCGTCAGTTGCAACAGGAATGGCAGGATCGCTATGGCCATTTTGATGCCTTGTTGACTCCCGCTGCCCCTGGTCCTGCGCCCTATGGCCTGGACAGCACTGGCTCTTCCGTCCTGAACCGTCCCTGGTCCTTGCTGGGCTGGCCCACCTTGAGCCTGCCTGCGCCTGGTCAGAACAGCCCTTTACCGCTGGGTCTGCAACTGATCGGACAAGCGCATCAGGATGCAGCCTTGCTGGATCTGGCATCACTGATCTGCCCTGTTCAAGAGGGCTGAAAAGCAATCAGAAGAGTTACTCTGCAACACGCTGAAATAGCGTAAACAGCAACCAGAATCATTAACAAATACTTTAAATAACAACTATTTAGGGGCCCTTTGAGTTTTCTCAAAAGGCTCTTGAATACTGGCTCTACAAGCTCCTGGGCAGCGCACTAACATCAATAGATGTTCCCGGTACGCTGCATCGCTACGTTTTTCAGATAGCGACTACACAGCATCCGGCTCTTTCAAACAATCCGGAAAAGGCCATGCGTCGCCCTCTTTTGCTGTTGCTCTCCGCCTTCTTTTTAATCTGGGCTGTGGAAGCCTTGTGGCTTGCCCCCTCGCCGCCCGGCGATACCCTGTGGTTGATACGCCAGGAAGGCATGCTGCTGACTGGCATTCTGGCACTAGGCACCATGACAGCCATTATGGTTCTGGCCCTGCGCCCCCGCCGCCTGGAGCCCTGGCTCGGTGGCATGGACAAAGCCTACAAGTTGCACAAATGGCTGGGCATCATCGCCATTTTGCTCAGTCTGGCCCATTGGCTTGGCAAGGAATCCAAAGGTCTGATTTCTGCCGCCATCGGCACGGGCGGCAGACTGCCTAAAACCCCGGTTCCCGAATGGGTGAGCCTGTTCAAACCCTATGCCAAAACCCTGGGCGAATGGACGTTTTACGCGCTGATTCTGATGCTGATCATCACACTGGCCCGCCGCACGATTTCCTATAAAAAATGGTACAGCCTGCACCGCCTGATGCCTGTGGCCTATCTGATCCTGACCTTTCACGGCGTGGTGCTGACACCGCCTGCATACTGGAGCGGCATAGGTGGCTGGGCGCTGGCCATCACCATGGTGATCGGCACAGCAGCAGCCATCATCCAGCTGCTACGCAACTTGAGTTCGGCCTATCCGCACACTGGCACCGTCATCTCCTGTACGTCAGAAGGTGATGTGCTGGAGGTGCAATGCCGCATGGATCAATCCTGGCCTGGACACCAGGCCGGGCAGTTCGCCTTTTTACGTTTGAAGGGTGAGTCCGAGTCCCATCCCTTTACCTTGTCCGATGCTGATCAGGACGACCAGATTGTGCGCTTTCATATCAAGCAGTTGGGGGACTGGACACGCAGTTTGCCCGAGCGTTTGCATATTGGTCAGAGCATCGAGCTGGATGGTCCTTATGGCCGCTTTACTCAACCAGGCAGCGACGACAAGGGTATCTATATCTGGGTCGGGGCCGGAGTCGGCGCCACGCCTTTTCTGTCCTGGCTAAGCCAGGAGCACAAGGAAGGCCATGCCCCCTACGCCCACTTGCAATATGCCTGTCAACACGGCTATGACCCGCTGGCTCAGGCCTTGAGCAAGGCAGCAGAGGAACACCCGGATGTGGATCTTGAAATCTATGCCGATGGCCGTCGCTGGACACCCAAAGAGGTGCTGCAGTACTACCATGCCGATAAACCCCTGCACATCTGGTTCTGTGGACCGGCGGCAATGGGCAGACAACTGCGGCGCGAACTCAAGCAGACCTTGCCTGCGAAATCCTGGACCTTGCACAAGGAACACTTCCAGTTCCGCTAAGTCTCTACTCATCTAAAAACTGGGCCTGCTCCTTCATGGGAGCAGGCCCAGTTTTATTGATGACTGTCTGAATAGAAGAAGCAAAATTCTTGAAGGCATGCCCTCCGGCCTCTCATGGCTTTTTTTCAAGGTCTCCCAGTGCCGTGTAAATACATGGACAGCACCGTTCTAACAGCTTATTTTTTCCGGCAAGGTGGCGTCGCCCCAAGCATGGACACAAAAAGAGTCACCAGATTGTCTTCCATGGTGGCCCACTGCTCCGCAGTTTCCAAGCCCATATTGTCGACCGCACCATGCATGCCCTGGTAGATCACCCAGGCGGTCAAATCCACATCGGCCACAGCCCAGGCACCGGCTTTCTGTCCTTCGCTCAAGATCGAGAGCAAAGGCTCAGTCACCGTGTTGCGCTCGCCCTGGTAATTGCTGCGCATATGGTCTGAAAACACCAAATCGTGCATGTCCAGCGTGTCTCTATACGCCTGTACCGATGCCCGGATCCAACAGGCCAGACGCTGAACCCAGTCATCCTCCGGCGCCTGCTCCAGCGCCCCTTGCACGCGGTCATGAAATTGCTGGATGAACTGCTCGCGCAGGGCGGCCAGGATCTCCTGCTTGGAGCTGAAGTAGTGATAGAACAAGCCTTTGGACATCCCTGCCCGCAACACAATTTCATCGACCGGAGTAGCGTCAAACCCCTGCTGTAGAAACAAGGTGGCAGCCGCCTCCAATAAATCTCGGCGACGAACTTCAGAGGGTTGAGTGCGGGGTGTTTTGGCAGCGGTCATGGGCGTCAAGGTAGCAGAAAAAACCCGACAAAGCGCCTCGTCGGGTGTCACCGCGCTATTTTAGCCAGCCTGCTTATTCTTTATTGACTGACAGTCAGTCAACGTCTTATAGTCGTCGATAACAATTCTCATTTACCGAGCACTATGACACGCCGACTTGCTCTAACCATCGCTATTTACCTGGGGACTTTCATGGTCACCCTGGACATCAGCATCGTGAATCTTGCCTTGCCACGCATGCAGCAATCCCTGCAGACCGATATGGCCGGACTGCAATGGATTGTGGATTCCTATGCGCTTTGCCTGTCCGCCTTCATGTTGTCCGCCGGGCTGCTGGGGGATCGCTACGGACGCAAGAAAAGCTGGCTGCTGGGCGTGCTGGCCTTTACCGTCGGTTCCATGATGTGCGCCCTGGCCGGTTCACTGAGCGCCCTGCTCTGGGGCCGCGTCGTGCAAGGCATGGCGGGGGCTTTGCTTATTCCCGGCGCCTTGTCCATCCTGACCCATGCCTTCCCCGATCCCGCTCAGCGTGCTCGCGTCATTGGCGGCTGGTCTTCCTTCAGCGCTCTGGCTTTGGTGTTGGGCCCGATACTGGGCGGGGTACTGGTCGACGTGGCCGACTGGCCGTCGATTTTCAGCCTGAACCTGCCATTGGGTTTGCTGACCCTGGGCTTGGGCATGTGGAGCATTCAGGAATCGGCCAACCCTGAACACGCGGCCTTCGACCCGATCGGCCAGTTGCTTAGCGTTATCTGGCTCGGCTCCCTGACCTATGGCCTGATTTGCGCGGGTGAACAAGGCTGGCACGCGACCGAAACGGTTCGCTCCCTGGGCGTGGCCGCAGTCACCTTCGTCGCGTTTATCTATGCCCAAACCCGCGTCGCCCGCCCCTTGCTGCCTTTGAGTCTGTTTCGGGACTACCGCTTCAGCACCGCCAATATCGCCTCCTTTGTGCTGGGCTTTGCCGCCTATAGCAATGTGTTTTTCCTGTCCCTGTTCTTCCAGAATGCCCTGGGCTGGAGTGCCACCCAAACCGGCTGGGGGCTGGCTCCTCAGTTCATCGGCATGGCCGTGCTGGCCTCCCGTTTCGGTGCCTTGAGCCAACGCTTTGGACTGAAAATGATCCTGACCGTGGGCTTTGGCCTGATGGCAGCCGGTTCCTGGCTAATGATGTTGCTGCAACCCGGCGCGTCCTACTGGATGGCGGGTTTCGCTTTGGCCGTACTGGGCATAGGCATGGGCTTGTCCGTCCCGGCGTGCAGCACCTTGGTCATGAACCTGGTGCCACGTGAGCGTTCCGGTATGGCATCAGCCACCACCAACGCCATCCGCCAAACTGGCATGACCTTGGGCGTTGCCCTGCTGGCTTCCTTGATGAGCCAGGGCGCCGTCATCTCCTTGTCCAGCCGCCTTGATCCGGTCAATCCCATGCGGGAACAGGCTCAGCAAATCATTAGCTCCGGTCAGGTGAATCTGCCTGCCTCGGCCGATTCCTTGTTCTGGATGCAAGCCATCCAGCACGCCTGGGCGGACGGCTTTCACCGCGTCATGTTCTGGGCCGGATTGCTGGCCGTCTTCAGTCTGGTTCTGCTGCTGCGTCTGCGTTTGCCTCGTGTGCAGGCGGCTCCTGCCGCTGCGGTGGAACTGCATTAAGCCCGGCGATTGCAGACTGGATTTACAATAGCGCATGGACAAATTACGACTGGATAAATGGCTCTGGGCAGCGCGCTTTTACAAGACGCGCAGCCTGGCTTCTGAAGAGATCACCAAAGGGCGGGTTTTGCTGAATCAGCAAAACACCAAGCCTGCCCGTGAAGTCTCCATTGGTGATGTGATTACCCTGCGCAAAGAAACTCCGGCCATGGAGGTTCATGTCACCGCATTAAGCGGCGTGCGTGGGCCTGCCCCGGTTGCCCGCCAGCTGTATCAGGAAACGGAAGAAAGCAGCACACGGCGCGCCCAGGCCGCCGAACAACGTCGTCTGGCTCCCGAGCCTGCACTGGATTTTGATGCTGGCCGTCCAACGAAAAAGGATCGCCGTCAGATGCAGTTGCTGCGAGGTAAATAGTCCACCCGCTGCTCCTGCTTCGCGATACAGAAAAAGCCCGGCCAAGCTACCCTGCTTGGCTGGGCTTTTTTTAGGGGTCGCTCTTTCGTCAAGTCCATCGAACGCGTTGCACAACGATCTGAACAAGGCGTAAAAACCCGCTCCTGCTTACCGCCTCCCAGCCCGCCTTACCTATTTAATCAGCAAGTCCCTGCGCGGCTTCCAAGCACCGCAGAAAACGCCTGAACTCTCGTTTCCCACCGAATCTACTGATGCTGCAAACCTTCCACCAAAGAGCTTCCAAAAAGCTCCAGAAACCCCTTTTGATATATCAGATCGCGCTTTTATATATCAATAAAATCAAGGGTTTACACCATTGATCACGCTTACAACAAAACGCTATAAACCTAAAACAATTACATGCAAACGCATTCAAAAAAGTGTGAGGAGACAGGAAAATGAAGATCACGGCAGTACGCGCTATTCCCTTGAACGTACCTTTCAAGTTCGATAGCGCGGGCATCCAAAAACCCACCAACCTGGCCATCTGTCATGTGGAAATCGAGACCGATGAAGGCATCACCGGCTATGGACTGAGCGCCATTACCGAAGAGCACCCCGTTGCCAGCACCATCAACGATATTCTGGCCAGCGATCTGATCGGGCAAGACCCCTTGAACACCGAACGCCTGTGGGACCGCATGTACTGGAACGTGTGCCCTCGTGGCCAGACCGGCTATGCCATGCACGCCATCTCTGCCCTGGACATTGCCTTGTGGGACATCAAGGGCAAAGCCCTGGGTCTGCCGGTATGGAAACTGCTGGGCGGTGCCCGAGAAAAAGTGCCTGCCTACGCGACTTTTGGCTTTGCCTTTCTGGGTGAAGAAGAGTTGGTCAAAGTGGCACGCGACTGCGTGGATCAAGGCTTCAAGGGCCTGAAGATGGTGGTAGGCCATCACGGCCTGCAACGTCGCGACGAACCGCGCCCGCTGGCCGAGCTGATCCGCCAGGACATGCGCCGCATGAGTCTGGTGCGCGAGGCCATTCCCGTCGACATCCCTTTGTACATCGACGGCAACTGCAGCCTGGACTACGTGCATGCCAAAGCCATCGCCCGCCATGCTCGTGATCTGGACGTCGGATTTTTTGAAGAACCCATCACCCAGAACGACACAGGCCGCCTGCGCGAGCTGCGTCAAAGTACAGGCATCACCATTGCCGCTGGCCAGAACGAAGGCCAGTCCTATCGTTTCCGGGATCTGCTGATGCAACAGGCTGTCGATATTCTGCAGCCCAACGTGCTGATCTCCGGCGGTTTCACTCAGTCCCGCAAGATCTTCGCCCTGGCAGAAAGCTTTAACGCGTCCGTCGCCAATGGCGGGGCCTTCCCCTCTCACAACGGTCACCTGCACTGCGGTTTGTTAAATGGCGGCGATGTGGAATGGCATCTGGCGGCCAGCGCCATGATGGCCGAAATCTACACCGGCCTGCCTCAGCCCGAACAAGGCTGGCTGCGCATGCCCGAGGCCCCCGGCCTGGGGCTGACACCACGACAGGATCAAATCGACAAGCTGCGCAGCAACCCCGGCAGCCTGGGCTCCGGCAAAGGCTGAAACCGACGACTACCGAGGAGGTAAAAAAACATGAAACCCTGGTCCCGTGTTGTACTTGCCCTCAGTTTTATCTTTGCTGCCGCGCCCCAAAGCTGGGCAGCTCCCCCCGCCTGGGCCGAGCGCCCGGTGCGGCTGATCGTCCCCTCTGCCGCAGGAGGGTCGGGCGATACCCTGGCCCGTCCCCTGGCCGAGGCGCTGGGAACTGAAATTGGTCAAACCGTTGTTGTAGAAAATAAAGGAGGCGTAGGCGGCGTGCTGGGTGCCAGCATGGTGGCCAACTCCAGCCCCGCAGACAATCAGCTCTTGTTCGGTGCCGTGCATCACATGATTGCGCCTGCCGTGTTGAAGAACTTCCCCTACGACACCCGCAAAGACCTGAAAGCCGTCACCCTGATTGCTGCCATGCCCAATGTGCTGGTGGTGAACGCCAATTCGCCCTATCACAGCGTGGACGACCTGCTGGCCGCCGCCAAGCAAGGCGCTGGCGTGAACTATGGCACCAGCGGCGTCGCCACCATGCTGCATCTGATGGCAGGCAAGCTGGAAAAGAAAGCTGGCACCACCATGACCGCCGTGCACTACAAAGGCAGCGGCCCGGCTGTCATGGCGCTGATCAGTGGCGATCAGGTGGACTTCATGTTCGAGACCATGCCGTCGGCCGTGGCGCAGATACGCAATAGCCGCTTGCGCGCCCTGGCCGTTTCCAGCCCCGAACGCGCTCCTGCCTTGCCGGATGTGCCTACCTTGAAGGAATTGGGCATGGACGAGATCAGCGCCCAGACCTGGTACGGGATTTTCATGCAAGGAGATGTGCCGGATGCCACCGTGCAAAGCGTGGCAGACAGCATCCACCGTGCCTTGAATACCGACAAGATCAAGGAAATCTGGGAGGGGAACGGAGCAACCCTGGTCACCAATAGCCCCGCCGAATTCACGATCTATGTGGATCAGCAGTTGAACTATTGGGCCGACTCGGTCAGTGATCTGGGGCTGAGCAACTTCTAACTCCAAAAGCTTCAACTCATCTTCAGGGCTGCCACTGGCAGCCCTTTTTCTTGAGCCTGTCCTGCCCCTGCTGCTTCGCGTTATGCTGTGGCACCCTTTACAGCGAACCATAGCCATGTCCAGCCTGTTCCACCCCTTTGAAGAGCTTGCCGCCCAACTCCTGCCCCACAGCAGCACCAGTCACAACGACGGCTCCCATGACCAATCGCACTTGCAGCGCGTCTGGAAGAACGTCTGTGCGATTCAGGAAAAAGAAGGTGGGGATCTGCGGATTTTGCTGGCAGCAACGGTGCTGCACGACTGCGTGGCGGTAGAAAAGAATTCACCCTTGCGCTCTCGCGCTTCCACCCTGTCAGCGGAGCAAGCGCAACACATCCTGACCAGGATGGACTGGTCCGAGCAGGACTGTGAAGCCGTGGGCCAAGCGATCAAAAGCCATAGTTTTTCAGCCAACATAACGTCGGTCAGCCTGGAAGCCCGCATCTTGCAGGATGCGGACCGTCTGGATGCCATTGGTGCTTTAGGGATAGCTCGCTGCTTCTATACCGCAGGGCGAATGGGCTCCAGCTTGTATGAGCCGGAAGATCCAAAAGCAGAGAATCGCCCTCTGGATGACAAGCACTACGCACTGGATCACTTCCCGGCCAAATTATTCAAGTTGGCCGAGGGTTTTCAGACAAGGCGCGGACAGGAAATCGCGCATGAACGACACGCGCGGATGGAACGATTTGTAGAGGAAATGCTGGGGGAGCTGTAATCCCTAGCCCCTTTTACAACTCCGTATATTTCTTGTTCGTCCCCCGCACCTTATCAGCGGGGTATTTCTGCGCATTCTTCACCAGCTTATTCGTGACCGCTTCGTTCATATCCACCCCTAGAACGACTGCCAGACGGCTCAAATAAATCTGCACGTCCGCCAGTTCATCGCGCACGGCTTCGGCGGTTTTCGGATCGTTACCAACCTCGCGAGACTGATCTTCAGTCAGCCATTGGAAGATCTCGATCAGCTCGCCCACTTCGTTGGTCAGTGCCATGGCCAGATTTTTGGGGCTATGGAACTGGTCCCATTCACGCTCGCGGGCGAACTGGGCGACGGCCTCATTCAGGCCAGTCAAATTCATCAGGGGGCGGTTGGAGTCTGTCATTACGTACTTCACTTTAAAAATTTCAATCCAGCGACAGACTCACACAAGGACCGGGGGGATGGCAAGTCTGTTTACGATCTCGCAGCCGTTTTCAGGCTCATCATCAGGCGGTCCAGTGCATTGGCAAACTCGCGCCGGTCGGCCTGGCTGAAGGGGGCCGGACCTCCGATATCCACACCAGTGCTGCGCAGTTCTTCCATCATATCGCGCATGGCCAGGCGCTCGCCTATGCTATTGGCATCCAGCCGTTCGCCTCTGGGGGTCAGGACCAGGGCTTTGCGCTCCAGCACCTGGGCGGCCAGGGGGATATCGGCGGTAATTACCAGATCTCCCACGCTGGCGTGCTGGACGATGTAGTCATCCGCCACGTCAAAGCCCCGCGCCACCTGCACCGCCCGCAACCAGGGCGATGACGGGGTGCGCAGCATCTGGTTGGCCACCAGGATCACATGGCGGCTCCAACGCTGCCCGGCACGGTACAGAATTTCCTTGATGACGACGGGACAAGCGTCCGCATCAACCCAAATCTGCATGGATTACAGCTCCAGTGCTTGGGCCAGCAGGCGGTCAATCACTTCATTGGTCGATACGCCTTGTTCGGCAGCACGAGCGCGCACGGCATCAATGACGGGCTGGGTCAGCTTCACAGGAAAGGACACCAGACCAGCGGCCTGATCCAGACGACGTTGTTCGCGCCGATCGGCCACGGCGGAATCACCCGCAAAGCGCTGTGGCGTACCCGCTTTTTTTACATTGCTCAGCAGTTTGACAGCGCTGAGTTTTTCCATATCGGTGCGTTTCATCGGATTTCTTTATAAGAATGGGCTGGTTCGCTCACGGTAAGCGAACAACACGGCGATAAGGCCGTGAGCCGGTATGGCTGGCATACTGCGCAGCTTGCAGGCAAATGTCCAGACTTTTTATGTATAAGTCCTGACAATCAAAGCATTAGTTTCTATAAGCAGACCTATTGCACAAGAAAAGAGACAAAAAACAGCCTCTTTATTGGGCACCGCGTCGGTTTTAAAGGAAACTCAATTTTTCCCTACCCTGCCAGCCCCAGCAACAGCCAAGTCCGAATCCTAATCACTAGTCGCCAGTCACCCGTCCCCGGCATGCACAAAAAAACCCGCCGTAGCGGGTTTTTTCGGGCCTGATCGTATCAGTCCTGACGTGCAGTCACTTCTACCAGGTGGTAGCCGAACTGAGTCTTGACGGGGCCTTGTACAACGCCAACGGGGGCGCTGAACACAACCTGATCGAACTCGGGCACCATTTGGCCACGGCCAAATGTTCCCAGCTCACCGCCCATGCGGGCCGATGGGCAGCTGGAATTTTCCTTGGCCACCTGAGCAAAGTCAGAACCACCTTCGATAGCGGCTTTCAGTTCGTTCGCTTTTTCTTCGGTGCTGACCAGAATGTGGCGTGCGGAGGCTTGTGCCATGGTGTACTCCTTTTTTTAGAAAATCGTTTGAGCTTAACCCAGAACCATGCCGGAAGCGAAGCCCCCGGCGCCGGTTCTACACCTGCTGTTTCAATTTCAGGCCTGGGCAGCTTTCTTGCGCTTGGCCGCGGCAATGCCATGACCCAGGGCAACGATCAGTAAGGCACCCACCACTTCAGCAATCAGCTTGGTGCTGGTGGAAGCTTCACCGAAGAACTCGACGAATTTCACATCCGTCACGATCATGCCACCGGCAATCCAGCCCAGCAGCGCGGCGCCAAAGGTCACCACGATAGGGAAGCGATCAATCAGCTTCAGAACCAAGGTGCTACCCCAGATAATGATAGGCACGCTCACGACCAGACCAAAGATAACCAGACCGATCTGATGATCCGGGTCTGCTGTTTGAGCCGCACCGGCAATCGCGATCACGTTGTCCAGACTCATCACAAAGTCGGCAATGATGATGGTTTTAACGGCTTTCCACAAAGTGGCACCACCCTCAACATTACCGTGACCATCTTCTTCAGGAATCAAGAGCTTGACGCCGATCCAGACCAGCAGCAAGGCACCCACCACTTTCAGGTAAGGCACGGCCAGCAAGGTCAGGGCAAAGGCAATCAGGACCACGCGCAGGCCAATGGCGCCGGCCGTACCCCACAAAATACCCTTGACACGCTGTTGGGCGGGCAAGTTACGGCAAGCCAATGCGATAACCACGGCGTTATCGCCCCCCAGCAATATATCGATCAGGATGATCTGAAATACTGCCGCCCAACTCATTGTTTGCAAAAACTCCATCATGTGTAAGACCGCCTTTTCATATTGTTTGATTGAAAGCTGACGACCATCTTGCATGACTGTACAACGAGAAAATGACGGATGTTGTACAAAACAAAAATGGCCTGATCCATTAAGGACACAGGCCATCTCTTTGTAGAGGATACACCTTGCCCATTAATGGCAAGGTCTTGCTTGCAACCCTAAGGCTGCCCGGGCACCGGGAATGCGTGAAAAACACGGATTGCCGTGATGACGATGCACCGGAAAGTAAGCTACTCCCCCTGATAGTTCGCAAGTATAACGATCTTGTATGAAACAACAAAGCTTTTCGCCGGACATGGCGTTTTTTCGCGGCAAGTTCCCGATCGGCGTTGCACGCTCGCGTCACGCCATGCCGCCAGCAGAAAAAGTCTCATTGAGTTAATGAGAACTATTTGCAATAATTTGCTTTTTGTCATTCAAGCTCCCGTCCTCATGTCCAACTCGGACCTCTCCCGCAAAAGCTGGCTGGCCTGTTATGGCGAGTTCATGCAGTCCTGTCTGCGCCGCTTTGGCAGCGCGGCGGACGCGGAGGACGTCGCTCATGACGCCGTGGAGGCCTTGCTCCAAAAAGATCAGAAAACGCTGACGGCAGCCCATGCCCGTAATTTTCTGTACAGGTCTGCGCGTCATCGGGCCATTGATCTGTGGCGTCGCAATAGCCGCTTCCAGCACCTGGCCTGGGAAGAGCTGCATGAAGACGCCCACCCGGTCACCGACGGGGCCGATGCCCATGCCAGTGCGGAGCAGTTGCGCCGTGCCTTGGTGGCGGCCCTGGAAGAGCTGCCTTTGAATCACCGACGGGCTTTTGTGCTGAATCGCATCGAAGGCTGGACCCAAGCTGAAATTGCCCGCCACCTGAAACTGTCCATTGCCAGTGTGGAGCGTTATATTGCGCTGGCCAGCCAATTTGTCCGCGAGCGCCTGCGCGATGAGTTCTGAATCTCCCTTCTACCCCTGTGATGCCACCTCCCCTGCCGAAGCCGCCGCCCAATGGTCGGCCCGCCTGCATTCGGGCCGCTTTACTCCAGCCGATGAAAAAGCCCTGGAAGACTGGCTGCAGGCCGATCCGGAAAACGAGCGGGAATTTCTGGCGGTAGAGCAGCTCAGCTCTTTGGCCAGCACGCTGGACAAGGACCTGGTCAACTTGCTGTATGGCGACAAGGTGCCTGTTCGGCCCGATCTGCGCCGCCGCAAACTGATCCGCCATACTGGCGCACTGGTCGCCGTGGCCGGCACTGCCGGTTTGGCCGGCCTGCTGCTCAGTCCCCAGGCTGTCTACGCCGCCTCCCTGCAAACACGTGTGGGCGAGCGCCGCTGGGTTCCCCTGCCGGACGGCTCCAGCCTGGAACTGAATACCGGCACACAGGCCGAGCTGCGGTTTTATGAAGACAGCCGTCACCTGGACCTGATTCAGGGCGAAGTGATGTGTGCCGTGGCATCCAACCCGCAACGCCCTTTCATCGTCAAAGCAGGCAATACCGTGGTGCGCGTTACCGGCACCAGCTTTACAGTGCGCCGCGATGCCGAGCAGGTCAAAGTCTTGGTTGAAAGCGGCAGTGTGGAAGTGTCCAGCGGACGCTGGTGGAATCGCCAGACCCGGTATCTGGCCGCAGGCTCGGGCGCCACCGTGTCGCCCGAGGAGGGTCTGAGTATCCAGCCCGAAGTTGATGTGGCCGCTGCCACCGCCTGGCGGCAAGGCCGCCTGATTGTGCGTGATCTGTCCTTGTCGGAGGTCGTTGCGGAACTCAACCGCTACCGCGAGCAACCCATTCGGATCGCTGATGCCAAGATCGGCCAACAGCGTGTCACCGCCTCGTTTCTACTGGACGAACAAAGCGTGGTGCTCCAGGCCCTGCAACAGATTCTGCCACTACAAGCACAAACTCAAGGCGATGGCAGCGTGCTGCTGAGCAGCGTCCCATAGTTACTATTTGTTTCAAACAAAACGATTCAGACTGAGGGGTTTATTAAGACTGACTCGTATTTAGATTCAGCGTTCCTCAACATCACGTTTGAAGAACATATCTGAATCCGGGCACCGTGATGCCCGCCCCTACCCTGAACCTGCACCGTGAACCGAACCGCTTTTCTACCCCGCCTGCGTCCCGTCCTGCTCGCTTTGATGCTGGCCAGTACCAGCGCCCCTGCCCTGGCTCAGGACAATCCTGTTCCTATCCACATTCCTGCCCAGCCCTTGTCCGAAGCCCTGCTGAAACTGGCCGAGCAAACCCAGCTACAGGTGTTTTTCTCGCCCTCGCTGGTGCAAGGTCTGAGCACGACGCCCATTCAGGGCCGCATGCGCCCGGAAGAGGCCCTGCGCAGCCTGCTGCAAAGTTCTGGCCTGGAGTACCGGCGCGAGAACAACACCATCACCCTGTCGCGCCCCAATACGGACGCCACCATGCTGGACCCGGTGCGTGTCGTGGGCCGTCGCCTGCCCGTGACAGAAGGCAGCCAGACCTATGCCAGCCACGGCGCTACCACCACGGCCACCAGGCTGAACATGACGCTACGCGAAACACCACAAACTGTCAGTGTCATGACTCGCCAGCGCATTGAAGACCAGTCACTGGACAATATCGGCAGCGTGCTGCAACAAACGCCCGGTATTTCCATCCAGCACATAGGCAGCGACCGCTACACCATCTACTCGCGTGGCTATGCTATCGACAACTATCAGTTGGACGGCCTGTCCACCTTGTCCGATATCGTCAGCCAGAACATTCCCCAGGGGCTGGCGGATATGGCGATTTATGACCGGGTGGAAGTGCTGCGTGGTGCCTCTGGTCTATTGACCGGCGCAGGCGACCCATCTGGCGTTGTGAACATGGTGCGCAAGCGCCCTACAGCAGACTTCCAGGGCCATGCCGAAGTGGGCTATGGCTCCTGGGATCAGATGCGGGCACAGGTCGATTTGAGCGGGCCTTTGCTCAACAGCGGCCGCTTGCGTGGCCGTCTGGTGGGAGCACATCAGGAAGGCAATAGCTACATGGACTACTTCAAGACCAAGAAAGATATTGTCTACGGCGTTCTGGAAGCGGATATTACGGACACCACTTTGGTGGCCTTGGGCCTGGATTATCAAAAGAACGATCCGCGTGGCTCCACCGGCTCGGGCCTGCCTCTGTTCTACAACACGGGCGAGCAGATCGATTACGACGTACACACCAGCCCCGGCGCACGCTGGAGCTCCAACACCATGGAGGTGACGAACAGCTTCCTGAAGCTGGACCAGCAACTGCCTAACGATTGGGCTTTGGCACTGTCTTTGAACCATATGGAAGGCCGACGCAGCGGTCAGCGTGCCGATGCCTCCTGGGGTTACCCAGACCCGGTCACCGGCAAAGGCGTGAAGCTGTATGGCGGTGTCTCCAGCGCCAAGCAACGTCAAACCAGCTTTGATGTGAATGTGAAAGGCCCGTTCCAGCTCTTCGGACGCGAGCATGAGCTGGTGCTGGGTTTTAACTCGTCCAAGTACGACAACTTCCACGAACCTATGCGCTATGCCGGTATTGAAGGCACCGCCGTGAACAATATGTTCGAGTGGGACAACGATCCTGCCCGCCCGAACATCTCCGGCGAGAAACTGTTTGACTACGATTTGTCCGTCAAGCAATACGGCGGCTATACCGCGCTGCGCTTGAAGCCCAGCGACAATCTGGCCGTGATTCTGGGCACCCGCATCAGCAACTATCGCTACAGCCTGTCCCAGCAGTATCCCGACCCAGCATTGGCCAGGAATAACAGCCTGAAAACCATGCACGAAGACAATGTCTTCACCCCCTATGCAGGCATTGTGTATGACCTGAATGAAGAGCATTCGATCTACGCCAGCTACACCAGCATCTTCAAACCACAAAGCTATCGTGACCGCAGCGGCAACTTTCTGGACCCGCGCAAAGGCGATAACTACGAAATCGGCCTGAAAAGCGAGATGCTGGACGGTCGCGTGAACAGCAGCATTGCGCTGTACGAAATCCGCCAGGACAATCTGGCTGTGGCCGACAGTGGCTTTATCGTGCCGGGCACCGAGCGCGAAGCGGCTTACACCGCTGTCAAAGGCGCCAAAACGCAGGGCCTGGATATGGAAGTGACGGGCGAGCTGCTCGATGGCTGGAACATGGCCTTTAGCTACACCTACAGCCAGACCAAAGACGCCCAGGGCGAGCGCATCAAAACCCTGGTGCCACGCCATATGGCCAAGCTGTGGACCACCTACCGCCTGCCCGGCAGCTGGAATCGCCTGACGATTGGAGGTGGTGTGAACTGGCAAAGCCAGATCCATTTCACCGCCACACCGTGGGATTTGGGCAAGACCGTCACCGGCGAGCAAAGCAGCTACGCCGTGGTCAACCTGATGGGCCGCTACGACTTCAGCAAACAATTGACGGCCACCTTGAACGTCAACAATCTGTTCAACCGCAAGTACCTGAGCGCGCTGGATCAGACCTTCTACACCGGCTATTACGGCGCACCGCGTAATGCCATGCTGAACCTGCGTTACTCCTTCTAAGCAGCACAGGGCCAGAGCGTAAAAAACGGCTCCCGATCTCTGGATTGCCTCCAGGAATCGGGAGCCGTGTTCAACAAGGCAGCGCTGTTATGGCACAGCGTGGATCAAATGCATTTCAAGGCACGTAAATCGCCGGTGTACGGAAAGCGCAGCTCTTCGTAACCGAAGGGCTGGAAGTGCACAGTCAGACCATCTGCATTGGGCAAGATCACCGCATAGCTGGCCGGCTCAAAAGTGGACGTAGCCGCCCCCTCACGCTCCAGATCCAGTTCGTGCTGATGGTTGGTGCCATTCACCGTCACAAAGTGCAGGCCGTTCCACACGCCGCTGGCGCAGCGATGCACGTGGCCGGAGAACAAATGCACGGGCGCGGGATGTGCTTTCAGTACAGGCAACAGATCCGGGGCATTGCTCAAGCGCAGCCAGTCCATGGACGGGTACTGCAAGGCGGGCAAAGGATGGTGGGAAAACAGCATCACCGGCCCGCTATGCGCGGCCAACTCCTGCTGCAACCACTCCAGACGCCGCGTACACAAGTAGCCGTTGGTGTAGCCGTCCTCCAAAGTGTCCAGATAAATCAGACGCCAGTCACCCATGGTTTCCGCGTTTTGCACAAAACCGGGCAAATCGCTTGTGGCCTGTGGAAACACGCTATGAAATGCGCTGCGGCTGTCGTGGTTGCCCATCATCAGACGCACGGGCGGAATCAAGACCTGCAAACCTTCACGCAGACGCTCGTAAGCACGTGGGTGACCGGCGTGGGTCAGGTCGCCCGTCAGCACACACAAGTCCGCATCGGCATGGTGGCGGTTGACGTGTTCCACACAGCTACGCAAGCGATCCAGAGGGTCCGAGCCAAACAACAGGCCATCGGGCGGGGTAATGTGCAGATCCGAAAACTGGATGATCTTCATCAGAATTCCTTAACGAATGCCGGCGCGTAAAAAGGCCTGCATGAACTGCTTTTGAAACAGTAAAAAGCCCAGCAAAAGCGGCAAGATAGTCATTAATGTGGCGGCACTGATCAGGGAGATACTGACACCACTTTCCGGTGCGCCAAACAGGGATAAACCCACTGTCAAAGGCCGGGTGTGGTCAGAGCTGCTGATCACCAAAGGCCAGAGGAAATTGTTCCAGTGCGTAGACACCGACACCAGGGCGTAAGCCAGGTATACAGGCTTGACCAGCGGCACATACACCCGCCAGAGCACACCCAGGCGGCTGCAGCCTTCTAGGCGCGCCGCATCTTCCAGTTCACGTGGCACTTGCTTGAAAGCCTGGCGCAACAAGAACACACCAAAGGCACTGGCCATATAAGGCACACCCATGCCCCAGACCGTGTCCGTCCAGCCCAGCAAGGCCACCATGCGGTAGTTCTCCACAATCAGCACTTCGGGCAGGATGAACAACTGCAACAGCAACAGCATGAACAAAAACTGACTGCCAAAGAAACGAAAGCGGGCAAAGGCGTAAGCGGCCAGGGTACACAGCACAAACTGCCCGACCAGAATGGTCAGCACCAGCACGGTGGTGTTGAAGATGTAGCGCAGCCAGGGCGCACGGTCCCAGGCCGCAGAAAAATTGTCCAAAGTCCAGCCTGCGCTCCAGTCAAAACTCAAGGCAGCGGACGGGTTACGAAATGCAGCCCAGCAGGCGTACAGCAGGGGTGCAATCCACAGCAGGGCCAAAGCGTGTGCCCCTACCGTATCCAGAGAGGGCAAACGCAGCGGGCGGCCTGGGGCGGTCAAAACAGTGTCCATGTTCATCACTGGTAGTGCACGCGTCGTTCAGCGTAGCGGAATTGAAAAATAGCGACGGCACCCAGCCCCAGCAGGAGCACAACCGTCAGCACGGCGGCACTAGGCGTATCCATATAGGCAAAGGCGGTCTCCCAGATCCAGTACAGCATCAGCTTGGAGGCATTATTGGGGCCGCCCTTGGTCAGGATAAACAGGTGATCAACCAGCTTGACCGAGTTGATCAGCGCGTTGATCAAAATGAACAGGGTCGTGGGTGCCAGCAAGGGCAAGAGCACACGGCGGCCATACTGCCAACGGGTCGCGCCTTCCAGACGAGCGGCATCGCGCAGCTCGGGCGGGATGGTTTGCAAGGCCGCCAGATAAAAGATCATGAAAAAACCGGCTTCTTTCCAGATCGTCACCACCATGACCGCGCCCAAGGCGGTTTGCGGCTGGCCCAGCCAGTTGGTGGCCCCGGCGCCAAACAGCTTGGCAATCTGATCCAGTAAACCCAGATCCGGTGTGTAGAAAAACAGCCATAGATTGGCGGCGGCAATCATGGGCAGCATGGTGGGCGTGAAGTAAGCACAACGCACCCAGGCCCGCATGCTCATGGCCCGGTTGGCCCACAAGGCCATCAACAAGGCCAGGGCCATGGACACCGGAATCACAATCGCCGCGTACCAAAGATTGTTCTTCAGAACCAGCCAGAACGTCGGGTCAGCCAGCATGGCATCGTAGTTGTCCATGCCCACGAACTGGGCCGGACGACGAGCCGTGCCTTTACTCAACAGGCTGGACCAGAACGTGTGCAGCGCCGGGATAAAGGCAAACACGCTTAGCAGCACAAACAGCGGCGTCAACAAGAGGTACGCAAATACCCACTCTTTACGCAGCACACGCAATGGTTCAGCCATTCCTGCACCTGCTTAGTTGAAAGGACGCAGCAGACGATCTGCGGCAGCCTGGGCTTCATCCAGAGCGGCCTTGGGCGTCTTGGCATTGGTCAGCACGGCTTGCACGGCGTTGGACAGCAGCTCACGTACACGCGCTGTCTCGTAAGTCGCAAACTCGGGCGAGGCTACGGCCAACTGATCGCGAGCCACCAGTGCCTGCGGGAAGGTCTTGGCGTACTCGACCAGAGCAGGCGTTTCGTAGGCGGCCGGGCTGACACCCACATAACCCGTGGCCATGGACCAGTCGGCAGCACGTTCAGGGGCCGTCATCCAGCGCACGAAATCCAGAGCCGCTTTCTTCTGCTCGTCGTTAGCGCCCTTGAACAGGTAGAAGTTGCCACCGCCGGTAGGCGAAGCCGCTTTTTCCTTGGCAGGCAGCATGGCGACACCAAAGTCGAACTTGGCTTCATTCTTGACGGCTGTCAGGTTACCCGTGGTGTGCCACATCATGGCGGTCTTGCCCTGCACAAAAGCCTGGCGCAGCGTGCCCCATTCAATGGTGCCGGTGGGGCTGACCTTGTGCTTGTAGGCCAGGTCGTGGAAGAACTGCAGAGCCTCAACCGACTTGGGATCATTGAAGTAGACCTGTGTGCCTTCTTCATTCATCAGCTGACGGCCGTTTTGCAAGGCCATGGCCTGGAACATCCAGTAGGGGTAGCCGGTCGAAGGGATCATCAAACCGTGGTGCTGATCGTTGGTCAGCTTCTGGGCGGTTTGCACCAGTTCGTCCCAGGTTTTGGGCGCTTGGTCCGGATTCAGGCCCGCTTCACGGAACATGTCCTTGTTGTAGAACATGACGATGGTAGAGCGCTGGAATGGAATGCCCCAGACCTTGCCTTCCAAGGTGCCGTTAGCCATCAAGGCAGGGTAAAAGCTTTTCAGCCAATCCTGGCTGGGGGCGTCCTGGGCCACATCGCTAAAGGCTTCAACCAGGCCTTGTTCGACCAGATCATGAGTGTCCAATGCACCCAGCACAGACAACTGCACCGGCTCGCCTGCACGCAGGGCCGACAAGGCACGCACACGGGTTTCGTCGTAATTGCCGGAGTACACGGCTTTCACTTTGACTTCCGGGTTTTGGGCCTGGTAGTCCTTGATCATTCCATCGACCACATCGGTCAGCGGACCACCCACGGCAATGGGGTAATACATGGTCAATTCCACCGCGCTATGGGCGTTGGCGCCCAGGCCCATCAACAGGGCGCTGGAGGTGGCAAGCAGACAATTCTTCAACATGAGTAGACTCGCAATACGTTTAGGGAAGAACAGCAGGAGGAACAGCGAAAGGAGCAGCAGTCAGAGCATCCGCTGACGGAGTCGGCAGGCGAGCCCCGCTGTCCTGGTTAAAGTAAAAAGCGTGAACGGGATTCCAGCTCAAACCACAGCGAGCGCCCGCCTCGACGCTGCGGCTGTGCGGCGCGCGCACGATCAGGGTATGGCCGTCATCAAGCTGCACGTACACATAGGCATCGGCGCCCTGAAACTCCTGATGCACCACGGTGGCGGCCACATGCTGCTCGCCCGCTTCGTGCAAGTTCAGGTTCTCCGGGCGCACGCCCACCAGCACACGATGCGGCTGGTCGTACTGACGGCGCGACGGCCACAGCTCCACGGGAACGTGGTCGCTGTGAATCATCATCATGGGTGGGCTGCCGATAAAACCGGCGGTAAAGACGCTATTGGGCTGGCCGTACAAATCCTGGGCGCTGCCCTGCTGCTCGATATGTCCGGCATTGAGCAGCACCACGTGATCGGCCATGCCCATGGCTTCGGTCTGGTCGTGCGTGACGTACACAACGGTCAAGCCCAGGCGCTGCTGCAAGGCACGGATTTCATGGCGCACGGTGTGACGCAGCTTGGCATCCAGGTTCGAGAGCGGTTCGTCCATCAAGCAAATGCGATGACCCGACACAATGCTGCGCGCCACGGCGACACGCTGCCGCTGCCCGCCCGAAAGCTGGCCAGGTTTGCGCTCTTCCAGACCTTCCAGATTGGTCAGCGCCAAGGCTTCACGCAGCCGCTCTTTTTGCTGCTGACGATCAGCCCGGCGTACTTGCAGGCCGAACAAGATGTTGTCGACCACATTCAGATGCGGGAACAAGGCGTAGGACTGGAACACCATGCTTAAGCCACGCTTGGCGGGCTCCAGATAAGTGGCGTCCTGCCCATTGATCAGAAGGCGACCCTGATCCGGTGTTTCCAACCCGGCAATAATGCGCAGCAAGGTGGATTTTCCGCAGCCCGAAGGCCCCAGCAAGGCCGTGAACTTGCCTTCCTGAATGGACAGGTCCATCTGCTTGAGCACAGCCTGTTCACCCCAGGCTTTGCCTATGCCTTGCAGCTCAATAGCGGCGCGACTCATGCCTGCACCTCGTCGGCAACCACGACCTGAATGCGTGCAGGAATTTGCTCGCGATAAGGCTCGGGAATAGGTTGGTCACTGACCAGAATATCCACATCATCCAAAGAGCCACTGCGCACAGGCGCACGACGGCCAAACTTGGTGTGGTCCAGCACCAGAATCCGCACACGGCAATTGCCGCGCAAAGCTTTGTGGCAATCGGACTCGGCCATGTCAAAGTCCAGCAAGGCGCCGTCCGAATCAAAGCCCCCTACCCCGGACACCCCGAAGTCGGCCTTGAAACTGTTGAACAGACGTTCGGCACCAGGGCCCAGAATTTCGGGGTTAGGTTGGCGTAATTCGCCTCCCGTCAGTACCACGCGGTGGCTCATATTGTGGGACAGGGCCAAAGCCGCGCTGATGTTGTTGGTGACTACGGTCAGATCACGATGGTCGGCCAGCGCCAGGGCAACTTGCTCGGGGGTCGTGCCAAAGCCCAGCAGCAGGCTGGCACCGGGAGGAATCAATTTGGCAACGGCTCGGCCGATACGGGCCTTGGCTTGCAAATGGGTAATGCGGCGCGTCTGGAAAGGCACATTGCGCTCGACCACGTTCAGTTCGGCACCCCCATGGCGGCGGCGCACCAGATCGGCTTCATACAAGTGGTTCAGGTCGCGCCGGATAGTCTGCGGCGTCACCCCGAAATGCGAGGCCAAGCCATCAACGGACACCGCCCCTTGGGCGGCCAGCAAATCCACAATAATGCTTTGCCTGACAGATAGGTTCATAACACGGCGTATGGGTTTCGTTTGAATACCCGGCAGTGTAGGAACGCGACGTTACGAGTCGGTGACGCTCAGATGAAAGTTTTATGACGTAAAAATGTTCGTATGAACATTTTCATCAGTGCCTCCATCATCAATTGCACGCTGCATTCAACGGCTTTACGCATAGGGTAATATCAGGAGCGAACAACTAAAAAAAATCAGGTGCCTGCGTGCACACTTATTCAGGAGACATGACATGAAACTTCATCGCTTTCTGCGTCCCTTGCTGGCCGCTACCTTGCTGGGGGCTGCAGTCACTGCGCAAGCCCAGCTCAGCATGATGCTGCCTGCCAATCCAGGCGGAGGCTGGGATTCCACAGGCCGCCAATCCATGCAGGCCATGAATGAGGCTGGCATCTACACCGGCACCGTCAGCTTCACCAATAAGGGCGGTGCCGGCGGCACCATTGGCCTGGCCGACTTCCAGCGCTCGCAAAAGGGCAAAGCCGATGCCCTGGCTGTATTCGGTGCGATCACGGTCGGCTCGATTGCCATGAACAAATCCCCCATTGATTTGAGCAAATTCCGACCTGTGGCGCGTTTGACAGCGGAATACGTTGTGCTGGCAGTCAAAGCCGACTCCCCCTATGAAAACCTGGATGATTTTGTACAAGCGATGAAGGCCAACCCTGGAGCCATGCCCGTGGGCGGTGGCTCTGCCGGTGGTACGGATCACATTGCCCTGGCCTTGCTGGCACAACAAGGCCAGGTGCCCGTCAAAGCCCTGAACTACATCCCGCAAGCCGGCGGCGCCGATACGGTGACTGGCATCGTCAACGGGACCCTGAAGGCCGGAATCTCGGGAGCGTCTGAGTTCCAGCAATTTGCCGACAGCGGCCGCATCCGCATTCTGGCAATTTCCTCGGACAAGCGAATGAGAGGTCTGGAACAGGTTCCCACGTTCACCGAAGCCGGATACAAGGTCGAAATTGCCAACTGGCGGGGCATTCTGGGCTCGGTCGACATGCCTGAAGAAAACTATCAGCTGTGGATTGACCACTTCACCAAGCTCAGCGAAGCACCACAATGGAAAGCAACGCAGGAACGTCTGGGCTGGGAGCCGTACTTTCTGGCCGGCGACAAATTCGGTGACTTCATCAAGGCAGAAACCGAGCGCACCACGACCATCCTGCAAGACGCGGGCTTGATCCAGTAAAGCAAGTCGGGGAACACACATGAGTGCAACTTCGCGTCAGCCCTGGTGGCTGGGGCTGGCGGTCATCCTGGCGGGTGCCGTCTGTCTCTATGCCTCCATGTCCCTGACCCTCAGCGCACAATATGCCGCGATTGGCCCAGGCCTGTTCGTTGCGCTGGTCGGCGTGGGACTGATTGTTCTGGGTATTTTGTTCCTGCTGCAAATGCATCATGGCACCGCCTTCGACAAGGAAGAGCTGGCCCAGGATCCTGGCATGGACAAGGGGCCCTTTCTGACCGTCCTGCTGGCTGCTGTGCTGCCCAGCCTGATGATGGAGCCTTTGGGCCTGCCACTCACGGCCTCAGTGTGTTTCATGCTGGTGGCACGTGCTCTGGGTTCACGTCGCGTGCTGCTGGATCTGCTCTCCGGCTTTGTGCTGGGCAGCGCCTGCTGGTTTCTGTTTGGCCGCCTGGGTTTGCAACTGGGCGGCTTTCTTCCTGTGGCGGGGCTGTAATGGATACGCTTTCTTTGCTCTTGCACGGCTTTGAGGTAGCCCTGCAGCCCATGAACCTGATGTGGGCCTTGATTGGTTCGGTGCTGGGTACGGCCATTGGCATCCTGCCCGGCATTGGCCCGGCGCTGACCATTGCCCTGCTACTGCCAGTCACCGTCTCCGTCGGCCCGGTCTCGGCCTTCATCATGTTCGCCGGGGTGCTTTACGGGGCCATGTATGGAGGCTCGACCACTGCCATTCTGATCAACACCCCCGGTGAAGCCGGCTCCATGATGACGGCCCTGGAAGGCAACAAGATGGCGCGCCGTGGACGGGGCGCGGCGGCCTTGGCCACGGCCGCGATTGGCTCGTTTATTGCCGGCACTATCGCTACCCTGGCGCTGACCTTTGCCGCTCCGGTCGTTGCCGAGCTGGCCTTTATCTTCACACCGGCAGACTACTTTGCCCTGACCATCATGGCCTTTACCTCGGTCGCTGTGGTGATGGGAGCTTCCCGCGTCCGTGGTTTTATTTCCTTGTTTCTGGGCCTGGCCCTGGGCGTGATCGGGATCGATGCCATGACCGGGCAGGCTCGCATGACCTTCGGGCTGCCCGACCTGCTCGATGGTGTTGAGCTGACGGTGGTGCTGGTCTCGGTCTTTGCGGTGGGAGAAATTCTGTACGTGGCCAGCCGCTTTCGTCACAACGACGAGCAGATCATCCCCATCAGTGGCAAAGCCTTCATGACACGCAATGAATGGGCCCGCTCATGGAAGCCCTGGCTCCGTGGCACAGTCATTGGTTTCCCGATGGGGGCGATTCCTGGCGGGGGCTCAGAATTGCCCACCATGCTGTCCTATTCACTGGAAAAAAACCTGTCCAAGAACAAGGACGAATTTGGCCACGGTGCGATCGAAGGCGTTGCTGGCCCCGAGGCGGCCAATAATGCCGCCGCAGCCGGGATTCTGGTGCCCTTGCTGACGCTGGGCTTGCCCACATCCGCCACTGCCGCCATTTTGCTGGTTGCCTTTCAAAACTACGGCCTGCAGCCCGGACCTTTTCTGTTCTCCAGCAATCCTGAATTGGTCTGGGGCCTGATTGCCTCGCTGTATGTCGGCAATGCCATGCTGCTGGTGCTGAACCTGCCGCTGGTCGGCCTATGGGTGCGTCTGCTTTATATCCCCAAACCGCAGCTTTATGCCGGGATTCTGGTCTTTGCCATGATCGGCATCTGGGGCGTGTCCGGCTCCACCTTTGAATTGGCCATGATGGCCGGCCTGGGCGTGGTCAGCTACATCATGCGGGTCTATGGCTTTCCCATTGCCCCTTTGCTGATCGGTCTGATTCTGGTGCCCTTGGCCGAGAATCAGTTGCGAACGGCCCTGGCGGCCGGACAGGGAAATTTTCTGGTGCTGCTGGAAAGTCCGATTGCAGTGGGTTTTTATATTGCGGCCATTCTGTTTTTGAGCGTGCCGTACATGCTCAAGCGACTGCAAAAATAAGCCACAAAAAAGCAAGCCCCGTGTCCTGCGCGGCTTGCTTTCCTCCCGAACAAGCATCAAGCCAAGCGCTTATTTTGTCCCTTGCTGCGCCGCCAGATCGCGCACGGCCTGCAAGGTCTTGCTGACATGCTCATCGGGGTCCATGGCCGTGTATTCATACACAATCTTGCCCTCGGGCGAGATCACATAAGACATGCGCGCGGCCCGTTCCGTATGGGTTCCCAAGCCTGCATCATAAGCCTTGATGACCTGGCCAGTGGTATCGGCGCCCACCGCAAACTTGCTGCCGCAAGGGCCGGTGGAAAAGTCTTTCAGAGTGTCGATATTGTCTGCGGAAAGCCCGATGACCGTGGCACCGAAATAGGCATACTCATCAATGGCTTCGGCAAAGGTATGCGCTTCGATCGTGCAACCTTTAGTGAACGCGGCCGGATAAAAGTACAGCACGACCGGCCCGTTATTCAGCGCCTCTTTCAAGGAGAAATCAAAGGTTTTACCGGCCAGGGCGGCTTGCACCGTGAAGTCCGGCGCGGGAGTACCCAGCTCCAATGCAGCCTGTGCGCCACCTGCCGCCATCAGCAGGGAAAAGCTCAAAGAGAATCGTGCGATTGTGTGTTTCATGCCATTGCCTCCGGATTTCCATGCTGCACCAGCAAGCAGCGTAATCCGCCAGAGCAGGAAAGCACAAGACCTGGTTTTTGCAAACCAATCAAGGATGAACGATCCCGCCCCACAGCAAGGAAAACACATTATGGGGTGCATCATGGCGGGCCAGGCGGCCTGCCCGTATCAATCGGGCGGCCTTGCTCAACAAGGCAAACAAGGACTCACACAACCAACTGGCCGACAAATCCCGGCGCAAGGCCCCAATTTCCTGCCAATGCTGAAACTGCTGAATCAAAGCCTGTCGCACCGCTTCAGTACGGGCCGTAGAGTCTTCTTCTACCTGCAACTGGCGCTCCACGTACATGTACAGCTCCACAATGGGTAGCAGTTCCTGTATGAGGCGCTGAAGGGCTTCTTGCGGCGGCCCCTCGCACAGGCGGGCACGCTCGATGGCCTGCTCGGCACTGATAACCCCCTCCTGGAAGATCTCCGTCATCATGGTTTCACGGGAAGGAAAGTAGCGGCACAAGGTTGCACGACTCAAGCCCACCAAACCGGCCAGTTGTCCCATGGAGGCGCGTGGCTGATCCGCCAGCGCATTGACAAGTCGCAATAGCAATTCCTCGCGTGGCCGAGGTTTTGCTGCAGTCATAATTTTTTCCCCTAGGTAATACAGGACTTGATCGGGCCCAGGCGATGGCCAGATTGTTACGAGTCGGTCTTGTTGTTTTGAACCACTGGAGATCAGGAAAACAAACAGGCACGCTCGCTGGGTGGAGCGTGCGCTAGTGTAACGTCATTCAGTGGGAAACCGTATTTCACCCATGGAATAATGACTATGCGGGTGATTTTTCAAACGCCTCCGGCGACACGCGGTGCAGGCCAGAATGCTTCCGTCAGCAAGGTATCCGGGTCCCGATCCAGAGGGCCAGGCCGGGTTTCAGGCACACAGCGGCGCAAGGCTTGCTGCATTCGATGCAAGGCCAGCTCTCCTGTCGCCCCGGCGGTCACTCGATCCCACCAGAACCTGTGCACGTGGCGTACCTGCACGGGCACGCTGGGCAGACCCAGCCGCTGCGCCATGGCCAGCCTGTGCAGGCCCCGATTGATTTTCAGAATGCGGCCATCGCGCGAGATCACCACGCCCAAGGCGTCTTTGCCGCGTTTGGGATCAAAACCATCACGGGCCATATCGTCCAGAAAGCCCAGATAGATACGCAGGTATTCAATGATTTTTTCCGGCGTATCCAGAAACACGCCTTGCTGATACGACTCCCAGGGATTGCCCTGCTCGATGCGTTTCATCAGCTTCTTGAAGCGCGCCGTTTGCTCCAGCTGGTGCCGATTTTCATCCAGATCGCTGATCAGGGAATAACGCGTTCCGACACGCAGATCTTCGCGCCGCTGGTCCCAGCTTCCCTCCCAGATAAAGGCCAAAGAGAAAGGTCGTTTTTCCTCTTTGCGAGGGGCCTGAATGGCCATGCGTATCAGCTCTCGCGGGTTCACATGCAGGGTTAATGCCTGCTCGCCCAAGGTTTCATGAACGATGTGGCGGGGCAGACCAAACGCTTCGATACGGCGGCTGCCCGCCTTGCTGCGCATCCAGCGCTGCAACATGATGCGGCCCAACGGAAAACCCAGATACTGCTGGGTCTTGTCCCGGCTGTGCGCCACCCAATGCGCCAGCATCACGCGCTGGCGAATCTCCGGTGCTGCCAGGCGACCAAAGGCCGCATCTGCGCCGGGCCCCAACAAGCCCTTGCCTGCCACTGCTCGCAATTTGTTCTGATTGGTCACGTGACCTCCATGACGACTCACTGCCTCCCCCAGGCATTGAATAAAACACTGCACATGAACGTCGCCATGTCGATGGCAAGAGCAAAGACACGGGTACGCTTCCTTGAGAGAAAAAAATCTTAATTGAGACATAATAGTCTCAAACTATACATTTTCCACTTTTTGACTATTTCGTAAATGCAATAAAGAAAGCCATGGCTGAGACAAATCAAAAAGTCACCGTTCAGCCCCTCCTGAAGCACGCGCCCTGCTCCACCCCTGCGCATAAGCGAGCACCATAGAGGCAGGCACAGACTGAACAGGCAAGAAAAAGCCCCTGCAAAAGCAGGGGCTTTTTCCAACAGCACAGCACCGTCAAATGAGTCAGGCTGCTTTGCGTCCTCGTACAAAATAAATCACCACCAAGGCCAGCAGGAACGGCACACCAAACAGCAAGGTGTAATGGAAGATATTGATGAACCAGGTCGTCACCAAAATCGCCACAATTCCGATCAGGCCCAACAAGGTGCCAATCGGATAGGCAGGCATGCGAAAGCGCAGTTGCACACCTTCCTGAGCCACGCGGCGGCGGAAGAACAAATGGGTCAGGAAAATCATGCCCCATGTAAACAAGGCACCAAACATGGACAAGGCAATCATCACCGGAAAGGCGGTTTCCGGATTGTAGGCATACACCACCGCGGCCACGGCCACACCGCTGGCCGACAAGGCCAGGGCATTCAAGGGCACACCATTGCGAGCTACTTTACCCAGCGCCGCAGGCGCATCACCGGCACGCGACAAGCTGAACATCATGCGGGTCGAAATGTAGAGCATGCTGTTCATGGCCGACAGGGCCGCAATGATCACGATGAAGTTCAAGATGCTGTCTGCGTAAGGAATACCCACAGCCTGCATCACGGTAATGAAAGGACTGGTTGTGCCTTCCGCAACCAGCACCTGCCAAGGCACCAGCATCACGATCAGGGACAAGGACAGCAGGTAGAAAATGATCAAGCGCCAGATGGTGGCCTTGAAGGCCTGACGCACGGCCTGCTCGGGGTTTTCAGCCTCGCCCGCCGCCACCGCAATCATCTCGATACTCAGATAACTGAAGATGGAAATGATCACCCCTACCCACACCCCATACCAGCCATTGGGCATGAAGCCGCCCTGGCCGAACAGGTTTTCCTGCACCTGCGCCGGCTTGTAATAGCCCGTCAACATACCGATAGCCAGCACGATGAACGCGATGATGGCGAACACCTTGATCAAGGCAAACCAATACTCCACCGAGCCGAACGCCTTGACGCTGTAAGCATTGACCGCAATCAGCACGGCCGAGAAAAAGGCGATCCAGATCCAGGGCGAGACATCCGGGAACCAGAACTTCATATAGTCCGCCACCGCCGTCACCTCGGTGCCCACGGCCAGGACAATGCAGGCCCAATAGCTGTAGCGCACCAGGAACCCGGCCAGCGGATGGATATAGAACTCTGCATAGGCCCCGAAGGAACCTGATGTGGGGTGTTCCACCGTCATCTCGGCCAGGCAGCCCATCAGGACCAGAGCAATAAAGCCGCCAATCACATAACTCAGTACAACACCGGGACCGGCAAAACCAATGGCAAATTTGCTGCCCAGGAACAAGCCGGTACCGATGGCGCCCCCGATCGCAATCATGCTCATTTGTCGGGCACTCAGTTTTTTATGCAGCCCGGCTTCGCGCGATTGAATTTGCTCAAATCGGCTCATGTCTCCTCCCTATGATTATTTTTCTGTCGCCGTTATCAAGTCACCTTGGAGCGTGTTTTGTAAGCCGGCTTGTCCCATTCCTTATTCGCAAACACGGCCTTGATATGCTGCACAGCCTGCCAGATATCCACAAACGACAGGTACAAGGGCGTAATACCAAAACGCATGACTTCGGGCTCGCGGTAGTCGCCAATCACCCCACGGGCAATCAGGGCCTGGATAGCTGCATAACCTTGCTCGTGCGCAAAGCTGACATGGCTGCCACGGTAGTGGTGATCACGCGGAGTCACCAGACGCAGGCCAAACTCTGCACATTCCTGCTCCACCAAGCTAATGAACAGGTCCGTCAGGGCCAGGGATTTACGTCGCACGGCCTGCAAATCGGTTTGCAGGAACACGTCCACACCGCAAGCAACCAGGCTCAAGGAAACAATGGGTTGGGTACCGCACAAAAAGCGCTCAATACCATTGGCCGCTTCGTACGACGGGCTCATGGCAAAGGGGTGCTTGTGCCCCCACCAGCCTGACAGAGGCTGGCTGATCTGGCCCATCAGTTCAGGATTCACCCACAGCAAGGCCGGTGCGCCCGGACCGGCATTCAGGTACTTGTAGGTGCAGCCAATCGCAAAGTCCGAACCGCTGTCTTTCAGTTCGATAGGCAAGGCACCCACCGAATGGCACAAATCCCAGATCACCAGGCCATTGTGCCCGTGCACCAGACGGTTGGTCGCCTGCATATCGTGCAAGTAACCTGTGCGATAGTTCACATGGGACAACACGACCACAGCCGTTTCATCGTTGACCGCGGTTTGCAGGTCAGCCGGATCATCAATCAGCTCCAGCCTATAGTCTTTACCGAAGAAGGCGTTAAACCCTTCAATGATGTACAGATCCGTAGGGAAAGAATCGCGCTCGGCCAGAATCACTTTCTTTTGCGGATGGCGCTCTTTTTGCAAATTGACGGCCGCGGCCAGCACCTTGAACAGGTTCACGGAGGTGCTGTCGCTGACGATGGTTTCGCCTTGGCCGGCACCAATCAACGGCGACATCTGGTCGCCCAGACGCACGGGCAAGGTCCACCAGCCTGCTTTGTTCCAGCTATTGATCAGGTCGGTGCGCCATTCCTGGCCAATCACTTCCTGGGCGCGCTCCATGGCGTGCCGGGGCATGGCGCCCAAGGAGTTTCCGTCCAGATAAATCGTATTGGGTGGCAGGTCGAACTTGGCTTTGAAGGCAGCCAGTTCATCGGCCTGATCCCACTGCTCGCATTGCTGCAAGGTAATCATGTGCATGCTCCTCGATTCTGCTTTTTACGTCATTTAGTCTAGCACCGAGGCCTTGGCAAATTATTCCAAAGCGATGAAGATTATGATTAAATCTGAAAGAAAATTCGGTTTTCAAAAAACCTTTTCATAGATAATTCTAAAATATGAGACTAGACGAGACAGACCTGAAAATCCTGCGCCTTTTGCAGGACAACGGCAGGCTCAGCAACCAGGAACTGGCTGACCTGGTGGCCCTTTCCCCCTCCTCCTGCCACCGACGGGTAAAAATTCTGGAGCAGGAAGGGCTGATCGAAAACTACAGCGCCAACTTGAGCGCCAGCAAGCTGGGCTTTGCCATTGAAGCCTTTGTGGAAGTGAATATTGCGCAGCTCAACGAGAGCGAACATCAGTACCTGAGCAAGGCGCTGGCCACCATGGATGAGGTGCTGCATGCCTACATCGTGACCGGGCAGGCCAACTACATGCTGCACATACGCACGCGCAACTTCGAGACCTTCTCCAACTTCGTGATTCACAAGCTCAACACGCTGCGCGGCGTGACCAAAATCCATTCGCAGATTGTGCTGTCCTGTATCAAGGCCAAGGGGCAACGCTTGCCTGTGTAAACCGGCATACCGGCAAGATCTGGCCTGGTGCGAAGCTCCAGGCTTAGACGTAGTTCAGTTTGAAGCGTCGCTTGAAATGCTCACTGCGCCACCAGCCCTTGCCGCTTTGCACCGGCCTGTCATCGGTATCGAACAAGTCGATACGCTGCACGATCACGGCCTGGTTTTCCTTGATCCACAGCTGCTTGGCCATCTCCGCCGAAGCGTCAGCCATGCTGATCTCTTCTTGCGCATGCTTGATGGGTACATTCAGCACGGACGTCAGCATCTCCACCATGGTGCGCGTTTCCAGAGCCTCTGCCGGAATGCGTTCGCCGATAGAGCGCAACAAGTAGTTCTCTGCAAAATAAAGCGGGACAGCTGATTTGTAGCGCACCGCTTGCAGCTTGTAGACCGGCTCATCGGACGCAAAGAACTCGGCAATCTCGGCAGGTGGTGGCACCAAAGACCAGCTGGCAATCTTGGTGGTGGTGTCTTTGCCCAGCTGCACCAGATCATTGATGGAACCCAGCTCCCACGAGCCGGTATTCTTGCGCTCCAGCACAAAGGTGCCCCGGCTGGCAAAGCGTTCAATCAAGCCGTTACGCGTCAGAATCGCCAGCCCCTGACGCACCGTAATTCGGCTAACACCAAACATCTCGCCCAATTCCGCTTCGGTAGGCAATCGATCCCCCGGTTTCAGACGTCCATCCCGAATGTAGCGGGTCAGCTTGTCGGCAAGCTGTTCATAAAGCGGCTTTGTACTCATTATCTGATTTCTTTACTCGCGTTCCAGCAAACCCTTGATCAGGAACATTTCGGCTTCGTGCACACAAGAGCTTTGCTCCCATGCGGCATCGCTTTGTGTTGCCAGCCTCCAGGTCAGCAAGCTCACCACACATTTGTCCGCACCCAGCTTGAGTATTTCCCCCGGAATGACACGCGACATGTTCCGAAACTGCATGCCATCCTTGCTGGCGCCTACCTCGTAATCCACCAGGAAACGCTCGGCATCCACATTCAGGCGCACATAGGTTTCCTGACCGCTAAAAACCGATGTCCCCTTGAACAGGCCTGGCTCCACCTCGGTGCGATTGGCGCTGCCCCAGGCCCACTGACCTTGCTGGATGCCATCCGACATGATTTCAAACGCAATATGCGCGGGTCGCTCAACCAGGATGCTGCTGGAATGACAATGTGGATCTTTCACGTAGTGGCTCCTGTGGTGATTTGCCATTGTTATGACAATAAAGTCATTGTCATGCCAATGCCCGCATGAAGCTAGACGGGAAAACGCCTACGACCCGCACAACAGGATTGTTCTGATGAACCCCATCGTCAGCCACTACACAGCCAGACCCAAGAATCAACAAAGCCGCTGTGTCCTTGCAAAGACAGGCAGCGGCTTGAAAACCCGAGGTACAAGAACCTCAGGCCAACACTACGGTTTGCTTATTGCTCAGGCGACACCCATTTCTGAATAAATGTGCGCAGTTCCTCCGGACTGGACGCCACGCCACCCGGTACGCGATAGACTTTTTCCAAAGGCCCCACCATCTCCTGCAAGACAGGCAGTTGCGCAGGATCTTCGCACATCATCACCATGCCACGACAATAACGGCCAAAGCCTTCACGATGCGCTTTCAACCACAGCACCGCTTTCTTGCGCCCTTCCGGATCGCCGGGGGTAGAAGGATCAGGCAGGTTTTCGTAAACCAGTACGAATTCCTTTTCTGCCTTGATCAGGGTTTCCATATCGTCCAGCCACTGCGTGGCCTGTTCCAGGGTCAAGGGAAACTCGTGAAGCCGTGCCATGGGCAAAGCGGAAGTATCTAAAAACTGAGTGGAAACGCCGGCAGAAATCTCTTGCTCGTTCATTGCTAAAGCTCCTTGAATAAGGGCTGTCATGCCTAATTGCAATATGCTTTCCATCTCGATCTCTTCCACGACCCGCTCCACCGCCGCGCGTGGCTCACGGCCTGCGACGGCATACACGGTATCGGCAACGGCCAGACAATGAAAGGCTACCGTGCCCATCAAGTAACGCGAGCGCTCAAACGACACGCCATACGCCTGGGCGATGTGCTCTTGATGCTCCCGAATCTTGTCCAGCATGGAAGGGGTCGCCACCAGCCTGCGTATCACATAAGGCGTGATGCCCGGATTGGCTTTCACAAAGGCTTGCGTCGCAGCACTGAACAGCTGTAAGTAATCCTCCAGGCTGCCTTGAACCGGGATTGTCGCCCGCGGCACTTGCCAGCGGCTGAAGATCTCTTCAGCCACCAGTTGTTTCAGCCCTTCCAGATTGCCCACATGCTTGTATAGCGCCATCTGGCTGACACCCAAGGCAGCAGCCACCCCCACGAAGGTGATATTGGGCAGGCCGATCTGAATGCCGGCATCCGCAATCCGTGCTCGGGTAATGGTGGGAGGACGTCCACGTGGCGCGGACGCCTGAGGGGTTTGCATATCTACTCTGACCCTTTTGGGTAGCCACCACACAGTCTCCTTGGCCGCTACCTCTTATTTAGTTGATGAGACTCTACAAATCAGAAACCTAGTTTACAACAACGATAATGCTTCTCAATATCGTTTTTTGCAAACTTGCCCGATACGATTTTCAAGCAGTACGACATTTCCATAAACGGGCTACAGCGTAACCCAATTTCCCTCTACGCCGACTAAATTGGTCTGACCAATTATTAATCAAAAAACCAATTTAGACTTGAAACATTAGGGTAAACACTGAGATTCAAGCAAATAAACCCGTGGATACAATGCGCTCTGCTCTTGACGATCTCAAGAAATGGTCAGACCAATTTAACGACCTTCAGGTTCGCTTGCGATACAAGCGCCCCCCTTTGCTCCTGCGGAGATAGAACAAACATGCAACAAGCGTGGCTGCAGCAATACGATCCCACCGGCAATATCTGGCTGTCGGCACTGATCGCCCTCATTCCGATCATCTTTTTTTTCCTGGCTCTGACCAAGTTGCGCATGAAGGGCTATCTGGCTGGCACGATTACCGTGCTGCTGGCTCTGGGCGTTGCCCTGTTCTTCTATCGCATGCCGGTTTCCGCGGCTCTGGCCTCAGTGGTATATGGTTTTTTCTATGGTCTGTGGCCCATTGCCTGGATCATTGTGGCGGCCGTTTTTCTGTACAAGATCTCGGTCAAGACAGGTCAGTTCGACGTTATTCGCGCCTCTATCCTGTCCGTCACGCCTGACCAGCGCCTGCAGCTGATTCTGGTTGGTTTCTGCTTTGGTGCCTTCCTGGAAGGGGCGGCCGGTTTCGGCGCACCCGTCGCAATTACCGCTGCCTTGCTGGCTGGTCTGGGTTTCCGTCCCTTGTACGCTGCCGGTCTGTGCCTGATTGCAAACACGGCGCCAGTTGCTTTCGGTGCCATGGGTATTCCTATCATTGTGGCCGGGCAGGTATCGGGTATTGATCCCTTTGAAATCGGCCAGATGGCCGGTCGCCAACTGCCCTTCATGACCATCATCGTGCTGTTCTGGCTGATGGCCATCATGGACGGCTGGCGCGGTATCAAGGAAACCTGGCCTGCCGTTCTGGTCGGGGGTGGTTCCTTCGCCCTGGTTCAGTTCCTGACCGCGAACTATATTGGCCCCGAACTGCCGGACATTACCTCGGCCCTGGTTTCCCTGGTGGTGCTGACCCTGTTCCTGAAAGTATGGCAGCCCAAGCGCATCTTCCGCTTTGAGACACAAGAGGGTGCGCCCGCCCAGGACAAGACTGCCGAACAGGCCCCCGCAGCACTGACCACAGGCCGCATCCTCAAAGCCTGGTCGCCCTTCATCATCCTGACCGCCATGGTCACGATCTGGAGTGTGCAGCCCTTCAAAGTGCTGTTTGCCGCCAACGGCCCGCTGGCTTCGACCATCGTGAACATTCCCGTGCCTTTCCTGCACAATCTGGTCGAAAAAGCGCCACCTGTGGTCGCCTCGGCCACACCCTATGGCGCGGTCTACGCCTTTAACTGGCTGTCTGCTACCGGCACTGCCATTCTGATTGCCGCCTTGCTAACGATTATCTTCTTGCGCATGAAGCCCGCAAAAGCGCTCGAGACCCTGGGTGAAACCTTCAAGGAACTGGCTGTACCTATCTATTCGATCGGTATGGTGCTGGCCTTTGCCTTTATCGCCAACTATTCTGGCCTGTCCGCCACCTTGGCGCTGGCCCTGGCTCACACCGGCAAAGCCTTCACTTTCTTCTCGCCGTTCCTGGGCTGGATTGGTGTGTTCCTGACCGGTTCCGACACGTCTGCCAACGCCCTGTTCGCTGCTTTGCAAGCCACGACGGCCCAGCAGCTGGGTCTGCCTGAAGTGCTGATGGTGGCGGCCAATACCACCGGTGGCGTCACCGGCAAGATGATCTCGCCCCAATCTATTGCCATTGCTTGCGCGGCAGTGGGGCTGGCTGGCAAAGAGTCCGATCTGTTCCGCTTTACCGTGAAGCACAGCCTGATCTTTGCCGTCATGATCGGCCTGCTGACTACCCTGCAAGCCTATGTGTTACCTTGGATGATCCCCTAAGGGCCTACCCTCATCCTTCATCAGCAAGGCGCGCAGACTCGCGCCTTGCTGATTTATCTTTTCAGTACCTTCAAGAACTATGCGCCTCTCTGATCATGTCGCCCAACAACTGCTGGCGCTGATTCAATCCAGCGACTACCAGGCCGGGCAACGTCTGCCTGCCGAACGCACCTTGGCCGCACAATTGAATGTGTCTCGCGCCTCGCTGCGTGAAGCCATTCAGCAACTGACCAGCCAGGGTATTTTGCGCAGTCAGGTCGGCTCGGGCACATACCTGACCTCTCAGACTCCCCAATGGACTCAGCGCTCTGTCGATCCCTTGGCCGCACTGATGCTGTCCGATCCCCAGTACCGCTACGATGTTCTGGAAGCGCGCATTGCACTGGAGAGCAGCACCACCTGGCACGCCGCCCTGCGCGCCTCGCCCGACGACAAAGGCAAGATTCTGCAGTGCTTCGAGCAAATGATTCGCTACCAGCAAAGTGGCGATACCGAGCAATCCGCCCGTGCCGATGCCCAGTTTCACCTGGCCGTTGCCGAGGCCTCTCATAACCTGGTGCTGGTTCAGGTCATGCGAGGACTGTTCGACCTGGTGCTCAGCAGCGTGACCCAGAACCGGGACATCATCATGTTTGTGCACGACTCGCCGGAAACCATCACGCATCTGACTGCGCAGCACGAGGCCCTGGTCAAAGCCATTATTGATGGCGATGCTGCCCGTGCCCGCAGCGTCGTGAACGAGCACCTTGGTTACGTACGCAACACCCTTCTTCAGGCCGACGAAGATCTTGCTCGCCGCGAACGTGCCGCGCGCTTGCAGATACTGCCCTCGACCTTAACGGACTCCGCCCTGCCATGATTATTTCCTCCTCGACCGACTACCGGCGTGCCGCCCAAAAACGACTGCCTCCTTTCCTGTTCCACTACATTGACGGTGGTGCCTATGCCGAGCACACCCTGCGCCGCAATGTGGATGATCTGGCCAATGTCGCCCTGCGCCAGCGAGTGCTGAAAGACATGAGCCAGCTGGACACCAGCATTGAACTGTTTGGTGAAAAGCTGTCCATTCCGGTGGCCCTGTCCCCGGTAGGCCTGACTGGCATGTACGCGCGTCGAGGTGAAGTTCAGGCGGCCCAGGCGGCCGATGCGCACGGCATTCCCTTTACCATGTCCAGCGTGTCGGTCTGCCCGATCGAGGAAGTGGCCCCGCGCCTGAAACGGCCCATGTGGTTTCAGCTGTATGTGCTCAAAGACCGCGGCTTCATGCGCAACGCACTGGAACGTGCGCAAGCCGCTGGCTGCAGCGCCCTGGTCTTTACGGTGGACATGCCCGTACCCGGCGCACGTTACCGTGATGCCCATTCCGGCATGAGCGGCCCCAACGCCGCCCTGCGCCGCTATGCCCAGGCTGTCATGCACCCGCGCTGGGCCTGGGATGTAGGTCTGCTGGGCCGTCCGCATGATCTGGGCAATATCTCGCGCTACCTGGGCAAGCCAACCGGCCTGGAAGACTATATGGGCTATCTGGGCGCGAACTTTGACCCCTCCATTTCCTGGAAAGATCTGGAGTGGATACGCGAGTTCTGGAAAGGCCCCATGCTGATCAAAGGCATTCTGGACCCCGATGACGCGCGCGATGCCGTGCGCTTTGGTGCCGATGGCATCATCGTCTCCAACCACGGTGGCCGCCAGCTGGATGGCGTCCTGTCCTCGGCCCGTGCCCTGCCCGCCATTGCCGATGCCGTCAAAGGCCAGATCAAGATTCTGGCGGACTCCGGTATCCGCAGCGGCCTGGACGTGGTGCGCATGATTGCCCTGGGTGCCGACGCTGCCATGCTGGGCCGCGCCTACATTTATGCACTGGCCGCCGCCGGACAGTCTGGCGTGGACCACCTGCTGGGCCTGATTGAAAAAGAAATTCGGGTCGCCATGACGCTGACCAGCGTCAGCAGTATTTCCCAGATCACCTCTGACCTGCTTGTACAGGAGTCTTGACCATGTCAGTTTCCACCAGCGCTGCGGATTTGTTGCAGCAACTGCGCTCGATTGTCGGCAACCCTCATGTCCTGACGGACGACCGCAGCACGCGTCGTTACCGCAAGGGCCACCGTACGGGTGAAGGCAAGGTGCTGGCCGTCGTACGGCCCGGAACGCTGCTGGAACAATGGCGCAGCCTGCAAGCCGCTGTCGCTGCCGATTGCATCGTGATCATGCAAGCGGCCAACACCGGCCTGACGGGTGGCTCCACCCCCGACGGTGACGACTACGACCGTGACATCGTGCTGATGAACACCATGCGTCTGCAAGGCATACAGGTCATCAACGATGGCGAGCAGGTTGTCTGCCTGCCCGGTGCCACGCTGGACCGTCTGGAACAGACCCTGGCCCCGCTGGAGCGTGAACCCCATTCGGTAATTGGCTCCTCGTGTATCGGCGCGTCTGTGCTGGGCGGTGTCTGCAACAACTCCGGCGGTGCACTGGTGCGACGCGGCCCGGCCTACACGGAATTGACGCTGTACGCGCAAGTGCTGGACGATGGCACCCTGCAACTGGTCAATCACCTGGGCATCAATCTGGGGGATACCCCCGAAGAAATTCTGAGCCGCCTGGAGCAAGGCAAGTACAGTGTGGCGGATATCGTCAACGACCCGGAACGCAAGGCCAGCGACCCGCGCTACGCCGAAGATGTGCGCGACGTGGATGCCCAGACCCCGGCCCGTTTCAATGCCGACCCTTCACGCCTGTATGAAGCCTCCGGCTCGGCAGGCAAGCTGTGCATTTTTGCCGTGCGTCTGGATACCTTCCCCAAAGAAGCCAGTACCGTTTTCTACATCGGCACCAATGACCCGGATGAGCTGACTGCCGTGCGCCGCCACCTGCTGACGGATCTGCCCCGCCTGCCGATTGCGGGTGAGTACATCCACCGTACCGCCTACGATATTGGCGAGCAGTACGGCAAAGACACCTTCTTGCTGATCGACCGTTTTGGTACGGCTAAAGTGCCGTCCGCCTTTGCAATGAAAAGCCGTGTCGATGGCTTTTTTGAACGCTTTGGCTGGCGTGGCGTCACCGATCGCGTCATCCAGGCAATCATGAACCGCCTGCCCAGTCACCTGCCGCCGCGTATGCGTGAATGGCGTGACCGTTTCGAGCACCACCTGTTGCTGCGTGTCTCCAACGACACCGCCCAGGCCACGCGCGAATTTCTAAGTCAGCAATTTGAAGGCAGCCAGCAAGGGGCCTATTTCGAGTGCGATGCCGAAGAAGGCCGCAAAGCCTTTCTGCACCGCTTTGCCATTGCTGGTGCCGCCATCCGCTACCGCGAGGCCCACCCCGACAGCGTGGAAGATATTGTGGCTCTGGACATTGCCTTGCGCCGCAACGACAAGGAATGGGTGGAGCAACTGCCGGACGATATGGAAAAAGACATCGTCCACAAGCTCTACTACGGCCACTTCCTGTGCCACGTGTTCCACCAGGACTACATCGTCAAAAAAGGCGTGGTTCCTCTGGATATGGAACACCGCATGTGGAAGCTGCTGGATGAACGCCGTGCCGAGTACCCGGCCGAGCACAATGTAGGCCACCTGTATATCGCCAAACCTGCCCTGGCCGGTTTTTACCGCGAGCTGGACCCGACCAACACCTTCAACCCTGGTATCGGCCACACTTCGCGCCGCAAATGGTGGAGTGTGTGCTGCGGCGGCAAGCACGACTAAAAACCGCCTCTTCTTGAAAGCACTCACAGGCTGCACGCCATTCCTTTGCTTGCAGCGCAACCTCGTCCTTCCATAAACCTCGCTTCATGCAAACCAGCAGGCCCTCCAAGTTTGACTTGGCGGGCCTGTTTTTTTTGCGTGCTGTGACAGCCACAACACAAAACTATTCTGTCGCTTTTCCTATTTAGTTTAATAGGTTCCACTAATTCAAAATTTAGATTACATTATCGATAATGATTCTCAATACCTTATAGTGAAGAGCCGATTTCCACGGCTTTTGGATAAGCAATGACGGTGTCGGATCTGAGCCGCCACCCACCTGGACACTCATCCACACCCCGCAGAAATCATGTCTCTTACTTTGAATTTCTGGGTATGTAACGCTCATGACCACTCGTGAAACTGCTACGGACGCGCGTAAAGAGCCTGGCCCCATCAGCCAGATCCTCAGCTCCATACGCTCGCGCCTGATTGTTGCCGCCGTTCTGGCGGCTTTGGGTTCCATGCTTACCCTGGTGCCCTTGGCCGGAATCGCCCACATCGCCACGCTGGCTTTAGGCAATACCCCGTCTGGCGAACTGCAAGGCGATATAGGCTGGACGGTGCTGTTCAGCATCGTCAGCATGTTTGCAGGCCTGGCCCTGATCTCGGCAGGCGAGCTGCTGGCCCATCTGGCCGACAACCAACTGACACGCGGCCTGCGTCTGAGCGCTGCCCAACGACTGGCCAAAGTGCCGCTGGGCTGGTTTACCGGCCAGGCTTCAGGCGAAGTGAAACAAGCCATGCAGGATGACATCGCCACCCTGCACAGCCTGACCGCGCACTTTTACACCTCGGTAGGCCGCGCCCTTGGTGCCATTGCGATCTCCGTGCTGTACCTGTTTTTCATGGACTGGCGCATGGCCATTGTGGCGTTGCTGCCCTTCCCCGGCTTCTTCCTGTTCCTGCACCACGCCATGAAGGCCAGCAGCGCCAATATGCAGGGCTTTGTTGAAAAACTGGGCCGCCTGAACAGTGCCACGGTGGAATTTGTCAGCGGCATTCCTGTGGTCAAAGCCTTTGGTTCCAGCGGGCAGGCACATGGCGGCTATAGCAAGGCCGTGGACGGCTTTGCCGACGCCTTTCTGAACTTTGCCCGCCCGCTGGTCGCCCGCATGGCCCACGCACACGCCATGATCGCCCCTGTCACCGTTCTGGGTGTCGTGCTGATCTTCGGTGCCCTGTTCAGCTATCTGGACTGGATGGCGCCCGTAGATATTCTGCCCTTCGCCCTGGTAGCCCCCGGTATTTGTGCACCTCTGCTTTTGCTGCACACCTTGCTGCACGACCTGGGCGGGGCAACAGGTGCCGCGCAGCGCGTGCAAGCCTTGATGAAAACACCCGTGCTGGAAACGCTGACCGTCGATCAGCAACAAGTCCCGGCAAATCAGGAAGTGCGGGTCGAAAACGTCAGCTATGCCTATGGCGAAGGCCACCAGGCACTGAGCAATATCAGCTTCACCCTGGAACCGGGCACGGTCACCGCAATTGTGGGTTCCTCCGGTTCTGGCAAATCCACCATCGCTCGCCTGCTGTTGCGCTTTTTTGATCCCAGCGAAGGCCGTATCACCCTGGGCGGTGCAGATCTGCGCCAAATCGAATCCACTGAATTGTACCGCCGCATTGGTTTTGTGCTGCAGGAAGTGCGCCTGATCAATGCCAGCGTGCGCGAGAACATTGCGCTGGGCCGCCCCTCGGCCAGTCAGCAAGAGATTGAAGACGCCGCCCGCGCCGCCAATATTCATGACCGTATTTTGAGCCTGCCTCGTGGCTACGACTCTGTCGTGGGTGAAGATGCCCAACTATCCGGTGGCGAACGGCAACGCGTCAGCATTGCACGCGCTGTTCTGCTGGACCCGCCGATTCTGGTGCTGGACGAAGCCACCGCCGCTGCCGACGCCAGCAATGAAGTGGCCATTCAGGATGCCCTTTCGCGCTTTGCCCAAGGTCGTACCTTGCTGGTCATTGCTCACCGTCTGGACACCATCATGCACGCCGACCGCATTCTGGTACTGGAAAACGGCGCCATTGTGGAGCAAGGCAATCACGCCAGCCTGCTGGCCGAACAAGGCCGTTACGCACGGCTCTGGACCCTGGGTGGCTACGACAACAGTTCCAAGGACACATCATGCTAAAGACCCTGATTCAGTTGCTGGGTACGGATGCCCCCATTTTCCGTCGCTATAGCTGGATGGCTGTTCTATACGGCCTGCTGTGCGGCCTGACCATGACCACCCTGGTCCCCGTTTTCACTCACCTGCTCAATGGCGAACCCAAACAGGCGGGCGGCTGGCTGCTGGTCTTGCTGCTAGGCGTGGCTGTTTGCTGGGCATGGCGTCGCCATGTGGAGCAAGCCGGTGTGAATGTGGGCGCCGCCATCCTGCAAGGTGGCCGTCATCGTCTGGGCGAACATATCGCCCAACTGCCGGTAGGCTGGTTCTCCGCCCAAAACACGGCGCGCCTGGGCCATGTCGTCACCCAAGGCATGATGTCTGTGGCCCAATTGCCAGCGCACGTTTTCACCCCGCTGATCGCCGGGATTGTGACGCCTATCGTGCTGGTTGTGGCCTTATTCATTTTGCATTGGCCGCTGGGCCTGATTGCCCTGATCGTGCTGCCTTTGCTGGCCGCTGTGCTGGCCCTGACCGCCCATTTGGGACGCAAGGCCGATGATGCCTTCCAGGCTCATTTCGCCCATGCCAGCCAGCGTGTGGTGGAGTTTGCCCAAGCCCAATCCGTGCTGCGTGCTTTCAATGGCGAAGGTGGTGGTACACGCCTGCTGGAAGAAGCGATCGAGCGCCAGCATCAGGCAGGCAAGAAACTGATCTGGCAATCCACGGCCTCGGCGGTGCTGAATGCCTGGGCGGTGCAAGCTGCCTTCGCTGCCTTGCTGATTGTCGCCACGCTTTGGCTAAACAGCCATACGGGCCTGGGCATGAGCAGTGCAGAAGTCATCGCCGTCATCGTGTCCTTGCTGCTGACCGCACGCTACATCGACTCTTTGCTGGAAGTGGCCAGCTACGGGGAAGTGCTGCGCGGTGCACGCGGCCAGCTGGATGCGATTCAGGAACTGTTTGCCGTCCAGCCCCTGCCCGAACCCGCCTCGCCCCACACCCCAAGCGACGGCTCGATTGCGCTGAACAATGTGCATTTCCGCTATGCCGCCGACAAGCCCGATGTACTGAACGGCGTCAGCCTGAACATTGCGGCAGGCAGCATGGTGGCCCTGATCGGGGAATCCGGCTCGGGCAAAACTACCCTGGCCCGGCTGATTGCCCGCTTCTTTGATGTCAGCCAGGGCAGTGTCTCCATCGGTAGCGTGGACGTACGCCAGATCGGCAGCCCGGTACTGGCCACACAAATCAGCCAGATTTTCCAGGACGATTATCTGTTCGCAGGCAGCATTGCCGACAACATCCGCCTGGGCAAACCGGATGCAACCGAGGCCGAACTGATGGAAGCGGTGGAACAAGCCGGTGTCAGCGAAATCATCGCCCGTCTGCCAGAAGGTTTGAACACCACGGTAGGCGAAGGCGGGGCCCGCCTGTCCGGTGGCGAGCGTCAACGTATCGCCATTGCCCGCGCCCTGATCAAGAACGCCCCCATTTTGCTGGTGGACGAAGCCACTGCCGCACTGGATGCCGAAAACCAGGCTGCCATTGCCCAGGCCCTGGCTCGTCTGCGTGGCAAGCGCACCCTGATCGTGATTGCCCACCAGCTCTCTACCGTCGCCATGGCCGATCAAATTGTGGTGCTGGAAAACGGCCAGATCATCGAACAAGGCCCACCGGCCCAACTACGCGAAAGCCAGGGCCGTTATGCCCACTTCCTGAACCAGCGTCATGCCGCCAAAGGCTGGCGTATTGCCACCGCAGCCCAAGATAACGGTGTGTGATGCGAGCTAGATCTTTTGTGCTGTTGTTCCTGATGTTGTGCAGCCTGTCCTTGTTGATAGGCGCACGGCAAATCAGCTGGGCACAGTTATGGAGCTTTTCAGGCGATGCCTGGCTGACACTGACCGCCAGCCGACTGCCCCGTCTGGCGGCGCTGATCTTGAGCGGCATAGGCCTGTCCGTCTGCGGGGTGATCTTGCAGCACATTGTGCGCAATAAACTTGTGGAGCCAGCCACCTCGGGCGGGCTGGATGCCGCCAAGCTGGGCATTCTGATCGCCCTGACTCTGGCTCCCAGCAGCGGCACTCTGGGCAAGCTGCTGTTTGCCCTCTTGTTCTGCTTTGCCTCCAGCCTGATCTTCATCGCCGTGGTGCGCCGTATCCGCTTCAAGAACACCGTGCTGGTACCGGTGATTGGTCTGATGTACGGCGGCGTGCTCAGCGCGATTGCCGAGTTTTATGCCTATCAGCACCAGATTTTGCAAAGTATGCAGGGCTGGATGCTGGGCGACTTCTCCAAGATCGTGCAGGGCAATTACGAGATCATTTATCTGATTCTGCCCATTGTGCTGCTCACCTATCTGTACGCGCATCGCTTTACCGTTCTGGGCATGGGCGAAGGCATGGCCACCAGCCTGGGCCTGAACTATTCCGCCACCGTAGCCCTGGGTCTGATACTGGTCGCGGTTACCGTCTCGGCCACTGTCATTACCGTAGGGGCCATTCCCTTTATTGGTCTGGTCATCCCCAATCTGGTGGCGCTGCGCTATGGCGACAACCTGGGCCGTACCTTGCCCATTGTGGCGCTGGGCGGTGCCTGCCTGCTGCTGGCTTGCGACATTCTGGGCCGCCTCATTATCTACCCGTTTGAAGTCCCCATCGGCCTGACCGCCGGTGGCGTGGGTGGCGTGCTGTTTCTGTTCCTGATCTTCTGGAGGAACCGATGAAACGGCAACATCTGGTCTGGATACTATTGCTGGTGCTGGCATTGAGCTTTGTGTTCTATCGCTCCGGCCTGGACTTCGACTACATCATCCCCAAACGCCTGAACCGCTTGGCGGCCATGGTCATTGGCGGCATCTGCATTGCCTGGTCCTCGATTATTTTCCAGACCATTACCGGCAACCGGATTCTGACGCCCGCCATCATGGGATACGAAGCGGTTTACCTGCTGTTCCAGTCCCTGCTGATCTTGCTCTTGGGTACACAAAGCCTGGTGATGCTGGGGGCCAATGGCAATGTGGTGCTGTCCATTGTGCTGATGCTGGCTTACTCACTGGCAATCCATCACTGGCTGTTTCGCCAGGGCAAGAACAATGTGTACTTCCTGCTGTTGATGGGGCTGGTACTGACCATGATCATCAGCACCTTCACCCAGTTTGTGCAGCTGAAAATCAGCCCCGGCGAGTTCTCCATTCTGCTGGGCTTCAGCCAGGCGTCCTTTAACCGGGCCGAGCCTTTGCAACTGCTGATTTCTGCGATTCTGGTGGGTGGCATTTGCCTGGGCAGCCTGCGCAGCTTGCCCACGCTGGACGTGCTGTCTCTGGGCCGCGAGCAAGCCATTTCTTTGGGGGTCGATTACCGCCGTACCGTGCGCATCCAGCTGGCCCTGATTGCTGCCCTGGTCGCCATTTCCACCAGCCTGCTCGGGCCCACTGCCTTCATGGGAATTTTCGTGGCCAACACCAGCTATGCGCTGGCCCGCAGCTTCCGACACAGAATCACGCTGCCCCTGGGCTGCGCCATTGCCATCGTCATGTTTTTACTGGCGCAAATAGCGGTGGAACACATTTTCAATTACCGCACGACCGTCGGGATACTCGTCAACCTGGTGTGTGGCGCGTACTTCCTGGGACTGATGGTTCGTACCCGAGGCACAGCATGATTACGATCAATCAGCTCTCCAAACACTACAAGAACAAGACCGTGCTTTCCAATGTCAGCACGCAGTTTCCTACCGGACAGCTCAGCTCCCTGATCGGCCCCAATGGGGCCGGTAAAACCACCTTATTGATGAGCATTGCCCGCCTGCTGGAAGCCGACAAAGGCCAGATCCAGCTGGACGGCTGCAATATTGCGGACATACGTATTGCCGACTATGCGCGCCGGGTTGCCACCCTACGCCAATCTCCTGATTTCAATCTGCGCCTGACCGTAGAAGAACTGGTCGCTTTTGGTCGCTTCCCCTATAGCCGGGGCGCGCTGACGGATGCAGACCAACAAGCCATCTCCGAAGCCATTCAGTTTCTATCGCTGGAACCCTTGCGCCAGTCCTATCTGGACGAGCTGAGCGGCGGCCAGCGACAGATGGCTTTTCTGGCCATGACCATTGCCCAGCAAACCGATTACTTACTGCTGGACGAGCCGCTGAACAATCTGGACATCAAGCACGCCGTGCAGATCATGCGCGCCTTGCGACGACTCTGTGACGAGTACGGCCGCACCGTGATTCTGGTGGTGCATGACATCAACTTTGCCGCCAACTATTCCGATCACATTGTGGCCATGAAAAACGGGGCCCTGTACTGCGCAGGCCCGGTGTCCGAGGTCGTCACCGAAGCACAGCTGGCCGAACTTTATGGCCTGGATTTCGAGATTACGCACAGCGAGCGTGGCCGCCTGTGCAATTACTTCACCCCATCAGGAGAACTAGCATGATCGCCAAACACAGATACGGGCTGATAGCCCTGTTTGTGGCCGCCAGCTTTGCCTTGCAAGGCTGCGAGAAAAAGACCCAGGCAGCGGCGGAAACACCGGCACCGCAAGCCGCCGTCAGCCCTGAAACCAGTGCCCGCTATGAACCCATCGTGGTCGAGCACAAACTGGGCTCCACGCGCATAGAAAAACTGCCGCAACGCGTCGTAGCGCTGGACATGAACGAAGTGGATTTTCTGGATGCCTTGGGAGTCCCGGTTGTAGGCATGCCCAAAGACTTCATCCCGACCTTTCTGGAAAAATATAAAAACGTCCCTGAAATCCAGGACACTGGCGCGATTGTGCAGCCCAATGTGGAGCAGGTTTACGCCGCCAAGCCGGACCTGATTCTGATCACCTCCTTGCAAGCCAATCACTACAAGGAACTGAGTCAGATCGCCCCCACCATTCACTTTGATGTGGATTACCGCGATAGCCAGGTCAACCACATTGAAGTCATCAAGAACCACCTGCTGACTCTGGGCTCGATCTTCAAGAAAGAAAAGCTGGCCAAACAAAAAGTGGCCGAGCTGGAGGCCAAAGTCGCCCAGGCCAAACAAATCACCCAGGATCGTCCCGAAAAAGCCCTGATTGTTCTGCATAACAACGGCTCGTTCAGCTCCTTCGGGGTGCAGTCTCGCTACGGTTTTGTATTCAATGCGCTGGGCGTACAGCCTGCCAGCCCAACGGTAGAAACCGGCCTGCACGGACAACCTGTGTCCAGCGAGTTCATCCAGGAAGCCAACCCGGACATTATTTACGTGATCGACCGCACTGCCGTGATGGAGCGCCGCCCTGCCCTGGATGCCGACAGCCTGAGCAACCCGCTGCTGCGTGAAACCCAAGCCTGGAAAAACGGCCGCGTGGTGTTTGCCAATGCCGAAGCCTGGTATGTGACGGCTGCCAGTGTCACCTCGCTCAAGCTGATTATTGATGATGTGCTCAAGGCCTACCAACACCCATGAACTGAAGGTTTTTACACGGGCAAATAGAGAGTAACGCGACTCAATCCAATTTCTATTTGCCTTAATCAAAGCAAAAGAAACACCCCCGCTACATAAAGGAAACTGGCATGTACACACCACGCCACAATGGGACGTTTGCGCCCTCGATACGTAAAAGCGGCAGTTCCAGCCGCTCCGGCTTTGCCCTGAATCGTACCTTCAGTGCCGTACAAATGGCGCTACTACTGGGTTTGGGAGCCAGCGCGCTGGCCTTGATGGCCTCGCCAGCCCAGGCACAGAACAGTACGGCTGCCCAGGCCGATGAAGTCGTCACCTTGCCGTCCGTGACTGTCAAAGGTCAGCGTGACAAGATTGTCGAGAGCTATGCAGGCGGACAAGTCGCTACCGGCGGACGCGTCGGTTTGCTGGGCACCAAAGACTTCATGGAAACGCCCTTCAACACCATCAGCTACACCGAGCAATACATAGCCGATCAGCAGGCGCGTGACATCAGCGAAGTGATCGCCAAAACCGATCCCAGCGTGTTCATGAGCGGCATTGCGGGCGAGAGCAACGAGAGCTACTCCATCCGCGGCTTCCGCTCCGATGTGGGTGATGTCACCGTCAACGGCCTGGCCGGGATGGGCGGTTACTACCGCAACTCGCCCGAAGCCTACGAGCGCGTCGAAGTGCTGAAAGGCCCCTCCGCCCTGCTGAACGGCATGCCACCCAAAGGCTCGGCAGGCGGTGCGGTAAACCTGGTCACAAAACGCGCGGACGACGATCCCCTGTTCCGCGTCACAGGCAGCTATATGTCCGACTCGCACTTTGGCGGCCACGTGGATCTGGGCCGTCGCTTTGGCGAGGACAAGCAGTTCGGTATACGCCTGAACACGGCCTACCGGGATGGCGAAATTGCCGTCAAAGACCAGGACAAGAAAATTACCCAGACCTCTCTGGGTCTGGACTGGCGTGGTGAACGGGTGCGTTTGTCTGCCGACCTGTTTCACAGCAAAGACCGTGCCTACGGTCTGACACGTGGCCTGACGTTGGACCCCGGTGTAGAACTGCCCAAACCACCCAAACCCGATGTGTCATGGAACCCGCCCTGGGCGTTTTATGACACCACCGACAAAGGCGCCATGATCCGGGGCGAATTCGACCTGAACGATCAATTCACTGCCTATGCCGCCGCCGGTATCAGCCGCACCAAATTCAGATCCAATATGGGCGCTGGTCAGGTGATCAATAACGCAGGCGACTTCAAGATCAACTTCAGCGGCGTGGCCGATGAAATGCGGCGCAAAACTGCTGAAGTGGGTCTGATGGGCAAGCTGCAAACCGGCCCCGTCAGCCACCAATTTGCCATCAACGCCACGCAGTACAACGAGGACTACGACCTGAGCGGCTTCCGTAATCTGTTGCCCAGCGCATGGGTGACCAATATCTACGACCCGGTCTGGGGCCCGGAGCCATCCTTGCCGAACAATATTCCCCTGATCAGCACCACTAAAACCCGCTTGAAGAGCATCGGCTTTGCTGACACCCTTTCCTTTGCCGACGACCGCGTGCAAGTGACACTAGGCGCACGCCGTCAACAAGTGATCAACGAAAGCTTTAACGGCACCACCGGCCAGCGCACAGGCGAGCGCTACAAGGAAAGCGCAACCACTCCCGCCGTCGCCTTCCTGGTCAAAGCCACTGATCAGGTCTCGGTCTACGCCAACTACATCGAAGGCTTATCGCAAGGCGCGATTGCCCCCAACACAGCCGCCAATGCAGGCCAGGTCTTTGCTCCCTACAAGACCAAACAGAAGGAGGTGGGCCTGAAGCTGGATTTGGGTGACTTTGCCCACACCCTGGCCTTGTACGAAATCAAACGCCCCAGCAGCTATACCGACCCATTCACCAACGTATTCTCCTTTGGTGGCGAGCAGCGCAACCGAGGCATTGAATGGGGCTTTTTCGGCTCCCCCCTGGAAGGCGTGCGCTTGATGGGTGGCGTGGCTTACTCCAACCCGGAAGTCACCAAAGCTGCCAATCCGGCTGAAGAAGGCCGCCAGGCCACCGGCCTGCCCAAGTGGCAAGCCAAGCTGGGCGTGGAATGGGATATACCCAACTTGCAGGGTTTGACCGTGATGGCCAATGCCACCACCTCATCCAAGCAATACCTGAGCGCAGACAACTCCCTATCCATCCCTGGCCATACCGTGTTTGATCTGGGCGCGCGCTATCGCACCAAGATCTCCGGCCGCCCGCTGACCTTGCGGGCCACGGTGAATAATGTGGCGAACAAGGCTTACTGGGCCAAACCGCACTTCACCAGCCTGGCTGTGGGCGCACCACGTACCTTCATGCTGTCGGCAACAATGGATTTCTAAGCTGAAAGCCTGTGTGTGATGAAAGGGCCTTGCTGCGCGATAACAGCGCCAGCAAGGCCTTTTTCTTTGCAGAAGAAGAGGCTAAGTCTCTAATCCAGCAAACACAGCAGATGGATATCTTCCGGGTCCAGCTCGAACAAACGGGGATCAGGCTCTGGCGCGATTTCAAAGCCATGAGCCATATAGAAATCCACCGTGTTCACCGAAGGCGTAGCCGAGGCATAGACCGCCTTCGCGCCCCATTCCACAGCTTGTTTCTTGGCCTGATCCAGCAGCCATACGCCCATGCCCTGCCCTCGCAAGGACTGGCTGACATGCAGGAAAAATAGCTGACGCCAATCTCCCTGTGGTCCCAAGGGCAGGCTGTCCAAACCCACGGCAGCCAGCAAGGTATCGCCCTTGAATACACCCATGAACCAGGAGCCGCGATGAAAGGCGTCCTCATGTTCAGGGTGATATTTCTCCGGGTCGCCTTCCGGCCAGCCGCGCAGATCAATATCAGCCGCTTGCTTGTGCAATACGCCATCACGCAGCTCGTACAAACCGTCAATCCGCTCGCTGCGGTCTATGGACCACAGCAGGTTCAATTCAGATTCTTGAAGGGGACGAAACGTGCAGCCGTCAGGCAGGGAAAGGGAGGAGTCAGGCACAGTAGTCAATGCAGATGATTGGGTAAAACAGGAGTTGGAACGCATAAGGCTCAATGGTAAACAATCGCCATAGGCTCTGCTATGCAGACGTGGCTTGCTCAGGGCGTAAAAAACACATCCACATGCAGGTTCTGAACCTTCACGCCGCGCTTGAGCACCATGCCAATGGCCTCATCCACCATGGAGGGCGACCCCGCCGCATACACTTTCCAGCCATTCAGATCAGGCAGATCCTTGCCCACCGCCTCAGTCACCATGCCCCTGCGGTACGGTGCCACCGGCATCCCCGACAGCACAGGCGTAAAGCTCAGATTGGCATAACGTTCCTGCAAAGCCTTGAACTCGTCCTCGCAGTACAAGTCCCGCAGCTCCCGCACCCCGAAATACACATGAATAGGCTGACTCATGCCCCAGCCCAATGCGGATTCCACAATCGACTTGATCGGTGCCAAGCCCGTTCCACCGGCAATACAGAGAATCGGCCCGCCATAGCCATCACGCAAATAGGACGAACCTAGCGGCACCTTCAGGCTGACCGGTTCACCTTGCTGCAAGACCGTATGCACATAAGCCGAGGCCACCCCGCGCGGCACGCGGCGCACGTAAAAATCCAGCTCTGGCTCCCCCGGACGATTAGCCATGGAGTAACTGCGCACCGGAGCCTGCCCGAATTTGATATCCGCGTACTGCCCCGCAAAGAAGATCAAAGGTTCCTGATTATCCAGACGTATCCGCACCTGCCGGATATCGTGGGTCAGATCCTTGATACAGGTCACCGTGCCCGTCAGCTCGCGAGACGGGATCAGGCCCCGAACATCATCCGTCCCTATCCAGCCCACTGTCACATCGGTTTGGGGCACCGCTCTACAGGCCAGAATCAGTCCCCTGGCCTTTTGTTCCTCGGTCAGCGCAAAGCGGGAGTACTCCATCATCTCCACCTGCCCTTTGACCAGGCGCGTTTTACAGCCGCCACACACGCCCGTCTTGCAACCGTGGGGATACGAGATCCCGCGCTCCAGCGCAGCCTGCAGAATGGTTTGATGATCCTGTGCCTGAATATGTTCTTGTCTCTGCTGGATAAGAATTGTTTTGCCAGCCATGCGTGCCTCTCCTAGCTCCTTTCGGGCAATAGTGCTGCACTCTTGCTCCCGAAGCAATCAGAAACATAAGTCATAAGCCGGTGCGTGGACCCGCTTATCGATTTCGTCTAGCGCGTTCCTTCACCACATTACTTTCCAGCATCAAAGCCGCCCGGCTGGTGATCCGGTCCAGCATGCTGCTCAAAGCCGCCATTTCTGCTGCGCTCAGGTCCTGAAAGATCTCCTCATTCAGGGAGGCCACAATCGGCATGACTTCCTTGTAGCGTTGCACACCCAATTCAGTCACCGACACATGCACAACACGTGTGTCTTTGGTATCGCGTGTCCGCTTCAACAGGCCCTTCTCACACAAGGTGCTGACCGCTCGCGAGCAACGGGCCGTATCCAACGCGGCTGCCTCGGCCAAGGCCGTGCCCGTCAAGGCAGGATGCATATTGGCAATAGCCAGAATGCGCCATTCACGGCGAGTGATATTGAAGCGCCCCTCACACAAGCGAATGAAAATCGGGTTGCCTGCCGACCAGGCCCGATACAGCTGGAACATCATCATGGCCGGAAGCGTAGGAGCCGGAGCGGCGCTTGCCGGGGTAGAAGAAGATGGGGAGGGGCTGACCATAAAAGGACCTTTAGCCTTGAAGATACTTGATTAGAACAAGTATCAGCCCCCTTGGTAAGCTGCGGTAAAAACTGATGGAAATCAAAAAAAGGAGACAAATCATGGCCCAGAACCGCCTTCGCACCACGGTAACAAGCTATCTGCTGTCAGGACTGCTGTTCGCTGGTCTATCCCACGCCGCAAGCCCGATTGAAAACCTGACAGTCGTTGTGCCCTATGCGCCGGGAGGCGCGTCAGATCGGGCCGCCCGCATTGTGTCGGACGGTTTGCACAAGAAGCTGGGGATTCCTATTGTGGTCGAGAACAGAACCGGCGCAGGGGGCCGGATTGCCGCCCAGTACGTCAAAAGCACAGCAGCAGACAAGAATGTACTGATCCTGGCCAACCCCGCCATCATGGTGGTCGCCCCGCTGGTTTTCAATGACATCCCGTACAAGCCCGACAGCGACTTTCAGGCGGTTTCCATGGTGACCGAGTACGGCTTTGGGGTGGCCGTATCGGCAGACAGCGACATTAAAACCATGGATCAACTGATCACCTGGGCCAAGGAGCATCCCGGTGCCTTCAATATCGGTGTTCCCGCCACCGGCAGCCTGCCTCACTTCTTTGGCCTGATGCTGTCACAACAGATTGGCTCCAAGGGCGAGATCATTGGCTACCGTGGCTCGGCCCCCGTCATTACCGACCTGATCGGCGGCATTCTGCCCGTGGCCATTGATACGCTGGACGTGCTGACTTCCCAGCACCAAGGCAAACGCATCCGCATTCTGGCCACCTCGGGCAGCGAACGCGAATCCGCCCTGCCGGACGTCCCCACCCTGAAGCAGTCCGGTGTTGAGCTGGAAGCCTCCGGCTGGAACGCTTTCTTCGCCCCCGCTTCCATGCCTGCCGACAAAGCCACCCAATTGGGTGAGGCGATCAAGGAAGTCACCAGTGATCCAGCTCTGCAAGAGACACTGCTGAAAAATGAATTGATCCCGGTATCTGCCAATGCGGAAGAAACCCGCGTCCGCATCGAACAATTCCGCCAGCAATGGGCACCCGTTATTCAGGCCTCCGGCTTCAAAGTCACGCAATAAACCAGCAACACCAACCACATGACACAACGCAAGAACGTCCTGTTTATCATGGCCGATCAGCTACGCGCTGATCACCTGGCCTGCTACGGGCACCCTCATATTCGTACCCCCAATCTGGATGCGCTCGCCGCCAAAGGGGTACGCTTTGACCGTGCCTTTGTTAACTCCGGAGTCTGCGGTCCATCCCGCATGAGCTATTACACGGGCCGCTACCCCTCTACCCATGGAGCCACCTGGAATCGCGTTCCTCTATCGGTAGGCGAAGTCACCATGGGTGAATACTTGCGCGCCGGTGGGCACAAGCTGGTGCTGGCGGGTAAAACCCACATCATGGTCGACCACAAAGGGCTGGAACGACTGGCACTGGATGGGGGCAGCGAACTGGCTCGCCTGCTTAAAACCGGCGGCTTTGAAGAGATAGACCGCTACGACGGCCACCATGAACCGGGCGAAGAAAGTGGCTACCCAGCTTACCTGCGACGCCACGGCTACCAGTCCGATGACCCATGGACAGACTTTGTGATCTCCGCACGCGGGCCGGATGGAGAAGCCGTCAGTGGCTGGCATATGCGCAATGCCCGCTATCCCTCTCTGGTGGAAGAAAAGCATTCAGAAACCGCCTACATGACGGATCAGGCCCTGTCCTTCATGGAGCGCATGGGAGATGAGCCTTGGGTGCTGCATCTGAGCTACGTCAAACCACACTGGCCCTACATCGCCCCTGCGCCCTACCACGACATGTACAGCGCAGATCAATGCTTGCCCGTAATACGCAACGAGGCCGAATTAAGCAACGCACATCCGGTCGTAGAGGCTTACCGCCAGCAGGAAGAATGCGTCAGCTTCTCCAGCGACACCTGCGTGGAGACGGTCCGGCCAGCCTACCAGGGGCTGATCACTCAATTGGACGACCACCTGGGCCGCTTGTTCGATTTCATGTCCCGCAACGGCCTGATGGACAACACCCTGATCATCTTCACCGCCGACCATGGGGATTTTCTGGGCGACCATTGGCTGGGCGAGAAAGAACTGTTCTACGACACCGTGCAGCGCGTGCCTTTCATCGTCTACGACCCGTCACCGGAGGCGAACGCCACGCGTGGAACAGTGGATGACAGAATGGTTGAAGCCGTGGATGTGCTGCCCACCATGCTGTCCTGGCTGGGCTTGCCACTGGCCTCGCATCGTCTTGAGGGGCGAAACCTTCTACCCCTGCTGCACGGTGCCCAGCCCCCGTGGCGCGACTGCGTGTTTTCCGAACTGGACTACAGCTATCGCCTGGCACGCGTGATACGTGACAAATCACCGTCCAATGCCAGAGCCTGGTCCCTGCGCAGCGACCGCTGGCGCTATGTGTATTGGCTGGACGAGCCTGAGCAGCTCTATGACCTGCATGCCGATCCTGAGCAGTTCAACGACCTGGGCCAATCTCCAGACCACGAAGACGTACGGGTTGAATGTCGGGAGCGCTTGCTGCAGTGGTTCACAAGCCTGAAACGCCGAACGACCGTGACGGACGAAGAAGTAGAGCGCGGTACCAATGCGTATAAAAAAGCAGGGGTATTTTTCGGGCAGTGGTAGGCACAGGAGCAGAAAGGGCAAGCGTGTAGCATCAAGCGCTTGCCCCCTTCCTAGTCCGGGTTCTTCGGACCGCGGCGCTTGGGCAAGATGGCGGGCGTATCGTCATGTGGCTTGAACAAATACGGACTCTTATCGGGTTCCGGATTCGGAGAGCCATCAAACTGCGTGGCTTTATGGTCTACCGGCCGCCTTCGCTCCTTGTCTTTGCCGCGTTCATTTACTTCTTTCAGGTCTTCCTGCACCCGCCCGGCAATATCCACTTGGGATTCGCTGCTGGGCTCCGGTGCTTTGGCTTGATTCGAGCCTTCGGTGTTGCCTTTGCGTGTGGGACTCATGCGGACTCTCCAAAGATCAGGTTTCACAGACAGGCTCCAGCAAACAGTGTGCCTAGTAGCCTTCATGGCTGCCCCCAAGCTGAAAACCTGCCAAGCAAGGCCGTCAATCAACAGCCTTGGACGGATGTGGACTAAGGCTTGGCCTGACTGTGACCTTCATTGGCACGAGCCAGAAAGATTCGTATCAATTCGGGTGAGTGCTCTTCTAACCAACGGGCCATGGCACGCTCCTGCTCCAGGATTTGATGGCACACCATCGCCGTCTCCGTATCACCCACAAAGTCAGCGGCTTCCTTGAGCTGGCTGTAAGCCGCAATTTCCAGGTTTTCGAAGGCAAAGCTGAACATCGTGCCTTTTACCACCTCATCAGAGGCAAATATCCCCGAAAACCCCTGAAACGCTGCCATGACCTTTCCACCCAGGTCTTTGAGTAAGGAAGTATCTCCACCACGCCGCTCTATGCACTCGCGCACCAGCCCCTGCTGTGTCTGAGTTTCCTTGATATGTTGCTGAATACGCTGATGCAGCTCCGGGTAGTTTTCGACCCGCGAGAGCATGCTGTTGAGCATCGTCTCAGCCTGTTCCTCCATCGCATGCGCGTCTCGAAGCCAGTCCATCAAGTGTTTGTCCGCGCGTGATTTATGGGTATCCATGACATTCTCCAGTCGGTTTGCCTTGCCGCAACTGCGACAAGCAACTGATACCCAGCATATGGCGTTCCCAAGGCGCCCGCGCCCTGCGCGCACCTTGAGAAATACCAGGCAGCTACCTGCTCCTTATTGAATCAGCCCCCACGCATTCCGGACTGAAAAAGTGACGCCGGGCAATCTCGCACGGCAAACAAGACACTTAAATAATCGACATTAACAAGGCGCCCAGCCCCGCCAAAAGCACAACCAAAGCCGGTGGCACACGTCCCACGGTCAACAAGCCAAACAAGAGCAAGGCCAAGCCGAAATCCGCCTTGTCATGGATAGCGCTGGTCCATACCGGGTCATACAGCGCGGCCCCCAAGATACCGGCCACCCCTGCATTAATCCCTGCCATCGCCGTGCGCACACCAGCCCGATGTCGCAGCTCCTCCCAAAAAGGCAAGACGCCAATCAGAATCAAGAACGCCGGGATAAAAATCAGTGCCAACAGTGCCATGCCCCCCAGCCAGCCTTGCAAAGGCCATTGAGCCATCGCCCCAATATAAGCCGCGAAGGTAAACAGGGGGCCCGGCACCGCTTGCGCCGCTCCGTAACCCGCCATCAACTCCGCATTACTGACCATTCCTGTCGGTACGACAGAGGCCTGCAAGAGCGGCAACACGACATGCCCCCCACCAAAGACCAGCGCCCCGGAGCGGTACACCCCTTCCAGTAGCTGAATAATCGTTGAGCCTGTAGCCGCGGCCCACACCGGCAAAGCAAGCAAGAGCCCGGCAAAAGCCAGCAGGGCAGCCATCCCTACTTTGCGAGACACCGGATACGAATGGGCCTGAGCCCCCCCTGCTTGAGCAAAGTCCAATTTCCACCAGGCGATCAAACCTGTTACGGCGATGGCCAGAACCTGCCCAAAGGCCGAGGGCAAGGCCAGACTCAACAAAGCAGCCACTATCGCCAATGCAGCACGAGATCGATCAGGACATAGAGACCGGGTCATTCCCAGCACTGCCTGGGCCACAATCGCTACCGCCACAATCTTGAGCCCATGGACCCATGCTGACTCTGCAATCCCCTGCTGTCCCGCCAATCCCAAGGCAAACAAAATCAATGCAATGGCCGAAGGCAAGGTAAAGCCTGTCCAGGCTGCCAACAAACCCATCCACCCCGCACGCCCCAAACCCAGCGCCATTCCGACCTGGCTGCTGGCCGGGCCCGGCAAGAACTGACACAGGGCGAGCAGATCGGAGTAGCTGCGATCATCCAACCAGCGGCGGCGCTCTACGAACTCGCTACGAAAATAACCCAGGTGCGCGATAGGGCCGCCAAACGAAGTCAGCCCAAGCTTCAGGAATGCCCAGAAGACCTCCAGCGGGCTACCTGGCCTATCCGCCGCCTGCATCTGCATTTCTGCCTGTGCTGATGCGGGTGCCTGTACCGATGTCTGTGTCTGTGTCTGTGTCTGTGTCTGTGTCTGTGTCTGCACAGTTTCGTTCGAATTATTCATTGCTGCCTGCTCTCCCCCCTTGATCAACGTCCGCCGCACGTCATCTGCACCACCTGTTTTTACTGCTGATGTGTTTTCTGCTTACCGCCCGCTAGACAAGCTACAGGCTTCTTAGCTTCGCAACATATGAATACTGTGATGTAGAGCGTCAGAACCGTCCTCATCACGCGCTATTTCGTTCCACCCAGCCCTGCCTCCCAGCACTCACTCAAATAGCTTACAAACGTGGAAATCCGCGCTGACAAGGCCGTGTTACGGTAGTACACCGCATTGATAGGCTGACACATCTCCAGCGTGCGTTTCGGGAACAACTGCACCAAACGTCCTGCATCGCGATCCCGGTGCGTCATGAAGTCCGACAACGACACAATCCCCACTCCATCCAGCGCCAGTTGCCGCAAAGTTTCCCCACTGGAAGCGGCAATACTTGGCTTGATATGCACCGGCATCCCGTCTTGCGCAGGCAAGGGCCATTCATTCAGGGATAGCGGCTGCGTAAAGCCCAGCAACACATGATTATCCAGGTCGGCCACGTCACGCGGATGACCGTGCTTTTCCAGGTAGGCAGGTGAGGCCATCACACGCAAACGGGTGCTGCCAATAGGCCGCGCATGCAAGGTCGAGTCCTTGAGCCGACCAATCCGAATGGCCACATCCGTGCGATGCTCCAGCAGATCAATCCACCCTTCATTACTGGTCAGCTCCAGGCTGACCTGCGGATAGCGCTCCGTATAGCCGCGCACGATCGGCACCACGCAATGCAGAATAAAAGGCGAGGCAGCATCCACCCGCAAGCGCCCTACTGGCTGCTGCCGGCGTATGGCCAGATCCTCCTCCGCCTCTTCCACATGGGCCACAATGGATCGGGCCCGCTCCAGAAAAACCGCCCCTTCCTCCGTCAGTTCCAAGCGCCGCGTGGTACGCCGTAGCAAGGTGGTGTTGAGCTTCTCCTCCAGCCTGTTCAATGTACGGCTGACCGCCGACACCGTCAGCCCCAGATGCTCGGCCGCCCGCGAAATGGCACCAGCATCCACCACGGCTATAAATGCCTGCATTTCATCCAGAGTTGTTTTCATTATTGACTTTAAATCAAATGTATTTCGACCAATATGGACTTTTTTGACTAAATCATCAAGAACACAATGACATCTTCTGCAATGCTCCACGCAAGGATGCCATCATGCCTATCGCTCTACTGGCGCTGACCATCAGTGCCTTTGCCATCGGAACGACAGAGTTCGTGATCGTTGGCCTTCTCCCCACCATCGCGGCAGACCTGGCCGTGAGCCTGCCCTCCGCCGGGCTGCTGGTCAGCTTGTACGCCCTGGGCGTTGCCGTAGGTGCCCCCGTCCTGACCGCCCTGACCGGCAAGGTCCCCCGCAAAGCCTTGATGCTGGGCTTGATGGCCCTGTTCACCATCGGCAACCTGGTGGCCTGGCAAGCACTAGGTTATGAATCCCTGATCGTGGCCCGTATTCTGACCGGCCTGGCTCATGGCGTGTTCTTTTCCATTGGCTCCACCATTGCGGCCAGCCTGGTCCCCAAAGAAAAAGCCGCCAGCGCCATTGCCATCATGTTCACCGGCCTGACCGTTGCCCTGGTGACGGGCGTACCGCTGGGCACCTTTATCGGCCAGCAGTTCGGCTGGCGCACCACCTTCCTGGCTGTCTCGGCCCTGGGTGTGATCGCCTTCCTGGGTAGCCTGCTCTTTGTGCCCAAGAACGTAGTACACAGCAAACCGGCCACGCTGCGTCAACAAATCCGCGTCTTCGCCCAACCGCGACTGTTGCTGGTGTACGCAATGACAGCGGTGGGCTACGGCGGCTCTTTCATTGCCTTCACCTTCCTGGCGCCCATGCTGGAGCAGATTACGGGCTTTTCCATTCACGCCGTGGGCGGGGTCATGCTGGCATACGGGGTATCGGTTGCCATCGGTAATCTGTGGGGTGGCAAGCTGGCCGATCAACGCGGCCCCATCCCCGCCCTGAAACAGATTTTCCTGCTGCTGGCTATCGTCCTGCTGGCCCTGACCTTTACCGCCCACAACCCTTGGTTGATGCTGGCAACCGTACTGGCCTGGGGTGGCGTGGCATTTGGCAACGTCCCCGGCCTGCAGATTTATGTTGTTAACCAGGCCCAACGCTTTGCTCCTGAAGCAGTCGATGTGGCCTCCGGCCTGAACATCGCCGCCTTCAATATCGGAATTGCAATCGGAGCCTGGGGGGGTGGCCTGATCGTCGCCAACGTCGGCCTGATTCACACCGCCTGGATCGGTGCCATCGTCGTCCTGCTGGCCCTGGGCCTGACCGTCTGGGCAGGCAAACTGGATCAGCGAGATCAAGAAGATCAACTGGAAGTGAAGGCAAGGCCCTTGGCAGCTTGCTAAGCATCAAGCGTCAACATCGCAACAACCCAACACTACAGCTGAACCAAAGCAACAAAAACGCCCCCGCAATCAGCACTGGACACGCTCCCCAATACCCATCAACGGGTGATCTTGTCACCCGTACAGATTTACTCAAATGGAGTTACCACTATGTCTATCCCACAAATCGGCGTCGGCACCTTCCGCCTGAAAGAACAAGCGGCCATTGATTCGGTACGCAGCGCCCTGGAAGTCGGCTACCGCGCCGTTGATACCGCCCAGATCTACGAAAACGAAACCGAAGTTGGCCAGGCCATTGCCGAGTCCGGAGTGCCTCGGGACCAACTGTTCATCACCACCAAAATCTGGATCGACAAGCTGTCTGCCGACCAATTGATCCCCAGCCTGAAAGCCAGCCTGGAGAAACTGCGCACCGACCACGTAGACCTGACCTTGATCCACTGGCCGTCGCCACAAGGCGCTGTGCCTTTAAAAGAATCGCTCCAAGCCTTGCTGCAAGCACGCGAACAAGGCCTGACCCGCCAGATCGGCGTGTCCAACTTCAACATCGCCCTGCTGGACGAAGCAATTAATGCAATTAGTGTAGAAAATATCGCCACCAACCAGGTAGAAATCAGCCCCTACCTGCAAAACACCAAGTTGGCTGCCTTTGCTCGGGAGAAAGGCGTGCACCTGACGTCCTACATGACCTTGGCTTACGGCAAAGCGGTGCAGGACTCGGTATTGCAGGAGATCGCAGCTAAACATGGAGCGACTGCGGCCCAAGTGGCACTGGCCTGGGCAATACATCAAGGTTTTTCGGTGATACCTTCGTCGACCAAACGGGCGAACCTGGAAAGCAACCTGAAGGCTGGCGAGCTGAAGCTGGATGCGGAGGATTTGCAGAAGATTGCAGAGCTGGATCGCGGGGAGCGTTTGGTTGATCCGGAAGAGTTGGCGCCGGTTTGGGATTGAGGCCAACACAAATGGACGGCTAGACCCACTGAAAAAAGCGGGCCAAGCCTGATTCGAAAAATATCTACATAGAACGCTAGAAACATGCCCCTTTTTGGGGCATTTTCTTTTCCATCCCTCAGAAAACACACCACATTTCTCGCCAAGCCTTTGCTGTTAGCCCCTGCCTGAGTCAAGACAAACAGATACTAAGGCCTCTTCCACCCAATAGGCTATGATTTACAAACCATGCCAAACGGACAAGAACTGAGCAAAACCTACCAGAGAATAAAGATCATTACTCCAGAGCCATGAGTCAGCCACATCTTGTAGAAATAAACCAATATTCGTTTTCACCAGCGGCTTTGGCGGACATAAGAAATAACGCTTATGCCGTCGGTAACTGGCCTTTGGTTTATATCCTCAGTGACGGAGCCAAACGCCGAGCCTATGTAGGTGAAACAAGCAGTGCGCTGACCCGTCTGAATACGCATCTGCAGCATGAGCATAAGAAAATGCTCACTACCGCCCATTTGATCAGCAGCTCACGCTTTAACAAGTCCGCTACGCTAGACATTGAATCAGCGTTGATCAAATACATGGCAGCAGATGGTTGCTTCGAATTGCTCAATGGCAATTTGGGCCTGTCCGATCACAACTATTACCAAAGAAATGAGGTCTACACGCAGATCTTTCGTGAGACGTGGGACAAACTCAGTGGTCAAGGCATCGCCAGGCATTCGTTAGAGTCGATTGATAACTCCGACGTTTTTAAATATTCCCCATACAAAGCGCTGTCTTTCGACCAACGTCAAAGCCTGGTGGAAATGATGCGCGCTCTGCTCAATGACAATCTACGCCATCTGATCGTTCAAGGCGGGGCGGGTACCGGAAAATCAGTTCTCGCTATTTTCCTGTTCAAGCTGATCCATACCGATGAAGCGGAACTGAATCTTCAGGAGTTTTCCGAAGAGGAAAACGAGCTACGTGAACTTCTCAGCCAGCTAAAACAGCGTTTCCCTACCCCCCGGATGGCCTTGGTAGTGCCTATGGCTTCATTCCGAGCCACCTTGAAGCGGGCATTCAAAAATGTAGCTGGTCTGCGTCCTGACATGGTGATCAGTCCGTCAAAACTGGCTCAGGAAACTTACGATATCGTTCTGGTGGACGAGTCCCATCGACTACGCAAACGAGTCAACCTGGGTTCGTACTACGGAATATTCGACAAGGTCTGCACCGACTTGGGTTTGGATAAAGACAGCTGCAGCGAAGTGGATTGGGTGACCCAACAGGCTAAAAAGGCCATTTTTTTCTACGACCCCGATCAGTCCATCAAACCATCCGATGCCAACGCGGCTGACTTTCAAAAGATCAAGCAATCACCTGACTCTAGAGTCATGACACTGACTTCTCAGTTTCGTGTCCAAGCTGGCCAGGACTATGTCGACTTCATCGACAGGCTTCTGAACATCCAGCTTGCAGCCCAAGAGCAATATCGTTCAAAAAAATATGACTTTTTGCTCTTTGAAAACATCGCTGACCTTGTTCAAGTCATTGAACAGAAAAACCAAACCTACGGCTTGGCACGCCTGGTTGCCGGATATGCCTGGCCATGGCATTCGAAAAAAGACTCCAAGCTTCACGATATTGAAATAGACAATGTAAAACTGCGTTGGAATCGGACCAATACGGACTGGATTAACACAACCGGGGCAGAAGATGAGGTTGGTTGTATTCACACCACCCAGGGATACGACCTGAATTACACCGGCATCATTTTCGGAACAGAAATTGGCTACGACGCCGCCACGGATCAGATCACGATCAACGAGAAAAACTATCTGGACCGAAACGGCAAGCAAACCATTAAAAGCCCCGAGGAACTGAAGCAATACATCCTCAATATCTACAAAACCATCATGCTTCGGGGCATCAAAGGTACTTACGTCTATGCCTGCGACCCGGCTCTGCGGGCTTATCTAAAGCAACATATCCCCCGCTACCAAGCTCCTCCAGCCCAGGAGTTCTTACCAGCACCAACGTTGGTGCCCTGGGTCAATGCCGTTCCCTTCTATGACCTGCAAGCCGCAGCTGGCAGCTTCAGTGAATTGCAACACGTAGAAGACAAGGAATGGATAGGCCTGCCCCAAGGGATGGAGGCGAAGCAGGATATGTTCGCTTGCCGGGTCGTGGGCGAATCCATGAACAAGATCATACCGAGCGACTCGCTCTGCCTTTTCCGTCAGGATCCAGGCGGAAGCCGAAATGGCAAGATTGTTCTGGTGGAGTGCTTGTCAGCTCAAGATAGCAACGATGGCTCAAGATTCACCGTCAAAGAGTATGAAAGCATCAAAACCCAGACGGCAGAGGGCTGGGAGCATAAAAAGATTTTATTGAAACCCCGCTCTACCCAACTTACGTTTGAAGCGATTGAAATCCATGAAGACGCCGACTATCGCTATCGAGTCGTGGGCGAATTTATAAGGATTTTGAGCTGAACAATGCCTGTGTTTTGCCGAACACAGGCATTGCTCTACACAGCGTCAGGACGCACTAGGTTTCAAACTGGCCACTGACCTTGCGGTAGCAGGCAGGCTGCCCAGTCGCCAAAATGCCAACACAGCAAACAGTGCGATCACGGCAGGCACTGCAGCGGCAATGAAAAGGTTGGATGTACTCCAGTTGAAACGCATCAGCTCCCCTCCAATCACCGGGCCAAAAATAGAACCGAACCGGCCTATGCCCATCGCCCACCCCATGCCTGTGGAACGTACTGAGGTCGGGTAATACACCGCTGCCAACGCATTCAAAGCGGTCTGCCCACCCAGGACACAAAACCCGGCGGCGGCAATCACCAACCCTGCCATCGACATGGATGCCGCAACCTGGCCGATCACGGCGATCGTCAATGCAGCGCCGATAAAGGTCAACGTCAACGTGGGACCAAAACCTCGGCGATCCACACACCAGCCCAGCAAGAGGTTTCCGACCATTCCCCCCAGCCAGAAAAACGTCCCGGCGAGCACGGCTTGTGATGTGGAGTGCCCTGCCTCACTCATGATGACCGGCAGCCAATTTGCCAGGAAGTAAGCGGCAAGCAGATTCATGAAATTCACGACCCAGAGCAGGACTGTTCCGGTTCCCAGACCATCACGAAACAAGTGCATGAAAGGCACACCCGACTTCTTTTTCTCCGGTATGGAAAAGGTACTATCCGCGGGCATGTCCAACTGCGGGTCAATGCGTGCAAGGGTCCGGCGGATTTGCTGTACCCGATTGCGCTGCATGGCCAGAAACTGCAGGGATTCCGGCATGGAAACCAACATCACAATCGCCAGCAGCAAAGGCGCTACCGCACCCGCAATAAATACAAATGACCAGCCATAAACTGGGATGACAGCCGCAGCAATGGCTCCCCCTACTGCCCCTCCAACAATAAAACCCGATGAGGTGATCATCATCAGGGTGACCCGTACCCGAGCTGGGCTGAACTCGCCAGCCAAAGCCACTGCGTTGGGAATGATGGTACCCATGCTAAGTCCGGTCAGAAAACGCAGTACCAGCAACTCATTGATTGAGCTGGCATACGCTGTGGCCAACATGCACACGGATAGGCAAAACATGGAGCCGATCAGCACGGGGCGGCGACCGATCCGGTCTGCTACTGGCCCCAGGGTCAAGGCACCAATCGCCATTCCCATCAAACCCGCCCCAAACACCGGACCAAGATCTGCTTTGGCAATCCCCCATTGTTTGATGATCGCCGGTGCGACATAGCCCATTGCCTGAACATCAAAGCCATCAATAATCAAGCTGAGCATACATAGGCCAAGCACGAAATACTGCAGTCTGCCCAAGCGGCTGCGATCAATCGTGTCCACCACGTTGATAATTTTCGTAGTCATGAGAGAAGTCCTTATTGCGTCAAATGCAATGCTTCATAGGCGGCGGTGAACAAGGGGTCGCGCTGCTGCAAGTCCTCGTGGCTAACTTTGCCGGTACGGCGCATGTAGTCGTAGGCAAAAGCGACGGGATCCAGATGCATTTTGTCGGCCACGTTCTCGTACCAATCCAGGCTTAAGCTGGCCGACTGCTGGAAGCTGCTCGATGAAGTGTCCCGCGCAGCACGGAAAGCGGCAAATGCAGCTTGAATATCCCCTGGATGAGCCACCAGGCCTTGGTGCAAGGCAATCGCGTCCTGCATGGCCATGCGTGTTCCAGACCCCAACGAGAAATGCACGGTACGCAGGGCATCACCCAGCAACACCACATTGTCGTGATACCAGTTCTCGTTACTGACAATATTGGCCTCGAACCACAAGGATCGATTGCTCAGCAGCTCATTGCTGCCCAGCTCTGTACGAAACACCTCGGCGCAGAAGCGGCGGCTTTCCTCTTCACTGGCCTCGTGCAGGCCAGCGCGCTCCCAGGTTTCAGGATCAACCTCGACCAGGAAAGTCGACAATTCCGGGCTGTATTGGTAGCTATGGGCAATGAATACGCCATAAGGAGTGTCACGGAAAATCAGCGTGACGGGATGAAAACGCTGATGCGTGCCATACCAGGCAAACTTGTTCCGGCGGCGGGTAAAGCTGGGGCGAAAGTGCTCGGCCATTTGCGTGCGCACAGCACTGTTGCCACCATCCGCAGCGATCAGCACATCACACTCGGCAGCGAGCTTGCGAACATCCTCAATACGCTGTTCGTAGTGAATCTGAATGCCCTCCCTCTGACAGGCTTGCTGCAATACACGCAGCATGTCGATACGCGATGTGCGCGAAAAATGATTGCCATGCACTTGCACATGACAAGACTGATGCACGATTTCCATATAGTCGCAGCGCTCATGATGTGCAATGAACTCTTGATAGAAATCCGGGTCAGCCTTTTGCAGAAACGACAGGCCGATGTCAGAGAATACGACTCCCCAACCATAGGTCGCGCCTTCGGGGTTTTGCTCAAATACCTGGATTTCATGCGATGGCATGTGCTTTTTGGCAAGCAAAGCGAAGTACAGGCCTGCTGGGCCAGCGCCAATAATCGTAATTTTCATGATGCGGCCTTATTCAGTGGGCGAGAGAAAGAGTCATTGCATTCGCGCTGATAAGCCAGCAATGCTTCGCGAAAACTCTCTGGAACAGGAATGGATTGACGTTCAGGGCGTTGCACACAGACAGGCGTCAGCTGTGCTGTAAAGACGGGTTCCCCCTGCGGAGTGGTAGCGACGATCTGCAGAACATAGGTTCGGGTTCTGACCTCCAGCACATGCACGGCCATGTCGAATGCTTCATCCGGACGCAGCGAACGCAGGAAGTCGAATGACAAGGCGCGGGTGGGTGTCCCGAACCCCTGCTCGCTCTTGCCCTGTTGTGGCGTGGTGCCGAACAACTCGCCATAAAACAGCTCGGCCGCTGCAATGACATAGTCGGAGAACGTAGCGGTATAGACCACGCCTGCGGGGTCACACTCCCCCCAACGCACCCGGCGGCGCACTACAAGAGGACGTTGGTGAAGCACGTATTCCAATGGAGTCATAGTGGCACTCATGATTCAGGCGCCTCCTGCTCCAGCATCTGGGCAATACGTCGCTTCATGGCCGGTTTATCTACCTTGCCGACACGTGTCAGAGGGAACTCCTCCAAACTCTCTACACGCTCCGGGCATTTGTATTTCGCCAACCCTCGACCAATCAGGAATTGCGCCAACTCCTTGACGTCCGGTGCCTGATGGCCAGGACGAGGAATAATAAATACGCAGGCCTTTTCACCATAAAAAGGATCCGGCATGGCGACCAGTTTTGCATCGGACACGGCGGGATGCTGACTGACATGGGCTTCCACCTCCTCGCAGCCAATTTTTTCCCCGCCCCGATTCACGTTATCGTGCAGGCGGCCTTCAAAGGAGTAGTACAAGACACCATCGATACGATGGGCTTTGACCATGTCCCCGGTGCGATAAAAGCCATCACGGGTAAAGGAGCGTTCATTAGCCTCTGGATTCGCGAAGTAGCCCGTAAGGCTGGACGGCCCACGAAAACACAGCTCGCCTACCTCACCCTCCGGTGATAACTCATCCAAAGTCGGCTTGAACAAACGGATCTCATCATCAGCACAGCCTGAACTACCCTGGGTTGCGTGGCGCACAGTATCCGGAGCATCCGCCGGGGAGCCCAGGAGCAGCCCCTCCGTAATGCCATACAAGTTGGAGCAAGGCAGGCCCAGATGCTTTTCCAGAGAGTCAGCGCGACTCATTGTGGAAAACAGCTTCAAGGACGACAGGTCATGGCTGGCGATATCTGGATAAGCCATCAGTTGTGGAGCAATCGGCCCAATCGACAAGGCATGGGTAACACGATGCTCGGCAATCAGATCCAGCATGCGCTTGATATCCACCCTGGGCATCAAGACCACCGTGGTCCCCAGTAAAACGGGCGGGATCAAGGCATAGAGCGAGCCAGCATTGTGGATTAAGGGCAGCGACCAGATGACCCGGCTATCAGCATCAATCTGATAGCGGCGACACCAGCCTGCAGAATGCCCCAAATATTCAGCATGAAAGCGCGGAATAATTTTGGGCACGCCTGTTGTTCCACCCGAGAGCTGGAAACTTAAGACGTCGGACAGCCCCAATTTGACCTGCGCCAGTTTCTGTTTGGCTTCCTCAAAAGAGACACTGGCTATCAGTTGCTGCATGTCAGGCGTGCCGGTACTCTGGCCTCGCACCAGAATCAGATGCTGTAGTGATGCGTGACGCTCCACCATGCTTTTAGCAAAAGACAACAAGTCAAAATTGGGCGAGAAATCAGCCTGCACAAAGTAGCCGCGCGCCTGGGATTGTTCCGCTAACTGACCTATCTCGATTTCCCGATGCTGAGGCAAGGAACACACCGGCACAATGCCTGCCTTGAAACACGCCAACAAGACAATCACCGTCTCTACCGTGGTACCAAGCTGAAAGATGGCACGATCACCCGGATTCAGACCCAGCTTCAGCAAAGCCGCAGCCAGTCGCTCACTGTCCTGATCCAGATCCGCAAAGCTTACGCTGCGCTCATCACTGATGAAGGCCATTCGTTCCGGGTACTGACGGGCCGTATGGCGCAAGGCATCGCCCACCGTGCTGGCAATCCATGAGCCACTGGCCAAGGCGGCCTGCGCACGCTCTGCACTTGGGTAAACAACGCCGTCAATGGGGTAATTGATATTGTTCATTTGTCTCCTCCCGCCCTGACTAGCCCTGCAACGGCACCAGGCGCACGATGTCTCGGTCAAAGCGCTCGATACGACCATGCAAGCCGCCGGTGAACATGCCATACCAAAGCGCCGGTTTCAGTCCCAGGGCTTTGCGCTCAAACTCAATCGGGCCGCTGGCCTGGATAATGTCGTAATCCTTGCCCGCCAGGACCTTGCAATCTGGATGCTGCTCCGCAGAACGGATCAAGGAAGAAAACTCATCGACTCGAGGTACAAACACACGTACCGCCGCACTTTCTGCTTGCTCATGCTGGCCAACCAACTGGGCTTTTTGATTCCAGACCACATCAATATCAGTCAGTAACTGCCCCTTGGCGAAGGCCTGATCCTCCAATGCCATGGCCGCCTCCAGCGTAATCTGCGCATCCAGAGCGTCCAATTGCGTCAATGGGCGCAACTTATGCGTGAATTCCACGAAATAACCATTGGGATCACGCACATAAATCGACTCGATCACCTCATGGCGGGTTTCCACGGAAACGTCCAGATTCTGCGCTTCCAGACGCTCTTTCCAGGCACGCAGCTCTTGAGGACCGTCCACCAGCCAGGCGGTATGGGTGGCATCTGCCTCATGATCATCGGGCAAAGGACGAGCCGCTGCGCGAGTACGCATTCCTGCAGGCTCTTGAGACCCCAGGTAGTAGAAAAACGCAATGGTGCTGCCATTGCCGCTATCAAAGAAAAAATGCAGAAAATCAGGATGAGTCGTTGGCCCCCAGCCACGTGCCGAGATCACATGCACCAATGGCAAACCCAATCTGTCGCGATAGAACTCTACCGTTTCACGCAAACGCCACGTAGGGCGAGCAGTATGGTCCACACCGAGTAGGGTCAGACGGGGAAGATTACGTTCAGGCATAGCTAGCCCTCCTTATGAACAGGATGTATCTGGAATGGGATGAAATAGCGCCTGTGTGCGCTATCAGGTCAGGGCTAGTGAGGCACTAGCGTGAAAAGTGTTCAAGCAACCATTGAGCCAGCAAGCGTCCCGCCTCCAAGCGCCCCGGTTCTTCGGCCTCTGTCAAAGCTCTGCCATGGTGATCACCTCGAACCCGTAAATGCTGCTTATCGGACGCCCCTAAGGCCGCCACAATGCCTTGCACATCGCTGGGGAAACAGGCCTGATCCCCGGTGTATTCAATCACTAGAACAGGGGCTGAAATATCGGGAGCCGTCTTGAGCAAAGAAGCGTTGGACGACAAGGCGGACCAGGTAGACAGCCAGCTCTCCGGTGTGCACTGACGAGCAAAACCAACCGCTCCGTAATTCGACGCATACGGATTCGCTCCCCACAAGGAACCAGGCTTTCGATCGGAACTGTCTTGCGACAAATCAAAGCAGCGTAGATCGGCGTCCGTGCGCCAGACATTGATAATGGGGGTATGCGCGGCCAGACGACGATCTTCCTGACTGGCCTGTGCCCCCACCTCCTTGACACGCTGACGTGCTTGTTGACGACGTTCGATCAGTTCACGGGCATGTTGATCAATACGAGCCACCCGGTCACGCTGTGCGGCGCGATAGCGTTCGATAAACTGAGCGCTATAGCTGGCCTGGCCTTTTTCTGCATATCCATTCTCGGGAGACAAGGGGTCCAGCATAGGATCAATAGACAGGGGATCGCTCTCATCCCGCACGCTAGGGTCAATGCAGTTGAGCAATAGCATCCCTTGACCGGGATGCGGGCCTATCAGCACCAACCCGTCTACTGCAGGCATATCCAGATCTGCCAAGTTCGTGGGCCGCCCGGCTGGCGTGCGCGCAATGCGCTGCTCTGCAGGCAAGACCGATTGCTGGGCATACAGGGCATACAAGCCCGCGCCCCCCGAATTCCCCAGCAAGATGATGCGTTTGAAACCCGCCGAACGCAGATATTGCAGGCCAGCGGCCACATCATGCAAAGCGAACTCGTGCTCCAGCCGCAAATCGTTGCCAACCGAGCGTGGCGATTGCGACCAGGCAGCGTAGCCTGCGCCGACGATATCGGGAATCAGATAGTGACAGGCCATGAATTCACGGGGATGCATGATGCACACCACCGTATCGGCCCCTTGCGCTGGAGCATATAAAGAGCCACCCGTGGCCGCTTGGTCGGCCGTGCGCAACACAACATTTCTCGTGATGGTGCCCGCAGGGACATCACGGGGGTTCCAGTCGGTATTCAAGAAACCGGCGGTAGGCTGAGCGGTAGAGTTGGAATGACGGTTCATAGTGCTATGTGCAGGGCACAACCCATAACATTGATTTAGATCAATATTATTTTTATTCGACACTAACGTCAATAATTTGACGTAGGTGTTAATACTGAGTTGTGTACGCTGACAGCACTGTCAAAAACCCAAGAGTTAGTGGGACTTAGCGGCGCTCCAGACTATCCGTCAGTTTTTCCATGGCGTCGCGCATCTGTGCCATCGCCAGATCTATTTCCTGATTATTGTTGGCAGTCTCCGAGCTGGCGTCAGTACGACTCAACATACGCAGGCCAAAGGATGCAATCAATTCAGCAATTGGCTCTGTGGGCTTGCCTGCCCGGCTATCAAACCACCAGGCGCACCAGTTACACATGCCGATTATGGAAAACGCGGCAATATCTGCGTCTACTGACCTGAACATTCCCTCTGCAATGCCGCGTTCAATCACCGCCACAAAGCCTCTACGCACCGCACGGCGCGAGGCTTGCGCCTCCTTGCGTAGTTCTTCCGGCAAGCTGCTTTCACTGCGCTCTGCCACTCGAAACTGCAAGGGATGCTGAAGCACCAGCCCGGCATGATGCAAAATCAGCTGCCGCAAGGCTTCGTCCGGGGAAAGGTCTTCTTGCTGAATGACCTCTGCAATCAAGTCTCCTGCCCGCTTGGTGACGGCTGTCGTCAAACTCTCCAGCATCGCTTCCTTGCTGCGAAAGTAGTAATACAGCGCCGTTCGGGTCATGCCAACTGCATCAGCAATGTCATTGAAATTCGTGCCTCCAAAGCCCTTTTCAATGAACAACAAAGAGGCCGCATCCAAAATGGCCTGGCGCTGAATATCACTGCGTGTCGGGCGAGACTTCGCCATGGTTTTTTTCATCGTTTTTATGCTTAAGGTCAGTACACGATCTGTATTATTACTGGTCGCTGCGCAGGATGGGGACTTGGCAACACCACAGTAGCTCCGGGGGATGCCCAAAGAACTCAGGGTTCACGTCGCTGCGTGCTGAAGACATCGGGTTTCCATTTATTGACACTATTGTCAATGAATTCATAATTTCGTCAAACCCCGGTGTTCTTCTTAGGGTAGGCTCAAACATGCCCATCTCCCCTTCGCTCCGGCTCAACGAGCGCTTTCTTGAACTCTACGTTCAGGACCTTCCAGCCGCCCAGGCAGCCATTTCACGGCGGTATTGTTCTTATCGAGTTCGCCACGCCACGACCGACACAACGTCCCCCATCGTGCTGCATAGCGCCGTATCGGGTGCCGTCACGCTATCCACCTTGACGTTTGGGCGCGACATCGAGATCGAGCCGGAAGATCTGGACTCTTGCCTCTTGATCACGACAACGATGAAAGGCCACACCGAACTGGCGACACACCACACACGATATGGCGGCGGGCCGGGAACAACCGCTTTAAGTGTTGCGGCCGATCAGCCACGCTTTCACTACACCCCTGCTGGAGAGGTTCTTAAGGTCCAGTTGGATTCTCGGCGTGTGTCTGCAGTGTGCTGGCGTCTGATGCAACGCCAAGGCCAGCAAGCCTTGCGATTCAACACTCAAATGACGGACCCAGAGGCACTACGGCGCTGGTTGATGTTGCTCGACTTTGTGGTGAGCACTTTGAATGACAGCGATATGGCCTTGCGCACATCACTGGCGCCCAGCATAGAGGAAATGCTGACGCTGACATTGCTGGACATACAGGCGCATAACTACTCCGATGCCTTGCGCTCGCCCATCACCAACATCACCCCAAAACAACTACGCCTGGCGATCGACTTCATGGAAGCCCATTTTGAGCAGGCTTTGACCCTGGCCCAAATTGCGGACGAGGCCAATTGCAGTATTCGCTCGCTTTCACGCGCTTTCCAGCAGTTTCGACAAACTACGCCCATGCAGCACCTGAACGAACTACGTCTACAGAAAGTCCACGAAGAGCTGCTCAACACCGCCAGCTCTACCCAATCCATTGCAGCCCTGGCTCTGCAACATGGTTTCAGCCACCTGAGCTCTTTTAATCAACAATACCGGCGCCGTTACGCAGAAAGCCCATCGCAAACCCGCGCACGGGCTCACGATGGGACTGTGTAGTACAAGAGACGGATTTAAGAAATCTTGTACATCCCGCCATCGACGGCCAGAGCCTGCCCCGTCACAAAAGCACCGTCATCGCTAGTCAAAAAGAGAATAGGGCCGACGATATCTTCAGGTGTTGCAAAACGCTTGATCGCCTGTTGCTGCCACACGCTGCGGGCCATTTCCTCTGGCAGACCGCGGGTGCCAGGAGTTTGTGTCAACGCCGGCAAAATCGCGTTAACGGTAATGCCGTCTTCCGCCAATTCATTCGACAAACCTCGCACAAAACCGATCACTCCCATCTTGGCCGCCATGTAGTGGCTTAGACCCGCCAGCGGAGTACCAATCGAGTTCGAGGAAAAATTCACAAACCGCCCCCACTGGTTCTTGCGCATCAAAGGCACAAACGCCTTGGCCGAATGAAAATGCGAATCCAGGTTCACACGCAAGGTACGTGACCAGAGCTCAAAATCCAGCTCATCAAAGGTCGCAAAGGGATAGATACCGGCATTGTTCACCACAATGTCCGCCCGGCCATATCGCTGGTCAACAGCCTGCGCAAAACTCGCCCAAGCCTTGGGATCACTAACGTCACCCGTCAAAACCAGTGGATCACCACCAACCATGGCTTGAGTTTCCGATGGGGTTTCAAGATCAATCAAAACCAATTGCGCACCACGCTCAGCCAAGCGGACAGCAACTTCACGTCCAATACCTCGCCCAGCGCCCGTTACTACCGCTACCCGTCCTTCATGGGTGTTATTCATGATGTCTCCTTTCATTTAAATAATGGAAATACAGCCTGGATCGCTTAGAGCGGGAACGCGGCCCGAATCCAGAAAGCATGTCCCTGCGGCCCATTGCGAACCGCCATTTCCTGTTGCCACTTTGCCGTCACAAACCAGCCCTTGCTGCTGGCGTACTTGATACTGGGTCCCACAGCAAACGCCCGATGACGGCTGCCACTGATCGTCTGCCCGCCCTGCTTGTCATCTGTTGTCTGAACGGTGGCATAGCCACCGACACCCAGAGCCCATTCAGGCGAAACCGACCATCCCAATGAATAGTCTGCGTACAACTCATTGCCGGACGTATAAGCGGTGCTGCGGTTTTTTTGATTGAACAGGTAGCCAACTTTGACGTCTGCATTCAAGCCTTTGGGATCCACCCAACTAGCTGCCACGACTGGCCCGTAAGACCAGTAATTACGTCCTATATTGGCCAGGTTGTTTTTGTTGTAGCCCCCGGTGGGTACAAATACATCCAGCGCCCCAATTACATGGAAGTGCTCGCTAAAGTGCCAACCAATGCCGGACGACAAAGTAATGTCACCCAGCCCCGTTCTGGTCTGGCTTCTACCCGCAGCGGAAACATGCAGATTCACCAACGGAACAATGGCACTGAGCAATACATCACCACCCAGAGCCTTCTGAGGCGTGACCCAGACAAAACGGCTAACCAGCGCATTGGCCTTCAGGCTGAAATCCGGTGGTGACGCATCTTGCCCATCATTGCCACGCACTTTGTTCGCCGAATACACCTGCCCATAAAACAAGCTGTAAAAGCCTGGCGGTGGCAACACACCTGTCAAAAAATTCTCGGCCCCAAAGGGATAAACCGAACCGCCACCCTCAGTCGCCCCTGCCAAGGGGCTGTTCAAAGCAAGCAGCAAGGCCGTCACACTGGTCGCTGCAGACCGACCCAAGAATAAAGACATGGGAATCTCCTTTGCGCCACGGCTAGCGCTGCGCCCCAAAAATCCCCAAAGCCCCAGGCTGAAGATCCACAATCACACTCTTGGTCAGCGTGTAATGGTTCAGCACCTCATGCGCAAATTCCCGCCCAAAGCCACTTTGCTTATAGCCACCGATCGGCATGCCGCCCAAGAAGTTGTAGTAGCGGTTCACCCAGACCGTGCCGGTTTCCAGCTCGCACGCCATGCGGTGCGCCCGTGCCAGATTGGAGGTCCAGACCCCACCACCCAGACCATAAATCGAGGCATTGGCCAGGCGCATGACCTCGTCATCATCTTTCCAGGTCAACACGCTGGTCACGGGCCCAAAGATTTCTTCCTGCGCGATCTTCATGGTGTTCTTCACGTCTGTAAACACGGTGGGCTGCACAAACAAGCCCTTCTCGAAGCCCGGTACATGAGCGCGGCCACCACCACATAAAACCGAAGCGCCTTCACGTGGACCTTCCTGCAAGTAGCCCATGATCTTGTCCATTTGCATTTGAGACGCCTGCGGCCCCAGTTGGGTGTCAGGCGACTGCGGGTCCCCAATGCGAATACCGGCAAGAATCCGCTGAAGCTTTTCAAGAAACTCATCGCGAACCTGCTCATGCACGAACAAACGCGAACCTGCCAGGCACACCTCCCCTTTGTTCAGAATGGTGGACATCGCAGCACCTTCTGCCGCGGCATCCAGGTCTGCATCCTCACAAACAATATTTGCGGACTTGCCACCCAGCTCCATCGTCTGCGGAATGATATTGGTCGAGGCGTACTGCATCAGCTTTCTTGCCGTAGGGCGGGAGCCCGTAAAACCGACCTTGCGCACACGGGGATCGGTCACCAGCGTCTCGCCCAAATCAGGGCCGTAGCCCGTCACGATATTGAGCACACCGGGAGGCAGCAGATCAGCCATCTCCCTGGCAAACTCCAGCACCGACAAACACACGATTTCAGAAGGTTTAAGCACCACCGTGTTGCCAGCCGCCAAGGCAGGAGCGATCTTGGTGGCCAGCATGATCATGGGCACATTCCAGGGAATGATCTGCACCACCACGCCTAAGGGCTCGCGATGGATGATGCCGATAGAGTCTGTACCCAGGGAGGAAGTGTGATGTACCGCTTCCCCGTGCAACTGCCAGGGCGTGCCGGAGAAAATCGCAAACTGCTCGATCGCCATGGGCATGTCGAAGTGCGTGGATTCGCTGATCGGTTTGCCGTTGTTAAGCGTATCCATCAGTGCGAAATGGTGTGCCCGCGCCTTCAAGCGACGGGTGATCTCGTAAAGAATTTCCTGACGTGCCGCAGGCGGTGTACGAGACCAGGATGGGAAAGCACGGGCAGCCGCATCAACCGCCCGCTTGGCATCAGCGGCATTACCTGCAGCAATATGCGCCAGAGTTTCCCCTGTAGCCGGGTTGCCTAACGGTATGGTTTTGCCACTATCACCCGCGACCCAGGTGCCATCAATGAAATGGCCATATTCAGGAAGAAAACCCGCTGTGGTCGAACCGCGGGATAAGTTGGGGTTTGGCATCAAAACGTCTCCTTGTAGTCAATCACTCGCTCGTCTTGTCTGCGAGCCTGACTACAAGTTAGACGCCTATGTGGCTATAGCTCTACCATCCAGCGGCCATGGGTGGCGGATTTTTGCCAGAAAAACAGGAAAGATAGCCGAAAGAAGGTTTAGCAAAAAAAGCAGACGACACGTCTACGGGCATGTCGTCTGCTTGTCTTCTACTGCAGTGAACCGTTTAGAAGCGTGTACGTATACCCACACCAAACGTATCGCCACGCGACAAATCAGTCAGTTTGTCGCTGTAATACGCCGCATAGACATCCGTACGTTTAGACAGCTCATAGTCGTAACCCAAGGCCCAGCTGTTGCGCTTGACCTCACTGGCCCCACTACTACGCGTATGACCATACGAAGCCAGCACCTTGCCGCCGCCCATAGGGACAGACACACCAAACTGCCCGCCCTTCATCGTGATGTCGCCACTAGTGATAGTGTTCTTCACGTACTGAAACTGAGCAAAAACCTTGGCGAAATCAAAGTCATAAGCCATGCCTAACAGGCTTGCTCGCTGATGACGAAAGCCCACAATGATGTTTTCCAGATCATCCGCCTGATTATCAAACTTGACCTGTTGATAGGCCAATGTCGCAGAGAAAGCCCCATTGAAATACAGCGCATTACCACCCCATTTATTGGAGCCGGATTTGTTGGCCTCGTTGCTGAAACCATAGATCAGATTTGCTGTCAGCCCATTGAAGTCAGGCGTGGTGTACTTGACTGCATTGCTCCAACCCGAATCGCCCAATACCCCCTGACCTTGCATACCCAGATAAGTGTGAAACACCGACGGGGAGAAAGTGTAGGAATCCCCAAATGGGTTAAACAGAATGGTGGAGACGAAATAAGGCGTAGTCAGCCGCCCCAACGTCAAGGTGCCTGCATCATCACTTTGCAAACCCACATAAGCACTACGAGAGAACATGGGATCGCCATTGAACCGCCCCGCTTGACCTGTCTCTGGCCGGAAGAACCCTTCCATGGCAAACACGGCGCGAACACCGTTGGACAACTCCTCCTGGCCTTTCAAGCCCCAGTAAGAGGTTGTCATCCCTCCCCCGCCTACCGTCCCTTCCCGCTTATTGCCTCCTACAGGCTTATGTATACCTGCCCAGGCATCAACCAGACCATACAGCTGTACATTGGATTGAGCGTGGGCAGTTGACCCTATTCCCAGCAAAGCGGCCAGCAGCCCGCCTGCCAATATCGGCATCTTTAGAACCATTGTGTCTCCGTTATCGTTTTCAGTATTGTGGTGATCCCCCTTCCCTTTTTCTAAGGGGGAGCCCTGACTGGGTGTCATCCACTTCGGCAGTACAAACAGGCAAAGCGAACAACCCCAGTTTTTCTAGGGGCTTTTAATTATTACTGTCACTTACAAGTGGTTTGGGAAGATGCGGGTGATAAGGGCTATTCGAGCTTGTGCGCTTGTTGTCCTTGGGGACGGCTTGGATTTTTCTTCTGTGGCGTTGTGTGCTTAAGTAAGCGGTAGTTCTTAAGTGAAGGCTTGCAGAGAGAGCGAAGCCCAATGAATAAGCACAGTCGTAGGGTCGGCGAATGCGATGTACGCTAAGTCGCTAGCGTGGCTAAGCCTGAATCGAGTTTTGCAGAGGTTCCCGACACGGGATTTGCATTGCTAAATCTTCTAGTTGATTCAGCAGGAAGAAGATTGTTGATGGTGCCCGGGGCCGGAATCGAACCGGCACGCCTTGCGGCGGGGGATTTTGAGTCCCCTGCGTCTACCAATTTCACCACCCGGGCTAGGTATGGCAACCTGGGAATCCAGGCTTGGAAGGAAAGATTGTTATTATACGCAGATTCCTGGGGGTTTTGGCAAGTGCCACAGCAATTTTTTTAAATTTAGCCTGGCACTGAAAACATTCCCACCCAAAGTCCGTCTGAAGCCCCATTTTTTGCCTGCTTTGTCACAACTGCTTAAGCAATAACCGGGCATTCTCGGCAGGTAAAAACCTACCCTACAGTTGACCATCCCCAAACCTGGATTCCAAGTAAAAACAGGCCAGGTACATCGCCCTGGCCTGCTCAATTTTCTACTCTGTATTCGGGATCTAGTCCCCTGCCACAGCCTGCCCGTTACGAATCCACTCTCTCCAGATCGCCACCAACAGAGCCATCAGGACCGGGCCGATGAACAAGCCCACGATGCCCATTGTTTGCACACCGCCAACCAGGCCAAAGAAGGTCGGCAAGAACGGCAGTTTCACCGGGCCACCGACCAAACGTGGTCGGAGGGTTTTATCAACAATGAACAGTTCGATCGCGCCCCACAGAAACAGGCTGACTCCAGCCACCAAGTGACCAGAGCCTATTAAATACAAGGACACCATTGTGAATGACAGGGGAGCACCGCCGGGGATTAACGCCATAAAGCCGGTGATCACACCCAAGAGTACGGGCGATGGAACACCTGCAATCCAATAGGCGATACCCAGAACCACGCCCTCGCCCAGGGCGATCAAGCCCATCCCGGTGACAGTGGAGTTAACGGTAGCAGGCACAACCCGAGAAAAGCGCTGCCAACGGCCTGGCAGGACGCGTTCACCAACAATATCCAATTGCACCAACAGCCTGTCGCCATCTTTGAAGATGAAGAACAGCGTGATCAGCATGAACAGCACGGTCAGCAGCAGGTGAAACACGTTACCTGTAGCGGACAGCACCATGCGGTAGATATTGCCCAGGTGCTGACCGCTGACCATCTCGACCAGCTCGCCCAACGCGTGGGGCTCGCCTAGATAGACTTGCCAATACTCGGTCAAGCGCTCGCCCATCAGGGGCATGGCTTTGATCCATTCAGGGGTCGGCGTGCCGTAGCGGTTGGCGGCCAGCGCCCAGGTAATGAAGCTGCTGGCTTCCTGGATCGCAAAGGACAAGGCCAGGGACAAGGGCACAACCAGGACCACGATGACGACCAGCAAGGCCAATGTGGCCGCCAGTGCGGTGCGGCCATTACAGCGTACAACCAGCCGTTTATATAAGGGCCAACCGGCCAGGCCTATGATCAGCGCGGCCAGAACAGGGACCAGAAATCCCTTTAAAAAGTAGACGCCTGCGGCCAGCAATAGCAGCAACAGCCAGCGAGCGATGAGAAATGCGGGTAAGACGGGTTGCATAAACGGTGGAGACCCTCTTGTCTATTGGTCTGGGCATGGGTCGGTGCCCGAAAGTTTTTTGACGATAGCATGATCACAGCCCGAGGAATACCCGTTTCTTACAAGAAGCTGAGCGAGGTGTTTGATACGGCAAACCCGCTTTAAGCAAACCCGGTCTTTCTGCTCAAACCAGAACTGACGTGGCACTGATCTATTCAGCGTTGGAGCTAAGCCAAGGCCCGAAGGCTCAGCTACATGATCTGCATCGCCTACCAAGTATCCTCCTCGTCCAACTAAAGGACTAGGGAAAAGTTTCTTCCAACGCCTTACGGCCAAGTTTGTATGTCCACGGCAACTCTCATGCCTCTCTTGCTGCTCAGTTCAACACGCTAGAGCTCCCCTTCCCCCCCCCCCAGCCCTTCCACCTTACGGACCTGACTGCAGTTCAGGCGCGATCTGCTGCTTCTTTTTCTCTTTAAACCCTCCCAATCAATCATCCACAGGTAAACCCCAGTTTTCTTAATTTTTCACATACGTAAAATATTTTTCTCACACAGGAAATTTAGAAATGAAAAAACCATCTTGGATTGTTAGTCCCGAAGACGCCGTTGCGTACTCTCCCGCCAACCACACGGGCACCGTGAATCGTCGCCTGATCAGTCAGGCCAATGTCGGTGCCAAGCATGTGGAGGTGCTTTTGGGTGTGATTGAAAAGAACCAGGGCGCCCTTCCCCATGCACATCCTGGAATCGAGCAGGTCTGTTATCTGCTCAGCGGCACTGCCGATGTGGAAGTCGATGGCGAACGCGGTCAGATGAAAGCAGGCGAGTGCTGTTATCTCCCCCCTGACAAAAAGCACGTTTTCACCGTCACCAGCGATGAACCCGCTCAGCTGCTGGTGATTTACTCGCCGCCCTACGAAGAACACCCCGATCGGGTTATCCGCTGATCCACGTGCTTGCTGGTTTGGGCTAGCGCGCCCTGCCTTCCACCCTGAGGAGACCGCCATGAATTTCAAAAAAAATAATCTTTTGCTTTCGCTACGTTCACGCTGCAAGGCCGTACTGGCATGTAGCGCCGCCATGCTGCTGATGGGGGGCAATGCCTGGGCTCAGTATCCGGAACGAGCCATTACCTTGATCGTGCCTTTTCCGGCTGGCTCAGGCACCGATGCCGTCGGTCGGATCTTTGCGGAAGAGATGGGCAAGCGGGTAGGCCAGACCATCATTGTTGAAAACCGCCCAGGCGCGAATGCCACGATTGCAGCCAACTACGTAAAACGGGCCGCCCCTGATGGCTACACCCTGTTCATCACCACCAATACCTCGCATTCCGCCGCACCGTGGTTGATGAAAAATGTGCCCTACGACCCGATCAAGGATTTCACGCCCATTGCCCGTGGTGGCAACCTGCCTTTTATCTTGGTGACGAACCCCGATCGTCCCTACCAGACCGTTGAGCAGTTGCTGCAATACGCCAAAGCCAACCCCGGTCAGATCACTTACGCCTCTGGCAACAGCACCGGCATCGTGGCAGGCGGCACCCTGGATCTGCAGGCAGGCATGAAAGCGCTGCATGTTCCGTACAAAGGCACCCCGCAAGCGCTGACCGACCTGATTGCCGGGCAAGTGGACTTCATGTTTACCGATGTCACCTCCGGGCTGGCTTTTATCAATAGTGGTCGCCTGAAAGCCCTGGCCGTGTCCACCGCCAAACGCAGCGCCTTGCTGCCCGATCTGCCCGCCATGGAAGAAGCTGGCCTGTCTGACTTTGACATCACGTCCTGGAATGGTTTTTTCGGCCCGGCGGGGATGGACCCGGAGCGCGTCCAGCTACTCAACCGCACAATCAATGAAATTGTTCAGGACGAGGCCGTGCGCCAGAAGCTGGCCCAGCTAGGTTTTGATGCCTTTAGTGGCCCGCCCGAGGAGTTCGCCCAGTTTGTTCAAGAACAGTACGTGCTGTGGGGAAAACTGATTAATGACGCCAATCTCGGCCCTCAATAATTGGGTGGACGCCTGCCATGACTGAACACAAGAAGGACAATGTGGGTCCATTGAGCGGTATCCGTATTCTGGATTTAAGCTCGGTGGTGATGGGGCCCTTTGCCACGCAGATTCTGGCGGATCTGGGGGCTGACGTGATCAAGGTGGAGTCCCCCAGTGGAGACACCATGCGAGCAGTCGGCCCCATGCGCAACGCGGCTATGGGCGCCCTGTTTCTCCATCTGAACCGCAATAAACGATCTGTGGTTCTGGATTTGAAAACCCCGGCCGGTCAAGAAGCCTGCCTGCAGCTGATCCGGGAATCCGATGTGCTGCTCTACAATCTGCGCCCGGCTGCCATGGCACGCCTGGGCCTGGATTACGAGCGCGTCGCTGCTGCCAACCCGGCCATTGTGTATGTCGGCGCCTATGGCTTCGGGGAAGATGGTCCCTACGCCGGACGCCCTGCCTACGATGATCTGATCCAGGGCATGACAGGACTAGGCCATCTCTACCAGCAGCAATCCGGTGATGTACCTCGCTATACGCCGTTGACTCTCTGTGATCGCACGGTAGGCCTGCATGTGGCCGTCGCGGTACTGGCTGGTGTCATTGAGGCACGCCAAAGTGGCCACGGCCAGGCCATTGAAATCCCCATGTTCGAGGCAATGGCGCACTTTGTGCTGGGTGATCATCTAGGCGGCCACTCTTTTGAGCCTGCACTGGGTCCCACCGGCTATGCCCGCCTGCTGGCTAAAGAGCGCAAGCCCTATCAAACCAGTGACGGTTTTCTGGTGCTGTTGATCTACAACGACAAGCATTGGACCAATTTCTTCTCCCTGATTGGTCAACCCGAACTGCAACAGGACCCACGTTTCAGCTCGCACTCGGCCCGCGCCATTCATATCGGCGAGGTCTATGACTTTGTGGCCTCACAGATCAAGCAAAAAGACACGGCTTATTGGCTCCACGCCTTGCGTCAGGTCGACATCCCGGCCGCCCCCTTGTACTCCATCGAACAACTGATCGATGACGAGCACCTACAAGCGGTAAAGCATCTACAGCATATGGATCACCCGACCGAGGGCCCTATCTGGACCCCCTCTCCCTTGGGCAAGTACTCCCGCACACCTCTAAGCATTCGACGCCATGCACCGAGTCTGGGAGAACACACCGCCCAGGTTCTGGCCGAGCTGGGCTACAGCGAGCAAGACATACAGGCCATGCTGGCCAGCGTTCACCCCTCACCCCGAGAACAGATTGTATGAATATCGAATTAAGCGAAGATCAACGCGCCTTGGTGCAGGCTATTGAGTCAGTTTGCCAACAGTTTGATGACGAGTACTGGCTGGCCCGTGACCAGGATGGAGTCTATCCCCATGACTTTCATAAAGCTTTGGCGGACGGGGGATGGTTAGGCATTGCCATGCCAGAACAATACGGTGGGGCGGGCCTGGGCATGATGGAAGCAACCTTAATGATGCACACCATCTCCCGTACAGGCGCCGGGTTTTCAGGCGCCTCTGCCGTGCATATGAATATTTTTGGTCTGAATCCGGTCGTGGTGTTTGGCAACGATGAGCAACGCGCCCGCTTTCTGCTACCGTTAATTCAAGGCAAAGACAAAGCCTGCTTCGGTGTCACCGAACCCAACTCCGGACTGGATACCAGCAAGCTGGAAACCCGTGCTGTTTTGCAGGGTGACCATTATCAGGTGCATGGTCGCAAGATCTGGATTTCCACGGCTCAAGTTGCCAACAAAATCCTGCTACTGGCTCGCACGACCCCGCTATCAGAAGTCAAAAAGCCAACGGACGGCCTATCTCTGTTCTATACAGACCTGGATCGCAGCACCATCGAAGTGCGTCATATCGACAAGATGGGACGCCATGCAGTGGATTCGAACATGCTATTTATCGACGGGCTGCGTATTCCTGTCGAAGATCGTATTGGCGAAGAAGGCAAAGGCTTTAGCTATCTGTTGCACGGGCTAAATCCCGAGCGAATTCTGATCGCCTCCGAGGCCATTGGGCTAGGCAGAGCCGCCCTGGAGAAAGCCACCATCTACGCCAAGGAACGGCATGTGTTCGGGCGGCCGATCGGACAAAATCAAGGGATACAACACCCGCTGGCTCAGGCCTGGATGCAACTGGAAGCCGCCGACTTGGTCACTTTGAAGGCTGCGGCTTTATACGATGCTGGCAAGCCCTGTGGGGAGTACGCCAACGCCGCTAAATACCTGGCCGCCGAAGCCGGTTTTCAGTCTTGTCAGACCGCCATTCAGACCCTGGGAGGCATGGGTTACGCCAAGGAATACCATGTAGAGCGCTATCTGCGCGAAAGCTTTATTCCGCGTCTGGCTCCTGTCAGCCCGCAATTAATCATGTGCTATATAGCGGAAAAAGTGCTGGGGCTGCCCAAGTCCTATTGAGCCGCCTTCTAGTCCTCTTCAATAAAACGGCAAGCGACACGCAGGCGCTCCGCGTAACTTTGCAGGTTCTGTTCAATACGATAAACAGGACCTGCAATCGAAATGGCGTAACTGCCGCCTGACAGCCGGATCGGCCACGCAATACCGCCCACATCCGACATGGACTCGCCCATATTGCCATACCAACCGCGCTGCGCAGAGGTTTCCAAGTCAGCATTCAAACTGTCCAGGCTGGTCAGAGTCTTGTTCGTAAAGGCTTCCAAAGGCCCATCACCCAAAAGCTGGGCGCGCTCTTCCAGCGTCATCTGGGACAACAACGCTTTACCGATAGAGTTGGCATGAACGTGGCGTTGAGTTCCTGCCACCGCCACATAGCGGATGGGATGTGGGGAAGAAATCACCTCTACATAGACCACTTTCTTATCCAGATCCAGCTTGCCAAACACAACGGTTTCCTGCGTAGTGTTACGCAGCTCTTCCAGGCTGGGGCGTACTTTTTCCAGAATCGGGTCTGCTTGAGAAATACGCTGGGCCATCGCCAGTAAACGACCTGTCGGGTAATAACCTTGCCGACGCCCCGTCTCGTAGATATAACCCTGCCGAGACAACGTGCGCAGCAAAGCCAGGCAGCTGGATACAGGCGCATCCAGCAATCGAGCCATTTCAGAAAGCGCTAAAGGGCGTGTCTCTCGAGCAAACAGTTCGATGATCTCGATAACACGCAGAGCAGTTTTGACATTGCTCTCGGCTGGTTTGGTGCTCATGCTCAGGGTGCCACCGGCAATGCACGCTTATGCGCCGAAGCATGGAAAGTCTTGATGATGATCTGCGTGGCTTCATCATCAATGGCCTTGCCTTCCAGAAAATCATCAATCTGGTCGTAGCTGATGCCAAAGGCATCTTCATCCGGCTTCAAGGGGCTGAGGCTTTCCAGATCGGCGGTGGGAACTTTGAACACCAAGGCGTCAGCGGCACCCATCGCACTAGCCATGGCACGCACACGGCGTTTGTTCAAGCCCGCCAAGGGGGTGATGTCGGCAGCGCCGTCACCAAATTTAGTGAAGAAACCCATCAAGGCTTCGGCAGCGTGGTCTGTACCGACCACCAAACCACCATTCGCACCAGCAATCGCGTACTGAGCCACCATGCGCTGACGGGCTTTGATATTGCCCATCAGAAAATCCTGTTGTGCCGCGTCGCGGAATTTCAGGCCAGAGGCCAGCAATTGCTCCAGCATGGCATCCGATGCAGGTTTCACGTTCACGACCAAGGTCTGATCGGGATTGATGACCTTCAGGCCACCTTGGGCATCTTTCTCGTCAGCCTGCTCACCGTAAGGCAAACGCACGGCGATAAATTGCGCTTGATGGCCATGCTCACGTGCCTGCTCTACAGCACGCTGAGAGAGACACCCTGCCGCCAGGGAGTCCACGCCCCCGCTGATCCCCAGGACCAGGCTACGGCAGCTGGTGCGCAGCAGATAGTCACTTAGAAAGCGGACGCGGCGTTCGATCTCCTGCTGAACATCGAAATGATCCGTGATCCCCAATTCCGCACGGATACTGGCTTGCAAAGCGCGTTGATCATCAGTCATGGCGCAGGCTCTCTAACAAAGTGAACAATAGTTCGATTGTAAAGGACTGGAGGAACTGTGCCAGACGGTATAGGCATCTCCAGTTATTTAATGCGCCAACAAAATGGCCTGAGCCTGAAAACTCAACACAACAGCAAGGTATGGACTATTGTTCCTCTAGAGCCGCCCAAACCCCTGGCCCCAGGGGCTTGGGCGGCGGTTCTACGAAGATCAGTACTACTCAGCCCCTACACTCGAAACCCATAAAAAAACCCCACCTGCCAAAACAGATGGGGTTTCATCAGCTAAAAGCTAAATCAGCTTAGCGATCCAGTTGCGACACATCACGCACTGCACCACGGTCAGCCGACGTCGCCAAAGCGGCATAGGCTTTCAGGGCTTGCGACACAACGCGCTCGCGGTTCACTGGCTTCCAGGCCTTGGAGCCACGCGATTCCATTTCGGCACGGCGTGCGGCCAGCTCTTCATCGCTGATGGCCAAGTGGATACGACGGTTGGGTATGTCGATCTCGATGGTGTCGCCATCTTGCACCAGCGCGATATTGCCACCCTCAGCCGCTTCAGGCGAAGCGTGACCGATCACCAGACCGGACGAGCCACCGGAGAAACGACCATCGGTGAACAAGGCCGAGCTTTTGCCCAGACCCATGGATTTCAGGTAGGAAGTGGGGTACAGCATTTCCTGCATACCTGGGCCGCCTTTGGGGCCTTCGTAGCGAATGATGACCACATCGCCCGCCTTGACCACGCCGTCCAGAATGGCGGCAACAGAATCGTCCTGGCTTTCGTAAACGCGCGCGGTGCCGGTAAAGGTCAGAATGCTTTCATCCACGCCAGCGGTCTTGACGATACAACCGTTGATGGCCAGGTTGCCGTACAACACGGCCAAGCCGCCGTCTTGCGAATAAGCATTAGCCTTGTCGCGGATACAGCCTTTAGTGCGATCTGTGTCCAGTTCCTGGTAGTAACGGTCCTGGCTGAAAGCCACTTGGGTCGGAATGCCGCCGGGAGAGGCACGGAAGAAATCGCTGATGGCTTTGACGTTGTCGCCCTTGACGTCCCAACGCTTGATGGCTTCACGCAAGGTGCCACTATGTACGTTGCCCACATCCAGATTCAACAAGTCGGCACGGGCCAGTTCAGCCAGAATGGCCATGATGCCGCCCGCACGGTGCACGTCTTCCATGTGGAATTCGGGGGTGGCGGGAGCCACTTTACACAGGCAAGGGACCCGGCGCGAAATCTTGTCGATATCGGCCATCGTGAATTCCACACCGGCTTCCTGGGCAGCAGCCAGCAAGTGCAGCACGGTGTTGGTGGAACCGCCCATAGCCACGTCCAGGGTCATGGCGTTTTCAAAAGCCTGATAGGTGGCGATGTTGCGTGGCAGGACAGATTCGTCGTCTTGCTCGTAGTAGCGCTTGGCCAGATCCACGATCAGGCTGCCAGCGCGCTCGAACAAACCTTGGCGACGGGCGTGGGTGGCAACAATGGTGCCGTTACCGGGCAGGGACAAGCCCAGAGCCTCGGTCAGGCAGTTCATGGAGTTGGCAGTAAACATGCCCGAACAGGAGCCACAGGTAGGACAAGCGCTGCGCTCAACGGCTTCAGCCTGTTCATCAGTCACGTTAGGGTCAGCAGCTTGAATCATGGCGTCCACCAGATCCAGCTTCTGTACCACGGTCTTACCGTCTGGCGAGTAGACCTTGCCCGCTTCCATCGGTCCGCCCGACACAAAAACCACAGGGATGTTCAGGCGCATGGCGGCCATCAACATACCGGGGGTGATTTTGTCGCAGTTGGAGATACACACCATGGCGTCGGCACAGTGGGCATTGACCATGTATTCCACCGAGTCGGCGATCAGTTCGCGCGAAGGCAGGGAATACAGCATGCCGCCGTGGCCCATCGCAATACCGTCGTCCACCGCAATGGTGTTGAACTCTTTTGCCACACCGCCGACCGCTTCAATTTGACGGGCAACCAGCTGGCCCATGTCTTTCAGGTGTACGTGACCCGGTACGAATTGCGTAAAGGAGTTCACCACCGCAATGATCGGTTTGGAGAAATCCTCGTCTTTCATACCGGTGGCGCGCCACAGGGCACGCGCGCCGGCCATATTCCGACCGTGGGTCGAGGTACGGGAGCGATATTGGGGCATGACTACTCTCTGAACAGGAAAATTATGTAAAGATACCTATCATAAACGTCCCAAGGCGCTTTGTGCGCGTCAAGGTCGGGCAGGCGTCTTATAGTAGGGCAGCTACCGATCTGGCACCCAAAATCCTTTGCAGCAAAACCCCTTATTTAACAGGAGATCTATTATGCCGCAGGCCGTGCCTGACCTTTCCAACCTGCTTAGACAGGACATCCGCTTTCTGGGCAAGGCCCTGGGAGAGGTGATTCGTGATAGCGAAGGAAAGGCGACCTTCACGCTGATTGAAGCCCTGCGCCGGGCGGCTGTCAGTTTCAGACGTGAACACGATCCGCAGCAAGCTCGGATTCTGGAAAAAGACATTCCCAAGCTGAACGATGCGCAGGCCCGTTCCGTGGCCCGTGCCTTTGCCTACTTTCTGCACCTGTCCAATATTGCCGAGGACCGCGACCAGAATCGTCGCCGCGAAGAGCAAGATCCCGAGCAACTGCTGGGCAGCCTGCAACACGCCATTCAAACCTTGATGGACCAGGGTCTGAGCGCCAAGAAAATTCGCCGCTATCTGCAAGAAGCCTGTGTGATGCCGGTGCTGACGGCTCACCCTACCGAGGTCCAACGCCAAAGTACGCTGGCTGTGCATATGGCCATTGCCGATGAGCTGAATGGTCTGGATCACAAGGCCAGCGCCACCCAATCGGCCCGCACACAGGAAAAACTGACCGGTCTGGTGTCCCTGCTGTGGCAAACCCGCATGCTGCGCGATCACAAGCTGACCGTCATGGACGAGATCGACAACGCCCTGGCCTATTACGGCTCCACGTTCCTGCCCACGATTCCGCAGCTATACCACGACCTGGACCGCTTGCTGGAGCCCGGCAAGAAAAGCCTGCTGGATCAGAAAACACGTTCCCTGCCCGCCTTTTTGCGCATGGGCAGCTGGATTGGCGGCGATCGCGACGGCAACCCCAATGTGGGCCCTGAAACCGTTGAGCAAGCGGTGCTGCGCCAGTCGACACGCGCACTGCAACACTATCTGGAGCAGATTCGTCTGCTGGGTACGGAAATCTCCGTGTCCGACGCACTGAACCGCGTCAGCAAAGACCTGGCGGCCTTGTCGGCCAGCAGCCAAGACCCGTCGCCACACCGTGTAGACGAACCTTATCGCCGCAGCTTTATTCATCTGTACGCCCGTATGGCGGCCACAGCGCAGAACCTGCTGGGCCGCGATCTGGCCGATCGCCCCACTTACGCCGCCCCACCCTACGCAAACCCGCAAGAATTCAAGGCTGATCTGCAAATCATTGCCGACTCTCTGGCTGAAAACAAAGGCGGCGCCATTGCCGGCCTGCGTTTGAACGAATTGATTCAAGCCGTGGAGGTTTTTGGCTTCCATCTGGCCACTTTAGACCTGCGCCAAAGCTCGGACGTGCACGAGCGCGTACTGGACGAACTGTTCCGCGTGGCAGGCACGCTATACAAGGACGAACCCGTCAATTACCGCCAACTGTCCGAAGAAGACCGCATCACCTTGCTGCGCTCGGAGCTGCGCCACCATCGCCCCCTGGTTTCGCCCTGGTATCGCTACTCGGAAGAAACCGAGAAAGAACTGTCCATTCTGCGCAAAGCCGCCGAATGCCGACGTCGCTTTGGTGCGCGTGCGCTGGAACAAACCATTGTGTCGCACACCGAAACGCTCAGCGACTTGCTGGAAGTACTGGTGCTGCAACAAGAAACCGGCCTGATCGTACCCAACTCCAACGAGCCGGAGCATCAAGGTCTGATGGTTGTACCGCTGTTCGAGACCATTCCTGACTTGGAGCGTGGCCCGCAAATCATGCAGGAATGGCTGGATATGCCTGAAATCCGCCAGCGCGTGCGTCACGCTCAGGACAGCGTGCAGGAAGTGATGCTGGGTTACTCGGACAGTAATAAAGACGGTGGCTACCTGACCTCCAACTGGACGCTGTACCGTGCCGAGCGTGAATTTGCGCAGGTGTTCTCACGCCGCAAAGTACGTCTGCGTCTGTTCCACGGTCGTGGCGGTTCGGTAGGCCGAGGCGGTGGCTCCAGTTTCGACGCGATTCTGGCGCAACCTCCCGGCACCGTGAACGGTCAGATTCGCCTGACCGAGCAAGGCGAGATGATTCAAGGCCGCTACAAGGATGCGGACGTGGGTCGCTGGCATCTGGAGCTGTTTGTGGCTGCCACACTGGAAGCCAGCCTGGGTTCACGTAAAGGCTCGTCCAATGACGACGAGCACCTGGCCGCGTACGGCGACGCCATGGCCTGGATGTCCGAGCAGGCCCATCAAAGCTATCGCCAGTTGGTCTACGGTACGCCGAACTTTGATCAGTACTTCTTCCAGTCCACGCCTATCAAGGAAATTGCTGGCCTGAATATCGGCTCGCGCCCATCGTCGCGCAAGGCCACGCAAAGCATTGAAGACCTGCGCGCCATCCCCTGGAGTTTCTCCTGGGCGCAATGCCGCCTGCCTATTCCGGGCTGGTACGGCATGGGCACGGCCTTGAATCGCTATCTGGAGTCAGGACTGCCCAATGATGGCCTGAACCGCAGCAAGCGCTTGGCTCAACTGCAAACCATGGCGCGTGACTGGGCCTTCTTCCGCACCCTGCTGTCCAATATGGAACAGGTGCTGGCCAAGACTGACCTGGATATCGGCCTGAAATACGCCGGTCTGGTCGAGGACGAGGAACTGCGTGAAAGCATCTTCACGCAAATCCGTGACGAGTTCGAGCTGACACACCAACTGTTCCGTGAAATCACCGGCCACGAGTTGCTGGCGCACGATCAGGCTTTGCAAGATGCTCTGGCCGAACGCTTTGCCTATATCGACCCGCTGAATCACTTGCAGGTGGAACTGCTGCGCCGCCATCGCCGTCAAGGTGAAAAGGCCAACAAGCCCACACGCAGCGGTGTGAACAAGCAGCACGTCATTCACCTGACGATCAACGGTATTGCGGCTGGCCTGCGTAACTCGGGCTAAAGCGAAACCATGGAAATTGGTCTTATTAATTATTTTTATAAATAAGCTAATTTCCAAAAGAAGTTAAGAGCGTACAATAAGCCATTACTACGCTTTCTGAAAAAGGCGTGATCCCCACCGGGGTCACGCCGTTTGGCTTATGGCGCTTGCAATCATTCTGGGAATTCTGACCGGCCTGTCGCTGGGCCTGACTGGCGCGGGTGGCGGTATTTTGGCCGTGCCCGCTTTGGTATTGGGCATGGGCTACAGCATGACGGCGGCCACGCCAGTGGCCTTGCTGGCTGTAGGCGCCGCCGCTCTGGTCGGCGCGCTGGATGGTCTGTACAAGCATATCGTGCGCTATAGAGCTGCCATGTTCATGGCTATCACGGGCGCTTTGGTCACGTCTTTGGGCGTACGCATTAGCCATGCCTTGCCGGAGAAAGTGCTGGTAACCCTGTTTGTCGCCATCATGCTGTGGATTGCCACCAAGATGCTGCGTCGTCCGGCGGCAACGGCTCATGCTCATACACCCTGTTGTCTGAACCCGGAAACCGGCCGCCTGCGCTGGACACCAGTAGGCACCACCACCCTGGCTTCAATTGGCGCGGTAGCGGGTTTGTTTTCGGGCATGTTGGGCGTGGGCGGTGGCTTTCTGATCGTGCCTGCCCTGAAGCGTTTCAGCGACCTGTCCATGCACAGCATTGTGGCCACCTCCTTGATGCTGATCGCTCTGATTTCCCTGAGCGCGTCGGCCATGAGTCTGGCACACGGGGCGGTGATCCCCCTTAGCGGCTGGGTATTTGTGGCCTCGGCCATGGGCGGAATGGTGATAGGCCGACAACTGGCCCCTCATATTCCGCCTGTGCGCTTGCAACAGGGTTTCAGCATTCTGACCGCTGTTGTGGCCCTGTCCATGCTGGCGCGTACCTATCTGTTTTAAGCCGCGATTCGATACGCGCGCTCAAGCAACAACGGATACATGGCTTTGAGCCAAGCGCTGCGCTTGGCTCAAGACTGCACATACTTTACTCGCAGATACTGCCACCACCGTCTTGCGGATTCAGGCGGTAATCGCTGAAAGTGCCGCCCTCACGCGGGCGCACTGCGACAATGCGCTGAACAATATGGTCCGGGTCAGCCCGGAAACCATGCTCATAGGCAACGATATCGAAGTCTGCGCACCAGCGCAGCAGCTCACCCGGCTGCAACAGGAAGTCCGGATTACGCGGCGTGTTGTATTGCTCGTTGCCCACCCCAAAGGTTTCGTACACCAGCACCCCGCCTGGCTCCAGGCTCTCCAGCAAGGTCGGCATCAAGGGACGCCACAGATACTTGGTCACCACCAGGGCATTGAACTGGCGCCCGGCAAAAGGCCAAGGACCGTTTTCAATATCAGCCTGGATGATTTCCCCGTAAGGCGAGGTCGCTGCCACGGCTTCCGGATCCCGATCTACACCGATCACGGTATTGCCACGCTCGGCCAACCAGCGGGCATTGCGCCCCCGACCACAGGCCACGTCCAGGACCGTGCCCGGATTAGGAATCAAATGGGCCCATGCCTGTAACCAGGCGCTGGCCTGTCCCCTGTCGTTCATCCCTACCCCTTTGCTAAGCAGACAAAACGCCCATGGTAACGCAGCATCAGCCAAGCTCAAGCACGGCACTGGCCTGGGCTACAATTGGCCCCGGTTCCACGCTATTTTTTTGAGGGTGTATGAAAGTTCTGCTGCAAAAACCCATATTGCTGATGGCCGTTCTGTGCCTGCCTTTATGGTTTGTCTACGGCAACTTCATCCTGGCCGCTGTCACCTCCATCCTGATCGGGATGCTGGTTGGCATGATCCGCACCCTGCACCAAGTGACCCAGGCCAAGAAAGCCAGCGCCAAGAGCGCCGCCCCGGCTTCTTCCGAGACACCTAACGACAAGCCCAACTGACGCCATGAACGTATTGTCCGCCCCTGCCCTGCCACACGGTTTGCCTCCCCTGTCCGAGGAGCTGAAAAAACACGTCGCACAGGTTAACGATTACTTGTTGGACCGCATTGAAGATGAAGGTGGGTTCTTGCCTTTCGACCAATGGATGCACCATGCGTTGTACGCCCCCCATTTGGGCTACTACACCGGCGGCAGCACCAAGTTTGGCAGCAATCAGCCAACGGGCGACTTTACGACCGCACCCGAACTCTCTCCCCTGTTTGCTCAGACCCTGAGCCGTCAGGTCATGGAGGTGCTGGAAGGCAGTCAATCCCTGTCCATTCTGGAGTTTGGTGCAGGTAGCGGCGCTCTGGCCGAAGCGCTGATTACGGAGTTGCGCAAGCAAGGTATCGAGCCGCAGTACTCGATTCTGGAGGTGTCACCTGACCTGCGTGCACGTCAGCAGGAGCGTCTGGCACCGCTGGAGGCCCAAGTGCAGTGGCTGGACAGCGCGCCGCACAGCTTCAAGGGTTGCGTGGTGGCCAATGAGGTGCTGGATGCCATGCCTGCCAGCCTGTTCACCTTTGATGTGGAAGGCAAGGCGCTGGAGGTGGGTGTCATTGCAGCAGACGACAGTACCGCTCAGGGCCTGCCAGCGCCTTTCTACCTGGCTACCCGTCCCGCTCCGGAGCATCTGGCTACGCTAGTGGCCGAACGCGTCCAAGCCCAGCCTTTTTACCTGTCGGAAATCAATCTGCAAGCCGAAGCCTGGGTACGCAGCATGGGCACTTGGTTGAAGCAAGGCGCAGCCATTCTGATCGACTACGGTTTTCCGCAGCGTGAGTACTACCATCCGCAACGCGACAAAGGCACCTTGATGTGCCACTTCCGTCACTTTGCTCACGCCGAGCCGCTGGTACTGGCTGGCTTGCAGGACATCACCGCTCACGTGGACTTCACTGCCATAGCGGATGCCGCTCTGGAGGCCGGTTTGGATGTGCTGGGCTATACCAGCCAGGCACGCTTCCTGATGAACTGCGGCATTACCAATTTCCTGGCGTCCCCGCCGGAAGACCCATCGCCAGCCGTGCAACAGCAATGGGCGCAGACCATGAGTGCTGCCAACAAGCTGCTGTCTGAAGCGGAAATGGGGGAGCTGTTCAAGGTTCTGATTATTGGGCGCGATATTGCTGCCCCTGTGCTGGGTACGATGAGCGGAGATCGACGGGAGCGTCTGTAAAGCGGCCTTGGATGCTCACGCAAAAACTAGGCCTGCTGCTCCAAAGCAGCCAGCCGGGCCGCGCGCACCGCTTGACGGATTTTGCCTGGCTCGGCCTTGTACTGCGCGGCAACAGCTCCGGCATCCACGCTGGCCATCACCTTGCGCAGAAAGCCCCATTCCAGCTCCGGTACCCCCTGCAGGCAGGCTGCTGCACTGATCAACTGAATAAAGCGCTCTGGCTTGCGCAAGGCATCCAAAGACTCCATGACCTGCAAGGCAGACTCCACATCGGCACGAGGCTGCAGCAAGGCAGGGCTGGCCAACAGCACCGGCAAAAGACGGGCCTGGTCGCGCCATTCAGAGGGTGCACGAATCTGTTCGGCCACCTGTCCTGGGGTGTCCGAAATATGGCACAGAACGGCAAAGCAGCTTGCCAGATCCAGACGCCTGTCTTTGGCGATCTGCACCTGCTGACCCACCTGATCGTTGTAGTTCAAGCCGGGCATGACACGCTCTAACGCGCCGACCTCCCGCAGTACCTCGAACATGCGAGCGGGCTGCTGGGCAGATAAACCTTTCGCTATTTCCAGATAGATGCGTTCGGGCACCAGCTCGTCCACTTCGCCCTGCTCGACCAGCTCACGCGCCAAGGCCCAGGTATCGTCGGCCACCGTGAACTCGGTAAAGCGGGCAGCAAACCGTGCCAGCCGCAGCAAACGCACAGGGTCTTCGCTAAACGCAGTACCCACATGGCGGAACAGGCGAGCCTGCAAATCCACCAGGCCATTCAAGGGATCGTGCAGATTCCCCGCCGCATCCACGGCCATGGCATTAATGGTCAGATCACGGCGGCGCAAATCGTCCGCCAGGCTCACGTCTGTGCCGGTATAAAAGGTAAAGCCCTTGTAGCCACGACCAGACTTGCGCTCGGTCCGAGCCAGCGCAAACTCTTCTTTGCTATGAGGATTCAGAAAGACAGGGAAGTCACCGCCCACAGGCACAAAACCTCGGGCGGCCAAATCTTCGGGCCGGGCACCCACCACCACCCAGTCCTTGTCGCCCGCCGGCATACCCAGCAGGGCGTCACGTACCGCGCCGCCCACTACATAGACCTGCAAGCCTTCCAGAACAGGATCTGGCGGCCCCATCAGGGCCGCCAAGGCTGCTTGCTGTCTGTCATCAAGCATGGACTGACTCATCAAGGCGAAATCGTACCCAAACGCCCTTTCAGGGACTGCGGCTGGCCGCTGAACATCATGGCGTAATAGGTAGCATTGGAGAGCACGTTTTTCACGTACAAGCGTGTTTCGGTAAAGGGGATGGTCTCGGCAAAAATGGCCCCTTCCACCGATGTATTCAAGCGCGCACGCCACTGGCGGGGACGGCCTGGCCCTGCGTTATAGCCTGCCGACGCCAGCACCTGCGAGCCATCCAGCTGACCCAGAACCATGTTCAGGTAGTTGGTGCCCAGCACTGTGTTCACCTCGAACTCGTTGACTCGCGAAGGCGAGAAATCGCGCATATCAATCTTGTTGGCTACCCACTTGGCGGTGGCAGGCATCAGCTGCATCAAGCCTGACGCCCCGACGCCCGAACGCGCATCGGTAATAAAGCGCGATTCCTGACGGATCAGGCCATAGACCCAGGCCGGGTCAAGATTGATGGACTTGGCCTGCTCGGTCACGCGACCTTCAAAAGGAGCGATAAAGCGCTGGCTGAAGTCGATTTCATTCTTGGTCAGCAAGGACGTATTCACGACTCGGTCGTAAATGTGCTGCTCGCGCGCGAACTCGGCCGCTGCACGCAGCTGTCTGTCGTTCATGCCACGCAAAGCATAATTCCACTCGGGTACGGCTTCCGGACGCCAGCCCAGCTTGAATAGCTCCACCGCGCGCAGCAGGCCCGCATTGGTACGAGCATCCTGCATGTCCAACGGCGTCAAAGGTTGTGGTTGAGGAGGCAAAGAAGGCGTCAGGCCCAATTCTTCCGTGGCCAGCTGACCGTAGAAGTTCAGATCACCCACAATGGACTGGAACTTGGCTCGCGCCTGATCTTTATGACCTAAGGCATCGTGTGCACGTCCCGACCAGTAGACCCAAACCGGCTCGGCCTTTTGTGCATCGTTCATCTTGTCGATGGCGGCAGAGACATGCTTCCAGTCAATGGTAGCTTGACGCAACTCGGCGCGCACTTGCCAGGCATTGTTGTAATCCGTCATGGGGGTACGACCAGAGCGGCGATACCATTTAGCCGCATCGTCTTCCACCCGCAAGGCACTGATCAAACCGAATTGCCCCCAAACCCAATTCAGGTTTTCCTGGGGGATCTTGCCAGCCCAGGTACGGTCTATATAGGCCGCGGCTGCATCACGCTGACCACGGCCCAGACGGGACAAGGCCAAGGACACCAGCTCCGGATTGACCGAACTGTTGTTCACATTACGATCCAACCACTTCTGTGGCGAGGCCATCAAAGCGGTGTAGTCCTTCATTTGCGGCGCAGTAAAGATAATCGCAGCCAGACGGCGAGCCTGGGATGTACGGTTATTTTCCAGAGCATCACGCATCAGATCACGGACCTGATTTTTGCTGACCACTTTACGGGCGTACAACTGGTCCAATGCCGACCAGCAAGCCTGACTGGGCGAGAAGGACGCCAGCAGGTCCTGCACATCCACAGGCTGTCCGGCCACATTCTGGGCCGACGCTACCGCGCACTTCACGGCTGACGTGGGGGCGTTGACCGGGGACAGCTCGCGCACCAGGGCGTAGTTGCCGGTACGAGCAGCCGCCACAATCCAGTCAGACTTCAGGCGATTTTCCAGGTATTCATCTTGATTGCCGCTCAGGAACAAGCGAACTTGTTCATCGGGCACGGGCGTGGTCGTATCCTGCAAAATCCGGCGCAAGCGCCAGTACTCGGCATAGGAACCCAGGACAGGATCATTGGCTGCAACCGGAGCCAAGGCATCGAGCGCCGTCCAGCGCTTGGCCTGCATGGCATCACGGGCGTCAATCAAAGCCTGACGGGCCGTTGGCGGTACAGGCGGGACTCGATCCCAGCGACGCACGGCCTCTTTGGCAGGCTGCAACACAACAGCTTGCTTGGCAACGACAGGATCCGGGGAATGGGTCTGGGCTTGCGGCGACTGCGACCCCGCACAGCCGACCAAACCCAGAGCAAACACCATCAAAGCGCTCAAGGACGGACGAGGAAGCGCGGACGCCATGCCCCAAGCTGGTGTTTTCTGGTACTTTAGCTGGTTGATACCCATAGTGACGGCCTTTAGAAAATCACCCATGATTCAGAACGTAGAGCATAACGCAGCCGCGCTGCGCACGCGACTAAAAGACCTGCGTGCAGGACAGCCCTCCATCGACACCAACCGGGGCGCCTTGCTGATCCGGGGCCGTCTGTTCACGTGGCTGGCCACCAACCGCAGCCGCCTGCGTGAGCAAGGCCGTACCGAACCCACCACCATTGCCGCTTTCTGGCCTATGGCCCAGGAACCGGACCTGCGTCCATTGCTGGTGCAATGGGTGGAAGAAGAAGGCATCAATGTCTGTCTGCCCGTTGTCAAAGAGGCCGATGCCCCGTTGAGTTTTGTCGAGTGGACACCCGACACGGACATGGAAAAGGGACGCTACGGCATCGAAATCCCGGTTTCCACCAAAACCATGCAACCGGACATTGTCCTGGTCCCCACCCTGGGCTACACCAGACAGGGTGATCGCCTGGGGTATGGCAAGGGTTACTACGACCGGACCTTGGCGGCGCTGAAAGAACAAAACCACGCGTTTACCAGCATTGGTATTGCCTGGGCTGTGGGCGACTTGTCGGGCCAATCCTACCAGCCTGCCCCGCACGATCAACGTCTGGACAGTATTCTGACTGATAAAGGCTGGGCTGTGCCCGCCCCGGAACTATAAGTAACCCGCTACCACAAACTGTTTAATCGAGAACTCTGTTTACAAAGCAGTCGATCAAACCGAAAAAGGTACAGGCCATATAGCCCCCCATAAAAAAACCCGCCAAGACCTCTGGCGGGTTTTTTATTGAACATCTGAGAGCCTAGCGCCAGGTCAGATTCGGCAAAATAGCCATGCTCGCGTCTGCCCCGTTCAGGGTGTACATATGGATGCCGGGAGCACCACCATCCAACAGGTCCTGACACAAGCGCGCCACCACATCGATACCAAAAGCGCGAATCGATGCGCGATCATCACCGAAGTCGGCCAGACGCAAACGAATCCAGCGCGGCACTTCTGCCCCACACATGGTCGAGAAACGCAGCAACTGGGATGAGTTGGTAATAGGCATGATGCCTGGCGTGATCGGAATTGTGACTCCTTGCGCCTGGGCCCGTTCAACAAAGCTGAAGTAGGAGTCCGGGTTGAAGAAGTACTGCGTGATCGCGCCATGCGCCCCTGCGTTGACCTTGTTCACAAAGTGACCCAGGTCGTCCCCAAAACCCGTCGCCTGGGGGTGCATTTCTGGGTAGGCGGCCACTTCGATATGAAATTGCTCACCGTAGTTTTCACGAATGAAAGCCACCAGATCGCTGGCATAGCGCAGCTCGCCCGCATCGCCGCCCATACCCGAGGGCAAGTCACCGCGCAGGGCCACGATACGTCGTATGCCCTGGTCGCGGTAATTGTCCAGCATCTCTTTAAGCTGCGCGGGTGCCGTACCAATGCACGACAAGTGCGGTGCGACATCAAAGCCCAGTTTTTGCAGCAGTGCCACCGCATCGACCGTGCCCGCACGGGTGGAGCCACCGGCTCCGAACGTCATGCTGACATAGGCGGGGTTCAAGCCCATCAGGGTCTTGGCGGTGCGCACCAGTTTTTCCTGCGCCGCGATGTCTCGCGGCGGGAAAAACTCCAGGCTCAAGGTTTGCTTGTTGCTCATTTCATTAACAGTCCCGACAGCAGCCCGGAAACCAGACTGTAGACGATCGCCCCGATCACGGCCCACCAGAAGCCTTCAACCTGGAAGCCTTTGAGGATGGAGCCCGCAAACCAGAACACCAAGGCGTTAAGTACCAGAAGGAACAAGCCCAGGGTCACAATGGTGATGGGCAAGGTCAGCACAATCAGCAAAGGTTTGACCAGGGTATTGAGCAAGCCCAGTACCAGCGCAGCTATCAGGGCCGAGCCAAACGACGCCACGGTAATACCGGGCAGAATGTAGGCAACAACCAGCAGGGCAACAGCATTCAGGATCCAGACAAGTAGCAAAGTCATGATAGGGCTCCAAGAATAGGCGTCCGAAGACGCCGGTGCGTTTTAGTAGCGGTAGTGCTCGGCCTTGAAAGGACCTTGCACAGGTACGTTGATGTAATCCGCCTGTGCCTGAGACAAGGTCGACAAGTTCACACCCAATTTCTTCAAGTGCAAGCGAGCGACTTTTTCGTCCAAATGCTTGGGCAGTACATATACTTTACCCGTTTCGTAGTTCTCGCCACGAGTGAACAGTTCAATTTGTGCAATGGTCTGGTTTGTGAACGAAGCCGACATCACAAAAGAGGGGTGGCCAGTCGCACAACCCAGGTTCACCAGTCGTCCCTTGGCCAACAGGATGATGCGCTTGCCATCAGGGAAAATGATGTGATCAACCTGAGGCTTGATCTCTTCCCACTCCAGATCTTCCACCGAGGCCACATCGATTTCATTGTCGAAGTGACCAATATTGCACACGATGGCCTGATCTTTCATGCGTTCCATGTGCGAGCGGTCGATCACGTGGTAGTTACCAGTGGCGGTCACGAAGATGTCAGCCTTGTCAGCAGCTTCTTCCATGGTCACAACGCGGTAGCCTTCCATCGAGGCTTGCAGGGCGCAGATGGGGTCAATTTCGGTAACCCAAACCTGGGCGCGCAACGCGGCCAGCGCTTGTGCGCAACCTTTACCCACGTCACCGAAACCGCAAACCACGGCAATCTTGCCGGCAACCATCACGTCGGTCGCGCGCTTGATACCGTCCACCAGGGACTCGCGGCAGCCGTACAGGTTGTCGAACTTGGACTTGGTCACCGAGTCGTTCACGTTGATGGCGGGGAAAGCCAGCTCGCCTTTCTTGGCCATCTGGTACAGGCGGTGCACGCCGGTGGTGGTCTCTTCGGTCACACCCTTGACCTGGGCCAGACGGGTGGAGTACCAGGTCTTGTCGTTTTGCAGACGGGCGCGGATCGAAGCGAACATGACACGCTCTTCTTCGCTGCCGGGATTGTCCAGAACGGACAGGTCTTTTTCAGCACGGGCACCCAAATGCAGCAACAGGGTTGCGTCGCCACCGTCGTCCAGAATCATGTTGGCCTGTTCGCCGGGCCAATCGAAAATGTCGTGGGCGTATTGCCAGTACTCTTCCAGGGTTTCGCCCTTGACGGCGAACACAGGTACGCCAGAGGCAGCAATAGCAGCGGCAGCGTGGTCTTGAGTGGAGAAGATGTTGCACGATGCCCAGCGCACTTCAGCGCCCAGGGCCGTCAGGGTTTCAATCAGAACCCCGGTTTGAATCGTCATGTGCAAACTGCCGGCAATGCGCGCGCCCTTCAGGGGCTGGGAGGCAGCAAATTCCTCGCGGGTGGCCATCAGGCCAGGCATTTCGGTCTCGGCAATGGTCAGCTCGCGGCGGCCCCATTCAGCCAAGGAAATATCGGCAATTTTGTAATCGGTAAAAGTCACAGTCGGGCTCCGTTATACGGCACGCAGACTGCAGGGAGAGCAAATGAATTCTCACCAGCAGCCCGCCATGCAGGTCGTGGTGAGCGTCGTTCTCCAAGGTGGATACCACCTATCCATGCCCCGAGCCTGGCAAGACTAGCGTCTTGTCGCAACGCCCCTCGAGGATGGCAAATTAATGTGGGTGATTGTACCCGTTTGGATCGTCTTGGGAAGACGGCTCCAGGGGTAAAAATCATAATTTCTTCTTGCGAGTCGGGCCGGGGCCTGCCTCTTGCAGCGTTGCGGGCAACCCGATTCTCCGGTCCCGGCAACGCTGTATCACTGCGGCAAAGCGCCGCCCGCAAGCGGCCTTTCACACTGCTTAGATAGCCTGACGCAAAGCCTGCGCCTTGTCCGTGGCTTCCCAGCTGAACTCGGGCTCGCTGCGGCCAAAGTGACCGTAGGCAGCGGTCTTGGTGTAGATGGGACGCTGCAGATCCAGCATTTCGATGATGCCGCGTGGGCGCAGATCGAAATGTTGGCGCACCAGCTTGGCGATCTCGGTATCCGGAATCACGCCGGTGCCTTCGGTGTAGATGGTGATGTTGATAGGCTCGGCCACACCAATGGCGTAGCTCAACTGCACCTGACACTGACGGGCCAGTCCGGCAGCCACAATGTTCTTGGCCACATAACGCGCCGCGTAGGCAGCGGAACGGTCCACTTTGGAGGGGTCCTTGCCGGAGAAAGCACCACCGCCGTGAGGGCATGCGCCACCGTAGGTATCCACAATGATCTTGCGGCCAGTCAGACCGCAATCACCTTGAGGACCACCAATCACGAACTTGCCGGTGGGGTTCACCAGGAAGCGGGTTTTTTCGGTCAGCAGATCCGAAGGGAAGCATGGACGAATGATGTGTTCGATCACGGCTTCGTGAATGTCTTTCTGGGACATTTCAGGAGCGTGCTGAGTGGACAGCACCACGGTGTCCACTTCGGTAGGACGGCCATCCACGTAGCGGAAGGTCACCTGGGATTTGGCGTCAGGGCGCAACCAGGGCAGACGGCCATCTTTGCGCAGTTCGCTCTGGCGCTGCACCAGACGGTGGGCGTACCAGATAGGAGCCGGCATCAGATCAGGGGTTTCGTCGCACGCGTAGCCAAACATCAGGCCCTGGTCGCCAGCACCCTGGTTCAGCAGCTCTTCAGGGCTGCGGTCCACGCCTTGGGCGATATCGGGCGATTGCTTGTCGTAGGCCACCAGAACGGCGCAAGACTTGTAATCGATGCCGTAGTCGCCATTGTCATAGCCAATGCGCTTGATGGTGTCACGGGCAACCTGGATGTAATCCACGTTGGCGTGCGTGGTGATCTCGCCAGCCAGCACAACCAGACCGGTATTGCACAAGGTCTCGGCAGCAACACGCGCCTGAGGGTCTTGCTCGAAAATAGCGTCCAGGATGGCGTCGGAGATCTGGTCGGCAACCTTGTCGGGGTGGCCTTCAGAGACGGATTCGGAGGTAAAGAGAAAGTCGTTGTTGTTCACAGCGTAGCTTCCTTTAATAAGGGCTGATAATCAGCACGAGGTTGAACAAACTGCGTTGCACCTCGAAGCCAGCGATGTGGATACGATAGACGGGGCGCGACGCTTTAGCGGTTTATAGTGGGCAGCTTGCCGCCCGATCGCTCCGCAAGTTGTCGTTTAACTCAGCGATACAATCCATTTTAAGCGAAAATACGTATTTATTTCAGCAAAACTTCACATTAAAGGATTGCCTGGCCCATGCTAGTGGCTCTTTTGCGCTTGATGGCTCGCCTGCCTTTACCCGTCCTGCATGGTCTGGGTAGAACAATAGGCCGACTGATTTACGCCTTTCCCGGACGCTATCGCCGCCGTCTGCAAAACCACTGTCGCCAGGCAGGCTACGATTCTCCTGCTTTCTTTCGGCAAGCCGCCGGAGAAACAGGCGCCATGATTGTGGAAACCCCGCGCGTCTGGCTGCATCCACAAGCCTGCCTGGACCGCTGCACGATCGACAATCTGCCTATGGTTCAGGAAACACTGGCCGAAGGTCGCGGCATACTTTATCTGACTCCGCATCTAGGCTGTTTTGAAATGATTGCGCGCTATTTTTCCGGCGTGGATCCAATGACCGTCCTGTTCCGTCCGCCCCGTCAGGCATTTCTGGAACCCTTGATGGTGGAGTCACGCGATTTACCGGGCCTGCATGCCGTACCGGCCAATATTAAAGGTGTCCGTGAACTGGTGCGCGCGTTTCGCCGTGGTGAATCAGCAGGCATGTTGCCCGATCAGGTCCCCAGTGGTGGTGATGGCGTATGGGCACCGTTTTTTGGCCGCCCTGCGCTGACCATGACGCTGGCTGGCAAGCTGGCTCGTCAATCTAATGTGCCTGTGATTGTGACGGCTGCCGAGCGCCTGCCCAAGGGGCGCGGATGGCACATTCACACTTCGCGCCTGCCCGAGCCCTTGCCCCAAGACCCGACAGAGCTGGCCACCCTGATCAACGAGTCCATGGAAAACTTGATACGCCGTTTCCCCACCCAATACCTGTGGGGCTACAACCGCTACAAGGTCCCCCACGACGCGCCCCCTTTGCCTGGCGATACCACCCCATGAGTTTTAATTCTTACCCGCTGCTCAAATCTGTTTTCACCTACTTTGGCCGTGCCTCCGTACGCACGCGTCAGCGTTGGGGGACCGCGCTGGGCGGGCTGGTGCATCGCTTCGCCTCCCGCCGCCGTCACATTGTGCGTACCAATCTGGGCCTGTGCTTCCCTGACACGCCAGAAAGTACGCGCCGTGAATGGGAAAAACAGCACTTTCGCCTGCTGGCCCAATCCTATCTGGATCGGGGCCTGCTCTGGTTTGGCCTGCCCAGCACCATTCTGAACACGCTGCACCTGACGGGCGAAGAACACATTACCCAGGCCCTGGAACAGGGCCGCAAGGTCATGCTGCTGGTGCCTCACTTTCTGGGTATGGATGCGGCGGGCACCCGCCTGTCCATGTCCATCTCGCCCTTGGTGGCTTTTTACACTCCGCAACGCGACCCCCATGTAGATCGCCTGATGTACGAAGGCCGTAGCCGCTTTTCCTCGGTCCCGCTGATTTCCCGCAAGGATGGTATCCGTGGTCTGATGCGCGCGCTGCAAAAAGGCCAGCCGATTTATTACCTGCCTGATATGGACTTCGGCACCAAGGGCTCGGCCTTTGTGCCCTTTTTCAATGTTCCGGCCGCCACCCTGCTGTCCACTGCCCAGATTGCCCGCAATCAGGATGCACTGGTCATTCCCGTGATTTCCCGCTTGGATGCCCAGACCGGCCACTACCATATTCAGGTGCTGGAACCCATGTCCGACTTCCCCGGCGAAGGTACTCTGGAAGAGGCCACCGAGCGTATGAATGCCCTGATCGAAAAATATGTGCGCGAGGACCCGCCGCAGTATTATTGGGTACATCGACGCTTCAAAACCCGACCTGAAGGTCAACCCGGCATCTACTAGACCCATCATGCACAGTCCCACCGCCCCCCAGCCCGTTTCCTCCCTTTGGCGTTTCAGCAAAATGCACGGAGCGGGCAATGACTTTGTCATGCTGGACGGTGTGACGCAGCACATCGAACTGACACCGGAACGAGCCCGCGCCCTGGCCGATCGCCACTTCGGGATTGGTGCCGACCAGATCTTGCTGGTCGAGGCCGCCACCGAAACAGGGGCCGATTTCCGCTATCGCATCTTCAATGCGGACGGCAGTGAGGTGGAACATTGCGGCAACGGCGCACGTTGTTTTGTGCGCTTTGTGCATGAGCAAGGCCTGTCCTCAGCCAACCCTTTGCGGGCGCAAATCCGCACCGGCATCATCAGCCTGAATGACGACCCGCAACGCGGCGTGGATGTCATGATGGGCACCACCCGCTTTGCGCCTGCCGATGTGGGTTTTGACAATAAGGGCCTGGAAACGCGCGCCCAAGGCGAAGACACGCTGTGGCTCTTGCCAGTGCCCGATCAAGCCGCCCCCGTCGCCCTGTCACTGGTCTCGATTTCCAATCCCCATGCCGTGCAGGTCGTGGACGATGTGAAACAGGCCCCGGTTGCCACGGTAGGCCCCTTCATCGAATCCCACCCCCGTTTTGCCCACAAAGTGAACGCGGGTTTCATGCAAGTTATTGATCCCCACCACATCAAGCTGCGCGTCTACGAGCGCGGAGCCGGTGAAACCCTGGCCTGCGGTACAGGCGCGTGTGCGGCTGTGGTGGCGGGCATACGCCGGGGATTGCTCCAAAGCCCGGTTGTCGTTGATACTCGTGGGGGCAGTCTGCGCATTGAATGGGACGGACAGGCGCTACGCATGAGCGGCCCGGCCCAAACTGTCTTTATCGGACAAGTCGATATCGATGCACTGTGTGCATCCTTAGCCAGAAAGGAAACCTTCTAGACATGGATACCCCCAACAGCCTTAGCGCCGTGGAAGTGGCCCAGTTTTTGAAAGCCAACCCTGATTTCTTCGACGCGCACGCCGACGTTTTTTCCAAACTGATGGTGCCGCACCCGCACCAAAGTCGCGCCATTTCCCTGGGCGAGCGCCAGATCATGCTGCTGCGCGAGCGCGGCAAGAAAACCGAGCGCCAACTAGCCACACTGGTCGCTAATGCTCGTGGCAATGAAAAGATCTCGCGCCAACTACATCAATGGAACTGCCAGATGCTGGCCGAGTCCGATCCCGGCGCCCTCCCCGCTCTTATCTGCAGCAGCCTGGAACGCATTTTTGAAATGCCCGTTGTCCGCCTGCACTGCTGGAATCCGGACGAAGTGCTGGCTGACGACGCCCTGGTCAGCTGGGCCTACACCTTGATCAATCCCTATTGCGGCGTCCGACGCGAACAGGAGTTCCTGGCCGATTTGCAGCAAGACGCGCAATCGGTGGCCATTGTGCCCTTGATGTTCCCCGAGTCGAACACCCTGTTTGGCTTGCTGGTTCTGGGCTCGCCCGAAGCCACACGCTTTACCGCCGATATGGGTACGGACTTTCTGGAAGGCATTGGTGAGTTGTGCAGCGCCGCCCTGCAGCGCTTGCACAAGCCCAGCAGCGTTGATCAAAGCGAATGTCCGGCCTGAAGAAACCAGACCGCCCCCCTTCCGGGGACAGGCCCCACAAGCAGCCAGCCGCCCCCCAGGCCCTGAGCCCGGCCATGCAAAGCTGGCTGCATCAACTAAGCCATGAAAAACGCTATTCGGAACACACGCTCAGTGCGTACCGCAATGATCTGCGCCATTTGCTGGCGCAGTACCCAGGCACAGACCCCGACACACTGACTCAGAGCCAGTTACGACAAGCCGCCGTCCGTTTGCATGCACAGGGCCTGGCACCGCGCAGCCTGGCCCGTATTCTGGCGGCCTGGCGTGGCTACTATCAATCGCGCACCAAAGCACTGGGCTGGCCCTTGAACCCGGCTGCCAGCCTGAAGGCACCCAAGATAGGCCGTCCCCTGCCCAAGGCCTTGTCCGTAGACCAGACCCAGCAATTACTGGACCGCCCAACCGCCCCTATTCAGGACGACCCGGTCAGCTGGCGCAATCAGGCCATGTTTGAGTTGTTTTATTCCAGCGGGCTGCGTTTGGCCGAGCTGGTTAGCCTGGACACGCACTATCACCAGGACACGCAATACCAGTCCAAAAGCTGGTTACTGCTGGATGATCGTGAGCTGGTGGTCAGTGGCAAAGGCGGCAAGACACGCCGCCTGCCTGTAGGTGAAAAAGCCCTGCATGCCTTGCAGCAATGGCTGGAAAAACGCCCCGCTTTGGCATCGCTGACGACTAGCGCCGATGCCAGTGCAGCACTGTTTCTGGGAGCCCGTGGGGCTCGCATTCATCCGCGAATGGTGCAGCAAGAGCTGGAAAACTACGCCCGTGCCAGCGGCCTGCCGGTGCATGTGCACCCGCACAGCTTGCGCCACAGCTTTGCCAGCCATTTGCTGCAGTCGGCTCAAGATTTACGGGCGGTGCAGGAACTACTGGGCCACACCAATATTTCCACGACCCAGATTTATACCCGTCTGGACTTCCAGCATCTGGCCCAGGCTTACGATCAGGCCCATCCTCGGGCACAACGCAAGAACCGGGCCAGTGACAAGCCGGATGAATGAATCAGGGCTGCAAAGCCTTGATCAATTGATCGGTATTCGAGCGCATCATGCCCAAATAGGTATCCACGCCTGACCCAGGCACACCCAAGGCATCGGAATACAGAGTGCCGCCTACCTTCGCGCCAGTTTCCCGAGCCACTTGCTCAACCAGCTTCGCGCTGACCGTGTTTTCTACAAAAATGGCCTGAATCTGCTCGCTGCGCGCTTGCTGAATAATCATTGCAATATCGCGTGCAGAAGGCTCCGCCTGGCTGGAGACACCGACCAAGGGGATGAACCGGATGTCGTAAGCCTTGCCCATATAAGCGAAAGCATCGTGCGAGGTAATGACCTTGCGCTTGTCTACCGGCACCGCTTGCAAGCGAGTCTTGATGGAGTCGTCCAGTTCCTGAAGGCGCTGGGCGTAATCCTTGGCGCGGCGCTGGTAGTACTCGGCGTTGGCCGGATCGGCCTGCTCCAGTCCTTTGCTGATATTACGAACATAGATCTGCGCCAGACCCAAACTTTGCCAGGCATGCGGGTCCTGACTGCCGTGCTGATGGCTATGGTCGTGGCCGCTAGGGTCTTTCTCATTGGCGTGTTGATGATCATGAGCGTGGTCATGCGCAGGCTCATGGTCGTGATCGTGATCGTGATCGTGATCGTGATCGTGATCGTGGCCAGCATGGTCGTCCTGCCCGCCTTCAAAAGCCAAGGGCGTAATGCCTTCTGTCGCTACAATCTGTGGCCCCTTGTAGCCTGCTGCCTGCTGCAAGCGCGGCAGCCAGGACTCAAATTCCAGACCATTAATCACCAGCAACTGCGCGCTGGCCAAGGTCTTCGCATCGCTGGGACGCGGCTCAAACGAATGGGCATCCCCATTGGCAGGCACGATCGTGCTGGCCATGACCTTGTCGCCACCAATCTCCTTGACCATATCGTTCAGGATCGAGAAGCTGCTGACCACGCGCAGGGGCTCGGCCTGTACCGACAAACTGGCTGCCAGCAAGCCCAAGGCCAATACAGTGCGGCCTGAATAAATGTCTCGCATTTTCATCAATCGTGCTCCAGGAGAGAGGCCATGCGCCGACGCCGTGCACGCCATTGGGAATAGGCACGCAGCAAACCGCCTTGGGGGCCAAGGGTGATAGAAAGAAAATAAAACGCGCCGGCCGCCAGAATGATCGCGGGCGAAGCGGGCACGTTGTAGTAATACGAGAACAGCAGCCCCAGATAGGCGCTGATCATGCCCAGCAAGGCCGCCACCAACATTTGCCGGCCTACGGAATACACCCAGAACCGGGCCGAGGCGGCGGGCAGCATCATGATCCCCACCACCATCAAGGTCCCCAGAACCTGAAAGCCAGCCACCAGCGTAATGACCAGCATGAACAAGAACAGCATGTGAACCACGGAGCCACGCCCACCTTGGGTGCGCAGAAAGATCGGGTCCATGCACTCCAGCACCAGTGGCCGAAACACCAGGGCCAGAATAATCAGCGTGACCGTCGTGCTGCTGGTCACCAGCAGCAAGGAGGCATCATCCAGCCCCAGCACGGTGCCAAACAGCACATGGATCAAATCCATATTCGAGCCGCGCAGCGACACCAGCAGCACCCCCAGCCCCAGGGACACCAGATAGAAGGCCGCAAAACTGGCGTCCTCCCGTTGCGGTGTCAGGCGAGCCACCAGACCGGCCAGCAAGGCTACGACCAGGCCGGTAATCATGCCACCTATGGCCATCGCGCTTAAAGACAGGCCCGCCGTCAGGAAACCCACCGCCACACCGGGCAAAATGGCATGCGCCATCGCATCGCCCATCAGGCTCATGCGGCGCAGTACCAGAAACACACCCAAAGGCCCGGCCGCTGCGGCCAGGGCAAACGAACCGGCGAGCGCGCGCTTCATGAAACCAAAGTCCATGAAGGGGCCAAACAGCACATCGACCAGGGACATCATAGATAGTCCCCCGCGCACAAATGGCGAGCCAGATGCAGGTTCTCCGGCGTCAGCACCGCCTCGGTCTCACCCCAGCCCACCACCTGCCCGGCAAGCAGCACGGTTTGCGGAAAACAGCTACGCACCATATCCAGATCATGCAGCACGGCCATCACGGTACGGCCCTGTTTGTGCCAGTCCAGAATCAGGTTCATCAATTCGTCCGAGGTTGCACGGTCCACCGCGGCAAAAGGCTCGTCCAGCAAAAGGATCTGGGCATCTTGCATGATCATGCGGGCGAACAAGGCGCGCTGTAACTGACCGCCCGACAAGGTGCCAATGGAACGACGCGCAAAGTCGGCCAGACCCACCTGCTCGAGCGCATGACCAATGCGTTCGTGCTCGGCTTTGGGGAAACCACCCCAGGCGCCCACACGCTTCCAGGCTCCCATAGCCACCAGATCATGCACCGTCACCGGAAAACTTTTGTCCAGATCGCCCATCTGCGGCAACAAGGCCAGCTGATTCAGAAAACCGCTGTCGACAGCAATGCGCCCTTTCAGGGGATTGATCTGCCCGGTCAGCCCTTTGAGCAAGGTGGATTTACCAGCACCGTTAGGCCCGACGATAGCCGTCAAAGAGCCTCGGTTAAAACAGCCGCTGATATCACGCAGAGCGATTTTTTCTTTCCAGCCCAGCGCGACATGCTCGAGTTCGATCAAGGTTTGATGTGAACTCATGCCCTTACCACGCGCCCAATGCCCAGGCAGTCAGTAGCCACAGGGCTCCTGCCACGCACAAAGCGCCCAGTACGCGCTGTCCGGCCGAGGCCAGCAAGAGCGAACGACGAGGTGCCGGACTGCGGAAAGTCGAGGGAAATTGAGGACAGGACATGAAACAGGGATAATGCGGCTAGATTGGGAATAATTTAATTTTCCAAAGATGTTATAACATAACAAACAACCCATCAAGCGCCATGCCTGTACATATTCTTACGCCCAACGCCATTGAAGATCAGCTTGCTACCGCTGAACAGCTTTGTCTGGAACGCGGTAAACGGCTGACTTCAATTCGCCGCCAGGTGCTGGAAATCCTGATTCAGGCCCAGCGCAGTTTGCGCGCCTACGAACTGCTGGATCTGGTTCGCGAGTTCCAGCCCGGCGCCAAGCCCCCTACCGTTTACCGTGCCCTGGACTTTCTCACTGAAGAAGGTCTGATTCACCGCCTGGATGCCGTCAATGCCTGGACGGCCTGTGTGGATGCCGGTGGCCACCCCCACGACTTGCTGATTGTCTGCACCCAGTGCGGTACCGTGGTGGAGCTGTGCGCTCCGGACCTGAGCCAGCGGCTGGCTGACTGTGTGCGCGGAGCCGGCTTTGCCCTGTCCGGTCACGAGACCGAGTTGCGTGGCCTGTGTCAGCGTTGCGTTGCCGCTAAAAACGAGCGAAAACCCTTATCTGCCCCCTAAAACGTGGCATTTTGCCTCCAATCGGTATATATTCCCCGATCTATTGGCAAACCTCTGTGAATTTTTACAGATCACCGTTTGCCCAACAGGCAAGGCTGTGATGTAATCGCACGTTGTTTTCGTGCGGAGCAGATGGGTGCAGGAAGCTGCGGTTGGTGCCGTGCCTTGTACCTTTCGCCCGCCACTGCGAGGCATGTTTATGAACGCGGCATCAGATCTGAACAACATGGTTCCAGTCACTGTTCTGACTGGTTTTTTGGGCGCTGGCAAAACCACGCTGCTCAAGCGCATCCTGAGCGAATATCACGGTCGACGTATTGCCGTCATCGAAAACGAGTTCGGGCCTGAAGGCATCGACAACGAATTGTTGGTGCAAGACTCCGAAGAAGAAATCGTCGAGCTGAGCAACGGTTGCGTGTGCTGCACCGTGCGCGGTGACCTGATGCGCACCCTGAACGATTTGCGCGTTCGCCGCCAGGCGGGCGAACTGAAGTTCGAGCGCGTCATCATCGAGACCACCGGCATGGCTAACCCCGGCCCGGTCTGCCAGACCTTCTTCATGGACGATGATATTGCCGACTACTATCGGCTGGACGCGGTCATCACGGTAGTGGATGCCAAACACGGCATGGCCACGCTGGACCAGCAAGAAGAAGCCCAGAAACAGGTTGGTTTTGCGGACCGTTTGCTGATCTCCAAAAAAGATCTGGTCAATGATGTGGATTACGAGGCCCTGCGCGCCCGTCTGATCCGCATCAACCCGCGAGCCACGATTACGCCGGTTCACTTCGGTGAAACCGACATCAAGGATTTGCTGGAAGTCAGCGGTTTCAACCTGAATTCCATTTTGGACATTGATCCGCAATTCCTGGCAGAGCAACACCCCGATGCAGCGGACGAGCATGATCACCACCACGATCATGCCCACGGTGAAGAAGGCGATTGCGGTCCTGACTGCGGGCACGACCACCACCATCATCACCACGAGCACGCCGCTCACAATGACGAGATCGGGGCTTTCGTGTTCCGTTCGGATCGACCTTTCGACCCCGAACGGCTGGAAGACTTCCTGTCGGGCATTGTTCAGGTATTTGGACCAGATCTGATGCGCTACAAGGGCATTTTGTATCTGAAGGGCATCAATCGCCGTATGCTGTTCCAAGGCGTACACATGATGATGAGCGCCGAGCCCGGCAATGCCTGGCTGGCCAAAGATAAAAAAGGCACCAAGCTGGTCTTTATTGGCCGCAAGCTGCCCCAAGACATATTCACCCAGGGCCTGGAGAATTGCCTGGTTTGAATTAATAATTATTCAGTAAATGCGGAGCGATTGCGCGTGACGACAGTTACAGGCTCCCAGACGTCAACAAGAGGTAAGCATCATGGCAACTAAGTCACATGACAGTACTACAACCCTGCTGACCGAGCAGGAGCTTTTGGCGATGCCTGAGTCAGACTACATGAACGCCGCCCAGCTGGAGTTTTTCAAGCATCGTTTGCGCCAGCTTGAGCAGGAAATTCTGGCCAACGCCGGTGCCACGACGGAAAACCTGCGTGAAACCCAGTTCGTTCCTGACCCGGCTGACCGTGCCACGATCGAAGAAGAACACGCTCTGGAGCTGCGTACCCGCGACCGCGAACGCAAACTGCTCAAGAAAGTGCAACAGTCCATCGCCCTGATCGATTCGGGCGAATACGGCTGGTGTGAGGAAACTGGCGAGCCCATCGGCCTGCCCCGTTTGCTGGCACGCCCAACGGCTAACCTGTCTCTGGAAGCCCAGGAGCGTCGCGAGAAGCGTCAAAAGATGTTTGGAGATTGATAGGCGGCAAGGCCCATCACCCTGATAAAAAGCCCGCCCGATCATTCTGGCGGGCTTTTTTGTGGGTCACCCAACTCGATCCAACCCACTTGTGTACGCTGCTGAAAATAAGCAGGCTCAAAAAAGCCGGCTGCGTCTACCGCTAGCAGGCCAACAGGCTGCTTGCACGCCAAGAAGCCAGGCGACATACGAGAACCCCTGCAGCAGCCCCTGCCAAGGGAAGCCACCCTGTTTCAGCCCGGTTACCAGGCACGACCCTCAGTCGGCAAAAACTTCCTGCTGTCATGCGCTTGAAATTTCCTGCCCGGCCCCCAGATGGGAACCTTAAAGGAAGGAAATCATGGAACAATTTCACGCCACTACTATTGTCTGTGTACGCCGCGGAGATCAGGTCGCCATTGGCGGCGATGGTCAGGTCACCCTGGGCAATATCGTCATCAAGGGCACGGCCCGCAAAATTCGCCGTTTGTACAACGACAGCATCCTGGCCGGTTTTGCCGGTGCGACGGCTGACGCCTTCACCTTGCAAGAGCGCTTTGAAGCGAAGCTGGAAAAGCACCAGGGCAACCTGCTGCGCGCCGCCGTCGAACTGACGCGCGACTGGCGCACCGACCGCGTTCTGCGCCGTCTGGAAGCCATGCTGTTGGTGGCGGACAAGGAGCACACGCTGGTCCTGACCGGCAATGGCGACGTGCTCGAACCCGAACATGGCCTGGCCGCCATCGGCTCGGGCGGCTCCTATGCCCAATCTGCCGCCATGGCCTTGCTGCAAAACACCGATATGGCTCCTGCCGACATCGTCAAGAAATCGTTGGAGATCGCAGGTGATCTGTGCATCTACACCAACCAGAACCATATCGTCGAAACACTCTGACAGCCGGATACACCACCATGTCTACACCTAATATGACTCCCGGAGAGATCGTCTCCGAACTGGACAAGCATATCGTTGGCCAGGGCAAGGCCAAGCGCTCCGTGGCCGTGGCCCTGCGCAATCGCTGGCGCCGCCAGCAGGTTGCCGAGCCCCTGCGTAGCGAGATCGTCCCCAAGAACATTCTGATGATCGGACCCACCGGCGTGGGTAAAACCGAAATCGCCCGTCGTCTGGCCAAACTGGCCAACGCGCCTTTCATCAAGGTCGAAGCCACCAAGTTCACGGAAGTGGGCTATGTAGGCCGCGACGTTGAAACCATCATTCGCGATCTGGTGGATATTTCGGTCAAGCAAACCCGCGAAATCGAAATGCGCCGTGTCCGCACCCAGGCCGAGGAAGCCGCTGAAGACCGTATTCTGGACGTGCTGGTGCCCCCTTCGCGCGATGCCCACGGTCAACCCCAACGCGAGGACAACTCTGCCCGCCAGGTGTTCCGCAAGCGCCTGCGTGAAGGCAAGCTGGACGATACCGAGATTGAAATCGAGATGGCCCAGGCCATGCCTCGTATGGAAATCATGGCCCCTCCCGGCATGGAAGAGATGACCGAGCAGTTGCGCGGCATGTTCTCCGGTCTGGGTCAGGAGAAAACCAAGGCTCGCAAGCTGACGGTCAAGGAAGCCTTCAAGCAACTGACCGAGGAAGAAGCGGCCCGTCGCGTCAATGAAGACGACTTGCGTACCGCTGCAGTGGCCAACGCTGAGCAGAACGGCATCGTATTCCTGGACGAGATCGACAAGATCACTGCGCGTGGCGAAAGCCAAGGCAGCGGCGGCGATGTGTCCCGCCAAGGTGTGCAGCGCGACCTGCTGCCACTGGTAGAAGGCACCACCGTCACGACCAAATACGGTGTGGTGCGTACCGACCACATCCTGTTTATTGCCTCGGGCGCGTTCCATCTGTCCCGCCCCTCGGATCTGATCCCTGAACTGCAAGGCCGCTTCCCTATCCGTGTGGAACTGGAATCGCTGAGCGCCCAGGATTTCGTACAGATCCTGTCGACCACGGACGCTTCCCTGACCAAGCAATACGCCGCTTTGCTGGGCACCGAAGACGTGCAACTGGACTTCCGTCCCGACGGTATCCAGCGTCTGGCCGAGCTGGCCTTCGATGTCAACGAGCGTACCGAAAACATTGGTGCCCGTCGCCTGTACACCGTCATGGAAAAGCTGCTGGAAGAGCTGTCCTACAGCGCCGGCAGCCACGGTGAGCAAAATGTGGTCATTGACGCGGATTACGTGAACAAGCAGCTGCAGGAAACCGCAGCCAGCCAGGATCTGGCACGCTACGTGCTGTAAGACATCCGCTTGTCGCTGTAATAGAAAAGGGGCAGATTCTTCTGCCCCTTTTTCTTACTGCAACCCTGCGCCCGCAGAGCGCTGCGCTTATTTGCTGATCTTGGTGACCACGTAGTCACCGCCATCACGTTTGGCAGTGAACTTTACCTTGTCACCCGGCTTGATATTGGCCAGCAAGGCGGGATCAATTTTGTACACCAATGTCATGGCGGGCAGCTCCAGGTCGCTGATCTCACCATGCTTGATGGTAATTTTGCCGGCCTCGGCGTCCAGACGGCGTACTTCACCCGAGGCACTGGCTTCCTGAGCCTGGGCAACCACGACATACGCCGAGCCCGCCACCACACCCAATGTTCCCAGTGCCAAGGCTGCGCCTCGTTTCGTCCACGTCATTTTTACCTCCTGCAAATTGGGCAGAGCCAGACAATTAGCTCATAATGCCTACTTTCGGACGCCTGATGCGTCTGTTTCCGATCAAGCATAACGCTAAACCTTTGCAAAAGCATGAGCGAATTTATTAAAGGGTATGTGCTGCGTCCAGCCACCCCCGCAGACATTCCGGCCGTTCTGGGCCTGATGCGCGATATGGCCGCCTTTGAAAAACTGGAGCATATTTTCAAGGCTAGCGCCGAGTCGCTGCGCAACAGCTTCTTCTCCGATGAGCCCAGCGCCTACTGCCTGGTGATCACGCCAGAAGACCAGCCCGACGCACCAATTTCTTACATTATGTGGTTTTACAACTACTCCAGCTTTCTGGATCGCCGCGGCATCTATCTGGAGGATTTGTATATAGACCCGGCCCATCGCAAGCACGGTCTGGGCGCTGCTGTCTTGCGCCATCTGGCCCAGATGGCTGTCACCCAAGGCTGTGGTCGCCTGGAGTGGGTGGTACTGGACTGGAACCAGAACGCCATCGACTTTTACAAGCACCAAGGCGCTCAAGTGCTGGAAGACTGGCGTGTGGTGCGTGTTACTGGCGATGCCCTGGTGAATCTGGCCCAAGGCACCCCTAGCCCTGCCGAAATTTAAGGCCCCCTCATGTCCACACGACTTTCCATTATCAGCACCCGCACCGGCGACGATGGGACAACAGGTTTGGGCGACGGCAGCCGCCTGCCCAAAACCGCTCCCCTGATCCACGCCCTGGGCGACGTGGATGAGCTGAACAGCCATATTGGTGTCTTGCGCAGCATGGCGCTGCCAGAAGATGTCGATAGCCTGCTGTCCGATATCCAGCACGACTTGTTCGATATGGGAGCTGAACTGTGCATTCCTGGCCATCAGGTCATAGGTAGTGCCCATGTAGAGCGTCTGGATCAGGCGATTCGCCACTACAACGAGCCTTTGGGCATACTCAAAGAGTTCATTTTGCCGGGCGGCAGCCCGGCAGCCGCACAAGCCCATGTGCTGCGCTGTGTGGCACGTCGTGCGGAGCGCAGTGTTGTTGCTGTGCCCTCTGAGGCATTGCCACAGGACGGTCCGCGCTTGTACCTGAACCGCCTGTCGGATTTATTGTTTGTGTTGGCGCGTACCTTGAACCGCCATGCTGGCCGCTCTGACGTACTGTGGGAGCCCAAACGCAACGAGACTGACAAGGACTGATCGCCCCGTTGCGACTGCGACTATAAGAGTAGGGCCCTGCATTAGCAGGGCCCTATTCCTTTTCAGGCTAGATCAATGCGAGTGGTATCCGCAAATTTCAGCACAGGCTCGTCCGTGGGGTCTTCGTAGACCTGCCACTTTAAGGACTGGCTGCCCACCTGAATATCCACAGTTGCCAGGGTGTTTTCCGCGTCGCTGTCCTTAGGGTCACAGCGCCAGATCGGAAATTCCGCATGGTGCTGATCCGCCAGGACCGCCAAAGGATCAAGTGCAGCACCTGCTTGTGCCAGCAACTGATCCCCACGCTCCTGCCGCAGCTCGGAAGACCGGGTAATACGCTGTTCAAAGCCTTGCATGGACGGATGTACCGCATGATTGGCGTGCAGATGGTTCTGCTCAATGGTCTGCACAGAAACGGCCTCGGCACTAAATTCCACACTCAGCAAGCGCGGATCGCCACGCTGCGCCAGACTCAAATGGAAAGCGCCGGAACGGGGATGATCCTGCAGGATACCCACCGCCTGATCCAGATCGGGCTGATCCAGCATGGCACGGGTCAGAACCATGCGCGGCACCCCTGCGGTCACATGACGGGCGCGCACATTATTGACGGTCATGGCCAAACCTGCCTGTGTCACCGCAAAGCTGTGACCTGGCAAGGAGGCGGGGTACAGGAAGGAGACAAAGGACATGCCACTGTCGGGGATGAATTTGGCCACCCCGCAGTAACCGGCAAACCCTGGATCACCATCTTCGTTATGCACCAGGCGAGGTTCGCCCTGGGCCGGCATTTGTACGGTGGTGCAACCATCGGGAGCCATGGCCCACAGGTCGCCACGGCAATTCCACAAAAACACTTCTTCGAATGGGAGCTCCAGACCTAATGCCAGGCCCTGGAGCTCGGTCCATATTCGGGGGAAATAGCGCTCGGTGTACTGGGCCAGCTGACTGGCTACAGCCGTCCCTTTTGATTGCATGATGCCTTGCCATGCTGCTGAACTCAGCAAGTAGGCATGCACTGCGGGGGCTCCGAAACGTCCCAAAGAATGGCCAATTTCTTTGGGACCACCACTTAACTCCAGATAGGACAACTTAGCCATTGCGTCTATTTCCAGTAGGCACCGGACTGGTGCAATTGATTTTCAAGCAACTCGATACCGCTTACCGCACGACTGCCCGCCTTGGCCAGAACCTGCTCCAGCAAAACCTCCACCAGCGCCTGTGCAGCAACCAGAGAAGGAAAGAAAGACGGACTGTCGGTTCCAAACAATAATGTGGCATCAGCCTGCTGCGCAATAGGGGCAAGCAAGCTGTCGCAAATAGCCAGAATTTGTGCATCTGCCTGCCGGGCCGCCTGATGCGCCAGCACGGCTTCCTGCGAATAGGGAGCAAAACCAAACAAGACCAGCACATCGCCCTTTTGCAAGGCCCGCAAATCCATATCCAGAGTCCCCGACTCCCCACGCAGCAAGGCAATGGAAGGCCGGAACAAACGGTACTGGTAATGAAAGGAAAAAGCAGGCGCAAAAGAGGCTCGGAATCCGGCAACAAAAACCCGTTTCGCCTTGGCAAGCAAGCTGACAGCCTGGGGCAGCCGCGCTTCGTTCACCTCGCGCAACAGCGCCAGATTATCCATCTGCGCGGTCAAGGCCTGCGCCAGCCGATCTTCCTTGTTCCGATTACGAACCACCGCCCGCGCCTGGTCGGCATAGCGGTGGGCCCCCTGGCCATGCAGAGCCTGGGTGAACACGGCCTTGAATTCTGCCCAACCGCCAAAGCCCAAAGACTGTGCAAAACGCAGCAAGGTTGCAGGCTGTACCTGTGCCTGGGCTGCCAACTGACGCATGGACAGCAAGGGCACCTGATCGGCATGATCAAGCACATAGCGTGCGCTTTGCTGGAACTGGGGCGACATGGCGGCAAACGCCGCTTGAATGCGCTCAGTCAAGGTGCTCAGGGAGTTCATGGCCAATACGCTCAAAAAGGGAACACCAAGTATATATCGGTCGCAAATGCTGCCAAGGCGCAACAGTGCAGCCTTTATCCACCCATACCGATCACTCAATGATGATTTATTTGTTGAAAGTATTATTATATATTCAACATACGTTGAAAATTCATTGGGACTACTTTCTGGATCTGCGCCATGACACATGTTTTTCATCGCAACCCCAAGCAAACGCTGCCCTATGCCGTCAAAGGCGATGGCATCCGCATCGTGGACAAGGAAGGCAAATCGTATATAGACGCCAGTGGGGGTGCGGCCGTGTCCTGCCTGGGCCATAGCCACCCAGCCGTCATCACGGCCATCAAGCAGCAGCTGGACCAGATTGCCTACGCCCACACCTCTTTCTTCAGCAGCCAGGCTGCCGAAGATCTGGCGGATTTTCTCAGCAGCCGATCCCCCGGGGATCTGAATCACGTCTACTTTTTATCCGGCGGTTCTGAAGCTGTGGAAGCCAGTCTGAAACTGGCTCGGCAATACTTTGTGGAAATTGGCCAGCCCGAGCGCCATATTTTCATCGCCCGCCGCCAGAGCTATCACGGCAATACACTGGGCGCTTTGGCCATTGGGGGGAATGAATGGCGTCGCAAGCCCTTCCTGCCCCTACTGGCTCCAACCCAGCACGTTTCCCCCTGCTATCCCTACCGCGACCAGCGCAGCGATGAAAGCGCCGAGCAATATGCGGACCGTCTGGCCCAGGAGCTGGACGACATGATTCAAAGTCTGGGCTCCCAGAATGTCGCCGCTTTTGTTGGCGAGACCGTGGTGGGCGCCACCGCCGGCGCCTTGGCCCCGGTAGGCGACTACTGGAAGAAAATCCGCCAGGTCTGCGACAAGCATGGCGTGCTGCTGATTCTGGACGAGGTCATGTCCGGCATGGGGCGCACCGGCTATCTGTTCGCCTGCGAAGAGGACGGCGTAGTGCCGGACATCATGGCCATAGCCAAAGGTCTGGGCGCAGGCTATCAACCTATCGGCGCGATGCTGGCCAGTGACCGGATTTATCAGGCCATACTGAATGGCTCGGGCTTCTTCCAGCACGGGCATACCTATATGGGGCATGCCACGGCCTGCGCCGGTGCTCTGGCCGTACAACAAGTGATTGAGCAAGACCAGCTGCTGAAAAACGTCCGTCAGCGCGGCGAACAACTGCGGCGGGAACTGCATCAGGCCTTGGACAGCCACCCCAATGTGGGCGATATACGCGGCCGTGGCCTGTTTGTCGGGATCGAGCTGGTGCAAGACAAGGCCAGCAAGCAAGCGCTGGACCCAGGCCTGAAAACTCATGCCAAGATCAAGCAATATGCGTTTTCCCAGGGCCTGATGCTCTACCCTATGGGTGGCACGATAGATGGGGTGCATGGCGATCATATTTTGCTGGCGCCACCTTTTATCTGCACCGAGTCCGACATTCAGGAAATCGTGAAACGTCTGACGCAGACCATAGAGCACATCTTGCCTCGTTAAATCCCATGTTGCAGAGCGTTGAGCAGGCAGCCCGCCCGGGTCTTGGCCACTACAGAACGCTCTGCCGACCGCCCTGCGGCAAGCCCGCCGCAAGAAGCACCGCCAGCTTTACCTAAAGGAGAACCATGGCCCGCCTACCTTATGCTGACTTGAACGCCCCCGAGGCTGCCCCGTTGGTAGAACAGATCATTGCAGAGCGTGGCAGCGTATTGCACCTGTACCAGATGCTGCTGCACAGCCCACCCATTGCGAAAGGTTGGCTAAATCACCTGACCGGCATACGCCACAACAGCAGCCTGGCGGGTGATCTGCGTGAGCTGGTCATCATGCGTGTTGCCTTGCTGAACCGCGCCCCATACGAGGCCGACCAACATGCCCCTATCGCGCTGGCAGAGGGCCTGAGCCAGGCCCAACTGGATGCCCTGCCTGACTGGCAGGACTCGGAGGCATTCACGCCCATCCAGCGGGCTGTACTGGCGTACACCGATGCCATGACCCTGAATGTGCAAGTGGAACCCGCTGTTTTTCAGGACATACGCCAGTATTTCGATGAGCGACTGACGGTGGAGCTAACTGCCACTATCGCTACCTACAATATGGTGTCGCGTTTTCTGGAAGCCTTGCACATCCATTCCGACGACTCGCGCTAAAACGGTACCCTGAGTACATCCGTCCTGCTGCCTCCCAAGCGCCCCGCCAGAAACTCCACAAACAAGCGCAGCTTGGGGGGCAGATGGCGGGTAGGCGGATACAAGGCCCACAAGGCACCGCAATATTGAGTGCGGAACTCCCAATCGGTCAGCACGCGCACAATACGCCCTTCCTGCTCAGGCTCCTTGGCCACAAAGCAAGGCAGGCTGCCGATCCCCAAGCCCCGCTCCACCGCATCCAGACGCACGCCCGTATGGTTGGCCGCGTAGCGTCCGCTAACCGACACATTCAACACCCGCCCGCCTTTATTGAACCGCCAGCGTGAATCGCTGGGTGCCTCGCCCAGATAGATGCAGCTGTGTTCGCGCAACTGCTGGGGATGCACGGGCAAACTGTGCTCGGCCAGATAGTCCGGACTAGCGTACAGACCATGTCGAATATCGGTCAGATGACGGCCCATCAAACCGGGCGGCGGCTGATCGGTAATCCGTATCGCCAGATCCAGCTGATCGTCGATCAGGTCTGCATAGCGATCGTCCAGATTCATCAGCACGTTCACCTTGGGGTGCGCCGCCAGGAAATCCGGCATGTGCGGATGAATCAGGAAATGCCCGACTGCTTTGGGGACACTCAAACGAATCTGCCCCTCTGGCTCGGTCTGGAACTGCCCCGAAATCTCCATCGCCGCCTGGGCACAAGACAGCATGTCACGGGCATGCTCATAAATCGCCTGACCACTATCACTTAAGCGCAGTTTGCGTGTCGTGCGCTGCAGGACGCGCGTTCCCAGACCTTTCTCCAGACGCGCAATGGAACGGCTGACCGCCGACGGGGTATAGCCAAGCTGGCGAGAGGCTTCAGAAAAGCTGCCTGTCTCCACCACTTTGACAAAAACCACCATATCGCTCATCAGGGAAGTGAGATTACTTGTGCTCATAGGGAATAAATTATTTCAATGAATTGCAATTATCAGGACTGCTCACAATGCCTACAATGCCTTAAAACCAACCTACAGGTAATAAAATGCAAGATAAATTATATTTGACTAGCAATAGCCTTACCTGCATAGCGGAAATCCTGGAGTGTTATCACTCTGAAAATGAACGCTATGCTGTCAGGCTGGATAAAACCTTATTTCACCCTCAAGGCGGTGGCCAACCTTGTGACAAAGGCACGATAAATGGGCACGAGGTTCTGCATGTGGCACAAAACCGCGACGGCCATGTACTGCATTACCTGCATGTACGCCTGCCCTTGGGCCCCGTAGAACTGCATATCGACCGCGACCATAGACTGGAACATGCCCGGCTGCACACCGCTGGTCACATGATCGGCCATCTGGTTGAGCGCATTGGCTGGCAGGCCGTAAAGGCACATCATTGGCGTGGCGAGTCGCGTGTCGTCTTCCGTAACCCCAAAAACGCCCTCCCACCCTTCCTGGATGATTTATCGAACCGCTGTGCCGAACAGATCCCGCTGGCCCAGCCTATTTCCATCAGTTTTCAGGAAGGCCGACGTCAGGTTGCCATTGGCGGCCTGGGGCAATATGCATGTGGCGGCACCCATGTTGAAAACACATCCGAATTAAATGGATTGAAAATAGTCCGCATCAAAAACAAAAAAGATGAATTGAGCGTTCATTATGAAATGATGGATTAATAAATAATAAAAATTAAGGCAGTTTATTAGTTATAGCTATTATCGGAAAAGAAAAACAATTCTTCTAAAACCCCAAGGGAAGTGAGATATGTATTTAGAGACCGAACGATTGCGGACTGAGCATATGCAGTCCCTGCTAAATGGCGAACTCCTGGCCATTCGCCTGTCCCAGTTCATTGATGCGCCCACCTCACAAAAGCTGGGCAAGCAAATCATTGATAAAGGCTTTGATCGCTATGTGAATGCCCCCAGCATCGGCCGTATAGGCATGGCTTTTTACGAAGCCGAAAACCAGCCCGAACGCATGGCCTCTTACTTCGAGGGGGTTTTTGACAATATCGACGAGCTGCGTCACCGCTGCGCTCCCTACCTGTCCCCGATTGATGTACTGCGCTGCACGCTGGACGAGGTCTGGCCCGCCGGAGCCACGCTGGAGACGCTGTATGGCAAAAAAATGTATGTGGGTTTGTCGCGTGTGGTGCAGCCCGATGTGCACTTTCTGGCGCATCACGACATTTTGGCCAAAGACGCCCCCGGTAATTATCAGGCCATCAGTCTGCAAGGACAGCTGGCCGCCAATGTTTATTTAAAAATGCCTGAGCAAGGAGGTGAACTGCAGATCTGGCAAACCGAACTGAGTCCTGAGGAGTTTGATCAGATGCGGGGCGACAGCTACGGCATTCAACCTGACTTGCTGGGCGCCCCCGAAGTACAGATACGCCCCGGTCCGGGCGATCTGATTATTTTCAATTCTCGCAAAATGCATGCCGTCACCCCCGGCAAGGGCGATTTGCGCTTGAGCCTGTCTTGCTTTGTGGGATATCGCGGCCCGGCCATGCCGCTGACCTTTTGGAGTTAATGTGTTGCAAACCTATTGGCCGGAGTTCGCTACTCTGGCTTTGATACATGTTTTGGCCGTTATTGCCCCTGGGCCTGACTTTGCTGTCACCATCCGCCAAAGTGTGCGGCTGGGCCGCCAGGCCGGGATTGCCACTGCCATTGGCATTGGCGCAGGAATCTCCGTTCATGTGATCTATACCTTGATGGGCGTGGGCGCCTTGCTGCACTCCACCCCCTGGCTGATGAGCGTGGCCGAAGTCCTGGGCGGCGCATACCTGCTGTATATAGGCTGGGGATTTTTACGACAGGCCCATACCCCCATGGAAGTCAGTCTGGCCGAGTCCGGCAATGGCAAGCCCGCCGCTGTCAGTGTGCGTCAGTCCCTGACGCTGGGCTTCATGACCAACGCCACCAATCCTAAAGCCACGCTGTTCTTTCTGGCGGTGTTTACCACCGTGGTCAGCGCCAGCACGCCCTTGACGACCCAGATGCTCTACGGCGTGTGGATGTGTCTGGTCAACGCGGGCTGGTTTGTAATTGTCAGCCTGATCTTTACCAATCCCGGCGTACGCCAACGATTCTTGCGCATGGGAACCTGGTTTGAACGGATCACAGGCATCTTGCTGCTGGGCTTTTCAGTGCGTCTGCTGGTGCATGCAGGACAGCGCATCCTGCTCTAGGTCTGCTCCTGAGCCCCACCAAGGTCTGAGTGCTCTAACGCCTTGGTGATGCCCATCTACATCACAAAAAAAATCCCGCCCTTCAGAAAAGGGCGGGATTTTTTGCACTTAGATCATGGACTCACCCGTCTTGCGGGCTCTGCGCCAATCGCGGATCAGGTTGCCAACCAGCAAGGCCAGGATAATGGCCGACATGACAGGCCAAACCATAAAGTAAATCGTCATAAGCATAAGATTCTCCTTTGGGTTTTTCTATCGTGAGTTCAAGCACGGGCCGAAGCCGGCTCGCCTTTCACTTCACGCTGTTTCTTGCCCGGTACGGGAGTTTCGTCGTAGTGGAAGGACTGCACGCGCTCGGCCAGTACGGAAAAATCAAAACGTTCCTGACTACGCAAACTGATGGCCACACAAACCACAGCGCTAACGCCGTAAGCCGTCAAGGATCCCAGCAAGACAATGTATTCACGCAGGAAACCAATGAAGTTGGGCAGCAAGATGGCCGTGGCGATCACACCGATCGCAATCGCAATACGGCTGCGGAAAAATGCGAATGCCATCAAACCGGCAACCACGCCACCACCAATCGATGCGATCACTTCATAGAACACCGCCACCACACCTTCGATAGGAATCAGCTCAAAGCGTACGATCGTAAACAGCACAACGGCACACAGCACCGACCAGCTAAAGGCCTTGTTGGTGACACGGTCCCAGTAAAAACTGACGATGACTGGGAACACAATCGCACCCCACAAGGCACCTACAAACACCAGCATCACCAGAATATCCAGGCGCAGGCTGGCGAAGATCACCCCCACCATCGTGGCAACCACCATGGTGATACGGCCCCACCACAACATGCGAGCTGGTTTTGGACGACCACGGGCAATGTTCTTGGCATAGATGTCAGTCATCATAATGGCCGACAGTGCAGCCAGGTCCGAGTCCGCCGTGGAGGACAGGGAGCCCACCACCAGGATGAAGAACAAGGCGATGCCAAATGGCGGCAAGTAAGTGGACGCCATCTGCGGGATGATGTTGTTCATGTTCCCGTCCACTGGCTGCAGACCGGTGAACAGCGCCAGCAGACCCAGCATGCCCAGACCAATCACCACGGCGCCATAGCCAATGGTGGCGGTCAGGAACGTGGGTTTGATCAAGTCTTCACGCACGGCAAACAGGCGCTGCGCAATGGTCTGGTTACCAATCGCGTAAGCCAGCACGGCCACAAAGTACGGCGCACCTTGCTCCAGAATGGCCTTGGTCGAGTAGAAGTTGGCTTGTTCGGAATCCAGACGCCACCAGTTGGCCTGAATCATCTCTGTGCCGCCGGCGTTAAAGAAGATCAGTGGAATAATGACCACGGCCGACAAGATCATGGCGACCAGCTGGGCAAAGTCCGTCATCACCGACGCACGGAAACCCGACCACAGGGTATAAGACAGCACACCCAGACCGGCAATCAACACACCTTGAATAAATGTCAGAGGGCTAAGGATCGAGACCAACGCACCCGCGGCGGTGAAGTTCACCATCAGGCTGATACCACTGCCCACCACGTTGGAAATCGCCATAATCATCTGGCTGGAGGAGCCGTGCCGTGCATGCAGCACCTCGGCCAATGTGTGTGCCTGCGGGGCCAGCTGGCGAAAACGCCTGCCAAAGGGGTAGATGAACAGAATCATCAAGGCACCCCATAGCCCGTAATGCAAAGGGCCCGATAGCCCGTATTTAAAACCTGAGGTTGCGCTGGCATAAAACGACGCCGCCCATACCCAGGTGGCGATCATGCTGGCTGCTGACAAGCCAAACCCCACCGCACTGTTGGATACCATGTATCCATCCACGTTTTCTTTCTTTTGACCGATCATGAGCGACATCAGGAAGGTCGCGCCATAAAAGCCGACCAGCAACAATATGGCCGTTGTAGTTGAAAGCGTAAAAAACTCCGCCTCTTGCATGTCTTTCCCTTTCTCTTCTGCGCGATGGCTGCTTGCAAAACAACCCTCACTCGCATGCGTGCCGATTCCGCAGTAACGCGCTGGGCGGCACCGGTCCCAGGACCAGAACCGAAACACCTGAACCGAACGCGCGCACGAGCGCCTTCGCCCTTGGCGAGAGCCAAAGCGAAAAAAAAGCAAGACACAGCGCAAAGTGCCTCACATTACGGCGAGTCTGCGGGCCTTACAGCAAATAAACATGGCCAGAGACAAACCGCTCTGTTGCAGGCCGATGTCATGTGAGACAGTCGGCTGGTTGCTCCGCGACCCAAGGGTCGGGCAAGGTGTTTCGGGCTAAAGCCGGGTTGTTGTGCAACAACCTGTTGAAGAACGGACCGCCATTTTTTTATGCAATTTTGTCGCACCTGAACGGCCTGTTCGAGAAGCTGATTCAATGAACCAGAGCGATCAATTATACATATTTAAAATTTTAGGGTCTATATCATGCTGTTTCAGCATCGAGAAAGAGCTTTCAAGCCTTTTCCGAATCATTCATAGACCTCGTCCATGCTAAGGCTGACACGCGCCAGTTCCTGGCAGGCAACGGACACTTTGCCTACAAAAGCGTAGCCTTCCCCCCGCACCGCGCGTATGGGCAACTCCTCTCCCATCGCGGTTATTTTACGTTTCAAGCGACTGATCAAAACGTCCACAGAACGGGCAGTTGCCTCCCGTCCCTCCTCCAGTGGAAACAGACGGTCGCGCTCCACAGTTTGGGGACTGACGGCAAAGAGAACCTGCACAATACGCCGCTCGCCACGGGTCAGCATGACCGAGTGGCCTCTGGGGGTAAGCATGGTCCAACCGTTCTCCATCAAGTCCCATAATTGCAGCTCCGGCTCCAGCTCTTTTTTTTGAGACACAGGCCCGGCTTTGGCAGGTTCCGCAAGAACGGTTTGCAAACTTCGCTGCAAGGCATAGCCGCGACGTCGCAGCGCCTGCACGCAGGCCACCACTTCCACCGGCAAGGCGTCCTGATCAAAGCAGGCATCAGCCCCGGCAAGTAGCAAATGCCCTCGCTCCAGGCCGGCCATTTTGTCGCGTCGCACAACCAGGACGCCCGCAGCTGGAAAATCCATGCGTAAACGATTGATATGCAAAAAAACGTTGTCTGCCTGACACATCAAGGCAAACACCCTCTCGGCACTGGTCGAATGCGCCAGGGACAAGCACTGCTCCATCGTCTCTACCGTCTGAACCTTCACCCCCCACTGCTCCGACTCCAAAGCGATCTGCTGCAAACTAGCCTTATCGTCATACAACAGAAAAATCTGTTCTACCGTCATAGTTCTCACCCTTGCTGGCCCCATTAGGCACTTTATGTTTTTTTACCCTTGGACCTGCCGTAACAAACGCTGTGCCGCTGCGTCGTCAGGCATGGAGAGGTAAATCATCCCCTGCTTCAAGGGTTCGCCAATTCGGGCGACCTGTGCCACCTGATCTTCCATGACCAAAACCAGCAAGGCTCCCACATTACCAGAGCTGACCTCGGCCAACTTGCGCGCCCCTAAGGAATTCAACTGAAATCGAACCAGATGCTGGCCTTGCTCGGTACGCAAGGAGGCCACGCGCGTCAAATCGCTGCCCTTGCTGGTAGTCCCTGCATCACTGCCAATCGCAATACCGTTTTCCACGGTGTTGCCGGTGCCCGAGCGTGCACCCAGAGCAATTGCTTCCTTGCCTGTGGCTTCCGACTCCAGTCCCGCTGCCAACGCTGCCTCGCCGCTGGAGGTCGCTTGCGGCCCTATGGCGGTGGAGTCTGTCCCGCTGGCCACCGAATCTGCCTTGGTGGAGCTGCCGTGGAAATACTTGATGCCATCGCCTGAATTCAAGACTCCATACAAGACTTTGCCCGAGACAGCCTTGGTACTGGAGGCGCTCACGGCGGCATCGGCCAGACCCGAAATCTTGTTGTTATTCACATTCACGGCACGCAGGCTGCTATTGCCGGTCGCCGTCAGGCTGACGGTAGTGACGCCACCCGAGTTGACGGAGCCCACCGCCGAGGCCGATTTTGCCGCGATGTTTCCATCAATAATGGCACTGGGCGCCGTCAAACCTCCCGTAAACGTACCTGCCCCGGCGGACACACTTCCTGCCGTCAATTGGTTGGTAATCGTGGCGGTATTCGCCTGCAAATTACCTTGCACCGTGGCCACTTTGACCAGGCCCGAAGCCGTCACGGAGTCCACGTTGAGATCAGGATTCAGGGCAACGGCAACAGTCCCGCCCGTCTGGGTCAGAGCGATGTTGTTTCCCAAAGTCAGGGAGAAAGCCCCGCCAGGAATCACGTGAAAGGGAGCGGCTCCATCTACAGCCAATTCCCAGCCATCAGTAATCTGTGCCATGGCAGGTTGCGTCACGACACCCGCACTCAGCAAGGCCAGCGCCACCGTCCGCAAACGCAATCCCTGCAACCATTCCAGCACCGTCTGGCTGGCGCAAGCGCCCCCTGAACTGCGTTTGCCGCGTGCCTTGGTGTTTTCCGCAACTGCCACAAATGTTGCAGTTTGCTCGTTCCAAACCGACTTGTAGATTCTGTTCATGGTCTCTTCGCTTACAAAAAAAATTAGCCATTAGCCTTTCCGGATCACCCTTCTCCCGCGCTGACGTAACAGAGTTTTCAGGCGCAACAAATCCCCTCACCACGTCACGGTGATAATTTGAATTTGTTGTTCAGGAAAGCCTTACCGAACCCTCATTCCTATTCGGATCGTTTTATTTTCTTACCGTTTTTTAATAATTACTTTTGAATTTCTACAGAAGCCATTTGAATCACTGCAAAACAACATTTTATTAAATTACTTATTTCATTTTCGTTTTAAATATTAGTACCGTTGCGCTGTCTGTAAACCGACGGAGACAGGCCGCTGTACTGACGAAAGGCGGTGGCAAAGTTGGCCGGATTCACCTACCCGGACTCCACCGCCACATTGGTTACAGCCATATCCGTTTGTCTGAGCAGGTGCATGGCATAGCGCATTCGACTGGAGCGCACAAAGTCATGCACTGTCAAGCCGAAACCGCCCTTGAAGAGCTCATTAAGACGGCGTCCTGTGGTCCCGAACATCTCCGCCAGGCTTTCGGCCGTCAAGCAATCCGACAGGTTGTCCCGCACATATTGCTGGACCGCATCCACCAGGAGATGCTGCAAAGATGGCCTGGTAAATCGGCCCCACTCCCTAGCCTGGCTGACATCCTCTCTATCTGACTCCACTTCTTTCAATCCCAGATGCAAACGAATTCGCTCCACCACTAATTGCATATTTGTTTGGTAGGCAATGAAATCGCGAGCTCCGCTACGCAGGGCCATAAGCTGACTATCCGCACAGGGCACCGTTGACATGAACACCACCGGGATAGAGGCTGTTTGGGGATTGGAACGCAACATTCGCATAAACGTATCACCCCGCAATCGGGGCAAGTGGTACTCACTCAACACACAATCGGGTAGCAAGGACTGGCAGCGCGCCAGCCCCTGCTGGGCATCCAGCGCAAAGCTGATACGGGCGAAACTGGTGCGTAACAAAACTAATAAATCCGCTACCCCTGCAGGTTCTGGAGCAATAAACAAAATATGTGCTTCAGACGAGACACACATAAGCGATCCACCTATGAAGACAGACCAATTTGTGTAGTTTCAAGCTGACGGTAATTCTAATAATTAATTTCGCTTATACATTAACGCTCCAATTTTCCTACACTCCATATTTCTATTTATTTCCATAATAAAAGTTACATTATTTCAAATCATTTCCTTTTAAACCCATTAAACGTCGTCCCAAACCGCAATAAACCGAAAATCTGGCTTTATTACATTCAAATATTTGTCTTTTGTTTCAATTCGGTAAATGAAGCTTCCAAACAATACGAAAATACACAAATAAAAACCCCGCCGCAGCGGGGTTCATCATGTAAAGCAGGGTAAAACCCAAGGATCATTCGTTTCTGGCATAGCCCGCTCGAGCCAGAACGCCCAATGGGCCGATCTGGCGTACCAGGTCGATTTGCTCGGGAGTGCGCACATAAATGCAGCCAGCATACGACAGTGCATTGACTGAAATCCCATCGACCAACTCCACACTGCGTGGCACCACCAACAACCAACCCTGGCCGGCCAACATATTATGGGCTGCCAACAGGCCATCCTCTCCAGGGGCCAGTCGCAATTCATTGCAGGCTCGGCGGTAAGAACTTAAAAGACTGTCACTCAAGGCCACAGGGTCGGACGTATCCACCAAACGAACAAAGCAATGCTCGAAGGCCAGCGCGGGATGGTGATGCACACTGCCCGCCGCTGCCTGCGCAGGCAGCTTGTCCTGATAAAGGGCCAGCGAACCATTGCGGTCTGCTTGCGGAATCCACTGCGTATGTTTGTGGCGCTGGCTGGCCCCTGCCGGGCCTCCCCCGTTATAAAAGCCCAGGCCGCCTTGCAGTGTCAGAAAGTCGGCCAGAATCCGGAAATCAATATCGCGTAGCGGGCTGAGCTGTTCGGAGAACACCTTGTCAGCCAGAACCAGATGCAGATCACAGACAGCAAACTTGTTCAGCACAATATTGTGCGTGCTGCTGGCATCAGCCACCGTCAAGGCAGGGGCCGGCGGCAAGAAAGGATTGAAGTTGGGGTCGCGCGGTCCACCTGGAATCGAGACGCTGGCGGCATCCTTGGCCGCCAGAGTGGATACCCAACGCACAAAAAATGTCAGCCCTTGATCCTGCATCAGCTCTTCCTGAGCTTGCACGGGCAACAAGTCACCGCTGGCCAGCGCGGCCTGGCTTAGTTGGTCCAGGCGTTGCAAAATTTCCTTGCTCACGTCGTCTCGCTCCTCATTTGAAGTTGTATAGTGACGCCTTATTGTAGGCAAGAGACGCGAATAAACGCGCATTGCTGCCTAGTCCGAATTTTCCACCATCCCTATCAGGAGTACTCCATGTCCGGTATCCGCCGTATTACCAGCCCACTGCCACTGCCCTTCTCGCGTGCCACCATGGCTGGCGGCTTTCTGTTCTTGTCCGGCCAGATTCCTTACGACGCCCAAGGTGAAGTGGTGCGCGGTTCCATCCAGGATCAGACCCACGCCGTGTTTGATCGCCTGATCGAAGGCCTGGCTCTGGCTGACGCCACCCTGGCTGATGTCGTCAAAGCCACGGTCTGGCTGTCGGATATGGCCTTGTTTGCCGACTTCAACAAAGTCTATGCCGAGCGCTTTGGTGACACCCTGCCTACCCGCTCGCTGGTTGAAGCCAAGCTGGCCAAGAACGTGGACGTAGAAATCGAAGTGCAGGCCTGGCTGGGCGATCGCGCCTAAGCCGCCTTGAGGCCGACGGGCCGTCACACAAATTAACGCTACCCAGCCCCGGCTATGGCACACTGAATTTCCCTAGTCCAAGGAGAATTCTGATGCGTTTTTTTTCTTCGGCCCGTCACACTTTGCTGGCTTGTTCTATCTTAGGCCTGGGCATCAGCAGCACCGCCTACGCAGCCAATACTGAAAAAACCGCAGAGCCGACTGCGATCAAACGCTTTCTGGGCAACTCGGACATGCCATTCTCCCGCGCCGTACAGGCCGGGGACTTTTTGTTCCTGTCCGGACAGATTCCATTGAACGAGAAAGGCGAGATCGTACGCAGCAGCATTGAGGATCAGACCAATGCCGCACTGGACCGGATTGAAGAGACTCTGAAACTGGCAGGCGCAGACTTCAGCCATGTCGTCAAAGCCACGGTCTACCTGTCTGATATTGCCTTGTACGACCAGTTCAACAAAACCTATAAAGAACGGCTGGGCAGCAACTTCCCGGCGCGCTCTCTGGTACAAGCCAAACTGGTAGATGGTGTGGACGTGGAAATCGACGTTCAAGCCTGGACAGGCGCTAACACCAGCCCCGCCAAGCATTGATGCAGGCCACTTACTATAGGCAATTCGATATAAGCAGCACGCTTACAGCCTGGCTGCCTTGTATGGCACACTAGCACCCTTAGCCCGATTTTCACCCGCGCCAGGCCCGCCGCCTGGCGTTTTCGTGCCTTTACGGAAACTCTCATGATCTACGCGATTACTGCCCTTTTCGCCTTTCAGTTACTAGGCGAAATTCTGGTGCAGACTCTGTCCTTGCCACTGCCAGGCCCTTTGGCAGGCATGCTGCTTCTGACTGCTGCCTTGCTGATTCGCGGCGGCGTGCCCAGCTCTTTGGAGAGCACGGCCAGTGTCATGCTGCAAAACCTGATGCTGCTGTTCATCCCCGCTGTCACCGGCGTGATGTTGTATTTTGATCGGGTGGCCGATGAATGGCAGCCCTTTCTGATTGCCACCTTGGGCGGCACCGTCATTACCATGGTGGTCACCGCCCTGGTGCTCAATCGTCTGCTTAAAAACCGCCAGGAAGAAGAATAATGACGGACGGACTTTTTCAAATCTGGGTCTTTCTGGCCAGTTCCCCCCTGCTGTGGCTGACCCTGACCTGCTCGGTCTACGCAGGTTCAGTCTGGATGTATCGCAAGTCGGGCAGCAGCCCCTTTTTGCTGCCGATTCTGGTCTCGGTCATTGTGATTGTGTCCCTGCTCTTGCTGACCCGCACACCGTACCCCGTCTATTTTGAAGGGGCCAAGTTCATTCACTTTCTGATTGGACCGGCCACGGTTGCCCTGGCGGTGCCGCTCTATAGCCAGCTGCGTCAGTTGCGCAAGATCTGGAAGCCGCTGACCATTGCCTTGCTGATTGGCTCGGTTACCGCTATTTTCAGTACGGTGCTGATTGCCTGGGCCTTGGGTGGCTCGGCTGAAACCATCATGTCGGTCGCGCCACGCTCGGCTACCATGCCGATTGCCATGGCTTTGGCAGAGCAATTTAACGGGCAGCCTTCCCTGGCCGCGGTGGCGGTTGCCATTACCGGGATTGCGGGCACCATCATGGCGCGCCCTCTGCTGAACTTGCTGCGTATTGATCGCCCCGAAGCGCGGGGCTTTGCGGTGGGAGTAACGGCGCACGCCATTGGCACCGCCCGTGCCTTGCAGGTTCATGAAACGATTGGAGCCTTCTCCGCCATAGGCCTGAGCCTGAACGGGATCATGACCGCAGTGCTGGTGCCCTTTGTTCCGATTGTGCTGCGCTGGTTAGGCGTGGCCTGACAAGGCAGGACAGGCTGGCTCTAGCGCCACTCGTCACGATAGACGAAGCGGGGCATCTGCCAATTGCGGTGCAGAGCCAGCATACGGAAACTCAAGCCGATAATCATGGGGCCCAGCAGGGTTACATACGGGTGCCAATCCAGGTGCTGGGCACCCAGATACAAAGCACCGGTCAGCATGGAAACGCTGGCATACATCTCCTTGCGCAGCAGCAAGGGGATGTCATTACACAAGATGTCGCGCAAGACGCCACCGGCACAGCCGGTAATCATGCCGCTGAGCAGCACCACTGTAATGGGCAACTTCATCTCCAGCGCAATCTGACAGCCAATCACAGTAAAGACCACCAGCCCCATGGCATCGAGCAGCAGGAACAGACTGTGCAAGCGCCGCATGATAGGGGCGATCAAAGCCGTCAGAATGGCCGCACCCGCCGTGATCCACAGGTATTCAGGATGCTGCACCCAGGTCAGCGGGTAATGCCCCAGGAGCACGTCCCGCACCGAGCCGCCGCCCAGGGCAGTGACGCAGGCGATGGTACAGACGCCCACCCAGTCCATATCGCGACGGCCAGCGGCCAGCGCCGCAGTCATGGCTTCTGCGGTGATGGCAATAATGTAGAGAACAAGTAAGAGCATGATATTTTTCAAGCATCAAGCTGTTGAATAAGGCCCCGATAACAACGCAGCATCAGCAAGCCAGGCACAGCAATAAAGACGGTACAAATAAAAAAGCCCGGCCAGCCCAGGGATTCGACCAGCACAGGCGTCAAGGGCCCGGCCAGATAGGTGCGTCCCACTGCCGACAAGGCCGACAGCAACGCAAATTGAGTGGCGGAATAAGTTCGATTGCACAAGGCCATCAACAAAGCGACAAAAGCCGCTGTACCCAAGCCACCACACAGGTTTTCCAGACCGACCACACTGCCCATCAGCCACATGGATGGCGAAGTTTCAATCGCAATCAGCCAGTAACCCAGGTTGGAGACGGCCTGCAAAACACCAAAAATCATCAAGGCACGATACAAACCCAGGCGAGCCATGATCGCCCCGCCCATCAAGGCTCCAACTACGGTGGCGGCCAGGCCGAACACCTTGTTGATCGTGCCGACCTCGGACAAGGTAAAACCGGCAGCCCGAATCAGAAAGGTGGTGGACAAGGCTCCCGCAAAGGCATCGCCCAGCTTGTAGAGCACGATCAGCGCCAGAATACTCCAGGCACCGGGGCGCGAGAAAAAATCTGCCAACGGCGCTACCACCGCCTCAGACAAGCTGCGCGGTGGGCGGCTTTGCTCCTGTGGGTCCGGTGAAATCAAGGTCACCAGTGCGCACAGCGCCATGAAGCCACCCATCAGGAAATAGGTGTTGGACCAGCCCAGCCAGCGGTCGGCCAGAATCAGGGCCAAACCACCAGACACAATCATGGCAATGCGATAACCCATGACCTTGACCGCCGCCCCTGCCGCCCGTTCCTGCGCTTGCAGCACATCAGTGCAATACGCATCAAAGGCAATGTCCTGCGTGGCCGACAAAAAGGCTACCCACACGGCCAGCAAGGCCAGCGCAGTCAAATTCACGGAAGGAGAAAACAGACCCATGGCCGCAATCGAGGCGGCCAGCAGCAATTGGGTGACCAGTATCCAGCCGCGTCTACGCCCCATAAAAGGCGGCGCATAGCGATCAATCAGGGGGGCCCACAGAAATTTCAGCGTATAAGCCGAGCCAACCAGGGTCAGGAAACCGATCTCGGTCAGCGAAACATTTTCAACGGTTGCCCAGGCCTGCAAAGTGCCTGAAACCAGGGCCAGAGGCAGGCCGCTGGCGAACCCCAGAATCAGCAAAGGCAAGACTCGGGGACTGGTATAGACACGTGACACGTCAGGCCTTATTAGCGCTAAGCAGCAAGAAAATGGGGAGACTCGAAACGATACATGGCCAAGGTACTGCGCCAGCCCGGCAAAAAGCGCACCGTGTCGCGACCATTGAATGCCGCACGATCAAGAATACGTACGCCCACCGCCTGGGCCAGATCCTGAAAGTCTTTCATGGTGCACAAATGGATGTTGGGCGTGTTGTACCACTGATAAGGCATTTCGCCCGTGACCGGCATGCGTCCGCGCAAGATGCTCCAGCCATGTGGCCAATAACCGAAGTTAGGAAACGAGACGATACCATACCGCGCCACTCGCGCCATCTCGCGCAGGATGTGCTCGGTATGGTGCATGGACTGCAGGGTTTTGGACAGGACGACGGTATCAAATTGCTGGTCGCTGAACAGCGCCAGGCCTTTTTCCAAGTCCTGTTGAATGACATTGACGCCACGGCGCACCGAAGCGATCACGAACTGATCATTCAGCTCCACACCCGTGCCGACAACCCGGCGTGTATCACGCAGGTGCGCCAGCAAGGTGCCATCGTTACAGCCCAGATCCAGCACACGCGAACCTGGCTCAATCCACTGCGCAATGCGCAGCAAATCCGGTCTTAACATGGCGTCATCCACCTGTGTTTGCAGCTTAGTCATTCTGCCAGCACCCCTGTAGTACGCGTGCGCGCAGGCAAGCCCAAATTAGTGGCGATCTGGTCATAGTATCCCTGCACAACGGCATGGTAACGAGGGTCTTCCAGCAAGAAAGCGTCGTGCCCGTGCGGCGCATCGATTTCGGCATAGGTTACCTGACGCTGGTTGCGCAGCAAGGCCTGCACGATTTCGCGCGAACGCTCGGGCGAGAAACGCCAGTCTGTCGTGAAGGACACCAACAGGAATTTGGCCTGCACCTTTTCCAGCGCCTTGACCAGATCCCCCTGGTACTGACGCGAAGGATCAAAGTAATCCAGCGCACGGGTGATGATCAGGTAGGTATTGGCGTCAAAATAACGCGAGAACTTCTCGCCTTGATAACGCAAATAGGATTCGACCTCGAATTCCACCCCGTAGTTGTAGTGGTACTCACCGCCTTGGGCTGGGGCGCGCTGATTGCGGCCAAACTTTTCCGCCATGACAGTATCGGACAGGTAGGTGATATGGCCCACCATGCGAGCCACGCCCAGGCCAGCCTTGGGGACCACGCCGTGCTCGTAATAATTACCACCGTGAAACTGCGGGTCGGACAAAATGGCGCTGCGGGCCACTTCGTTGAAAGCAATGTTCTGGGCCGACAGACGCGGGGTACTGGCAATGACCACGCAGTTTTCCACGCGCTCCGGGCAGCTGATGGCCCAGCTCAGGGCCTGCATGCCCCCCAAGGAACCGCCCATGACGGCCGCAAACTTGCGGATACCAAAGTAATCAGCCAGACGGGCCTGGGCACGCACCCAGTCTTCTACCGTCAGAACGGGAAACTCGGAACCCCAGGGTTTGCCAGTGGCGGGATTGATGCTGGACGGGCCGGTAGAGCCAAAGCAGGAGCCGATATTGTTGACGCCAATAACAAAGAAGCGATCGGTATCCACCGCTTTGCCGGGGCCGACCATATTGTCCCACCAGCCAGTGCTTTTGGGATCGTCGTCGTAATAACCGGCAACGTGGTGCGAGGCATTGAGCGCATGGCACACCAATACCGCATTGCTGCGTTCTTCGTTAAGGGTGCCGTAGGTTTCGACTGCCAGCTCGTAGCTGGGCAGCACTTGCCCGCTGCGCAGATGCAGGGGTTCGTCAAAGGCGATGAGTTCGGCTTGTACAGGGCCCACGGAACCTTCGGGGATCAAACCGCAGGATGGGCTAAGGGCGCCAGCGTCGGCGCTAGGGACGGAATCAGTGGCCATCAGGACCTCTTTAGCTGGATTTATGGAGCGCCCGCAAGCGGATCAGGCAAATCGGCGCAAAACGTATAAGACAAAATTCTAGCATCGCTGCGGCGCGGCGTCCAAATCGACCAGCCGGGATCGATTCAGAACTCTGGGCAAAGGTAACGTCAGAAAAAATACAATGCTTTGATTTACATCATTATTTTCGTGCACATCTGTCTGCCAGCTAAGCTAAATTTGAGTACATTGGCCCGACGTCTACCACGAATGCATGAGGAATGGCTTTACCGTGACGCATCTAACTTCACGCGAGCAGTCCTGCCTGAACTGGGCTGCCCATGGCAAGACCAGCTGGGAAATCAGCATCATCCTGGGCATTACTGAACGCACGATCAACTTTCACTTCCAGAACGCCTACGCCAAGCTTGGAGTCTATAGCCGCCAAGCTGCCATTACCCTGGCCCTGCAACAGCACCTGATCAGTGGCGATCCGGCTAGCGAGCTAAGCCGTCAAAGAAAACCTTCGCCTGAGCCGCGTCCGGGGCCTTCCCGGAATCCGTCATAACAAAGCCCTGCACCAGCCAGCCCGGCTCCATGCGTATCATGGCCTCCAGGCGCAAGGCCACGCCGCCCACATCACGCGTCATGAAAAAGACCTGGCCTGGTGGAGGAAGTTGTATCTGGCTTTGCTCGCTGACCTGTCCATCCGGTATGAATTTCCCGCGCAGGGACTCATGCAGCGCTTCATACAGCCGTTGGCGGGCAGCCTCGTCCTGTTGCAGTTCCGTGGGCAAAATCACGTGGCCCACGGTATAGCTTTGCCCGCCGGCCGTGGCAGTAGTCAGGTAAAAATCCAGTTGATGCTGCTCGAAATCCAACATTCGGTGGCTGGTGGTGGGCTTGCCAGGCAACATGGCCGACAAGCCGGTTTGCTCAAGCTGGACCTTGCGCCAGTTAAACTCCGGACTGCAGGCAGCCAAGGTCAAGAAGGCCACCAGTATCGCGATAATGCGCCTGATCATCATGGTGCTAATCCCATATCCCGTTTCATGCTTTTCATCGGCTGGCTGAACAGCCGCCTTATACTCGCCCTGCCCGATACGCCTTTTGGCGCAACTTAACAAAGCAAGTGTGGTCGGACTACTATTTATAGACGGGGCCAGGCCCCTTTGAACAGTCCCGTATCTTGCACCCGATTTCGAAAGTGGGAAACACCACCATGAACACCAGCCACGAACGCCGCCTTGCCCTGCAACAGAATCCCGAGATTTTGAAAGGGATCTTGCGTGGCATCGAAAAAGAAGGACTGCGCGTCGATGCGCTGGGCCAATTGGCAAACACTCCCCACCCGCAAGCTATCGGGTCGGCCCTGACCAACGGCCACATCACCACCGACTACGCCGAAGCCCTGCTGGAGCTGATTACCGAGCCACGAGCCCGGGTCGAGGACGTGTTGCAGGAGTTAAGCGACATCCATACCTTTGTAGCCAGCAAGCTGGACCAGGAAATTATCTGGAACCAGTCCATGCCCGCGCTCCTGCCCGCCGAAAAGGACATTGCCATTGCCTGGTACGGCAAGTCCAACACCGGCATGCTCAAGCATGTGTACCGCCGTGGCCTGGCCGAGCGCTATGGCAAACCCATGCAATGTATCGCCGGCGTGCACTACAACTTTTCCCTGCCGGATGGCATCTGGCCCTTGTTGAATGTCTGTGGCGACAATCTGCAAGACCAGCGCTCCAACGGGTATCTGGCGCTGATCCGCAACTTCACGCGCTACTCCTGGCTGCTGATGTACCTGTTTGGTGCCTCGCCCGTGCTGGATGCGAACTTCCTGCAAGGTCGCAACAACAATCTGGACAAGATCGACGAGGACACGCTGACCATGCCCTGGGCGACCAGTCTGCGCATGAGCGATCTGGGCTATCACAACAAGGAAGCCCAGGCCGAGCTTCAGCTTTGCTACAACGACCTGGACACCTTTGTGATGCGCATGTATCACGCTGCCGTGACCTCTTGGCCGGACTACGAAAAGCTGGGTACCCACCGCGATGGCGAGTGGATTCAGCTCAACACCCATATTCTGCAGATTGAAAACGAGTACTACTCCAGCATTCGTCCCAAGCGCACGACGCAGCGTAGCGAACGCCCGGCTACCGCCCTGGCTCAGCGCGGTGTGGAATATATCGAAGTACGCTGCCTGGATATCGACCCTGAGTCGCCCACCGGTATCTCCGAGCAAACCTGCCGCTTCCTGGATACGTTCCTGCTGTTCTGTACCATACAAGACAGCCCCTTCTTCCCGGACGGTGGCTACTGCCAGGACAGCAAGAACAACTTTGCAACCGTTGTGCGCGAAGGCCGCCGCCCCGGCCTGATGCTGACCAATCAGCAAAAACAAAGCGTCAAGCTGCAGGACTGGGGCCACGAGATCCTGGAATCTCTGCTGCCTTACGCACACATGCTGGATCAGGCCCTGAATACCCAAGGTCACACCGAAGCCGTGCAAGCCCAAATCCGCAAGCTGGAGAACCCCGAGCTGACGCCGTCAGCCCAGCTGCTGAGCCGCTTGCGCGACACGGGTTTGAGCTTTCACGACTACGCCTTGCAACGCAGCCGCGAACATCATGAAACCTTGTTGGCCCACCCTTTGCCTGCCGACAAGCAAGCTGCTTTCGAACAACAGGCCAAAGATTCTCTGCAAGCCCAAATTGATATCGAGGCCCAGGATCAGGAGTCCTTTGAAGACTACGTACAGCGCTACGAGCGCAACCTGATTCCACCTGAAGTGGAAAACAGCTAAACGACTCCACTAAAAAGCCGCTCTCAAGAGCGGCTTTTTTTTGCTGCCTGCACACCCACGCGACCTCCGAGCTCCTTCGAACAGCACAAAAGCAAGCTCTGCTTTTCCCCTTTTCTTGAAATGGCTTTCCGACTATTTCAAAAAATAATTGTTATGTTATAACATCTCGAAAATTAACAAACCGGAAGATGAGATGCGTTTCCAACCCCGTCCCCTGCCACTCGCCCTGGCTCTGCTTTTGTGCGCCTCTGCCCAAGCCAATGAAATTGAAGAACCTGTCCCTGAACTGGCCCCTATCCGAATCTCCGCCAGCCCCCTGGCCTTGCAACAAACCGAGCTGGCCACGGCCAGCACGGTCCTGCAAGGCCCCAAACTGGATTTGCGCCGCAGCAGCACCTTGGGTGAGTTGCTGGACGGTGAAGTCGGCATCCATGTAGACAGCTTTGGTAGCGGTGCCAGCCGCCCCGTCATCCGCGGCCAAACCGCACCCCGCGTTAAAGTCCTGAGCGATGGCGCAGAGGTCATGGACGCATCGGCCATCTCGCCCGACCACACCATCACGGTCGACACCTGGCAAGCTGATCGCATTGAAGTGCTGCGCGGCCCATCGGCCCTGCTGTATGGTGGCGGCGCCATTGGTGGCGTGGTCAACGTACTGGATCGCAAGATCCCAACCGCCATCCCCGAAAAGGGGTTTGAAGGCTCGGTACGCGCCCAAGGCTCCACGGCTGATCGCGGCAGGATCGGCGCGGTGGAAATGACGGCGGGTGAAGGCAATATCGCCTTGCACGTAGAAGGTGCCTCCCACCGCAGCCGTGACTATCGTGTCCCGAACTGGACCGACAGCCGCGTCAAGGACTCGGACTCCAGCACAGACACGGGCAGCATCGGCCTGTCCTTTATTGGCGACCGTGGCTACATTGGTGCCGCCTACTCGTATCGTGAAGGCAGCTATGGTCTGCCCGGTCACAGCCACGAATACGAGGACTGCCACCCGCACGGCGCCACCCTGCATTGCGGCGGCCACAGTCACGATCACGGCCATGACCACGATCATGGCCACAGCCACGAGCACGAGCATGATCACGAGCACTCGGCGACCGCTCACCTGCGTACCCAGCGTTTCGATCTCCGTGGCGAACTGCGTGACCCTCTGCCCGGCTTCAAACGGGCTCGCCTGCGCGCTGGTGCGACCAACTACCAGCACGTAGAGAAAGATGGCGATATTGCTGGCACCCGCTTTACCAATCGAGGCTATGACACCCGCCTGGAGCTGGAACACAATCCATGGGGGCCGTTTGAAGGGGTCATCGGCCTGCAAACCAGCCAGTCTGATTTTGCGTCCCGCGACGGCACAGAAAACTTCATCCCTCCTACCCGCACCCGCAGTCAGGGCCTGTTCCTTCTGGAGAGCGTGAACTGGGACGACTGGCGTCTGGAACTGGGCGCTCGTCAGGAATGGCAAACCGTCACACCCGACTCGCAAACCCTGGAGCGCCGCAAAGGCACGGCCACCTCCTTCTCCTTGGGCACCGTCTGGGACTTTGCGCCTGAATACGCGGCCAGCCTGTCCGTATCCCGCTCGCAGCGTCTGCCCACGGCTCAGGAGCTGTTTGCCAAAGGCGTGCACTTTGCCACACTCAGCTATGAACGCGGCGATCCGAATCTGGATCGGGAAACCAGCCATACGGTTGATCTGGGCCTGCAAAAACACCTGGGTGATCTGCGCTTTGATCTGCGCACCTTCTACACCCGCAGCTCGAACTACATTTATGGCCGCAGCCTGGACCGCCACGAAGACTTCCAGCTGATTCAATACAGCCAGGACAAAGCCCAGTTCTGGGGTCTGGAAGCGGAAGCCTCCTACCCCGTCACGTCCTGGGCCTCGCTGAGCGTTTATGGCGATCTGGTGCGCGGTAAACTGCAAGACCCCGGCCGCAACCTGCCACGCATGCCCGCCGCCCGCCTGGGTATTCGCACGGATCTGAACTGGCAGAACTGGTCCGGTTTTGTGGGATACACCCACACCTTCGGCCAGGAGCGCGTGGCGGAGCATGAAGAGAGCTCGCCGTCTTACGGTTTGCTCAGCATGGGTTTAAGCTACCGCCTGCAGATGGACCAGAACACCTACACCCTGTACCTGAGAGGAAATAACTTGCTGAACAAGTTGGCTTACCGCCATACCTCCTTTATTGCCCGTCAGGCCCCGCTGATGGGGCGCAACATCCTGGCCGGGATACAGGTGGAATTTTGAGCAAGACCGCCATACACACGGGTAGCCGTCTCTACCAGATCGTGGCCGACATGCAGGGCAAACGTCCCTGGGGCAACTTTCTGGATGCCGGCACCGGCAAAGGCTCCCTGCGCTGGTTGCTGACGCTGGACACAGAACGCTGGACGGCCATTACCGCCTCCCCCGGTATGGCCGAACAGGTGACCCGTGAGCTGGGCGATCAGAAACGCCCCGAGGACCGTCTGCTGGTGGGCAACTGGAGCGATCCGGAGTTTTTGCAGGGCGAACGCTTTGATACGGTTCTGGCGGACTATCTGCTCGGTGCCATAGACGGCTTTGCCCCCTACACCCAGGACCAGCTGTTCAGCCGCCTGCGGCCACTGACCGACCAGCGCCTCTACATTATTGGTCTGGAGCCCTACGTGCCCTATAGCAGCACGGATCCGGCGGGCAAACTGATTGTGGAAATAGGCCGTTTGCGCGATGCCTGCCTGCTACTGGCAGGCGAGCGACCGTACCGCGAGTATCCGATGGACTGGGTACTGCGCCACCTGCGGCAGTCCGGCTATCGCTGTGTGGATGCGCAACGCTTTGGCATTCGTTACGGCGACAGCTTTATCCACGGTCAGCTGGATATGTGTGACGGGCGCTTGCGCCGCCTGAAGGACCGCAACCTGGCCATGGCCTTGTCCGAGCATGTTCAGGCCTTGCGCCAACAAGCCCTGGCCTTGAATCAGACCTTGGGGGGGCTGCGCCATGGTCATGACTATGTGATTTGTGCCGAAGCTATTTAAAACCAGAAAGCTACACAGGAAAAAGATAAAGGGGCCTTATCGGTCCCTTTATCTTTTCAGAATCCCACTGATCTCTACTTTGTTATAGCCAGAACCTGGAAACACCGTCTGGTTTCATACCCTTGTCGGATGCTGCCCTGCTTGTGTCAGACATCATTCCGGGAGATAAACCTGAACACATTCTGTCCTCACGCCCCAGCAAAGGCAGGACATAAAAATACAAATGGACACCGCCCACTTCGTCCCAGGTCAAATGATCGAAATCAATAATTAGCCAACTTCACTTCAGCAAGCCCAGAGCAGAACGTTTGACAAACAACAGGCGCAAAAAAAGCAGCCATAGGCTGCCTGCATTGCGACGCTTTATAACTGGAAATTCAAACCAGGCCTTGAAAAACTGCCCCAAAGAGCCGTATAAACAAGGAGTTCTGGCGCGTCCGACAGGAATCGAACCTGTATCGAGGGCTTCGGAAACCCTAATTCTATCCATTGAACTACGGACGCCAAGCTCGCTATTGTAGCGCGAGTTTTGAGTTTTTTTCAGCATCTATCCGGCAATTATGAGTGTGCCAAATCAAGAGTCAGATACAAGAGCGACACACTCCGCTATAATCCATGGTTGCGCGATCTGGGTCGGTGGCTTGGTAGACACGTCCTTGCGCACACCCATTAGGTAGGCGCAAGCCTTTATTGGTGGCCTTTAAAGGCCCTCCCGTCATTTCTTGTACGAACTCGCAGGATCCGATAATGAGCAACACGGAACAAAAAACCGAAGAACACAACGAGGGTCACTCAGCCATGATCAAAACCCCTAAACAATTGCTTGTGACCGTGGCTCTGGCTTTCTTGGTGCCCATCGCGATTATTGTCATGCTGGTCAGCCTGGTTACCTCCACCATGGGTGCAGGTGCTGGCTCCGCCGCCCTTTCCCCTGAAGCCATTGCTGCCCGCATCCAGCCTGTGGCCGGCTTCAAACTGGTTGATGCCAATGCCGTCAAAGAACTGAAGACGGGTCAGCAAGTGTACGAAACCACCTGTACCGCCTGTCACGGCGCCGGTGTGGCCGGTGCGCCCAAATTTGGCGACAAGGGTGCCTGGGGCGAGCTGATCAGCCTGGGTCAGGACGAACTGGTCAAGAACGCTATTCACGGTATCCGTGCCATGCCAGCCAAGGGTGGTAACCCTTCGCTGGACGATATCGAAGTGGCTCGTGCCGTTGCTTACATGGCTAACGCTGCTGGCGCTGACTTCAAGGAACCCGAAGCACCTGCACCAGAAGGTGAAGAAGCCGACGCCAAGCCAGAAGCGACTGCTGCCGCCGACACCAAACCTGCCGAAGCGCCTGCGGCTGAGGCTCCTAAAGCCACGGAAACCGCTGCCGCTGACGACAGCAAGGTCGACCCAGCTGGTATCAAGCTGTACGACACCATCTGCTTTGCCTGTCACGCTGCCGGTGTAGCCGGTGCGCCCAAGTTTGGCGATCAAGCTGCCTGGAAGCCATATATCGAATCCGGTATGGACACTATGGTTCAAAAGGCCATCCACGGTGTAGGCGCCATGCCTCCACGCGGTGGCTCGCAAGCCTCTGACGACGAAATCCGTGCTGCCATTCAGCACATGGTCAACGCCGCCAAGTAAGGCTGCGACAAGGCTCTGGCACTGTACAGAGCCTGCGAACACAAAAAGCCCGATGAATATTCATCGGGCTTTTTCTTTGTCCAAGGCTGTTTGCAGATGACTGAGGCAGGAACTGCCCCCTACAATCGAACCCTCGGATCACTGCATTCCGCCGCCATCAAACAGCTGCGGGCACTTACCATGACACGCCTTCCTTCCCCTGCTCGCCTGGCCGTTACGGGCATCCTGTCGGCCCTGGCCGTTTTGATCTTGCCGTCGGCCCAGGCCTTCGCCAATGAGTCGGCAACGGCAGCCACTCAGAACACTGCACAGGCCACTAGCGTCCTGAATCGGGATAGTCTGGACAAAGCCATGCACACGCTGCTGCAAGCCACCATGGACAGGGATCTGAAAACGATTCTGCAGTTTCAGTCACCACGAAAGATCCAGAAAATGTCACAAGCGATGGGCAAGGACTATACAGAGACCATTGCCGAACTGATCCGGCTGGGCCGCTCTATGGATGAGCATCAGCCTGTACAGATTCTGTCTGGCCACTACGACGTGAATACCGCACAGTTCGGTAAAACCAGCACTGGTCGCGACTACGCCGTACTGAACTACAGCCGTACTTTCAAGAAAGACGGCAAAACCTTTGAGCTTAGCTATCCCACATTGGCCAGCGTAGATGGCAAGACGATTTTCATCATCCCGCTCAGCGAGGATGCGCTGCTGCCAGAACTGATCGAGCTATATCCGGACCTGGCCTCGGTGAAAATACCTGCGGCGAAAACACAGAAGTGAATCCTGCTCTCCTTGGACCCTAAGCCCGGTCCCAGCATCCGTTTCTTTAGCACCTGATTTAGGCTGTCTTTTATATGTAGGCGGGATTCGCCATAGCCTTAGCACCAGGAGCTACCCGAACAACAACTCCTCCTGCAGCTCCCTTCTGACAATAAAAAAGCCTGAGTCCGGTGTCATCCCGGACTCAGGCCTACTCACAGCCTTGATGGCTGATCTACCCCTAGAGCACGCTTTAAAGCCTCATAAAACGCCCAGGAGAGCAATCTGAGACGTCTTTTACTGCGCCTTGCACTGCGCCAAGGCCGTCAGGGACATGCCCAATTGCACACGGCGTTGCAACCAAGGGCTGGCGCGGTAACGCATATCACCCGTGACGGCTTGCAGCGTGTTCAGCACATCCAGCAAATCCCGCGAGCCGACGGCATCACCCATGGACAGCGGGCCATTGTGCGGGTAACCCAGCCCCAGACGCACCGCAGCGTCGATGTCAGACGGTGTCGCAATCTGCTGCTGAGCGATATCGCTGGCGATGTTCACAATGGTGGCCACCAAACGCTGGGCCACAAAACCGGCGGAATCCTCAATCACGCTGACAGCCGTACCATCGCTGGCCAGCATGGCCCAGGCCTGGTCGCGCCATTCGGGTGTGGTTGCAGCCGAGCACATCAGTACACGGCGGCGGCCTTTTTCCAGACCGAACAAGGTATCCAGCGCCACGGTACGGGCAGGATCCAGGCCATGCAGGGACACCAAAGTCGCCACGTCTTCACCGTAAGGCGTCAACAGAATCAGCGCATCAGCCGGTGGCTGGTCGCCCTCCACCACTTTCACACCCAGCTCGTTCAGCAATTGCAGCGCGCGAGCCTGACCTTGCTCGTGGTAAGGCGAGACCCATACGGGTGCAAAAGAAGTCACGGCAGGAACGGCAGGCTCTTGAGGAAGCTGTTTCTTGCCATCTTCATACTTGTAGAAGCCTTCACCATTCTTGCGACCAAACAGCTTGCCCGCGTGGCGTACCGCCGTGATGGGCGAAGGACGGAAGCGAGGCTCGTCGTAAAACTGACGGTAAATGGATTCCATCACCGGGTGAGACACATCCAGCGCGGTCAGATCCAGCAGTTCGAAAGGGCCCATGCGGAAACCGGCCTGCTCGCGCATGATGGCGTCGATCTGGTAGAAAGGAGCCACGCATTCCTGGGCGATTTTCAGGCCCTCGATGTTCATGCCGCGACCAGCGTGATTCACGATAAAGCCAGGCATGTCCTTGGCTCGCACGGGCGTATGGCCCATATCGCGCGACACTTGCATCAGGGCATCACCCACTTCAGGCGAGGTGCGCAGGCCATCAATCACCTCAACCACTTTCATCAGGGGCACGGGGTTAAAGAAGTGATAACCAGCCACACGCTCGGGGTGGCGGCAGGCTTGGGCAATGGCGGTAATGGACAGCGAAGAGGTATTGGAGGCCAGCACGCAATCGGCCGACACAATCTCTTCCAACTGCTGCAGCAAGCCTTGCTTGACGTCCAGGCGCTCCACAATGGCTTCCACTACCAGATCAGCAGGGGCCAAGGCTTGCAGGTCGCTGGCGGTTTGCAGGCACGCTTTGGCCGCGTCCACCTGTTCAGCCGTCATGCGGCCTTTTTCTTGCAGACGGCTCCAAACGGCATGCACGTCGGCCAAAGCAGCCTTGACCGAGTCCGCATTCAGGTCATACAGCAAGACCTGCTTGCCAGCCTGGGCAGCAATCTGGGCAATGCCCCGTCCCATAGCACCTGCGCCAACAATAGCGATGGTTTGTATCTGTTTCATGATTCACAACCTGATCGAAAAGCAATAAAAATTAAGCCTATGCAGCGGAGCCGGACACCAAGGCCTCGACTTCGTCGGACGACAGCTCCAGCACTCGCGCCAGGACCTCGCGGGTGTGTTCACCCAAACGCGGGGGCGCACTGCGATACTGCACCGGCGTAGCCGACAAACGCAAAGGGCTGGCCACCGAAGGCAGCCTGCCACCCTGCCCGGTCGGCAAGTCCAGGCGCAAACCACGCGCCAACACCTGCGGGTCCTGATAAACCTGTTCCATCGTATTGATGGGCCCGGCTGGAATACCCACGGCTTCCAACGCCTGCAACCAGCTATCACGCGTCCGGCTCAACATGACCTGCGCCAGCAGGGGCACCAGTTCGTCCCTGTGCATGACGCGTCCGGCATTGCGCGCAAAACGGGGATCATCCGCCCACTCGGGGTGACCCAGTTCCTGCGCAAAACTGCGAAATTGGGCATCGTTACCCACCGCCACAATCAAATGCCCGTCACTGGCCTCAAAGACCTGATAGGGCACCAGATTCTGATGTGCATTACCGGGCCGCTGTGGCGCCTGCCCGGTACACAAGTAATTCATGTTCTGATTGGCCATCATGGCCACCTGGCAATCCAGCAAGGCAATATCCAGATGCTGGCCCAGGCCACTACGATGGCGTTCCACCACCGCGGCCAGTACGGCCACCGTGGCGTACATGCCGGTCATGACATCGGCCACGGCCACCCCCGCTTTTTGCGGTTCGCCTCTTGGCTCACCAGTCAGTGACATCAAGCCACCCAGCCCCTGGATCATGAAGTCATATCCTGGACGACTTGCATAGGGGCCAGTCTGCCCAAATCCGGTAATCGAACAATAAATCAGGGCCGGGTTGATGGCTCGCAGGCTTTCATAATCCAGCCCGTACTTTTTCAGACCACCAACCTTGAAGTTTTCCACCAGGATATCGCAGCGACTGACCAGTTGACGCACCACATCTGCGCCTTGTGCAGTGCCTATATCCAGGGTGATGGATTCTTTATTGCGGTTAGCGGCCCCAAAATAGGCCGCATCTTCCGTGTCCGCTCTGTGACCATCCTGCAGATAAGGCGGCCCCCAGCCCCGGGTGTCATCTCCCGCACCGGGACGTTCGACCTTGATGACTTCCGCACCCAGATCAGCCAGGTTTTGAGTACACCAGGGCCCGGCCAGCACGCGCGTCAAGTCCAGAACACGCAATCCCGCCAAGGGCGTTTTTCGTTCAGTCGTGGTCATAGCAAACAAAAATCCTTCAAGTCGCTTATTGTGCACTACGTCTTCTTAGTCCGGTCTACGGACAGAAAAAAGTGCTCAAACCATGGTCATTTTCGGGCCCGGAGGAATTTGTGCGGCGCACCAAGCCGGGCGACGATAAACCGTCCTAGAATAGGTGACGATAGATTATCAGCGGCAGATCTTCCTTGCAGGACCCCGCCCCTTCAAGAGGCAGGGCACTTCTTTCGATAACAGGAGACCGACCTTATGCCATCGGCATTAACGCAGCAGCTTTATCAATCTATGACCCTGCCTGTAATGGCAGCGCCCATGTTTATTGTTTCGAACCCCGCCCTGGTGATTGCGCAATGCGCCAGCGGCATTATCGGTTCCGTCCCCGCCTTGAACGCCCGCCCCCAGGAAAAGCTCAAGGATTGGCTGGACGAGATCGACGACACCCTGGCCGAACTGCGCGAGCGCCACCCCGAGCGCCGCATCGCCCCCTATGCCATCAACCACATCATCCACCAGTCCAACGACCGCCTGGAGCAGGATCTGCGGGTATGCGCCGACCACAAGGTGCCGCTGGTAATTACCAGCCTGCGTGCCCCGCAGGACATCGTGCCGCATGTGCACGCCTGGGGCGGCAAGGTTTTCCACGATGTGACCACCTTGCGTCACGCCGAAAAAGCCCTGGAAGCCGGTGTGGATGGGCTGATCGTGGTGGCAGCCGGTGCAGGTGGTCACGCCGGTACCTTGAGCCCCTTTGTACTGGTCAACGAAATTCGTCAGATTTTTGATGGCCCGATTGCCCTGTCCGGCGCCATGAGCCGGGGTCGCGACATTCTGGCCGCCCAAGCCATGGGGGCCGACATGGCCTACATCGGCACCCGCTTCATTGCCAGTACCGAAGCCAATGCCTCGGACGATTACAAGAACATGATCGTCAAGGGCCGTGCTGCCGATATCGTCTACACGCCGCTGTTTACCGGCATCCCTGGCAACTACCTGAAGGACAGTATCCGCGCTGCCGGCCTGGACCCGGACAAGCTGGATGCGGAAAAAACGGCCGATACCGCCTTTGGTTCGGGCATGAGCAAAGCCTGGCGCGACATCTGGGGCGCTGGCCAAGGCATTGGTGGCATTGATTCGGTAGAACCTACTGCCGACATCGTGGCCCGTCTGCACCGCGAATATCAGGAAGCCAAGGCAGCACTGCTGGCCTCCCCTTTCGCCTGAACAGGAGCACGCCATGATACGGACTCATGACGCGGGCCATTGGCTGGAAGTCATTCTGGATCGTCCGGAACGACGCAATGCCTTGACCGGCCCCATGTACGAAGAGCTGGCCGACATCATCGACCAGGCCGATCAGAATCAGAAATATCGTGCCCTGATTCTGACCGGCGCGGGCGAGCATTTCTGTGCCGGCAACGACATCTCGGAGCTGTCCAATGTGCGCAACAACGACATGCCGCCGCCGATCAAATTCCTGCGCAGTCTGGTCAAAGCCGACATCCCGCTGATCGTGGCCGTAGAAGGCCACGCTGTGGGTATCGGCGTGACCTTGCTGCTGCATGCAGACTTTGTGTACGCGGCCCGTGACGCGCGCTTGCGCATGCCTTTCACGGCCCTGGGCCTGTGCCCGGAGGGCGCATCCAGCCACCTGCTGGCCCAGTACGTGGGGCCACGCCGTGCCAACGAATGGCTGCTGCTGTCACAAGCCTTCAGTGCCGAGCAGGCCATGGAAGACGGCCTGCTCACTGAACTGACCGACCACGGCAACAGCCTGGAAGCCGCCCGTGCCTGCGCTCACGCGCTGTCCGAGCAGCCTCCCATTGCCTTGCGCACCAGCAAGCGTCTGCTACGTGAGCCCCAGCGCGAAGTTTTGCTGGAGGTTCTGGAGCGCGAGCGCAAGCTTTTTTCCAAACTGCTTGAAGGCGAAGAAGCTCTGCAAATTCTGGGCCAAATGAGCCAGAACCGCAGCGGCAAATAGCCGTTCATCAGGCCTGATTTCTGCGCAAACCCGCATGTGCAGCGATCTTGCCACAGTGCACCCCGTTCAGGGGGGTGATAAGGGGCCTGTGAGAGCAGGTCCCTAATTTTTTTTACCGTATTCGCAAAAATTTCTTGCGTGCAAAAAAAAAATCGCTGTATTTTATTTTTTGCGCTGCAACAAATGCACCGCTTTAACACGTTCTTTGCGGATACGCCCATGACACACTCCTGTCCCCCCCAAGCCCAAGGCTTGTACCTCCCCGCTAATGAACACGACGCCTGCGGCGTCGGATTTATCGCACACATCAAAGGCCAGGCGAGCCACGCCATCATCACCCAAGGCCTCAAAATCCTGGAAAACCTTGATCACCGCGGCGCTGTAGGCGCAGACCCCTTGATGGGCGACGGTGCAGGCATTCTGATCCAGATCCCCGACCAGTTGTACCGCGAAGAAATGGCCGCCCAGGGCGTGACCCTGCCGCCCCCTGGCGAGTACGGCGTGGCCATGGTGTTCCTGCCCAAGGAAACCGCCTCCCGCCTGGCCTGTGAGCAGGAGCTGGAGCGTGCGGTACGTGCCGAAGGCCAGCACATGCTGGGCTGGCGCGACGTGCCTGTGGACAGCACCATGCCCATGTCGCCCACCGTCAAGGCCAACGAGCCGGTGATTCGCCAGCTGTTCATTGGCCGCGGCCCGGATGTGATGGTGCCCGACGCGCTGGAGCGCAAGCTGTACGTCATCCGCAAGACTGCCAGCCACGCCATCTACCGCATGGCATTGGCCCACGGCCAGGAATACTTTGTGACCTCGGCCTCGGTGCGCACCATCGTCTACAAGGGCTTGCTGCTGGCTGACCAGGTTGGCCGCTACTACCGCGATCTGGCCGACCCTCGTGCCTGTTCCGCACTGGCTCTGGTGCACCAGCGCTTTTCCACCAACACCTTCCCTGCCTGGCCTCTGGCCCACCCGTACCGCCTGATCGCCCATAACGGCGAGATCAACACGGTACAGGGCAACTTCAACTGGCTGCGAGCCCGTGAAGGCGCCATGGAATCGGCCGTGCTGGGCTCGGACCTGCAAAAGCTCTACCCCATCGTGTACGAAGGCCAGTCCGACACGGCCACCTTCGACAACTGTCTGGAACTGCTGGTGATGGCTGGCTATTCCCTGCCGCACGCCATGATGATCATGATGCCGGAGGCCTGGGAACAGCACGCCGAGATGGATGAAAGCCGTCGCGCCTTCTACGAGTACTACGCAGCCCAGATGGAGCCTTGGGATGGCCCCGCCGCCATCGCCTTTACCGATGGCCTGCAAATCGGCGCGCTGCTGGATCGTAACGGCCTGCGTCCGGCCCGCTACGTCATCACCGACGACGACATGATTGTGCTGGCCTCTGAAGCCGGTACTCTGCCCATCCCCGAGCACCGCATCGTCAAAAAATGGCGTCTGCAACCCGGCAAGATGCTGCTGATCGATCTGGAACAGGGCCGCATCATTGACGATGCCGAGATCAAGTCCCAGCTGGCCAACACCCATCCCTACAAGCAGTGGATTGAACGCCTGCGCTTGCGCCTGGACTCCCTGCCCAGCGTGCCCGGTGTACGTCCCCAATTGGCCAGCCGCGACCTGCTAGATCAACAACAAGCCTTTGGCTGGACTCAGGAAGACATCAAGGTCGTGCTGCAGCCCATGGCCAGCAAGGGTGAAGAAGCCACCGGCTCCATGGGTAACGACGCGCCGTTGGCCGTGCTGTCCGACAAGTCCAAGCCCTTCTACAACTACTTCCGCCAGCTGTTTGCCCAGGTTACCAACCCACCTATCGACCCGATTCGCGAACAGATGGTGATGTCGCTGGTGTCCTTTATTGGCCCCAAGCCTAATTTGCTGGACATCAATAACGTCAACCCGCCACTGCGTCTGGAAGTCTCCCAGCCCGTGCTGAGCCCGTCTGACATGAACCAGATCCGGCGCATTGAAACGGCCAGCAATGGCAAGTTCCGCAGCCAGGAACTGGACATCGTCTACCCCAGCGCCTGGGGCCCGGAAGGCATTGAGGCCAGCGTGGCCGCCCTGTGCGCCCGTGCGGCGGATGCCGTGCGCGATGGCTACAACATCCTGATCCTGACAGATCGCCGTTGTGACGCCGAGCATGTGGCCATCCCTGCCCTGCTGGCGACCTCGGCCATTCACCAGCACCTGATCCGCATCGGTCTGCGTACCCGCACGGGTCTGGTTGTGGAAACCGGCTCGGCCCGTGAAGTGCATCACTTCGCCCTGCTGGGTGCGTATGGTGCCGAAGCCATGCACCCGTGGCTGGCTTTTGAAAGCCTGCAGCATCTGGCCCAGGACCCGATCAACCAGATCGACGCGTCCCAGGCCGAGGGCTACTACATCAAGGCCATCAACAAGGGCTTGTACAAGGTCATGTCCAAAATGGGCATCTCCACCTACATGTCCTACACCGGCGCGCAGATTTTCGAGACCATCGGCCTGTCGCGCTCACTGGTGGACAAATACTTTGTGGGCACCTCCTGTCCGGTAGAAGGGATTGATATCTTCACCGTGGCCGAAGAAGCGCTGCGTCAGCACCGCGCCGCCTACAGCAAAGATCCTGTACTGGAAAATCATCTGGAAGCTGGTGGCGAATACGCAGTACGCGTGCGCGGCGAAGCCCATATGTGGACGGCCGACTCCATCGCCAAGCTGCAACACGCTACCCGCAGCCAGAACTACAGCACCTACAAGGAATACGCCCAGCTCATCAACGAGCAAAGCCGCCGTCATATGACCCTGCGCGGTTTGTTCGAGCTGCGTCTGGACCCGGCCCGGGCTATTCCCCTGGAAGAAGTAGAACCGGCCAGCGAGATCGTCAAACGCTTTGCAACCGGCGCCATGTCGCTGGGTTCGATTTCCACCGAAGCCCATGCCGTACTGGCCGTGGCCATGAACCGGATTGGCGGCAAGTCCAATACCGGCGAAGGTGGCGAGGACGAGTTGCGCTATCAGCACGAAATGCAGCACGGTAAAAGTGGCATCCGCCAGGGTGATACCTTGGCCAGCGTCCTGGGCCAGGACCGCGTGTTTGCCGACATTGATCTGCAAGAGAACGATTCGCTGCGCTCGCGCATCAAGCAGGTAGCGTCCGGCCGCTTTGGTGTGTCGGCCCAGTATCTGTGCAGTGCCGATCAAATCCAGATCAAGATGGCACAAGGAGCCAAACCCGGCGAAGGCGGCCAGCTGCCCGGCCATAAAGTGTCCGAGTACATCGCCAAGCTACGTTACTCCGTCCCCGGTGTGGGCCTGATTTCGCCCCCGCCCCACCACGACATTTACTCCATCGAAGATTTGGCCCAGCTGATTCACGACCTGAAAAACGTGAACCCGCAGGCGGATATCTCGGTGAAGCTGGTGTCCAAAGTGGGTGTAGGCACTGTGGCTGCCGGTGTTGCCAAAGCCAAGGCCGATCACATTGTGATTGCCGGCCACGACGGTGGTACGGGTGCTTCGCCCCTGTCCTCCATCAAGCACGCCGGTACGCCGTGGGAACTGGGCCTGGCTGAAACTCAGCAGACCCTGTTGCTGAACCGTTTGCGCAGCCGCATTCGTGTGCAGGCTGACGGCCAGATGAAGACCGGCCGTGATGTGGTGATCGGCGCCTTGCTGGGTGCGGATGAATTTGGCTTTGCTACCGCCCCGCTGGTCGTGGAAGGCTGCATCATGATGCGCAAATGCCATCTGAACACCTGCCCGGTTGGCGTTGCCACCCAGGATCCGGTGCTGCGCCGCAAGTTCAAGGGCAAGCCTGAGCACGTAGTGAACTACTTCTTCTTTGTTGCCGAAGAAGTGCGTGAACTGATGGCTAAACTGGGCGTGCGTCACTTTGACGATCTGATTGGTCGCAGCGACTGGCTGGATATGCGCAGTGGTATCGAACACTGGAAAGCACAAGGTCTGGACTTCTCCCGCCTGCTGCACAAAGTGGAAAACGAAGAGTCCCCACGTCAGATCGCTACGCAGGATCATGACCTGGAACACACACTGGATCGCCAACTGATCGAGCGCAGCGCCGTCACCCTGAATCAGGGCACCCCACTGTCCTTCATCACCCCCGTACGCAACCGCAACCGCAGTGTCGGTGCCATGCTCTCGGGCGTATTCACCAAGAAATACGGCCATCAAGGTTTGCCTGACGACAGCCTGCACATTCAATGCAAAGGCACGGCGGGCCAAAGCTTTGGCGCTTTCCTGGCCCAGGGCATCACCCTAGATCTGGTGGGCGAAGCCAATGACTACGTGGGCAAAGGCTTGTCCGGCGGCCGCATTATCGTGCGCTCGCCCAACGACTTCCGTGGCTACGGCCCGGACCACATCATCGTGGGCAATACCGTGCTTTACGGTGCTCTGGCGGGTGCAGCCTACTTCAACGGCGTCGCTGGTGAACGCTTTGCCGTGCGTAACTCCGGTGCCAGCGCAGTTGTAGAAGGCGTAGGCGACCACGGCTGCGAATACATGACGGGCGGCACGGTCGTTGTCCTGGGTGAAGTGGGCCGCAACTTTGCAGCCGGCATGTCCGGTGGCGTGGCCTACGTGTGGGACCCACAACGTCGCCTGCAACTGCGCTGCAACCCCGGCATGGTGGATCTGGAGCCCGTTTTGAGCAAGGCCGAGCAAGAGATGAACAGCAGCATGGCGCAATGGCACAGCCGTAGCGCCCAGGGCGAACGTCAGACCGACGATGCCATCTTGCAAACTCTGGTCCAGGAACACTTCAAGGCCACGGGCAGCTTCCAGGCCCGCGAACTTTTGAAAGACTGGGACAGCGCCCGCGCACAATTCGTCAAAGTCATTCCACGCGAGTACCGCCGTGCATTGAGCGAATTGTGGCAAGGCCCGCAAGCGAGCAAAGCCGCGCCCAAAAGCAGTAAAACCCGCCGTTCGGCTTCGGCCTGAACCCTTCCCATCACCATCAGGAAACGACACATCATGGGAAAGACGACTGGATTTCTTGAGTTTCAACGTCTGCAAGAAGCCGTAGAAGCTCCTTTAAAGCGGGTCAAGCACTGGAAAGAGTTTGTCCAGGTATTGAACGACGAACAGGCAGGCCAACAGGCCGCCCGCTGCATGGACTGCGGCATCCCCTTCTGCCACAACGGCTGCCCGGTCAACAACATCATCCCCGACTGGAATGATCTGGTTTACCGCCAACAGTGGAAAGAAGCGCTGGACGTGCTGCACTCCACCAACAACTTTCCGGAAATCACCGGCCGCATCTGCCCCGCTCCTTGCGAGGCAGCCTGTACCCTGAACATCGATCGCGCACCCGTGGGGATCAAATCCATCGAGCACGCCATCATCGACAAAGGCTGGGCAGAAGGTTGGGTTGTGCCACAAGTGCCCACCCACAAAACCGGCAAACGCGTGGCCGTTATCGGCTCCGGCCCTGCCGGATTGGCCAGTGCACAGCAATTGGCACGCGTCGGCCACGACGTCACCGTGTACGAGAAAAGCGACCGCATTGGTGGCCTGATGCGCTACGGCATCCCCGACTTCAAGCTGGACAAACACCTGCTGGATCGTCGCATCGCCCAAATGCAGGCCGAGGGCGTGCAGTTTTGCCCCTCTACCTATATTGGCCAGGCACAAGACCAAGCCGCCCAGGAACCGGGGCTGACTGTGCTGTCCCCTACCGATCTTGAGCAACAGTTCGACGCCATCATCCTGGCTGGCGGCTCCGAAACCCCACGCCTGCTGGACGCCCCCGGCAGCCAACTGCAAGGTGTACATCCCGCCATGGACTTCTTGCGCATCCAGAACCAGCAAGTTGCCGGTTCGCGAGGCACTCCCGCCATCAGCGCTCAAGGCAAGCATGTCGTAGTGATTGGCGGCGGTGATACCGGCTCGGACTGCGTGGGCACCAGCACACGCCAAGGCGCAAAATCAGTCACGCAGTTTGAACTGATGCCCCGCCCGCCCGAGCAGGAAAACACGGAGCTGACCTGGCCTTACTGGCCCATGAAACTGCGCACCTCGTCCTCGCACGAAGAAGGCTGCGAGCGCGACTGGGCGATCAACACCGTAGAGTTGGAAGGCAAGAACGGCCAAGTCAAAGAACTGCGCGCCGTGCGCGTGGAATGGAAAACCGACCCAGCAACAGGCCGCATGAGCATGACCCCCATCGCCGGCTCTGAAATGACCTTCCCCGCCGACCTGGTCCTGCTGGCCATGGGCTTCACCGCCCCCGTGCGCCAAGTGCTGGACGCCTTCGCCGTAGAAGCCGACCAGCGCGGCAACGTCGCCGCCAACACAGACGACTACCAAACCAACCGCGCCAAAGTCTTTGCAGCCGGAGACATGCGACGCGGCCAGTCCCTGATCGTCTGGGCCATCCGCGAAGGCCGTCAGTGTGCCCGTTCCGTAGACGAGTTCCTGATGGGGAGTTCGACACTGCCCCGCTAAGTCCTCTTGGCAGCACCAGTAAGCAAACAGCCAGCCGCGATAATCGGCTGGCTGTTTGTCTTTGTATTGGCAGTTGATGATTGGTGGTTGTTGGTTGTTGGTTGCCACCATTCTGAAGCCCTTGCTGGCTTGAGGCTGGGTTGGAGCATTCAGGAGGCTTGCCGCCGTCTGGGGCTGTTGTAGGGATGCAAGCACCTTGCTGTTTGAGTTCAACGCTTGTGGTTTGTCCAATGGGATGGACGCCCCTACCCGCACCGGCATCCTATG